>SWCC01010085.1_pt1 | contig 165970 bp, 154 predicted proteins | sample 4692971 | NCBI WGS metagenome assembly SWCC01 (sample SAMN10267277, study PRJNA491770) | bioreactor metagenome | isolation source: DHS bioreactor inoculated with subseafloor sediment | place: Japan: off Shimokita Peninsula | collected 2006-08
GCCTGTCACGCCGGGGGTCGCGGGTTCGAGTCCCGTCCACTCCGCCAACAAATCAAGCAGAAAGGGAAGCTAGGGCTTCCCTTTCTGCTTTTTGCCGTTCACCTCATCTGCGCCGGGGCGAGTCTGTGCCGTCTGCCGGCGTCGCCTTTCCGTTTCCTGCAGATCTCGCTTGCGTGATCGGGGGGCATGGCGCGCCTCCGCTTTGTCGCCACCGGCTTGTCCTTTATGATGCGTCTTAGTTTGTCCAGGACAAAACGACTTCATACCGACTCAGGGTGTGATGGAGTGCCGATCTGCGGCATCGGTCTGCTTTCCATGTCGCTGAGTGCTCTGCCGTTCCGTGCGGCCCGGCGAAGGGGAGTCCTGGTCGGCGTTTCAATTGAGAGGTGTGTACAGCATGAAGGGAACATTGCAGGTTGCCGTGGTGGGGGCGGGTATCGCAGGTCTGTCGTGCGCCGGGTTTCTGGCACAGGCCGGGCTGAGCCCCGTCGTGTTCGACAAGAGCCGCGGTCCGGGAGGGCGGATGAGCACCCGTCGAGGCGAGGGGTGGCAATGTGATCATGGTGCGCAGTACTTCACAGCCCGCGATCCTGCTTTTCACGCCGAGGTCGAGCGCTGGCGTCAGGCGGGTGTTGCGGCCCGGTGGGCGCCGCGCCTGCGGGTTCTGGGCGGCGACTTGGGGCATGATGCTGATTCGGGCCTAGCGCGATTTGTGGGTACGCCCAGGATGACTGCGCCAGCCCGGCTTCTTGCGGATCGACTTGAGCTTCAAGCTGGCGCGACCATTCAGCAGCTTGAACGCGGGGCAGAGGGCTGGCGTCTCCTGTCGGCCGAGCGGGGATGGCTGGATGGCTTCTACGATGCAGTCGTCCTGGCGCAGCCCGCGCCACAGGCTGCTTCGCTGCTGCGCCAGTCGTCCTTGCACAACGCTGCTGCGTCAGGCCTGGTGACGCTCGCCGAGGGGGCTGTGATGCGGGGCAGCTGGGCCTTGATGGCGCGCTTTGCGGACCCGGTTGCGCTTCCCTTTGATGCGGCCTTCGTCAACGCTGGTCCGCTGCGCTGGATTGCGCGCGATAGCAGCAAGCCGGGGCGCGACGGTGTCGAGACCTGGTTGCTGCATGCGAATGCGCAATGGAGCGAGGCGCATATCGAGGATGATGCCGACGACGTTGCTGCAGCCATGCTGCAAGCCTTTCACGATCTGGGTGGCCCGCTGCCGCAGACGTGGACGGCCCATCGCTGGCGCTATGCCGATAGCCAGCCCGCGGGCGACATGGTGTGTGCGTGGGACGGTGACGCGGGCGTCGGACTGTGCGGGGACTGGCTCAACGGTGGCAAGGTCGAGGGCGCCTGGCTGAGCGGGAGGGCGCTCGCGCAGCGGATTGTGGATGGTCTGCGCGTGGCCGGCTGACGTCGGCGGTCGGGATGCAGGGCGGGCATCGAGCCGGAGATCGAAAGACTGGCTGTGCTCACAGGGGTGCGCCGACATGATCACCTGGCCTGCTGTTGCCCCGTTCCGCGTTCCGGTCCGGGGCTGGCGCCACTCGTCAGCTTGCGTTACATTTACTCCATACGCAACGGTATGGAGTTGATGAGCCGGGGCGTGACCGCTAACAGGAGACAACAGGTATGAGCATCAGCAAGATTGGAGTCGTCGGCGCAGGCACGATGGGTAACGGAATCGTTCAGGCCTTCGCCGTCGCAGGCTACCCGGTGGTAATGACCGATATCGCCGACGCCGCCCTGCAGCGCGGACTGGCAACCGTTGCCGGCAGCCTGGATCGTCTGATCAAGAAAGAGAAAATGAGTACCGCCCAGAAAGAAGAGGCGATGGCCAAGATCTCGGTGTCGACCGACATGAGTGCCTTGTCCGACTGCGACCTCATCATCGAGGCGGCGACGGAGAATCTTGAACTCAAGCTCAAGATCTTCGCGCAACTCGACGCCGTCGCCAAGCCGGAGGCGCTGCTGGCCAGCAACACCTCCTCGATCTCGATCACCAAGCTCGCAGCTTCGACCAAGCGTGCTGACCGCATGATCGGCATGCACTTCTTCAATCCGGTGCCGATGATGGCGCTGGTCGAGCTGATCCGTGGCCTGCAGACCTCTGACGAGACCTATGCTGCGGTTGATGAAGTGGCGAAAGCGATCGGCAAGACGCCGGTGCAGGTGCGCAACAGCCCGGGGTTCGTGGTTAACCGGATGCTGTGCCCGATGATCAACGAGGCAGTTTTCGCGCTGGGCGAGGGCCTGGCCACGGCAGCGGAGATCGACGAAGCAATGAAGCTGGGGTGCAATCACCCGATCGGTCCGCTCGCACTGTGTGACATGATCGGTCTGGATGTCGAACTGGCCGTGATGCAGGTGCTGTTCGAAGGCTTCAAGGATCCGAAGTACCGTCCGGCACCCTTGCTGGTGGAGATGGTGGAAGCCGGCTATCTCGGCCGCAAGACGGGCAAGGGCTTCTTTGAGTACGGCAAGTAATCGCTGCTCACAGACGAAAAAAAGCCACCTGCGAAGGTGGCTTTCTCATGTGGGGCGCCTGATTTCTCAGCGTCCCGAACGCATTGCGTCGAAGAACTCGGCGTTGCTCTTGGTGGCCTTGACCTTGTCCAGCAGGAACTCCATCGCGTCGATATCGTCCATGCCGTACAACAGCTTGCGCAGGATCCAGGCTTTCTGGAGGATGTCCGGCTTCATCAGCAACTCTTCGCGGCGTGTGCCCGAGCGATTGACGTTGATGGCCGGATAGACGCGCTTCTCTGCCATGCGGCGGTCGAGGTGGAGCTCCATGTTGCCGGTGCCCTTGAATTCCTCGTAGATCACGTCGTCCATACGGCTGCCGGTGTCGATCAGCGCGGTGGCGATGATGGTCAGCGAACCGCCTTCCTCGATGTTCCGCGCGGCACCAAAGAAGCGCTTGGGCTTCTGCAGTGCGTTGGCATCGACGCCGCCGGTCAGGACCTTGCCCGAAGCCGGTACGACCGTGTTGTATGCACGTGCCAGTCGCGTCAGGGAGTCGAGCAGGATGACGACATCCTTCTTGTGCTCGGTCAGGCGCTTGGCCTTCTCGATCACCATTTCGGCAACCTGAACGTGACGGGAGGCGGGTTCGTCGAAGGTGGAGGCTACAACCTCGCCCTTCACCGAGCGCTGCATTTCGGTCACTTCTTCCGGGCGTTCGTCGATCAGCAGCACGATCACCACGACGTCGGGGTGATTGGACGTGATCGCATGGGCGATATGCTGCAGCATCACCGTCTTGCCGCTCTTTGGCGGGGCGACGAGCAGACCACGCTGACCCTTGCCGATGGGCGCGATCATGTCGATGATGCGGCTGGTGACGTTTTCCTCGCCACGAATCTCACGCTCAAGCTTCAGGCACTCCTGCGGATGCAGGGGCGTCAGGTTCTCGAACAGGATCTTGTGCTTGCACTCCTCGGGAGGGCGGCCGTTGATCTTGTCCAGCTTGACCAGTGCGAAATAGCGCTCGCCATCCTTGGGGGTGCGAATTTCACCCTCGATGGTGTCGCCGGTGCGCATGTTGAAACGCCGGATCTGCGACGGCGACACGTAAATGTCGTCGGTACCCGCGAGATAGGACGTATCGGGCGAGCGCAGGAAGCCAAACCCATCGGGGAGGACTTCGAGTGCACCGTCGCCGCTGATCGGCTGGCCCTTGCGTGCGCGATTCTTCAGCAGTGCAAAGACGAGCTCCTGCTTGCGCAGGCGATTGGCGCCTTCGACATCATTTGCGACTGCCATCTCGAGCAATTCACTGACGTGCAGTGCCTTGAGCTCGGACAGGTGCAGGGCAGGGATGGCCGGATCGGTGGGCGTACCCGTCTCGCCAGACGATTCTGCGTCGAGCAGGTCGTCATCGGACGGAATGTTTTCGGGAGGATTACCGTCGCGGTGCCGGGGGCCCCGGCGGCGGGCGCGCGTCGCACCGCGAGAACGGGCCGGAGCGGTTTCCGGCTTAGATGTTGCTGTCAATGAAGGCTGTCAGTTGAGATTTTGAAAGGGCGCCGACTTTGGTCGCCTCGATGTTCCCGCCCTTGAAAAGCATCAGGGTGGGAATGCCACGAATGCCGTACTTTGCCGGCGTTTCCTGGTTTTCGTCGATGTTGAGCTTCGCGACCTTGAGCTTGCCGGCGTAGTCTTTGGCGACTTCGTCCAGGATCGGCGCGATCATCTTGCAGGGACCGCACCATTCAGCCCAGTAGTCGACGAGTACCGGCGTCTGGGACTGCAGCACTTCGGACTCGAAGTTGCTGTCGGTCACGTATTGAATATGCTCGCTCATGATTCCTCGCATCAGGGGGGAGATGTGTTGCGTAATACTTGATACTAGAGAGATGAAGGGTCGCTGTGGACCCGTTCGGCCAGGCACTGGGAAGGGTGCCCGGAAGAAGGTTTCCCGAAAGTTATGCGATGACGTCGGTCACGTCAAGGTGTTATCCGCCCAAAGCCCGGAAAAAGTGCATTGTCGTGGCGAAAAAGCAAAGCGCTGGACTATATTGTCGCCTGTGAGCACGAATGCCTATCCAGAGGCAGGTGTCGTTACCCGTGAGAGCAAAGCAATGACCTATGTTGTGACCGAAGCCTGTGTGCGCTGCAAATATACCGATTGCGTGGATGTCTGTCCCGTCGACTGTTTTCGCGAGGGGCCGAATTTTCTGGTCATCGATCCGGAGGAATGCATCGACTGTACGCTTTGTGTTGCCGAATGTCCGGTCGAGGCCATTTTCGCAGAGGATGACGTGCCTGCCGGCCAGGAATCCTTCATCGCGCTCAATGCGGAACTGGCAAGCCAGTGGAAGCCGATTGTTGAGCGCAAGGACCCGCTCCCCGATGCTGACGAGTGGGCGAAGGTGAAGGACAAGCTCGGCGAACTGAAGCGATGACCGTGCCCTGAAGGCCGGCCTCCGGCGCGGCTTTCAGGGAGTTCCCCAATGCACTAAGATGGCGCACAGCCTCAAACTGAACAAAATATCCGAGGAAAACTATCATGCTGGTAAGCGAGATTCTCGCGATCAAGGGGAAGGTGCTTTACACCATCTCGCCAAACAAGAGTCTGGCCGAAGCGGTGACGATCATGACCGAGCAGGACGTCGGTTCGCTGGTGGTCTTCTCCAAGGGTCAGATGGCCGGCATGCTGACTTTCCGCGAGGTGCTTCAGGCCGTTCAGAAGGGCGGAGCGGCCTGGGCCGACATGCTGATCGAGCAGGCCATGCTGGCCGTGCCCATGGTGGCTGCACCCAACATGGAAATGGACGAACTGCGTCGTCTGATGGTTGATCATCATCAGCGTTACCTGCCGGTAATGGACGGCAGTACCTTGCTCGGTGTGGTGAGCTTCCATGATGTGGCCAAGGCGGTGCTCGAAGAGCAGAGCTTCGAGAACCGCATGCTCAAGAACTATATTCGCAACTGGCCGGGCGAAGGCGCCGAGAGCTGATTTCGCGTTTGATCGTATTGGAGGCGACCTGCCGGAGTCGCATCTGCGTCGAGTTAATGAAGCGCAACCCGCGTCAGACGGGGCGCTTCTGGTTGGAACGGGGCGGCTTGCCGCCTTGACGCCTCGGGAGGGCGGGCTTGTGCGACCTGTTGGTCGCGCCCAAGCTTTTTCCAGCGATACGAGGAGACAACGTGGAAAAGATCTGGCTTAAGAAATACCCGCCCGGTGTACCCGCCGAGGTGGATGTGAACGAATTCGCTTCGCTCGGCGATCTGTTCGAGCAGGGGGTTCGCAAGTTCGCAGACCGAACCGCCTTTGTCTGCATGGACAAGCGCATCACCTACAGGGAACTGGATCGCCTTTCTGCGAATTTCGGTGCGTACCTGCAGTCCGAGCTCGGCTTGCCGCGCGGTACGCGTATCGCGCTCATGATGCCCAATCTGCTGCAGTACCCGGTGGCAATGTTCGGCGCGCTGCGGGCCGGTTATACGGTCGTCAACGTCAATCCGCTCTACACGGCGCGCGAGCTTGAGCATCAGTTGCGTGACGCCGGTGCGGAAGTGATCGTCATTCTCGAGAACTTTGCCCATACCCTGGAGCAGGTGCGAGACCGGCTGCCGCTCAAGCACGTGCTGGTGACGAGCATCGGTGCCATGCTTGGTTTTCCGAAGGGGCTGATCGTCAATTTCGTGATCAGGCGGGTCAGGAAGATGGTGCCGCCCTGGTCGTTGCGGGGGAGCATCGATTTCGGCGCGGCGGTGCGCAAGGGCGCGCATCATGCGCTCAAGCCGGTCGAGGTCGGTGCTGAAGACATCGCCTTCCTGCAATATACCGGCGGCACGACCGGGGTGGCCAAAGGCGCAGTGCTCACGCACGGCAACATCGTGGCCAACCTGCAGCAGGCACATGCCTGGATCAAGCCCTTCCTGCATGAAGGCGAAGAGGTGATCATCACCGCGCTGCCGCTCTATCACATCTTCTCCCTCACCGCGAACTGCCTCACCTTCTTCAAGATCGGGGCGACCAACGTGCTGATCACGAATCCACGCGACATTCCGGGCTTCGTCAAGGAGCTGGCGAAGTACCGGTTTACCGCGATTACCGGGGTGAACACCCTATTTAATGCCTTGCTGCACAACGCCGAGTTTGCCCGGCTGGATTTTTCCTCGCTGCGGATTGCGCTCGGGGGCGGGATGGCCGTGCAGCAGGCTGTTGCCGAGAAGTGGAAGGAAGTGACCGGTCTGCCGCTGATCGAGGCCTACGGGCTGACGGAGACCTCGCCCGCGGTGACGATCAACCCGCTTGATCTGCCGGAGTTCAATCACGCGATCGGGCTGCCGATCTCTTCGACCGATGTGAGTATCCGCGACGACGATGGCACCGAGCAGGCGATCGGCCAGCGTGGCGAACTGTGCGTGCGCGGGCCGCAGGTGACGCGCGGTTACTGGAACCGGCGGGAGGATACGGCGCGTGCATTTACCGCCGACGGTTTCTTCCGCACCGGCGATGTTGCGGTGATGGACGAAGAGGGTTTCATTCGCATCGTCGATCGCAAGAAGGACATGATTCTGGTGTCCGGCTTCAACGTCTATCCCAACGAGGTGGAAGACGTCGTCGCCAGTCATCCGGGTGTGCTTGAGGTGGCCGCCATCGGCGTGCCGAGCGAGCACAGCGGCGAGGCGGTGAAGGTGTTCGTGGTGCGCAAGGATCCGGCGCTGACCAAGGCCGATCTGATCGCTCACTGCCGGCAGAATCTGACCGGGTACAAGGTGCCGCACATGATCGAGTTCAGGGACGAGCTGCCCAAGACCAATGTCGGCAAGATTCTCCGTCGTGTGCTGCGCGAGGGAGGCGACAAGGCTGACCAGGCTTAGCCCGGAGCAGGCGCGCGGTCCGGAAAATGCTTGTTTTCGGGCCGCGTTTATGATTTCATTCGTGCCACAACTTGTCTGATCCGAACATGAACCGTCGTTTCCCGTCCCTCTCTGTATCCGTAGTACGCGTAGTAGTAGGCGTAGGGACGCGCGCGTCGTAGCGGATCAGGACAGGCAGTACCAAATCCAGAACCCCCGCCGGCGCGAAAGCCCGGCGGGGGTTTTCTTTTATGCCGCCGGTCAGAAACGCCGCAACATGACCTGAAGGAGATCAACATGAATCAAATGACCGGCGCCCAGCTGATATTGCGCCTGCTCGAACGCCAGGGTGTGCGCACTGCAGCGGGCATCCCCGGCGGCGCAATCCTGCCGCTTTATGACGCGCTGTCGGGCAGTGACGGCATTCACCATGTGCTTGCGCGTCACGAGCAGGGCGCCGGGTTCATGGCTCAGGGCATGGCGCGGGTGTCGGGCAAGCCCGAGGTGTGCTTTGCCTCCAGCGGTCCGGGCGCAACCAACCTCGTGACCGCGATCGCCGACGCAATGCTCGACTCGATCCCGCTGGTGGCGATCACCGGCCAGGTGCCGCTGTCGATGATTGGTACCGATGCCTTTCAGGAGGTCGATATCTACGGCATGACGGTGCCGATCACCAAGCACAACTTCCTGGTCCGGTCGGCGGAGGAGCTGCTCGAGGTCATTCCCGAGGCCTTCCGGATTGCGATGTCGGGCCGTCCCGGTCCGGTGCTGGTGGATGTGCCCAAGGATGTGCAGTGCCAGCTCGTCACCTTTGACGAGTTCCCGCCCGTCGCGGTGCGTGACGCAGCGCCCCAGGCGCCGATCGAGCTCATCGAAGAAGCCGCGCGCATGATCAACGAAGCCGAACAGCCGGTGCTCTATCTTGGTGGCGGTGTGGTTCATTCCGGCGCTGCGCAACAGGCGGTGACCCTGGCCGAGCAGGCCGGGCTGCCGACGACGATGACCCTGATGGCGCTCGGGGCGATGCCGATGGATCATCCGCTCTCGATCGGCATGCTGGGCATGCATGGCGCGCGCTACACCAACTTCGTGCTGGAAGAGGCGGATCTGCTGATCTGCGTGGGTGCGCGGTTCGACGATCGTGCCATCGGCAAGGCGGCGCAATTCTGCCCGCGCGCGAAGATCGTTCATATCGATGTCGACCCGTCCGAGCTGGACAAGATCAAGAACGCCCATGTCGCCATCAATGGTGATGTCGCCGAGGTGCTCGATGCGCTGATTCCGCGTGTGAAGGTGCAGTTGCGCAAGCGCTGGCTGTCGCATGTCGATAGCCTCAAGACGCGCTTTCCGATGCAGTTCGACGCGCTGGAGAATCCGCGCAGTCATTACGGGCTGATCAACGCCGTTGCCGCTGCGCTCGACGACGAGGCCATCATCACCACCGACGTGGGGCAGCACCAGATGTGGGTGGCTCAGGCCTATCCCTTCCGCCGTCCGCGCCAATGGCTTACATCGGGGGGGCTCGGCACTATGGGCTTCGGCATGCCGGTAGCGCTTGGCGCGGCGCTGGCCGCGCCCGAGCGCACCGTGGTGTGCTTCAGCGGTGATGGCAGCATCATGATGAACATCCAGGAGCTGGCGACGCTGGCTGAGCAGGGGCTCAACGTCAAGATCGTGTTGATGAACAACAACGCGCTCGGTCTGGTGTACCAGCAGCAGAGCCTGTTCTATGGCAAGCGTACCTTTGCGTCGCGCTATGCCGGCGCGCCGGACTTCATGAAGATTGCGGAGGGCTTCGGCATTCCTGCTGTCGATCTCGATCTCGCGGCCAACCCGCGCGCTTCGCTTGCACAGGCCTTGCAAACCCCGGGACCGTGCCTGATTCATGCCTCGATCGATCGCGAGGAGTTTGTTTACCCCATGGTGCCGCCGGGTGCGGCCAATACCGAGATGATCGGAGGTTGATGATGGAACAAGTTGCCGAACCGCTGCAGCAGTCGGGTTTTGCCAAGGTCGTGCTCGAGCTCGAAGTGAACAACCATGCAGGCGTGATGAGCCACATCTGCAATCTCTTCGCCCGGCGTGCTTTCAACATGGAGGGCATCATGTGCATGCCCATCCCCAACGGCAACCGGAGTCGCATCTGGTTGCTGGTGTTCGAGGATCAGCGCCTTGAGCAGATGATTCGCCAGCTGGAGAAGCTCGAGGACGTGCTGGCCGTAAATCGTCATGGCGCGGAGCACGAGGTATTCGTGCGCATGGAGGAGTTCTTCCTCTGAGTCTGGTGAGGGCGGGGTGGCTGGCGGCCTGTGCTAAACTCGCCGGCCTCCCCGCCAGAACGCTACGAGTCTCCCATGTCCGGCAATTCCATCGGCACGCTTTTCTGCGTCACGTCTTTCGGTGAATCCCACGGCCCGGCCATCGGCTGCATTGTCGACGGCTGCCCTCCCGGGCTCGCGATCAGCGCGGCCGAGATACAGCTGGAGCTCGATCGTCGCAAGCCGGGTACGTCCCGTCATGTGACGCAGCGCCGCGAGCCGGACGAGGTGGAGATTCTGTCCGGCGTATTCGAGGGTGTGACCACGGGTACACCGATTGCGCTGCTGATCCGCAATCAGGATCAGCGCAGCAAGGACTACGGCAATATTGCCGACACCTTCCGTCCCGGCCATGCCGATTACCCCTACTGGCAGAAATACGGTATCCGCGATTACCGCGGCGGCGGTCGTTCATCCGCACGTGAAACCGCCGTGCGCGTGGCCGCCGGCGCAATCGCAAAGAAATGGCTGGACGAGAAGTTCGGTATCGTGATCCGGGGCTACATGGCCCAGCTCGGCCCGCTTTCGATTCCCTTCGAATCCTGGGACGAGGTCGATCGCAACCCCTTCTTTGCGCCCAATGCGTCCCTTGTGCCCGAACTCGAGCAGTACATGGACGAACTGCGCAAATCGGGCGACTCGGTCGGCGCCCGCATCAACGTGGTGGCCACTGGTGTGCCCGTAGGCTGGGGCGAGCCGGTGTTCGACCGTCTCGATGCCGAGATCGCCTACGCGATGATGAGCATCAATGCAGTGAAAGGCGTTGAGATCGGTGCCGGTTTCGATTCCGTGTCCCAGCTTGGCACGCAGCATGGTGACGAGATGACGCCCGAGGGCTTCCTCTCCAACAATGCAGGTGGTGTGCTTGGTGGCCTGTCCTCCGGGCAGGACATTCTGGTGAGCATGGCAATCAAGCCGACTTCCAGCATCCGGCTCGACCGCGCGTCGATCAATCGTCAGGGTGAGCCTGTCGTGGTCAATACCCACGGCAGACACGACCCCTGTGTCGGCATTCGCGCCACACCGATTGCCGAGTCCATGCTTGCGCTGGTGCTGATCGACCACGCATTGAGGCACCGGGCGCAGTGTGGTGATGTCGTCACCACCACGCCGCGCATTGCCGGACTGGCGCCGGCAGGGCATCAGGCGGTCCCCTCTCCCGTGCGGCGTTGAGGCGCGCGTCACGCGCTTTCCCGCGCAAGGCTTGCGGAGCCGGAGGTGGGCTGATTCGCGCCCGAATGTCTGTCGGCATCCGGGTGCAGTGTGCGGCCGGGGGGCGCCGCCCCCTTGTCATGGGGCGCTGAGATGGGGACGACGCTGCCGTACTGGCGACTTTCGTTCTACTACTTCTTCTATTTCGCCTTCGTCGGCGCATTTTCGCCGTATTTCACGCTCTACCTTCAGTCGCTGCAATACCCTGCAACCGACATTGCCATCCTGATGTCGCTGATGCAGCTCATGCGTGTGCTGTCGCCAAACCTCTGGAGCTGGCTTTCCGAGCACCTGGGCATGCGCCTGCCGATTGTCCGCCTGTCGGCTGCGATGAGCCTCGCGGGCTTCTCGATCTTCTTCATGACGCAGGCGTTCTCCGGCATCTTCGTCGGCATGGCGCTGATGGCCTTTTTCTGGAGCGCCGCGTTGCCGCTGGTCGAGAGCGTGACCTTCGTTCATCTCGGCGCGCAGGGTCATCGTTACGGCAGCATCCGCGTGTGGGGGAGTGTGGGCTTCATCGTGGCCGTACTCGGGCTCGGGCTCCTGCTCGATCATTTCGCAATCGATGTTGTCCTGTGGGTGACCGCGTCGATCCTGCTCGGCATTCTTGTGTGCGGGATCCTGGTGCCCGAGGCGAAGCCAAGCGTGAGTTCGCACGTGACCGCCAGCTTTGGTGCCACACTGCGTCGCCCGGAAGTGCTCGCGCTGTTCGGTGCCTGCTTTCTCATGTCCGCCGCACACGGCGCACTGTATGTCTTCTATTCGATCCTGCTGGTGGATCACGGTTATGACAAAGTTGTGGTCGGGTCGCTGTGGTCGCTCGGCGTGCTGGCTGAGATCGGGGTGTTCCTGATCATGCCGCGCGTGATGCGCCGCTACTCGCTGCGCACCATCCTGCTGGTGGCGTTTGCCTGCGCCGTGCTGCGCTTTGCAACCATCGGCTGGGGTGTGGGCAGCATGCTGGTACTGATCCTTGCGCAACTGCTTCACGGCGCGACCTTCGGCGCCTACCATGCGGCGGCGATCGCGGCGGTGAACAAGTGGTTTCCCGGGCGTCTCCAGTCGAGCGGGCAGGCGCTCTACGGAAGTGTGTCCTTTGGTGCCGGCGGCATGCTGGGCGGCTTGATCAGCGGTTACACCTGGGACACTATCGGATCTGCATGGACCTTCACGCTGGGGTCGGTTTTTGCGCTTGCGGGGCTTGTGTGGCTGGCGTTGAGCTGGCGGGAGCACGGCCCTGAGCGCACGATTTGAGAGGAGTGCTGAATGCTGATATTCAAGAAAAGCCTGTTTCCGGTGCTGGTCGCCGCGCTGCTGAGCGTGGGATGCCAGACGGTGCAAACCACCGGCGGAGGCGCGGTCGGGGTGGACCGGGGGCAGATGATGATGATCCCGGCGAGCGATATCGAGCAGGCGTCGTCGCAGCAGTACCAGGAGATCATTTCCGAGGCGCGGAGCAAGAACCTGCTCAACCGTGACGCCCGGCAGGTGCAGCGCGTGCGGCAGGTCGCCTCGCGGCTGATTCCCCAGACCGGCAATTTCCGTCGTGATGCGCCAGGCTGGAAGTGGGAAATCAACGTGCTCAAGTCCGATGAGCTCAACGCATGGTGCATGGCCGGGGGCAAGATCGCCTTCTATTCGGGTTTGATCGACCGCCTCGGCCTGAGTGATGACGAGATCGCAGCCGTCATGGGGCACGAGATTGCACATGCGCTGCGCGAGCATGCGCGCGAGCGCGTGTCGAAGAGCATGGCGACCGGCCTCGGCATCTCGGTCGCTGGCGCCTTGCTCGGGGTCGGCGAAGTGGGGCAGGACCTGATGGGGTCGGTGGCGAAAGTGACTTTTGAGCTGCCCAACTCGCGCCTGCACGAAACCGAGGCCGACCGCATTGGCGTGGAACTGGCTGCACGTGCGGGCTATGATCCGCGCGCGGCAGTGACGCTGTGGACCAAGATGGCTTCGCAGTCGTCGGGTGCGCCACCGCAATGGCTGTCCACCCACCCCTCGCACGACTCGCGGCAGAAGGATCTGGCCGAGTACGCTGCCCGGGTCATGCCGATCTACGAGCAGACACGGCGCAGATAGCGCCAAACGGAGCGCAGGGCGGGCGCTGCTACCCAGGCGCACGCCCCTGTGAAATAATCGAAACCTTTTCTTTCCGCGGAATACACTGGATGGAAGCCCAAACGCTGTACGAAAAACTCTGGTCGAGCCATGTCGTTCACCAGGAAGCCGACGGCACTGCGCTGATCTATATCGATCGCCACCTTGTACACGAGGTGACCAGCCCGCAGGCCTTCGAAGGTCTCAAGCTCGCTGGACGCAAACCCTGGCGGATCTCGTCCATCGTTGCGACTGCCGACCACAATACGCCGACCGATCACTGGGATCAGGGGATTCTCGACCCGGTCTCGCGTCAGCAGGTCGAAACCCTCGACAGCAATATCCGCGAAGTTGGTGCGCTGGCCTATTTCCCGTTTCGCGATGCCAAGCAGGGCATCGTGCATGTGATCGGACCCGAGAACGGTGCAACCCTGCCGGGTATGACGGTGGTGTGTGGCGACTCGCACACTTCGACCCACGGTGCGTTTGCCTGTCTGGCGCACGGTATCGGTACGTCCGAGGTCGAGCATGTGATGGCGACGCAGTGCCTGCTGCAGAAGAAGTCGAAGACGCTGCTGGTCAAGGTCGAAGGCGAACTCGGGCGCGGCGTGTCGGCCAAGGATGTCGTGCTCGCGATCATCGGTCGCATCGGCACCGCGGGCGGCAACGGCTATGCCATCGAGTTCGGCGGCAGCGCAATCCGGTCGCTGTCTATGGAAGGGCGGATGACGGTGTGCAACATGGCGATCGAGGCGGGTGCCCGCGCCGGCCTGGTTGCGGTCGACGAAACCACCATTGCCTATCTCAAGGACAAGCCGTTCGCACCGAAGGGTGAGCAGTGGGATGCGGCGGTTGCCTACTGGCGCACGCTGACGTCGGATGACGGCGCGAAGTTCGACAAGGTCGTCGAACTCAACGCGGCCGACATCCTGCCGCAGGTCACCTGGGGTACGTCGCCCGAGATGGTCACCACGATTGCCGGTCGGGTGCCCGATCCCGCAGGCATCACCGACCCGGTGCGCCGCGAGGGCATCGAGCGCGCGCTCAAGTACATGGGACTGACGGCCAATACGCCGATCAACGAGATCGCCGTAGATCAGGTCTTTATCGGTTCGTGCACCAATTCGCGCATCGAAGACCTGCGTGAGGCGGCTGCGGTCGCTAAGGGGCGGACCAAGGCGGCCAATGTGCGCCGCGTGCTGGTGGTGCCGGGGTCCGGGCTGGTCAAGCGCCAGGCCGAGGCCGAAGGGCTGGACAAGGTGTTCATCGAGGCGGGATTCGAATGGCGCGAGCCGGGCTGTTCGATGTGTCTGGCGATGAACGCCGACCGCCTGGAGCCGGGCGAGCGCTGTGCCTCGACCTCCAACCGCAATTTCGAAGGCCGGCAGGGCGCCGGTGGCCGTACGCATCTGGTGAGCCCCGCCATGGCCGCAGCCGCTGCGGTGGCCGGGCATTTTGCCGATGTGCGCGAGTTGCAATAAAAGGATCAGCAGAAGATGAAACCGTTTACCGTTCTCGATGCGCTGGTGGCGCCGCTCGATCGTGCCAACGTCGATACCGATGCGATCATTCCCAAGCAGTTCCTGAAGTCGATCAAGCGCAGCGGCTTCGGCCCCAACCTGTTTGACGAGTGGCGCTATCTGGATGTCGGTCAGCCCGGGCAGGACAACAGCAAGCGTCCGCTGAACACCGATTTCGTGCTCAATCAGCCGCGTTATCAGGGGGCGCAGGTGCTGCTCACCCGCGACAACTTCGGCTGTGGCAGCTCGCGCGAGCACGCGCCGTGGGCGCTGGAGGATTACGGCTTTCGTGCCATTATCGGCACCAGCTTTGCCGATATCTTCTTCAACAACTGTTTCAAGAACGGCGTGTTGCCGATCGTGCTTCCTGCAGCGGAGGTCGATGAGCTGTTCCGCCAGTGCGAAGCGACCGAGGGCTATCAGCTCAAGGTGGATCTGGCTGCGCAGACGGTCACCCGTCCCGATGGCAAGGTGATTGCATTCGACGTCGATGCCTTCCGCAAGGAATGCATGCTCAATGGCTGGGACGACATCGGCCTGACGCTGCGTCATGCCGACAAGATCCGTGCGTTTGAAGACGCGCGTCGCGCCAAGCACCCCTATTATTTCGCCTGAGCCCTTGCGGCCCGGGATTGCGTGGAGAAACCGGATGAAGATTTGTGTGCTGCCGGGTGACGGCATTGGTCCCGAGATCATGGCGGAAGCCGTGCGTGTGCTCAAGGCGCTCGACCTCAAGTTCGAACTGGAAGAAGGGCTGCTTGGCGGTTGTGCAGTCGATGCTACCGGCACGCCTTACCCCGAGGCGACCCAGAAGCTCGCCCGTGAAGCGGATGCGGTGCTGCTGGGCGCTGTGGGTGGGCCGAAATGGGACAACCTGCCGCGCGAGCAGCGCCCCGAGCGCGGCCTGCTGGGTATCCGCAAGGATCTCAACCTGTTTGCCAACCTGCGTCCGGCGATCCTGTATCCGGAGCTTGCCAACGCCTCTTCGCTCAAACCCGAAGTCGTGGCCGGGCTGGACATCCTCATCGTGCGCGAACTCACCGGCGATATCTACTTCGGTCAGCCGCGCGGTATCGAGGTGCGCGAGGTCAATGGCGAACAGCAGCGGGTGGGCTGGAACACCATGATCTACGCCGAGTATGAGATCCGCCGCATTCTGAAGGTGGCCTTCGAGGCTGCGCAGAAGCGTGGCAAGCGTCTGTGCTCGGTCGACAAGATGAATGTGCTTGAGTGCACTCAACTTTGGCGCGATATTGCCGAAGAAGTGGCCAAGGACTATCCGGACGTGGAGCTGTCGCACATGCTGGTCGACAATGCAGCGATGCAGCTCGTGCGGGCGCCCAAGCAGTTTGACGTGATGGTGACCGGCAACATGTTCGGCGACATCCTCTCGGACGAAGCTTCGATGCTCACCGGCTCGATCGGCATGCTGCCCTCGGCTTCGCTGGATGCGAACAACAAGGGCTTGTACGAACCCTCTCACGGTTCGGCGCCGGACATCGCAGGCAAGGGCGTGGCCAATCCGCTGGCGACGATCCTGTCGGCTGCAATGATGCTGCGCTATACCTTCGGTCTTGAAGCGCAGGCTCAGCGTATCGAGGCTGCCGTCAAGCAAGTGCTTGCGCAGGGCTTCCGTACCGGCGATATTTTCGAGCCGGGCACGAAGAAGGTCGGCACCAGGGAGATGGGTGACGCGGTTCTCGCGGCGCTTTAAGGTTTTTCGATTCGAGGTGATGTGATGATGCGAGTAGGTCTGGTTGGCTGGCGTGGCATGGTCGGTTCCGTGCTGATGCAGCGCATGGTGGACGAGGGCGATTTCGCCCATATCGAACCCGTGTATTTTTCCACCTCTGCGGCCGGGGGCAAGGCACCCGTTTTCGGCGGCAAGGAAGCGGCGCTGCCGCTGCAGGATGCGATGAGCGTCGATGCGCTCAAGGCCTGCGACATCATCATTACCTGCCAGGGCGGGGATTACACCAAGGAGGTGTTCCCGAAACTGCGTGCGTCCGGCTGGAGCGGCCACTGGATCGATGCCGCCAGCGCGCTGCGCATGGCCGACGATGCCGTGATCATCCTCGATCCGGTGAACATGCATGTGATCAAGGACGCCCTTGCCAAGGGCGGCCGCAACTGGATTGGCGGCAACTGCACGGTGTCGCTGATGCTGATGGGTCTCGGTGGCCTGTTCCGCAACGATCTGGTCGAGTGGGTGTCCGCGATGACCTACCAGGCCGCATCCGGCGCGGGTGCGCAGAACATGCGTGAGCTGATCGCGCAGATGGGCACCATCCATGCATCGGTGGCAGACCTGCTCGCCGACCCGGGTTCGGCAATCCTCGATATCGACCGCAAGGTTGCGGAGACGATTCGCTCCGATGCCTTCCCGAAGAAGAACTTCCGCAACACGCCGCTGGCCGGCAGCCTGATTCCGTGGATCGATGTACCGGTCGAGCACGGCCAGTCGAAAGAGGAGTGGAAGGGCGGCGCCGAGTGCAACAAGATTCTTGGCAACCCCGCATTCCGCACCGCTGGCAGCATCCCCATCGACGGTCTGTGCGTGCGGATCGGTGCAATGCGTTGTCACTCGCAGGCGCTGACCATCAAGCTGAAGAAGGATGTGCCACTCGACGAGATCAGCGAAATCATTGCCGGGGCCAACGAGTGGGTAAAGGTTGTGCCGAACGAGCGTGAGCTCTCCGAGCGCGATCTGACGCCGGCGGCGGTGACCGGCACCTTGTCTGTTCCGGTCGGGCGCCTGCACAAGATGGCAATGGGGCCGGAGTATCTTGGCGCGTTTACGGTCGGTGATCAGCTCCTCTGGGGTGCCGCCGAGCCGCTGCGTCGCATGCTTCGCATTCTGCTTGAAGACTGAGGATGAACTGTCGCGGTCCTGATTGCCTGCATGAGGTCGAGCCGGGCCGCCCGTTCGGGGGGAAAGTTGCTTTCCCCTTTAGACATAATCAGTTGGTGCAGGTCCTTAATAAAAATGCTAGATTGCTAGCCCAAGTCCATGATGTATTGCCCTTTGCCGGCTTGGTGAAGGGGAGCGTGGTTTGAGGATAACTATGAAAACGTCGATTAAGGCATCCCTGATCGCAGCTGCGATCGCCTCGTTTCCACTCGGTGGCTTTGCTGCCGGGCTTGGTCAGATCAATGTTTTCAGTGGCTTGGGTCAGCCCTTGCGGGCCGAAATCCAGATCAGCGCGACGCCTCAGGAATTGAGTTCGGTCACCGCAAAGGTGGCTTCGCCCGATGCCTTCAGACAGGCCGGGATTCCTTACTCGGGATTTATGTCCGGTATCCGGGCCTCAGTTGAGCGCAGCGGTCAGCGCCAGGTGGTCAAGCTCAGCAGTGACCGCCCGATCAACGAACCCTTTGTCGGGCTGCTGATTGAACTCGACTGGGCTTCGGGACGCCTGTCGCGCGAATACACTTTCCTTCTTGATCCGGTCGATATTGCCGCGCCCAAGCCTGTGGCTGCGCGCATTGCCGCACCGGCCCCAGCGGCCGCTCCGCGCCCTGCACCGATGGCAGCGCCGCCTGCGCCCCGGCCCGCCGCGGTGGACCGCTATACCGTACAGCGTGGCGACACCCTGCGCCGCATCGCAGAGGCCAATCGCCCCGACGGCGCCAATCTCGACCAGATGCTGCTGGCCCTGTTCCGCGCCAATCCCTCTGCGTTTGACGGCGACAACATCAACCGTCTGCGCGCAGGCGCCATCATGACGATGCCATCCGCCGACGCGGTTCTGGCAACCAGTCCTGCCGAGGCTCGCCGCGAGGTCGTGGCCCAGGCCGCTGACTTTGAGGCCTATCGCCAGCGCCTTGCGGGTACCGCAGTGGTGCGTGAGGCGGCGCCTGCGCCGGCCGAACAGGCAAGTGCTGGCCGCATCGTGCCCAAGGTCGAGGACGCGCGCGCGCCCGCTGTTGCAGGTGACAAGCTGCAGATCTCGAAAACCCAGGACGGCGAAGCCGGGATGGACAAGGCAGCGGTTGCCCGCCTGCATGCGCTCGAAGAAGAACTTGTCGCACGTGAAAAGGGTCTCGAAGAGGCGAACGCACGCCTTGCTCAGCTTGAGCAGAGCATCCGCGACCTGCAGAAATTGCTGGAACTGAAGAGCGGTACGCTGGCGCAGCTGCAGCCTGACGCTGCAACACCCGGTGCTGCAACGGCAGGTGCTGCTGCCGCCTCAGGCGCTGCTGCGACCGCAGCGCCTGAGGCGGCTGCGGAGCCTGCCGCACCCGCAGTGACGCCGCCCGCAGAAGCGACACCGGCAGCTCCGGCGGTGGAAGCCGCCGCGGTCGAGCCGCCCGCCGAGCCGGTTTCCCCTCCGCAAGCTGAGCCTGCACCCGCACCCGCGCCCGCTCCCGTGCCGCCGGCACCGGTAGCAGCAGCCCCTGAGGCCGAACCTGAGCCCGACTTCATGCAGTCGCTGCTTGCCGATCCCGCCATGCTCGCGGCCGGTGGTGGCGTGATTGCGCTCCTGCTCGGTTTCGCCGCCTACCGTTCCCGCCAGCGCAAGCAGGCGATGGAGGCGCTGGACAGCTCGGCGCTGATGAGTGAGTTCCCGCCTGACAGCAGCGCCGTATTCGGTGCGACGGGCGGTCAGAGCGTCGATACCGGCAACAGCAGCATCCTGCAGACCGATTTCAGCCAGTCCGGTCTGTCTTCGATCGATGCGGATGAAGGTGTTGATCCGGTGGCTGAAGCCGATGTGTACATGGCCTATGGCCGTGACGCACAGGCAGAGGAAATTCTTGAGGATGCGCTCAAGGCTGATCCGAACCGCACGGCGATCTATCTCAAGCTGCTTGAGGTGTTCGCACAGCGTCAGAGTCCGAAGCAGTTTGAAACCACGGCAAGCGAGCTTTATTCGCGCACCGGTGGCCAGGGGTCGGACTGGGAGAAGGCTGCGCAGATGGGGCGCAAGCTTGACCCCGATAACCCGCTATACAGTGCAGGCCCGGCAGAAGGCGAGCGTACCGTACCGCCCGCCACCGAGCTGCCTGCGGCGTCCATTCCCGTTTCCGCCGCAGCTGCTGTGACTGCTGCCGCTGCAACGGCGACGGCTGCAGGTGCTGCCAGCTCGGCGAAGCTTCCGGATGCGGAAGTTGACACCGAAGATGCGGCTGACGAGCTCGGTCAGACCCTGTCCAGTCTCGACTTCACGACTTCGGTTCCGGTCGAGCCGAGTCCTTCGCAGCTCAAGGCTACGTGGACCATGCCGGGTGACCTCGGGCAGATCGCCAGTGGCGATGCCGAAGCGCCTGAGCAGACGTCCGATGCCGGGGCTGAGCAGGAGGAGCCGCTGTCGATTGATGTCGATGCCATCGATTTCGATCTGGGCGGCGATGTGGATGAGCCTGCCGCAGAAGCGGAAGACACGTCCCTGCCCGAGATTGATGCCGTTCTCGCTGATAGCGCACCGGACACCGATACAGCGCCGGATTCGGAGATGGATCTGGAGCTGGATGGCGACGAGTTCACGCTCGAGGTCGGTGGCGGTGAGCCTGCAGAGGAGGCGCCGGTGCCTGCATCGAATACGGCAACGGTTGTGGGCGATGATGTTGCGCTCGCTGCAGCCGATGAGTCCGCACTCGAATTCGATCTGCCTGAACTGGGCAAGTCGGCTGATGACAAGCAGGCCGCATTCGACATGAGCGCGACCGTGGTCCAGTCGGACGATGTTGATCCGGACGCCGACGATACCGTGATGGATCTTGAGAAGACCAGCTTCGATGCCGATCTGCTGGATTTCGATTTCGATCTCGAGACGCCGGTTGGTGGCGATGCTGCGCCGGCAGAGCCTGCAGGCATGGATCTGACCAGCATCGATCTGGACCTCGAGCCGTCGGAAGATGAACGTGCTGCGCCGGAGGCTGCAGCCGAATCCGAGGCAGCTCCCGAGGCGGTGAAGGAGGATGTGGCCCCGCCGCAGTCGGCAGCGCCCGCCGAGCCCGAGGGCGAGATCAATCACGAGGTTGAGACCAAGCTCGAACTCGCCCGTGCATACGACGAGATGGGTGACAAGGAAGGCGCGCTTGAGTTGCTCAACGAGGTGCTCGCTGAGGGTGGTCCTGCGCAGCAGGCAGCAGCGCGGACCCTGATCGAAAAACTGGGGTGATTCCCGTCAATGTCGCCGCCGTGGGGCGCAGGCCTCGCGGCGGCGTTTTCTTTTGAGCATGCACGCGGGGCTGATCCTGTTGCTGTGGGTCGCGGGGGTTGCATCCGTGCAGCTCGCGAGTGGTGCGCTGCTGGCCGCGCTGGTTGCGGGCGCGCTGGTGCTGGTGCTCGTGTTCGCCCGCATGCGCGGCGTTCGGCTGATTCGTCGCGTACGAGTGCTGCTGCTGGCCATATTCGTTCTGTTCGCGTGGTTTACACCGGGGGAGGCGCTGGTAAGTGCCTTTCCGGTGCTCAGCCCGACGCGGGAGGGGCTGACGCTGGCACTCGTTCATGCAGGACGTTTGCTTGTGGTTGTATGCTGCGTGGCCTTGCTCCTCGAGCGCCTGTCACCTGACCGGCTGGTGAGCGGCTTGTATGCCTTGTGCAGGCCGGGTGCAGTGCTCGGTCTGTCGGCGCAGCGGGTTGCGCTCAGGCTTCTGCTGGTTCTGCGTTACGTGGATGACGCGCGCGGCGGCCGTCATGAGTGGAGGCAATGGCTGTTGGCGACCGACGAACCGGTGGCGCCCGTCCATCTCGTGCGTGAGCGTTTTGGGACGGCAGACCTTGTTGTCCTTGTTCTGGTGGGTGGATTGTTGGGGTGGTGGATGTGGTAAGGATTGCGCTCTGTATCGAGTACGCGGGCGATGCATTCGAAGGCTGGCAGAGCCAGCGTCATGGTCGGACCGTGCAGGATGTTCTTGAAGCTGCTATCGAGCGAATTGCGGGTGAGTTCGTACGTCTGCAGGTGGCAGGGCGCACCGATACCGGTGTACATGCGACCGCACAGGTCGCCCATTTCGACACCACTGCGCGTCGCCCGGTCACGGCCTGGGTGCGCGGGGTCAACACCCATTTGCCGAGGACGGTCGTGGTGAAGTGGGCGGTCGAGGTCGACGACCGCTTTCATGCACGTTTTCTCGCCTACGAACGCGCCTACCGCTACATTCTCTACAACTCGCCGTCGCGGCCGGCGGTGATGGCGGGGAAAGTGGGCTGGTTTCATCCGCCGCTGGATGAGTCACGCATGGTCGAAGCCGCCAGCCTGCTGGTCGGCAAGCATGATTTCTCGGCCTTCCGGGCGTCCTGCTGCCAGTCGAAGACGCCCGTCCGGGTGATGTACGATGCGCGCGTTTCGCGTGCCGGCGATTATCTGGCGCTCGATTTCCGGGCCAATGGCTTTCTCCATCACATGGTCCGAAACCTGGTGGGGGCGCTGGTCTACATTGGCAAGGGGCACTACCCGCCGGAGTGGCTTGGAGAGGTGCTGGAGCGCGGCGACCGTTCTATCGCTGCGCCCACGTTCGAGGCTGCAGGGCTTTACCTCTGTGGCGTGGCGTACCCGCCGAACTGGCCGCTGCCTGGGGATGGGCGTATCATCTCCCAGCCTCAGCTTCCCCTTCTCTGAATGTCACGTACCCGAATCAAGATCTGCGGCCTGACCCGGCCGCAGGATGTCCGCGCGGCGGTTGATGCCGGTGCCGACGCCATCGGCTTCGTGTTCTATCCGCCCAGCCCGCGCCATGTCAGCTTCGATCAGGCGGCCGAGCTCGCGGCCTTGCTGCCGCCCTTTGTCACGGCCGTCGGCCTGTTCGTCAATCCCGATCCCGGATTCGTCGATGAGGCCCTGCGCCGCGTGCCCTTGCAGCTGCTACAGTTCCACGGCGACGAAGCCGAGGCGGACTGTGCCCGTTATGGCCGTCCATGGATCCGGGCTGCGAGAGTGCGGGCGGGGGTCGATCTGTTAGAATTCGCAGCTTGCCACCCCGGCGCCCGCGGTATTTTGCTCGACGCATTTGTCGAGGGTTATGGCGGGGGAGGCAAGACTTTCGATTGGTCCCTCATCCCCGCGGGACTCGACAGGCCTCTCATCCTTTCCGGCGGACTCGATCCGGAGAACGTGCGTGAGGCGGTTCGTCGTGTGCGCCCCTGGGCGGTGGATGTGTCCAGTGGTGTTGAAGTGGCCAAGGGAATCAAGGACGCAGCCATGATGGCTGCGTTCATTGCCGGAGTTCGAGATGCAGATGGCTGACATGCAGTACCAGTTTCCGGATGAGAAGGGCCACTTCGGTCCGTACGGCGGCGTCTTTGTCGCAGAGACGCTCATGCCCGCGCTCGAAGAGTTGCGTCTGGCGTACGCCGAATGTATGGCCGATCCGGCTTTCATCGCCGAGTTCGAGCACGATCTGAAGCACTACGTCGGGCGCCCAAGCCCGATTTACCATGCCAAGCGCTGGTCCGACCTGCTCGGCGGCGCGCAGATCTACCTGAAGCGCGAAGACCTCAATCACACCGGTGCCCACAAGGTGAACAACTGCATCGGCCAGGCGATGGTGGCGCGGCGCATGGGCAAGCCGCGCGTGATCGCAGAAACCGGTGCCGGACAGCACGGCGTGGCAACGGCAACGGTTGCGGCCCGCTACGGCATGGAGTGCGTGGTCTACATGGGCTCGGAAGACGTCAAGCGCCAGGCGGCCAACGTCTATCGCATGAAGCTCCTCGGTGCGACCGTGGTTCCCGTCGAGTCGGGCTCCAAGACGCTCAAGGATGCGCTGAACGAGGCCATGCGCGACTGGGTGACCAACATCGCCAACACCTTCTACATCATTGGTACGGTTGCGGGGCCGCATCCCTATCCGATGATGGTGCGGGACTTCCAGACCGTCATCGGCAAGGAATGCCTAGTGCAGATGCCGGAAGCGGCCGGGCGCCAGCCTGACTACGTGATTGCCTGCGTCGGTGGCGGCTCCAACGCCATGGGCATCTTCCATCCCTACATCGGTGTCGAGGGCGTACGCCTGATCGGTGTCGAAGCGGCAGGCGACGGGATCGAGACCGGGCGTCACGCCGCACCGCTGACCGCCAACGTCAAGCCTGGCGTGCTGCACGGCAACCGCACCTACCTGATGCAGGACGAGGACGGCCAGATCACCGAGACGCATTCGATTTCCGCCGGTCTCGACTACCCCGGCGTCGGCCCAGAACATGCGTGGCTGAAGGATTCTTCACGTGCCGAGTATGTCGCGGTGACGGACAGCGAGGCGCTTCAGGCCTTCCACGATCTGTGCCGCTTCGAAGGCATCATCCCGGCGCTCGAGTCCTCGCATGCCCTTGCGCATGCGGCAAAGCTCGCAGCGACCTTGCCCAGGGACAAGGTTCTGCTCGTGAACCTTTCCGGACGTGGCGACAAGGACATGCACACGGTTGCCGAGCGTTCGGGAATCCAGTTCTAACCCGCTGCGGACCGCCCTGCGGTCCGCATTGCCGGACTTCATCATGTCGAAAATCCAGACCACCTTTCAGCGTTTGCAGGCCGAGGGTCGCAAGGCGTTGATTCCTTTCATCACTGCGGGCGACCCGGACGGCGAGCTCACTGTGCCCTTGATGCATGCGATGGTTGCCGGCGGCGCCGACATCATCGAGCTTGGCGTCCCGTTCTCCGACCCGATGGCCGACGGCCCGACCATTCAGCGTGCTTCCGAACGCGCGCTGGCAGCAGGCATGACCCTGCGCAAGGTGCTTGCGATCGTGCGCACCTTCCGCGTCGAGGATCAGACGACGCCGGTCGTGCTGATGGGTTATGCCAATCCGATCGAGGCGATGGGCGAGGATACCTTCATCGCAGTCGCCAGCGAAGCTGGGGTCGATGGCGTGCTGGTGGTGGACTATCCGCCCGAAGAATGCACCCGCTTTGCTGCGCTGTCCAAGGCCGCCGGGCTCGATCCGATCTTCCTGCTGGCACCGACGTCGTCCGAGCAGCGCTTCCGCGATGTCGCCGAAGCCGGCAGCGGCTATATCTACTACGTGTCGCTCAAGGGCGTGACGGGGTCGGGGAACCTCGACTTCGACGAAGTGGCACGGCGCATTCCGCAGATCCGCGCCGCAGTGGGCATGCCTGTTGGTGTCGGTTTCGGCATCCGTGATGCCGAGAGCGCAAAACGCGTTGGTGAAGTGGCCGATGCGGTGGTGATCGGCAGTCGCATCATCGAAGAGATCGAACGCAGTCCCCGCGACGCGGTGGTGTCCAATGTATCCGCCTTCATCCGCGGCATTCGTGCCGCACTGGATGAGATTGCAGGAGCCAAACAATGAGCTGGTTGCAGAAACTGCTGCCGCCCAAGATCAAACGCAATGATCCGGGCGCACGAAACAAATCGATTCCGGAAGGGCTGTGGAGCAAGTGCCCGGCCTGCGAGGCCGTGCTCTATCGCTCCGATCTCGAAAGCAACATGAGCGTCTGTCCCAAGTGCGGCCACCATCAGCGTGTTCGTGCGCGCACGCGTCTCGACCAGCTGCTCGATCCGGAAGGCCGGCACGAGATCGGTGCGGAGGTGATTCCGGTCGATCCGCTCAAGTTCAAGGACTCCCGCAAGTACCCCGAGCGCCTGTCTACCGCTGCGGCCGATACCGGCGAAGCTGACGCAATGGTGGTGATGCAGGGTGCGATTCTTACCGTGCCTGTGGTCGTTGCCTGCTTCGAGTTCGAATTTCTCGGCGGTTCGATGGGGTCGGTGGTCGGGGAGCGTTTCGTGCGCGGTGCAAAGGCTGCACTCGAGCAGCGAATCCCGTTCATCTGCATTACCGCAACCGGCGGCGCGCGCATGCAGGAAGGGCTGTTCTCGTTGATGCAGATGGCGAAGACGACGGCCGTCATTACCCAGTTGGCGCAACGCAAGCTGCCCTTCATCTCCCTGCTGACCGATCCGACCATGGGCGGCGTCTCGGCGAGCTTTGCCTTCATGGGCGATGTGGTGATTGCCGAGCCCGGTGCGCTGATTGGCTTTGCCGGCCCACGCGTGATTGAGCAGACCGTGCGCGAGACCCTGCCGGACGGCTTCCAGCGCTCCGAGTTTCTGCTTGAGAAGGGTGCGATCGACATGATTGTCGATCGTCGCGAACTGCGTCAGCGCATTGCCGAAATTCTTGCGCTGCTCAGCCGGCAGCCCGCCGTCCATGCCTGATCTCCAGGAAGTGAGCGGCGTCACGCCGGATACGATCGACAAGTGGCTCGCGCTGCTCGAATCACGTCACACCCAGACCATCCAGCTCGGACTCGAGCGGGTGGGCGCGGTGCGTGCGGCGCTCGGCCCGGACCCCGAAGGCCTCGTGGTGATCACGGTCGGCGGTACCAATGGCAAGGGCTCGACATGTGCGATGCTCGAATCCATTCTGCTCGCTGAAGGTTACCGCGTCGGCTGCTACACCTCGCCCCACCTGTTGCGCTACAACGAACGGGTGCGCATTGATGGCAAGGATGTCGAGGATGCTGCACTGGTCGCGGCCTTCGATGCCGTCGAGCACGCGCGGGGCGACACCCCGCTGACCTATTTCGAGCATGGCACGCTGGCCGCGTGGGAAGTGTTCCGCACGCAAGGGCTCGACGTGGTCATTCTCGAAGTCGGGCTCGGAGGCCGCCTGGACGCGGTCAATGTGTTCGACTCCGACTGCGCGATCGTTACCGGGGTGGCCATGGATCACATGGATTACCTGGGTGACACCCGGGAAGCTATCGGCTTCGAGAAGGCGGGCATCTTTCGAGCCGGCCGGCCGGCCGTGTTCGGCGATCCGCAGCCGCCGCAGTCGCTGCTCGATCACGCGGCCGCGATCGGTACGCAGTTGTGGATCAGCGGGCGCGATTTCGGGTTCGGCGGTGACCGGCAGCAGTGGGGTTACTGGCGCTACGCGGCGCCACAGGCCAGCGGTGCGCTGACCAAGCGCGGCGGACTCGCCTATCCGTCCCTGCGTGGCGCCAATCAGCTGCTCAACGCCGCAGCTGTCATGACCGCGCTCGACACACTGCGTGACCGGATTCCGGTGTCGATGCAGGCCGTTCGTGAAGGTCTGATGCTGGTCGAGGTGCCGGGCCGCTTCCAGGTGCTTGCCGGGCGGCCCACGGTCGTTCTCGATGTTGCGCACAATCCGCAGGCGGCCGGCGTGTTGTCCGAGAACCTTGCGGGCATGAGCTTCCACCCCGAAACGGCCGCCGTGCTGGGCATGTTCGGCGACAAGGATGTCGAAGGCGTCGTTGCACGACTGCGAGACCGGGTGGACCGCTGGTTTCTCGCCGATCTGCCTGGCCCGCGAGGACTGAGCGCGGACGAGCTTGCCGTGCGCGTGCGCGCTGCAGAGGCGAAGGGCGACATTCAATGTTTCAAAACGCCCGCCGAGGCATTTTCCGCAGCGCGGAAAAGTGTTGAGGAGGGTGATAGAATCGTCGTCTTTGGTTCATTCCTGACAGTGGCCGATGTGCTGGCAACGATTCGTGCAGAGCGGCACTGAAGAGGTTTTCCGGTGAGTGACGCAGACAACCTCGAGATCAAGAAGCGGGCACGCAGGCGCCTGGTAGGTGCGGCCGCGCTCGCGCTGCTGGCCGCGATCGTATTGCCGATGGCAATGGATCAGGAACCCCAAACGTCCTCCCAGGATATCCAGATCTCGATTCCCGACCGCGACGCGACCGCCAGCCAGGCGCGCCCGATTGCGCCCAGCCAGCCTGCGGTGGCAAGCGAGCCTGATGTGGCGCCCGCGCCCGTGGAACAGCCGCCCGGCAATTCACCGCCGCCTGCCGTTGCCGCGACCTCTCCGGCGCCCGCGCCGGTCGCAGACACGCCGGCCGCAGCCCCTAAGCCAGCCGCGTCGCCTTCGCGCGAAGAAGAGGAAGCCGCCAGGGTAAAGGCCTTGCTGAGCGGTGCGGCCGTTCCGGCAGCGGTGGCTTCATCCGAATCCTTCGTCATTCAGATTGGTGCCTTCAGTGACGAAGCCAAGGCATCGGCGCTGGCCGCCGAGCTGAAAAAGAAGGGCTTCGCCGCCTACACTGAAAAGGCAGGCAAGGTTACGCGCGTTCGTGTCGGCCCGGTGCCGGCGCGGAGCGACGCCGAGAAGCTCGCAGAGAAACTGCGTTCGCAGGGACACAACGCGGTGCTCGCGGCGCGCTGATTGGTTGCAATGACGGTTTTCGACTACGTTTTTCTGGCCGTGCTCGGCCTGTCGGCTGCCGTCGGATTGTGGCGCGGGCTGGTGAGCGAGGTCATGGCCCTGGTGGCGTGGTTGGCCGCATTGCTGGCCGCCTGGCGATACTCGGGCGAGGCGGCGGGCCTGCTGAGCGGCATCATCGGTGATCCCGCTTGGCGGCAGATTGCAGGCTTCGCCGCAATCGTCGTCGTTGTGCTGTTGCTGGCGGCGTTTTTGCGCTTCCTGTTGCGAGAGTTGCTCAAGGCTGCAGGCCTGGGGGCAACCGACCGTTTTTTTGGCGCACTGTTCGGCCTGGCCCGCGGCCTGGCGATCACGTTCGCAGTAGTGTTGATTGGTGGTCTGGTGGGGGTGTCGCGTGAGCCGTGGTGGGCAAACGCGATGTTTTCGCCGCCGCTGGAGACGGCAGTGATTGCTGCCAAACCGTGGCTACCGGATGCGGTAGCCGACAGAGTTCGTTTCAGATAGGCAGGGTTTCCATGTGCGGAATTCTTGGGGTCGTCGCGACTTCCCCGGTTAATCAGTTGCTCTATGACGGTCTTCAGGTGCTTCAGCACCGGGGCCAGGACGCGGCGGGGATCGCCACGGCCGAGGGCGGTCGTTTTCACATGCACAAGGGTTCCGGCCTGGTGCGGGACGTGTTCCGTACGCGCAACATGCGAAACCTGGAAGGTAACTGGGGTATCGGCCATGTTCGTTACCCCACGGCAGGCTCGGCGTACAACGCTGCCGAAGCGCAGCCCTTCTACGTCAATTCGCCTTTCGGGCTGCTGCTGGCACACAATGGCAACCTGACGAATTCGGAAGAGCTCAAGCGCGAGATGTTCCTCGCCGATCTGCGTCACATCAACACCAACTCCGATTCGGAAGTGTTGCTCAACGTGCTGGCGCACGAACTGCAGGCGGCTGCCAACGGCCTCAAACTCGACGAAGACGCGGTCTTCCGTGCGGTGGCAGGCGTACATCGCCGCTGTCGTGGCGCCTACGCGGCCGTCGTGATGATTGCAGGCTATGGTCTGCTCGCCTTCCGCGACCCGTTCGGCATCCGTCCGCTGGTGATCGGACGCAATGACGTCGACGCTGGAACGGAGTGGATGGTGGCCTCCGAGTCGGTTGCACTCGATGTGCTCGGCTTCAAGCTGTTGCGCGACGTCGCGCCCGGTGAGGCCGTTCTGGTCGACATTGACGGCAATTTCCGCAGCCGGCAGTGTGCCGAGAAGACCGTCGAAGCACCGTGCATGTTCGAATTCGTCTACCTCGCGCGTCCGGACTCGATCATTGACGGGGTGTCGGTGTACGAGTCGCGGGTCAAGATGGGCGAGTTCCTTGCCGAGAAGATGAAGCGCACGCTGCCGAACGTCCACATCGACGTGGTCATCCCGATTCCGGATTCGAGCCGGCCGTCGGCGATGGAAATGGCCCACCGGCTGAACCTTCCCTATCGCGAAGGCTTCGTCAAGAACCGCTACATCGGCCGCACCTTCATCATGCCGGGGCAGGCGACGCGGCGTAAGTCGGTGCGCCAGAAGCTCAACACCATTCATCAGGAGTTCAAGGGCAAGAGCGTGCTGCTGGTGGATGATTCGATCGTGCGCGGTACGACCAGCAAGGAAATCGTCAACATGGCTCGCGAGGCCGGTGCGAGCAAGGTCTATCTGGCTTCTGCAGCACCGCCTGTTCGTTACGCGAACGTGTACGGCATCGACATGCCGACCCGCGGTGAGCTGATCGCGAGCGATCGCGATGAAGCCGAGATCTGCCGGCAGATCGGAGCCGATGGGCTGATCTATCAGGATCTCGATGACCTCAAGGCATCGGTGCGCGCACTGAATCCGTCGATCAAGTTCTTCGAGACGTCCTGTTTCGACGGCACCTATGTGACGGGCGACATCACGGCCGAGTACCTCAGCGGGGTCGAGAACCAGCGTTGTGAGGTCAAGCCGACCTCGCGCGAGGACAGTGACAGCGACCAGATGGACCTGAACCTCATCACGCATCCGGACCAGTGACATCGATGGCCGATAGCAAAGACAACTACGATCTGGACACCCTTGCGGTGCGTGCCGGCATCGATCGCAGTCAGTTCAACGAGCACAGCGAGGCGATGTACCTGACCTCGAGCTTCGTGTTCGACAACGCAGCCCAGGCCGCTGCGCGCTTTTCGGGTGCGGAAGAAGGCAACGTCTATGCCCGTTTCTCGAACCCGACGGTGACGGCGATGCAGACGCGTCTGGCGGCGCTCGAAGGTGGCGAGGCCTGCATCGCGACAGCGTCCGGCATGTCGGCGATCCTGTCGCTGGCCATGTCCGTGCTGCAGGCGGGCGATCATGTGGTGGCGTCGCTGGGGCTGTTCGGTTCCACCCAGCAGCTCTTTGGCAATGTCCTGAGCAAGTTCGGCATCGAGACCACTTTCGTGCCCGCGACCGATCTTGCCGCCTACCGCGACGCCGTGCGTGCTTCCACCAAGCTGTTCTTCATCGAGACGCCGTCCAATCCGCTGACCGAGGTTGTTGATATCGCAGCGGTTGCCGCGGTCGCACACGAAGCAGGGGCCATTCTTGCGGTCGATAACTGCTTCTGTTCGCCGGTATTGCAGCGTCCGCTCGAACTCGGCGCTGACGTGGTCGTGCATTCGGCGACCAAGTATCTGGATGGGCAGGGACGCGTGCTTGGTGGTGCCGTTGTGGGTCCGAAGGTCATTACCGACGAGGTGTTCAAGTTCTTGCGCACTGCGGGACCGACGCTGTCGCCGTTCAATGCCTGGGTCATCCTCAAGGGGCTCGAAACACTTCGCATCCGCATGGATGCGCAGTCCGCGAGCGCGCTTGAGCTGGCGCGCTGGCTTGAGGCCCAGCCGGGCGTCGCCCGCGTCTTCTACCCCGGACTGCCTTCGCACCCGCAGCATGAGCTGGCAATGAGACAGCAGAAGAGTGGCGGCGCCATTCTGAGCTTCGAGGTCAAGGGTGGGCGCGAGGCGGCATGGAAGGTGGTCGATTCCACCCGGATGATTTCGATCACCGCCAATCTCGGCGACACCAAGACCACGATCACGCATCCTGCGACCACGACGCATGGACGCATTTCGCCCGAAGCGCGTGCCGCAGCGGGCATTGGCGACGGACTGTTGCGTATCGCCGTGGGGCTGGAGTCGATTGACGACCTCAAGGCCGATCTGGCTCGAGGACTCGCAGGCTGACTCTTGCTGCAGGCGTGCCGTACCCCAGAAAGCGCTGGTTGCATGACCGGCGCTTTTTTTCGTCACACTGTTTCGTCACGACTGTGCCGCAGTGACTGTCGAGGAATGCCTGCAGGTGGCCCGGCATCGCGATTGCGGTGCGTGTTGCGGGCGATTTGCGTAGACTGACGGTGGCAGGGCGTATGCGATCTGCGCCTTCGGCACCTGACAACATGGGCGACTTGAATGACGGATCACACAACGGGCAGCGTACATACCGAGATCGAACAGATCATCGCGGCACTCGAACACGGGAAGTACAAACGTGTTCGAAAGATGCTGCATCAGATGCATCATGCGAAGATCGCCGGGCTGCTCGAGGTGCTCGATCCCGAGCAGCGCCTTGCCGTGTGGCAACAGGTCGATTCCGGGCATGAGGCGCGCATTCTCGCTCACCTCAATCCCGCACTTGGGCGCCATCTGGTCAGCGAGTCGGGCGACCATGCCAGTCATCAGGAAGAGGAAGCGGAAAGCGAGGAGTCGTCCGCGGCAACGCAGATCCGGGAAGTGCGGGGCGCGCTGGCGCAGGGCAAGCTCAAACGCGTAGGCAAGATTCTGCGCGACATGCACCCGGCCAAGGCAGCCGGATTGCTGGAGTCACTGCCGCCAAAGGAGCGTGTCGCGGCCTGGGGCATGGTTGAGGCCGATCGCGCGGGCAAGGTTCTGACCTATCTGCATGGTGAAAGCTGCGCTGCGCTGGCGCTCGAAATGGATCACGAGGATCTGGTGATCGCGGCTGAAAGGCTCGATCTCGATGATCTCGTCGACCTTATTCAGGCCTTGCCCGACGAGAACGGGCAGCAACTGATGCGCGCCACCTACGGCCGTCGCCGCGAGAAGCTCGAGTCGATGCTGTCGTATCCCGAGGATTCGGCGGGTGGCCTGATGAACGCCGATCAGATCGTCGTGCGGCCCGATGTGCGTCTGGCAACCGTGCTCGGCTATCTGCGCCTGATCAAATCGCTGCCGGTGCAGACCGACATGCTGATGGTGGTCGACCGCAAGGGCATCTATCAGGGCGTGCTCAGGCTCAGTGCGCTGGTGACGGCCAAGCCGGAGTTCAAGGTGGCCGAGGTGATGGAGACCGAGCTCCCGGTCATCGCGGTGACCACGTCCTCCGATGAGGTCGCGCGCCTGTTTCAGGATCACGACCTGCTGTCTGCCCCGGTGGTGGACGAGAACGGCTTGCTGCTCGGGCGGATTACCGTCGATGACGTGGTCGATCTGATCCGCGAAAGCTCGGATCGCGCCATGATGCACATGGCCGGTCTGGACGAAGAAGCCGACATGTTCGCCCCGGTGCTGACCAGTTCCCGGCGACGGGCGGTCTGGCTCGGGATCAACCTCGTGACCGCCTTCCTTGCCGCCTGGGTGATCGGGCTGTTCCAGACCACGCTCGAACGCGTGGTTGCGCTCGCCGTGCTGATGCCGATCGTTGCCAGCATGGGGGGCATCGCCGGCAGCCAGACGCTCACGCTGGTGATTCGCGGCATGGCGCTCGGCCAGGTCGGGGGCAGCAACGCGCGGGCCCTGCTCGCGAAGGAAATCGGCATCGCGCTGCTGAACGGATTGCTGTGGGCGGTCGTTGTGGCATTGCTGGCCGTCGCCTGGTTTGGCGACTGGCAGATCGGTGGTGTCATCGGCGCGGCGATTCTGATCAATCTGCTGTTTGCTGCGCTCGCGGGTCTGGTGGTACCGATGGTTCTCGATCGCATGGGAATCGACCCCGCGCTGGCGGGCGGGGTGATTCTGACGACCGTGACCGACGTCATCGGTTTCTTTGCCTTTCTCGGACTCGCCTCAATCGTGCTGTAGTCCCGGCCTGCAGACGGGATCGCGTTCAGGCGGCTGCGGTGGCAGGCTTGATCGGCGCTTCCTTGATCGGCAGGTTCACGAGCGCAGCGAAGGCGGCCAAGGCCATGTCGGCGTACCACATCCATGAGTAGTCGCCGAGCATGGTCAGGCTCAGGCCGCCCAGCCATGCCCCCAGAAAGCCGCCGATCTGGTGCGAGAGCAGGGTCATGCCGAACAGGGTGGCCAGGTAGCGCACACCGAAGAGCTTGCCCACGATGCTGGCCGTTGGCGGTACGGTCGCCAGCCAGGTGAAGCCGAGCCCGGCCGCGAACGCGTAAAAGGTCCACTCGGTTTTCGGCAGCATCAGGTAGAGCGCGATCAGCAGCACGCGCGAGCCGTACATCGCCGCCAGCACATGCTTGCTGCGGTAACGGGAGATCCAGGCGCCGGCATACAGGCTGCCGAAGATGTTCGCCAGTCCGATGATTGCGAGCGACCAGCTGGCAACTGACGGCGGCAGACCACACAGGTCGACTTCGCCCGGCAGGTGCGTCACCAGAAACGCGATATGAAAGCCACAGGTGAAGAAGCCCGCATGGAGCAGGATGTAGCTGCGGTCCTTGAGTGCATTGCGAATCGCACGCAAGGCGCCGGTGTCTTCCTCGTGGTGCTGGACAGGCTGCTGCTGCGTGCCGGTGAGTTTGTTGATCAAGGGCAGGGCAAGCAGGGTCATGACCGCCATTGCCCACATTGCACCCATCCATCCGGTGAGCTGAATCAGCTTCTGCAGCAGAGGCGCAAAGACGAACTGACCGAATGATCCGCCAGCATTGATCACGCCCGAGGCCGTGCCGCGGCTTTCCAGCGGAAGGCGCTGTGCAGCGGCGCCGATCAGCACCGAGAAGCTGGCCGCACCCGATCCCATTGCGAACAGCAGGCCAAGCGAAACGGTGAGGCCGAAGCTGGACTCGATGAAGGGTGTGATCGCACTCCCCAGGGCCAATGCAAGCACGCCGGCGATGAGCACCGCTCTTGGACCGTAGCGATCTGCAGCCGCACCGGCGATGGGCTGGATCGCGCCCCAGGTGAACTGGCCGATGGCCAGCGCAAAGCTGATGGTGGCAATGCCCAGTCCTGTGGAGGTGTTCATCGGGCTGATGAACAGCCCCTGCGACTGGCGGATGCCCATCGTGATCGCAAGAATGCCGGCTGCGGCCAGGGTGACGGCGAGGGCGTCGGGCCGTCTTAAGGTACGAAACATGGTGGGCCTGTTTAGCGCAAGGTGAGATCGGTAAGGCGTCAGCATAGCCTGACGACTACATGTCAAACAAATCGGTCATGACGCCGTGCGATCTTGTCTGGCCTTGCCTGCGCCGTCGCACGGTCGTTACGCGCTGCCTCAGCTCTGAGTCGGGACGACTGCCTTGAAGTTCCTGCCGTCAAACGACAGCCAGGTGGCATGGCTGTGCCAGTCGGACAGAACCCAGCGCACGCAGTCGCGGCCGTCTACACGATGCAGGTGCCGTGCCGGGCGGTGAGTATGGCCGTGAATCAGGGCCGGATGGCCGTACTGGCGCAGGATGGCTTCCACCGCACCGGCGTTGACGTCCATGATGGTCATCGCCTTTTCCTGCTTGGCGGTTTCGCTCTGCTTGCGCAGGCTTTCGATGAAGGCCTTGCGGGCGGCGAGCGGCTGGGACAGGAAGCCGGCCTGCCACGCGGGATCGCGAACCTGGCTGCGATAGGCCTGATAGGAAAGGTCGTCAGTGCACAAGGCATCGCCATGGCTGAGCAGGATGCGTTGCGAGCCAAGTACGAGCAGGGACGGGTCGGGCAGCAGTCGCATGCCCGTCATGCGGGCAAAGTCGTCGCCGGCCAGCAGGTCGCGGTTGCCCGTCATGTAGAAAAGCTGGACGCCGCTCTCGGAGAGCGCGCGTAGCGCAGCGCACATCTGACGATTGAAGGGGGCGTCGACATCATCGTCGCCGGCCCAGTACTCGAACAGGTCGCCGAGGATGAACAGGCTGCCGGCTTCACGTGCCGGGCCGCGGAGAAAACCAAGAAAGGCTGTGACCGTCTCCGGGTGGTCCTCGGCGAGATGCAGGTCGGAAATGAACAATGCCGGAAGCGCCGCATGCAGGGCTTCCGGCATTGTTGCGCCATGCCCGTCACTGACGGCGGGCATGGCTGCGCCTGAATCAGACAACTTCGGCGCGCTCGATGATCACGTCTTCCTTCGGCACGTCCTGGTGGAAGCCGCTGGAACCGGTCTTCACCGCACGGATCTTGTCGACCACGTCCATGCCATCGCTGACCTGGCCGAACACGCAGTAACCCCAGCCCTGCAGGTCCGGCGAGCGGTAGTTGAGGAAGTCGTTGTCGGAGAGGTTGATGAAGAACTGGGCCGATGCGGAGTGCGGTGCCTGGGTGCGGGCCATGGCAACGGTGCCGCGGTTGTTCTTGAGGCCGTTGTCGGCTTCGTTCTTGATCGTGTCGCGCGTGGCCTTCTGCTTCATGCCGGGCTCGAAACCACCGCCCTGGATCATGAAGCCGTCGATGACGCGATGGAACACGGTGTTGTCGTAGTGGCCGGCTTCAACGTAGGCAAGAAAATTCTCGACCGTGACGGGCGCCTTTTCGGCATCGAGTTCGAGGGTGATTACGCCGAAATTGGTGTGCAGTTTGACTGCCATGCTGTTCTCCTGTGGGCTTATTTGCTGGGGGTCGTTGCAGCGTCGAGGACGCGCGCCGACTCGATGGTGACCGGTTCGAGCGGTACGTTCTGATGCATGCCGGCGTTGCCCGTTTTTACCTTGGCGATCTTCTCGACCACATCCATGCCGCGGACAACCTTGCCGAATACCGCATAGCCCCAGCCGTCGCGTGACGGATAGTCGAGAAAGGTGTTGGGCACGAGGTTGATGAAGAACTGTGCCGAGGCCGAATGCGGGTCAGCCGTGCGTGCCATGGCCAGTGTGCCGGGCAGGTTCTTGAGGCCGTTCTTCGCCTCGTTCTCGATCGGGGCACGAGTCGGCTTCTGCGTCATCTTTGCGTCGAAACCGCCGCCCTGGACCATGAAGCCATCGATGACGCGGTGGAACACGGTATTGTCGTAGTGGCCGTCCTTGACGTACTGGACGAAGTTCGCGGACGACTTTGGTGCCTTCTCGGCATTGAGTTCGACCACGATGTCGCCGTGGTTCGTCTTGAGCTCAACCATGGGGTTGGCTGCGAAAGCCTGAATGCTGCAGCTGATGAAAGCGATCAGTGCAAGAGCCTGCTTCTTCATGCGGTCTCCGGGAGATGGGTAACGGCAGGGTTGCCGGATGAGGTGCGAGCAGTCCCTCTTGGCGCCAGGGCGCATGGAGGGTCGGCAAAAGTTCGCAATTATGCGCCGTGCTATACTTTTGGCGGGTGATCCGGGCTGCTAACCAGCCCCGGATTCTACCAACAAGCGGCAAGCACTCATAGTTTCCTGTGTCGCGACGCTGACAGCGGTAACACAACGGAGCGGGTCCGGTCGGAGCCCGCTTTTTTTGCTGCCGCGACTGACGAATCACACTGTTTCGCGGCTGTCGCCGCGAGCGCTTTTCGGTTATCTGCATGCTCACCATCTACAACTCGCTCACCCGCAAGAAGGAACACTTTCAACCCATCGATGCCGGCAAGGTCCGCATGTATGTCTGCGGCATGACGGTGTACGACTACTGTCACCTCGGCCACGCACGGGTGATGGTGGTCTTCGACATGGTGACGCGCTGGTTGCGCGCGAGCGGGCTTGATGTGACCTATGTGCGCAACATCACCGATATCGACGACAAGATCATCCGGCGGGCGCAGGAGAACGGCGAAAGCATCCGTGCGCTGACCGATCGCTTCATTGCGGCGATGCATGAGGATGCGGACGCCCTCGGTGTGTTGCGCCCTGACCACGAGCCGCGGGCAATGGATTACGTAGCCGGCATGCAGAGCCTGATCAGCCGCCTCGAGGCCAAGGGGCTGGCCTATGTCGCTGCCAACCGTGACGTGTGCTTTGCGGTGCGCAAGTTCGACGGTTACGGCAAGCTGTCGGGCAAGTCGATCGACGAACTGCGGGCTGGCGAGCGTGTTGATGTGGTCGGCGACAAGAACGATCCGCTCGATTTCGTGCTGTGGAAGCATGCCAAGGCGGAAGAGCCGGAAGAGGCGAAGTGGGCCTCGCCTTGGGGAAGTGGTCGTCCGGGCTGGCATATCGAGTGCTCGGCGATGAGTGCCGATCTGCTCGGCGAGCATTTCGACATTCACGGTGGCGGGCAGGATCTGCAGTTTCCGCATCACGAGAACGAGATTGCGCAGTCGGAAGGCGCGCATGGTCACGCTTTCGTCAACTACTGGATGCACAACGGTTTTGTCCGGGTCGACGACGAAAAGATGTCGAAATCCCTGGGCAATTTCTTCACCATCCGTGAGGTGCTGAAACAGTACGATCCCGAGGTCGTGCGCTTCTTCATCCTGCGTGCCCATTACCGCAGTCCGCTGAACTACTCGGACGCCCATCTCGACGATGCGCGTCAGGCGCTGACACGGCTGTATACGGCGCTCAAGGCCGTGCCGGTCACGGATGCCGACCCTGACTGGAGCACGCCATGGGCGCAGCGTTTCCAGGCTGCGATGGACGACGATTTCAACACCGCGGAAGCGCTTGCCGTGCTGTTCGAGCTTGCCAACGAGGTCAATCGTGGCGCAGCCCCGGAGCTTGCGCAGCAGCTGCGCGCGCTGGGCAAGGTGCTCGGTTTGCTCGAACGCGACGCAACAGCCTTCCTGCAGGGCGGGGTGAAGACGGAGGGCGGGCTGGACGTCGCCGAGATCGAGCGCATGATCGAGGCCCGGGTCAGCGCGAAGAAGGGTCGCGATTTCGCCGAAGCCGACCGCCTTCGTGCGGCCTTGCTCGAAGCCGGGATCGTGCTCGAGGACAGTGCTCAGGGCACGACCTGGCGTCGCGCCTGAACCCTGGTCCGCAACAGGCACGAAAAAGGGGCTGCACCTGTCAGGGTGCAGCCCCTTTTTCTGATCATCGCCGCGCTCAGTTTCCGAAGCTGCCTTTGCCGATCACCGTCAGGTCAACGAAGTTCAGCCCGCTCCTGTTGCGCGCGGAAAACGCCAGGCGCAGGCCGCCGGCATCCCAGTCACCGAGGCTCTCCAGCGCACTGATCAGGCGCTCACGGTTGAGCTCGCGGCCTGCGCGGCGCAGACCTTCGCTGAAGCTGCGTGCGGCAAGATAGCCTTCGAGGGCGGTGTATGAGTAGCTTTGCCCCGCCTTGTCGGCTGCCTGCCGGTATTCGCGCACCATCGGGTAGTCGATGCGAAAGGGCGAGGGCATGACCTGGGCGATCACCATGCCGCGCGCCTTGTCCCCGAGCTCGCGGATCAACTGGCGGCTGCTGATCACCGAAAGGCCGAAAAGCATCGGACGGTAATCGGTTTCGAGAAGCGCCCGCATGAAGGCCGGGGAGCTGTTGCCCGCGGTCACCAGAATGACCGCCGCGGTGTTGCCGGCAACGACCTTGCCAACTGCTTCGGCCGCGTTGCTGCCGTCGGATGCGATCGGTGCAACGACCGGTGCGGGCAGGCCACGACGGGTAAGGGCTGCAGTTGCGGCCTCAAGCCCGGCCTGTCCGAAGGGGTCGGCATGGTGCACCACCGCGATCGATTTCACCCCGATGTTTGCGAGATGGTCGACCATCTTTTCGATCTCCTGCGAATACGAGGCGCGCAGGTGAAAGACCAGCGGGTTGCCTGGGCTACGGACCGCATCGGCCCCTGTGTATGGGGCGAAAAAGGGTACCTTGGCAGCGGTGGCAACCGGAATGGCCTTCAGGCTGGGGCCGGTGCCAAAGCATGCGAACAGTGCCAGCACCTGATCCTTTTCGATCAGCTTGCGGACATTTGCCGCCGCGCGATCGGGGTTGTAGGCATCGTCTTCGGTGATGAGCTCGATCCTGCGACCATTCACGCCACCGCGGGCATTGAGCTGGTCGAAGTGAAGCATCGCACCGGAAAGGTATTCCTTGTTGAGTTCGGCCAGCGGCCCGGTGAGGGCGCCGGAGTGTCCAAGCGTGATGCTGTCGTTGGCGACGCCCTGCTGGGCGTGCGCAGCACCGACCGGAAGCAGTGGCGCAAGGGCCACGAGCACCGCGGCCAGTAGCGGACGTATTACTTTCATAGTGTCTCCATCAAGGTCTCTTCGCGGACCCGATCATCATATCCTGCGGCGTCCGGTTTGTGGACGAAAAACGCCGAGACAGGCGCGACGCCTTGTGGGGCTGTCGCGCGTGCGTCGGCGGTGGTCTTTCCGCAGTCGTCGGTCAGGTGCCGAAAAACTCCCGCACCTTGTCCATCCAGCCTTTGGCTTTCGGATTATGCCGGTCGACATTGCCGCTGGCGATGGATTCGAACTCCTCTAGCAGCTCGCGCTGGCGCTCAGTGAGCTTGACCGGCGTTTCGACCAGCACATGGCACATCAGGTCGCCATGGGTGTGCGAGCGCACGTTCTTGATCCCCTTGCCACGCAGACGGAAGACCTTGCCGCTCTGGGTCTCGGCCGGAATCTTCAGGCGTGCCATGCCTTCCAGGGTCGGAATCTCGATCTCGCCACCCAGTGCAGCGGTGGTGATGCTGATCGGCATCTCGCAGTGCAGGTCGTCGTGGTCGCGCTCGAACACAGAGTGCTTGCGAATGTGGATTTCGACGTAGAGGTCGCCGGCAGGACCGCCATTGACGCCCGGCTCGCCGTGACCGCCGTGACGAAGGCGCATGCCCTCGTCGATGCCCGCCGGAATCTTCACTTCGAGCGTCTTCTGCTTCTTCACCCGGCCTGCGCCACCGCAATCGCGGCAGGGGTCGGGGATGATGCGGCCGCTGCCATGACACTTCGGGCAGGTCTGCTGGATCGAGAAGAAGCCCTGCTGGATACGGACCTGGCCCGCGCCGCCACAGGTGGGGCAGGTCTTGGGCTGCGTGCCGGGCTTGGCGCCGCTGCCGTGGCAGGAGCCGCATTCTTCAACGGTCGGAATGCGGATCGTCTTTTCTGCGCCGCGCGCGGCTTCCTCGAGCGAGATCTCGAGGTTGTAGCGCAGGTCGGCGCCGCGATAGACGTTGGAGCGGCCGCCGCGCCCGCCTGCGCCGCCGAAGATGTCACCGAAGATGTCGGAGAAGGCATCGCCAAAGCCTTCAAAGCCCTGGCCGCCGCCACCGCCCATCGACTGATCGACGCCCGCATGACCGTAGCGGTCATAGGCGGCTTTCTTCTGCGGTTCGGAGAGGATCTCGTAGGCTTCCTTGGCCTCCTTGAACTTCTCCTCTGCGTCCTTGCTGTCCGGATTGCGGTCCGGGTGGTGTTTCATGGCCAGCTTGCGGTAGGCCTTCTTGATCTCATCGTCGCTGGCGTCGCGGTTGACGCCGAGCACTTCGTAGTAATCCCGTTTGGACATGATGTTTCGCTCAGGCTTTTTGGGGGCTCGGCAAGGCAGCGTGGCTGTTTGCACCGACCTTGTGGGGCCGGGGTCTGCCATGCACGTCGTGCTTGCTCATCGCTGCTGTCCGAGAAGTCCCTATTTCGTGCAAAGGCCGAGCCAGCCGGAGCAGGTGCTCCGGCGGGGGCTCGGCCGTTAAGTCTGCCGTCGGGCGAGACGCTTACTTCTTGTCCTTCACTTCGGTGAATTCGGCATCGACCACGTCGGCGTCGTCGGCCTTATTGCTGCCGCCTGCCGAGCCCGCAGGCTGCTCGCCCGCCTCAGCGCCACCCTGCTGACCGTACATGGCTTCGCCGAGCTTCTGGCTGGCCATGGCAAGGGCCTGGGTCTTGGCTTCGATGCTGTCCTTGTCACCGCTCTGGATGGCTTCTTCGGCTTCCTTGATCGCAGCTTCGATCTTGGCCTTGTCCTCTTCGCCGACCTTGTTGCCGTGCTCGCCCAGTGCCTTCTTGGTCGTGTGGATCAGGGTGTCGCACTGGTTGCGTGCGTCGACCATCTCGCGGGCCTTCTTGTCTTCGTCGGCGTGCGAGGCAGCGTCCTGAACCATGCGCTCGACTTCAGCATCGGACAGACCGGAGTTGGCCTGGATCTTGATCTTGTTTTCCTTGCCGGTTGCCTTGTCCTTGGCCGATACGTGCAGGATGCCGTTGGCGTCGATGTCAAAGGTGACCTCGATCTGCGGCATGCCGCGCGGTGCCGGCGGGATGTCGGACAGGTTGAACTGGCCCAGGCTCTTGTTGCCGGCAGCCATTTCGCGCTCGCCCTGCAGCACGTGAATGGTCACGGCGCTCTGGTTGTCATCGGCGGTGGAGAATACCTGGCTCGCCTTGGTCGGGATCGTGGTGTTCTTCTGGATGAGCTTGGTCATCACGCCACCCATGGTCTCGATACCGAGCGACAGCGGGGTCACGTCGAGCAGCAGCACGTCCTTGACTTCGCCCTGCAGCACGCCGCCCTGGATGGAGGCACCAACTGCAACGGCCTCGTCCGGGTTCACGTCCTTGCGCGGCTCCTTGCCGAAGAATTCCTTAACCTTTTCCTGCACCTTGGGCATGCGGGTCTGGCCGCCGACGAGGATGACGTCGTCGATGTCGGACACCTTGAGGCCGGCATCCTTCAGCGCAACGCGGCAGGGCTCGATCGAGCGCGTGATGAGCTCTTCGACCAGCGATTCGAACTTGGCGCGGGTGATCTTGACTGCAAGGTGCTTCGGGCCGGAAGCGTCTGCGGTGATGTAGGGCAGGTTTACTTCGGTCTGGCTGCCCGAGGACAGTTCGATCTTGGCCTTTTCGGCAGCTTCCTTCAGGCGCTGAAGGGCGAGCACGTCGTTCTTGAGATCGACGCCCTGTTCCTTTTTGAACTCGGTGACGATGTAGTCGATGATGCGCTGGTCGAAGTCTTCGCCGCCAAGGAAGGTGTCGCCGTTGGTGGCCAGCACTTCGAACTGGTGCTCGCCGTCGATGTCGGCGATCTCGATGATCGAGATGTCGAAGGTGCCGCCGCCGAGGTCATACACGGCGATCTTGGAGTCGCCCGGCTTCTTGTCCATGCCGAAGGCGAGGGCAGCTGCGGTCGGCTCGTTGATGATGCGCTTCACTTCCAGACCGGCGATCTTGCCTGCGTCCTTGGTGGCCTGGCGCTGGCTGTCGTTGAAGTAGGCCGGCACGGTGATGACGGCTTCGGTGACTTCTTCGCCGAGGTAGTCTTCGGCGGTCTTCTTCATCTTGCGCAGCACTTCGGCAGAAACCTGCGGCGGGGCAATCTTCTTGCCGCGCACTTCAACCCAGGCGTCGCCGTTGTCGGCCTTGGCGATCGTGTAGGGCATCATGGCGATGTCCTTCTGCACTTCCTTCTCTTCGAAGCGGCGGCCGATCAGGCGCTTGATGGCGAACAGGGTGTTCTTGGCGTTGGTAACGGCCTGGCGTTTGGCCGGCGCACCGCACAGAATCTCGCCGTCTTCCGCGTAGGCGACGACGGACGGCGTGGTGCGGCCACCTTCGGAGTTTTCGATGACCTTGGGCTTGCCGCCTTCCATGACGGAGACGCAGCTGTTGGTCGTGCCGAGGTCGATGCCGATGATCTTGCCCATGATTGTGTCCTTTAGTTCCAGAATTTGTATGGGAGCCGTGTTTGCCGGCTCAGCCTTGATTCGAATATGGGGCGGGATGGCCGTGTTTCAAGCCACCAGCGCGCCGAATTACGCTGATTTTGCCTTCGAGACCATCACCATGGCGGGACGGATCACGCGGTCGTTCAGCAGGTAACCCTTCTGCAGCACGTTGATCACCGTGTTCGGCTCGGCGTCCGACTCGAGTGCGCCGATGGCCTGGTGCTTGTTGGGGTCGAACTTCTGGCCGGCCGGATTCTCTTCGGTGAGGCTGGCGCCCTCGAATGCGGAGACCAGTTGCTTGAGCGTCAGCTCGACGCCTTCGCGCAGCTTTTCCAGGGTCTGGTTCTCGGTGCCGAGTGCGGCTTCGAGGCTGTCCTTGACCGGCAGCATCGCAGTGGCGAACTTCTCGGCTGCAAACTTGGAGGCCTTGGCGATGTCGTCCTGCGCGCGGCGGCGAACGTTCTCGGTTTCAGCCTTGGCGCGCAGCCAGGCGTCGTGGTGCTCGGAGGCCTTGAGTTCGGCTTCACGCAGGCTCTGTTCGAGGCTGGGCATCACGTCCGGTGCTGCATGCTCGCCGGTCGGGTTTTCCGTCGTGGCGTCCGCGGCGGCCGCCTGTTCGAGTTCCGCTGTGTTTTCCGGCGTAGGCTTCTGTTCCTGCATGGATGATCGCTCCCTGTGTTCATCAATCGCCCAACAGCTTGGGGCGTGCGCAGGGATTTCAAGTGCAGGGCAAAGATTTTTTTGCGCGCGAGATGACGTGCTGCTGCAATCGTCTTCTGTCGTCAAGGTAGTGAAGCCCTTGCGCATGCTAAAATTGCACGCTTTTGGTTCAAGCGGGTTTTACCGCCTCAGAGCATGACACAGTTCGCCAAGGAAACACTCCCGATCAGCCTCGAGGAGGAGATGCGCCACTCCTACCTCGATTACGCCATGAGCGTGATCGTGGGGCGCGCGTTGCCCGATGCGCGCGACGGTCTCAAGCCGGTGCACAGGCGCGTGCTGTTTGCAATGCACGAGCTCTCCAATGACTGGAACCGTGCATACAAGAAGTCCGCCCGTATCGTCGGTGACGTGATCGGTAAATACCATCCACACGGCGATACCGCGGTGTACGACACCATCGTGCGGATGGCGCAGGACTTTTCGCTGCGCTACATGCTGGTCGACGGCCAGGGCAACTTCGGTTCGGTCGACGGCGACAACGCTGCGGCGATGCGATACACCGAAATCCGCATGGCGCGGATCGGTCATGAACTGCTGGCGGATATCGACAAGGAAACCGTCGACTTCGGGCCGAACTACGACGGCTCGGAAAAAGAGCCGCTGGTCATGCCCGCGCGCATCCCCAATCTGCTGATCAACGGCTCGAGCGGTATTGCGGTCGGCATGGCGACCAACATTCCGCCGCACAACCTCGGCGAGATCATCGATGCCTGCCTGAAGCTGCTCGAAGAGCCCGAAACCGATATCGAAGCGCTGATCGAAATCGTCAAGGCGCCCGACTTTCCGACTGCTGCACTGATCTATGGCCTGTCTGGCGTGCACGAGGGTTACCGCACCGGTCGCGGCCGTGTGGTCATGCGTGCGCGCACCCACTTCGAGCCGATCGGCAAGAGCGACCGTCAGGCGATCATCGTCGACGAGCTGCCCTATCAGGTGAACAAGCGCACCCTGCAGGAGCGTATGGCCGAGCTGGTCAACGAGAAGAAGATCGAGGGCATCAGCGAGATCCGCGACGAGTCCGACAAGTCGGGCATGCGTCTGGTGGTCGAGCTCAAGCGCGGCGAGATGCCCGAGGTCGTGCTGAACAAGCTGTTCAAGCACACCCAGCTGCAGGACAGCTTCGGCATGAACATGGTGGCGCTGGTCGACGGCCGTCCGCGCCTGCTCAACCTCAAGCAGATGCTGGTGTGCTTCCTTGAGCACCGGCGCGAGGTCATCACCCGCCGCACCATTTTCGAGCTGCGCAAGGCGCGCGATCGTGGTCACATCCTCGAAGGTCTGGCGGTTGCGCTGTCCAATGTCGATGAGATCATCGCGCTGATCAAGGCGGCACCGTCCCCGGCCGACGCCAAGCGCGGCCTGATGGATCGCACCTGGCGCTCGCCGCTGGTGGAAGAGATGCTGGCGCGCGCACTGGCGGACAGCTACCGGCCGGAAGGGCTCGACCCGCAGTTCGGTCTGTCGGCCCAGGGGTACCGCCTGTCCGAGGCCCAGGCTCAGGCCATCCTCGAGCTGCGCCTGCAGCGACTGACCGGTCTCGAGCAGGACAAGATCGTCAACGAGTACCGCGAAGTGATGGACATCATCACCGACCTGCTCGACATCCTGGCCCGTCCGGAACGCATCACCGAGATCATCGTTGCCGAGCTAACCGGCATTCGCAACCAGTTCGGCGACCCGCGTCGCTCAGAGCTGGTGATGAACACCTCCGAGATCAACATCGAAGACCTGATCACGCCGGAAGACATGGTGGTGACCCTGTCGCACACCGGCTACTTCAAGCGTCAGCCGCTGGCGGATTACCGTGCCCAGCGACGTGGTGGGCGCGGCAAGCAGGCGACTTCGATGAAGGACGAGGATTTCATCGATCACCTGTTCGTGGCCAATACCCACGACACCGTGCTGTGCTTCTCCAGCCGTGGCCGTGCCTACTGGCTGAAGGTCTATGAAGTGCCCGAGGGTACGCGCAACTCGCGTGGCAAGCCGATCGTGAACCTGTTCCCGCTGATGGAAGGGGAGAAGATCAACGCCGTGTTGCCGGTTCAGGCCTTCGACGACGACCACTTCGTGTTCATGGCGACCTCTGCCGGAACGGTCAAGAAGACCGCGCTGACCGCCTTCGCCAACCCGCGCAAGGCCGGCATCATTGCGGTGCACCTGGACGATGGCGATCACCTGATCGGCGTCGAGATCACCGATGGCGCCTGCGATGTGATGCTGTTCTCCGACGCCGGCAAGGCAGTGCGCTTTGCCGAGAGCGACGTGCGCCCGATGGGGCGCGAAGCGCGCGGTGTGCGCGGCATGACGCTGGAAGATGGTCAGCGCGTGATCGCAATGCTGGTGGCCAAGGACGAGTCGCAGTCGGTTCTGACTGCAACCGAAAACGGTTACGGCAAGCGTACGCCGGTTGCCGAGTACACCCGCCATGGCCGCGGCACCAAGGGCATGATTGCGATCCAGACGTCCGATCGCAACGGCAAGCTGGTGGGCGCGGTGCTGGTCGAGCCGACCGGCGAAGTCATGCTGATCTCCACCGGTGCAGTGCTGATCCGCACCAAGGTCCAGGACATCCGTGAGCTCGGCCGCGCAACCCAGGGCGTGACCCTGATTAACCTGGACGAGGGGACTTATCTCGCCGGTATCGAGAAGGTTGCCGAGTCGGATGAGGATGAGCTCGTTGGCAGCCTCGACGAGGCGCCGGTGGGCGGTGAAGAGGGCAACGTGGAAGCGGGCGAGGGCCCGGTCGCAGACGCTGGCGGAGATGCGCCGGCCGAAGGCGAAGGTGAGGAAGGAAACGAAGCATGAGTCGGGTATGGAATTTCAGCGCCGGTCCGGCGGCACTGCCTGAGCCGGTATTGCGCCAGGCCGCCGAGGAGATGCTCGACTGGCATGGCGCCGGCATGAGCGTGATGGAGATGAGCCACCGTGGCAAGGAGTTCATGTCCATTGCCGAGGCGGCCGAAGCCGATCTGCGCGAACTGCTCGCGGTGCCGTCGAATTACCGCATCCTGTTCATGCAGGGCGGTGCGATTGCCGAAAACGCGATCATTCCGATGAACCTGCTTGGTGACAAGCGGGTGGCGGACTATGTCGTTACCGGTTCGTGGTCGCAGAAGTCGCAGAAGGAAGCGCGGCGCTACTGCGAGGTCAATATCGCAGCGAGCGCCGAGGCGAACGGCTTCAGGTCGGTGCCACCGATGGCAGAGTGGAAGCTGTCGGCCGACCCTGCCTATGTGTTTACCTGCACCAACGAGACCATCGGTGGCGTGGAGTATCCGTTTGAGCCGGATCTGGCCACGATCGGACGCGGCGAGGTGCCGGTGGTGGCCGACGTGTCATCGCACATCCTGTCGCGCAAGGTCGACATCTCCAGGTACGGCCTGCTGTTTGGCGGTGCGCAGAAGAATATCGGCCCCGCCGGCCTGACCATCGTGATCGTGCGCGACGACTTGCTCGGGCGCTCGCTTGCACACTGTCCGACGGCCTTTGACTACAGGACGGTCGCCGACAACGGCTCGATGTACAACACGCCGCCAACCTACGGCATCTACATCGCCGGACTGGTGTTCCAGTGGCTCAAGCGCCAGGGCGGGGTTGCCGCGATCGAGGCGCAGAACATCGCCAAGGCCGAACTTCTCTACGGCTATCTCGATGCCAGCGACTTCTACGAGAACCGTATCGACCCTGCGTGCCGCTCGCGGATGAACGTGCCGTTCTTCCTCAGGGATGAAGCGCTGAACGACGCCTTCCTGGCCGAATCGAAGGCCGCAGGCCTGCTGCAGCTGAAGGGACACAAGTCGGTCGGGGGCATGCGGGCCTCGATCTACAACGCGATGCCGCTTGCCGGAGTGCAGGCGCTGGTGGATTTCATGCGCGACTTTGCCGCGCGCAGGGCCTGAGCCCGATCGGGCGTTTTGAGAGCTGAGCATGAGCGACGAACTGCTGAACCTGAGAAACCGGATTGACAGCCTCGACGAGGAGATCCTCGCCCGTCTTTCCGAGCGTGCCACCTGCGCCCAGCGTGTGGGCGAGATCAAGCATGGCAACATCTATCGCCCGGAGCGTGAAGCCCAGGTGCTGCGCCGCCTGGCCGACATCAACCCCGGTCCCTTGCCCGGTGGTGCGGTGCAGCGGATTTTTCGCGAGATCATGTCGGCCTGCCTGGCGCTCGAGCAGCCGCTGAAGGTGGCCTATCTGGGCCCCGCCGGCACCTTCTCCGAGAGCGCCAGCCGCAAGCACTTCGGTTCGGCCCCCAACTTCCTGCCCATGGCCGCCATCGACGACGTGTTCCGCACGGTCGAGCAGGGCAATGCCGACTACGGCGTGGTGCCGGTGGAGAACTCCACCGAGGGCGCCGTCGGTGGCACGCTGGACCTGCTGCTCGCGAACCCGCTCAAGGTCTGCGGCGAGGTCAAGCTGCGCATCCATCAGCATCTGCTGTCGCGTGCCGAAGGCATTGGTGGCGCCAAGCGGCTGTATTCGCATGCGCAGTCGCTCGCCCAGTGTCACGAGTGGCTCAACCGTCATCTGGCCAATCTGCCGCGCATCCCGGTGGCGAGCAATGCCGAGGCCGCGCGCCTAGCTGCGGAAGACCCTGAGTCGTGCGCGATTGCGGGCGAAGCCGCCGCCGAACTTTACGGCCTGAACAAGCTCGCATCCAATATTGAGGACGATCCCAACAATTCGACCCGTTTCCTCGTGATCGCGCATCACGAGGCCGGTCCGTCGGGCAAGGACAAGACCTCGGTGGTGTGTTCGGCGCCGAACCGGCCCGGCGCAATGTATGCGCTGCTCGAGCCGCTCGCCCGTCATGGCGTCGACATGACCAAGCTGCAGTCGCGGCCTGCCCGTGGCGGGCTGTGGGAATACGTGTTCTATGTCGACCTGCAGGGACACCAGACCGACGCCGATGTCGCCGTCGCGCTCAAGGAACTCGGCGAGCGTGCCGCCTTCGTCAAGGTGCTGGGGTCCTACCCCGTCGCCGCGATCTGAACAAGCTGGAGACAAGCATGAGTGTTGCTGGAAATGCGCCGGAGTACATCCGCGCAATCATGCCTTACCTGCCCGGCAAGCCGGTTTCCGAACTGGCCCGGGAGATGGGCATTGCCGAAGGGAGCATCGTCAAGCTCGCGTCCAACGAGAACCCGCTCGGCATGAGTGCGCGTGCCCGCGACGCGATCACCGGCGTGCTGTCGGAGGTCGCCCGCTACCCGGACGGCAATGCCTTTGCGCTGAAAGCGGCGATCTGCAGCAAGTTCGGCGTGCGTGCCGAGCAACTGGTGATCGGGAACGGCTCCAACGACATTCTCGAGCTTGCCGCGCGGGCGTTCATGGCGCCAGGTTGTGCAGCGGTGTTCTCGCAGCACGCCTTTGCGGTGTATCCGCTGGCGACGAACGCGGTGGGGGCGAAGTGTATCGAAGTGCCGGCCCGGGACTTCGGGCACGATCTGGATGCCATGGCCGCGGCGATCACGCCCGAGACCCGCATCGTCTTCATCGCGAACCCGAACAATCCGACCGGGACATTCCTGTCCGGCGAACAGCTCGAAGCTTTCCTCGCGAAGGTGCCGCGGGATGTGCTGGTGGTGCTGGATGAGGCCTATACCGAGTATCTCGCGCCGGAGCAGTCCTATGACGCCCTTGGCTGGCTGGCACGCTTTCCGAATCTGCTGGTCTCGCGCACGTTTTCCAAGGCATATGGCCTGGCGGGGCTGCGTGTGGGCTATGCGATTGCGCATCCCGAGGTGGCCGATCTGATGAACCGGGTCCGGCAGCCCTTCAACGTTTCGAGCATCGCGCTCGCGGCCGCGGAAGCAGCGCTCGGTGACGAGGAGTTTCTGGCGCAGAGCGCCGAGGTCAACCGTCGCGGCATGGTGCAGATCACCGGAGCACTGTCCGAACTGGGGCTGGAGTGGATTCCGTCGTCGGGCAATTTCGTGGCTTTCAGGGCAGGCGATGCGGCTGCCGTGAACCTTGGGCTGCTCAAGCGCGGGGTCATCGTGCGCCCGATCGCCGGCTACGGCATGCCCGAATGGTTGCGGGTCTCGATCGGACTGTCCGAAGAAAACACGCGGTTCATTGAGGCCTTGCGCCAGATACTGGCGTGAGCGCCCGAGGAGAAGGTATGGCGCTGATCGGCAAACTGGTGGTGTGCGGCGTCGGTCTGATCGGCGGTTCGTTCGCGTTGGCTCTGCGCAAGGCGGGTGTGGTTGAGCGCATTGTCGGAATAGGCCGGACAGCGAGCGCGCTCGAAAGGGCGCGAGAGCTGGGCGTGATCGACGAGGTTGCCACCGACTGGGCATCTGCGCTCGATGGTGCCGATCTGGTGCTGCTTGCGGCGCCAGTCGGTCAGATGGACAGCATCATGGCGGCAATGGCGCCGCATCTCGCCCCCGGCACCGTGGTGACCGACGCTGGCAGTACCAAGCGTGACGTGATCGAGGCGGCCTACCGTCAGCTCGATAGCCGCTTGTCGCACGTCGTGCCGGCGCATCCGATTGCCGGCGCCGAGACCAGCGGTGTGGATGCGGCCTTCGGCGAGCTCTATCGTGATCGCAGGGTCGTGATGACACCCTTGCCCGAAAACGACGCTGACGCTGTGGCGCTGGTGCGGTCGGCGTGGGAGGCCTGTGGGGCAACGGTGGTCGAGATGGCGCCCAATGACCACGACCGGGTGTTCGCGGCCGTCAGCCACCTTCCGCATCTGCTCGCCTTTGGCCTGGTGCACGATCTTGCCGGTCGTGCGAATGCCGAATTGCTGTTTTCCCATGCTGCCAGCGGTTTCCGCGATTTCACCCGGATTGCCGGTAGCCATCCCGAAATGTGGCGCGACATCTGCATCGCCAACCGTCAGGCACTGCTAGGTGAGCTCGATCAGTACCTGGCCGAACTGGCCTATGTACGCGCCCTCCTGATGGCGGGGGACGGCAAGCGACTCGAAGAGCTCTTCGACCAGGCCCGCGTTGCGCGCAATGCCTGGGCGTCGCAGTTCCCGCCTACCTCATCTGCTGAGTAAGTCATGCAATTTCTAGATCTGCCTCCCGTGCTCGAGGCCAGTGGAACGGTGCGTCTGCCGGGCTCCAAGAGCATCTCCAACCGGGTCCTGCTGCTGGCCGCGCTGGCCGAGGGCGAAACAGACATTCGTGACCTTCTGGCCTCGGACGACGTCGAACGCATGCTCGATGCGCTGCGTGCGCTCGGGGTCGACTGGCGCCATGAGTCCGGCACCAACGATTACCGCGTGCGTGGTGCCGGTGGGCCGTTTCCGGTCAAGGCCGCAGCGCTCTTCCTGGGCAATGCGGGGACCGCCTTCCGGCCGCTGACGGCCGCACTTGCGCTGTCCGGTGGCAGCTATCAGCTGTCCGGCGTGGCACGCATGCACGAGCGTCCGATCGGGGACCTGGTCGATGCGCTGCGCCAGATCGGTGCGGATATCGACTACCTCGGCAACGACGGTTTCCCGCCGCTGCAGCTGCGTCCGGCAACGATTCGCCGCGGCGGTGTGGTCAGGGTGCGGGGGGACGTCTCGAGTCAGTTTCTGACGGCCTTGCTGATGGCGCTGCCGCTCACCGGTGAAGAGGTCACGATCGAAGTCGTGGGCGAGCTCATTTCGCGGCCTTACATCGCGATCACGCTCGATCTGATGGCGCGCTTCGGCGTACGGGTGACGCATGAGAACTGGGGGCGTTTCATCGTTCCCGGCGGTGCCCGTTATGTCTCGCCCAGCACCCTGTTCGTCGAGGGCGATGCTTCATCGGCCTCCTATTTTCTCGCCGCTGGCGCCATCGGTGGCGGGCCGGTTCGTGTCGAGGGGGTAGGCAGCAGCAGCATCCAGGGCGATGTCCGCTTTGCTGAGGCGCTGGAGCAGATCGGCGCGCGCATCAGCATGGGCGACAACTGGATCGAGGCGTCTGCGCCGGCGTCTGGTCGTCTGCGCGCCTTCGATCTCGATCTGAACCACATTCCCGATGCCGCCATGACGCTTGCGGTGGCGGCGCTCTTCGCTGACGGCCCGTGCCGGTTGCGCAATATCGCCAGCTGGCGGGTCAAGGAGACCGACCGCATCGCGGCCATGGCCATCGAGTTGCGCAAGGTCGGCGCCGACGTGGAAGAGGGTGCCGACTACATTCGCGTCACCCCGCCTGCGACGCTGCAACCCGCTGCGATCGACACCTACGACGATCACCGCATGGCCATGTGCTTCTCGCTGGTGAGCCTGGGTGGCTGCAGGGTGCGGATCAATGATCCGAAATGCGTCAACAAGACCTTTCCCGACTACTTCGCCGCGTTCTCCGGCGTCGTGACACCGGTCCCGGTGGTGGCGATCGACGGTCCGTCCGCATCGGGCAAGGGAACGGTCGGCGCCCGCGTGGCCGAGGCCTTGGGCTGGCATCATCTCGACAGCGGCACGCTGTACAGGCTCACGGCGCTGTCCGCGATCCGCCGTGGCGTCGATCTCGGTGACGCGGCGGCGCTGTCCGCGCTGGCGGCGGCCCTGCCGGCCCGCTTCGATGGCGGCCGTGTGCTGCTTGGCGACGAGGATGTCAGCGATGAGATCCGGGAAGAGGCCTGCTCGGTCGGCGCCTCCAGAGTTGCCGTGCTGCCGGCGGTGCGCGACGCCCTGTTCGGGCGCCAGCGTGACTTCAGGCAGGGCCCGGGGCTGGTGGCGGAAGGGCGCGATATGGGGTCGACGATCTTCCCCGATGCGCAGGTCAAGGTGTTTTTGACGGCCTCTGCCGAGGCGCGCGCAGAGCGCAGATATAAGCAGTTGATCGAAAAGGGTTTGCCTGCTAAGCTTGAGAGCTTGATGCAGGATCTCCGTGAACGGGATGCGCGTGATGTCGCCCGATCCGTTGCTCCATTGCAGCAACAGCCGGACGCGGTACTGCTCGATACCACTTCAATGGACGTCGATGCGGCCGTGGCTTTCGTGCTCGATCTCGTGCGGGATCGGGGACTGGCGACCGGTTGAGTTTTACCATGCCCGGGCAAGGGTGCCCGGTGCGTGTCCATCAACTTACTTTGCTTGCCGTCGCACGCCGGTTCCGGATTCTTTCTCTTTATGTCAACTGCCACCCCCGCCTTCGAAGAAAGCTTTGCCGACCTGTTCGAAGAAAGCCTTGCCCTTCAGGAAATGCGTACCGGTGAAGTCATCACCGCCGAAGTCGTACGCATCGACCAGAATTTTGTCGTCGTCAATGCCGGCCTGAAGTCCGAGAGCTATGTTCCCATCGAGGAATTCCGCGACGATCGCGGCGACCTCGAAGTCAATGTCGGCGATTTCGTCCACGTTGCGATCGATGCACTTGAAGATGGTTTCGGTGAAACCCGCCTGTCGCGTGACAAGGCCAAGCGTATCTCGGCGTGGAACGACCTTGAGAAGGCACTGAACGAAGGCACCCTGGTGAAGGGCGTGATCTCCGGTCGCGTCAAGGGTGGTCTGACCGTCATGACCAACAGCATCCGCGCCTTCCTGCCGGGTTCGCTGGTTGACATGCGTCCGGTCAAGGACACCACGCCGTACGAAGGCAAGGAATTCGAATTCAAGGTCATCAAGCTCGATCGCAAGCGCAACAACGTTGTCGTTTCGCGTCGTGCAGTGCTCGAAGAGTCGATGGGCGAAGAGCGCGAGAAGCTCCTCGCTAACCTCAAGGAAGGCACGGTCATCAAGGGTATCGTCAAGAACATCACCGACTACGGTGCGTTCGTTGACCTCGGCGGTATCGACGGCCTGCTGCACATCACCGACCTGGCCTGGCGTCGTGTGCGTCACCCGTCGGAAGTGCTCAACGTCGGCGACGAGATCGAAGCCAAGGTGCTCAAGTTCGACCAGGAAAAGAACCGCGTTTCCCTGGGCCTCAAGCAGCTCGGCGAAGATCCGTGGGTGGGCATCTCCCGCCGTTACCCGCAGAGCACCCGCCTGTTCGGCAAGGTCACCAACATCACCGACTACGGCGCCTTTGTCGAAGTCGAGCAGGGTATCGAGGGCCTGGTTCACGTGTCCGAAATGGACTGGACCAACAAGAACATCCATCCGACCAAGGTTGTCCAGCTGGGCGACGAAGTCGAAGTGATGATCCTCGAAATCGACGAAGACCGTCGTCGTATCTCGCTGGGCATGAAGCAGTGCGCTTCGAACCCGTGGGACGATTTCGCCCTGAACCACAAGAAGGGTGACAAGGTCCGCGGCCAGATCAAGTCGATTACCGACTTCGGTGTGTTCATCGGCCTGGAAGGCGGCATTGACGGCCTGGTTCACCTGTCCGACCTGTCGTGGAGCGAGTCCGGTGAAGACGCCGTGCGCCGCTTCAAGAAGGGTGACGAGGTTGAGGCCATCGTTCTGGCAATCGACGTCGAGCGTGAGCGTATCTCGCTGGGCATCAAGCAGATGGAAGGCGATCCGTACACCAACTTCATCGCTACCCACGAGAAGAACAGCCTCGTGACCGGTACGGTCAAGTCGGTTGAAGCTCGCGGTGCCGTGATTGCGCTGGGTGAAGAGGTCGAGGGCTACCTGCGCGCTTCCGAAGCTGCAGCTCATCGTGTTGATGATCTGACCTCCGTGCTGAAGGAAGGCCAGGAAATCGAAGCAGTTGTGATCAACGTTGATCGCAAGACGCGTTCGATCAACCTGTCGATCCGTGCCAAGGATCAGGTTGAGCAGTCCGAAGTCATGAACAAGATGGCTTCCGAAAGCGCTGCTTCGTCCGGCACGACCAACCTCGGTGCGTTGCTCAAGGCCAAGCTGAACGAGCAGAAGCAGTAATCTAACCGATCATGACCAAATCGGAGCTGATTGCCCAGCTGGCGGCACGTTTCCCGCAGCTGGTGGCAAAGGATGCCGATTACGCGGTCAAGATGATTCTCGATGCGATGACCGACGCGCTCGCGCGTGGTGATCGCATCGAGATCCGCGGGTTTGGAAGTTTTGCGCTGAACTATCGTCCTCCCCGAACAGGACGCAACCCCAAGTCCGGTGATAAGGTGCACGTGCCTGAAAAGTACGTACCGCACTTCAAAGCCGGCAAAGAGTTGCGCGAGCGGGTGGATATTGGCGGTTGACCGCGCGGCGATCGGTGGAATGAATCAGGGAAGGCGGCTTAGGCTGCCTTCTTTTTTGTCATGTGCTCGGGGATAATGTCGATATGCGCGCATTGATGTGGTTACTCCGCCTCGTTTTGTTTTTTCTCCTTTTCGGCTTCGCGGTCAAGAATGACCAGCTGGCGAGCCTGAGATTCTTCTTCGGCAGTGAGTGGCAGTTGCCCATTGTCTTCATCATCCTGATTGCATTTGCGGCCGGCTCCCTGCTGGGTGTGACGGCAACTTTCGGCTCCCTGTTGCGGCAGAAACGTGAGATCTCACGCTTGCGCAAGCAGATTGACCGGGCAAAACGCGAGCGTGCCGAGTCGCCCATTCCCGTCGCCGAAGCCCAGGCTCCCGAGACACTCTGACATCTATGGAAATCGAATTCTGGTGGCTGCTTGCACTGCCACTGTTTTTTGCCTTGGGCTGGCTGGCGGCACGCATCGACATCCGGCAGGTCGTCCACGAGTCCAGAGCCTTGCCCCGCTCCTATCTGAGCGGGTTGAATTTTCTTCTCAATGAACAGCCCGACAAAGCCATTGATGCCTTTGTCGAGGCGGTGCGTATCGATCCGCAGACCATCGAGCTGCATTTCGCACTTGGCAGTCTGTTCCGTCGTCGTGGCGAGACCGATCGTGCGATTCGCATGCACCAGCTGCTCGTCGATCGGGAAGATCTGTCCGAAGAACAGCGCCTGCAGGCGCTCGGTGAGCTCGGACAGGATTTTCTCAAGGCCGGTCTGCTCGATCGGGCCGAAGCCGTGTTCATGCGACTGCGTGGCACGCGCGCCGACGATGTCGCGCTGCGTTATCTGCTCGAGATCTATCAGCAGGAAAAGGACTGGGCCAAGGCGATCGAGATTGCGGGCTTCCTGACCGATCACGACAGCCTGCACTGGCGCACGGACGTAGCCAACTTTCATTGCGAACTCGCGACCCAGGCGCTGGCCAGTTCCCGCTTCGACGAGGTTCGTCGGCATGTGGAAGAGGCGCTGGCGATCAACCGCCGCTGCGTGCGCGCGAGTCTGATTCAGGGCGACCTCCTGCTCGCCGAAGGGCGTGACGAGGATGCGCTCGAGGCATGGAAGCGGATCGAGAGCCAGGATCCGGTCTATCTTGCGCTGGCGGCGCAACGGGTCATGGATGTCTATGGACGGCTGGGGCGGATCGAACAGGGTCACCAGTTGTTGCGTTCCTGGCTTGAGCGGCACCCCTCGCTCGATCTGCTCGATGAGCTCTTCCACTGGGAAATCGACAAGCTTGGCGCCAAGGCGGCCTATGATCTGGTGCGCGAGGAGCTGCGTCGCAATCCGACCCTGCTGGGGCTGGACAAGCTGCTTGAGGCTGCCTTGCTGACGGCGCCGAGCGAGTTGCGGGGCGACATCGACATGATCAAGCAGCTGATCCACGGTCATACCCGCAAGGTTGCTCGCTACCGTTGCGACGCCTGCGGGTTCAAGGCGAGACAGTTTCACTGGCGGTGTCCGGCCTGTGGCGGCTGGGAGACGTATCCGCCGCGCAGGACCGAGGAATTCGATCTTACGCCGTGAGCCTCCGGTTCCGGCATTGATGAGGGAAGTCGCATGAAGGTTACGGTTGTCGGTACGGGGTATGTGGGGCTCGTCAGCGGTGCGTGCCTTGCGGATGTCGGCAATGACGTGCTCTGCCTCGATGTGGATCCGAACAAGATCCGCATCCTCGAGGAGGGTGGGATTCCGATTCATGAGCCGGGGCTGCTCGATGTGGTTCGACGCAACGTCGAAGCTGGGCGTCTTTCGTTTACGACTGACGTGGAAAAGGCTGCGCGTTTCGGGACCATACAGTTCATCGCCGTCGGTACGCCGCCCGATGAGGACGGCTCGGCCGATCTGCAGTACGTGCTCGCGGCGGCGCGCAACATCGGGCGCTACATGGATGATTACCGGGTGGTGGTCGACAAGTCCACGGTGCCTGTCGGTACCGGTGACAAGGTGCGTGCCGCCATTACCGAAGAGCTTGGCAAGCGTAAGGCTGCGATTGAGTTCTCGGTGGTGTCGAACCCCGAGTTCCTGAAGGAAGGTGCGGCAGTCGACGACTTCATGCGCCCCGACCGCATCATTGTTGGCGCTGACGATGAGCGTGCCATCGACTTGATGCGTCAGCTCTACGGTCCCTTCCAGCGCAACCATGAAAAGCTGCTGGCAATGGATGTAAAGAGTGCCGAGCTCACCAAGTACGCGGCGAACGCGATGCTGGCGACCCGTATCAGCTTCATGAACGAGCTGGCCAATCTGGCCGAGACCCTGGGCGCTGACATCGAACTCGTGCGTCAGGGCATCGGTTCCGATCCGCGTATCGGCTGGCATTTTCTCTATGCAGGTTGCGGCTACGGCGGTTCCTGCTTCCCGAAGGACGTGAAGGCGCTGGTGCGTACCGGGCGCGAGAGCGGGCACGACCTGCTGCTGCTCAACGCGGTCGAAGCGGCCAACGATGCACAGAAGATGCTGCTTGTGCGCAAGATCGTGGCGCGTTTCGGAGAGGACCTCAGCGGACTGCATTTCGGCCTGTGGGGACTCGCGTTCAAGCCCAATACCGACGACATGCGCGACGCCCCCAGCCGGGTCATCATCCGCGAACTGTTCGAGCGTGGCGCCACCGTGACGGCCTACGATCCGGTGGCAATGGACGAGGCAAAGCGGATCTTCGGCGACGAACCGCGCCTGCGCTATGCCCAGCGCCCGATGGCCGCAGTGGAGGGGGCGGATGCGCTGGTGATCGTGACGGAATGGAAGGAGTTCCGCAGTCCCGATTTCGATGCAATCTGCCAGACACTGAAGAGCGCGGTCATCTTTGATGGGCGCAACATGTACGATCCCGCCGTGATGCGCAGAATCGGCATCGAATACCACGGTATCGGTCGCCGCTGAGCTCAGGCGCTGGCCTTGCAGGTCTGAAAGGGTAATCAAATGGAATTCAAGACGCTCGAGGATTACGTTGGGCAGACGCCGCTGGTTCGACTCAAGCGAATCGAGGCGGGGCGCAACAATGTGATCCTGGCCAAGCTCGAGGGCAACAACCCGGCGGGATCGGTAAAGGACCGGCCGGCGCTGTCGATGGTGATGCATGCCGAGGCGCGGGGGGCGATTCATCCCGGTGACTGCCTGATCGAGGCCACCAGCGGGAATACCGGCATCGCACTGGCGATGGTTGCGGCGATGCGGGGCTATCGCATGATCCTGGTCATGCCGGAGAACCAGAGCGTCGAGCGACGGCAGACCATGCGGGCGTTTGGCGCCGAACTGGTGCTCACCCCCAAGGAAGGCGGCATGGAAATGGCGCGCGACGTAGCGGTGAAAATGCGCGACGAGGGGCAGGGCGTCATTCTCGATCAGTTCGCGAATCCGGATAACCCCCTGGCACACTACGAGGGTACCGGCCCCGAGATCTGGGAGCAGACCGGCGGGCGCATCACGCACTTCGTCAGTTCGATGGGGACGACCGGCACCATCATGGGAACCTCGCGTTTCCTGAAGGAACAGAATCCGGCCATCCAGATCGTGGGTTGCCAGCCGGAAGAGGGGGCGCAGATCCCCGGTATCCGGAAGTGGCCGGAAGCCTACCTGCCGAGCATCTACGAGAAGCCGAGGGTCGACCGGCTCGAGTACGTTGGGCAGGCCGACGCCGAGGAGATGACCCGCCGACTGGCGCGGGAAGAAGGCATCTTCGCAGGCATCTCGTCCGGCGGCTCCCTGCATGTGGCGCTGCGCCTCGCTCAGGAAGTCGAGAATGCGGTCATCGTGAGCATCGTTTGCGACCGGGGTGATCGTTATCTGTCGACGGGCGTTTTCCCGGGCTGAGCGTCCGCTCTGGTGCCATGCATGGCGATGGCTGTGCGTGGCGCTGCTGTCCCTGCCCTTGACGGCTGCTGCGCTCGGCACCCTTGTCCTCGCGGTCGATCGCGTCGAGCATCCAGCCTTTGCCCTGCAGGGGCTTCAGTTCAGTTTTCCCGCCGGCGGGCGCGCGAGCCTGATTATCGGGCACTTGCGCGTGGCCGATCGGCACTGGCGCAATGTGCGGCTCGATTGCGCGCGCGGCAGTCTCGACGGCGCAGTCGTGCGCTGCGAAGACGGCGTGTTCCGTCTCCCCGGGTTCCCGCACCCACTTCAGGTCTCGTTCCGGTTCGATCTCTCCGCCCGCACGGGCACGCTCGGTCTCGGCACCCCGGACGGTGCGCGGTTGAATGCGCACCTGCTCGGCGATGGCAGTGTGCGGGCGAAGCTGCTCGGGCTGGATCTCGCGGCGCTGCCTGCGTGGCTGCCGCTGCTCAAGGCGTGGTCTCCGGCGGGACGATTCGATGGTGAGCTCGAGTGGCATCCGACCCGCATGTTCGAACTCACGGGCCGTCTGGCGGGAGGTGCTTTCGGATCTGCAGATGGTCTTCGCGCGGCAGAGAAGCTTGTGCTCGATGTGCGTGTCGATGCGGCGCTGAAGTCAGGCCGCTGGGAGTGGGAGGCTGAACTGGGCTGGGGGGAGGGCGCGGCCTACCTGCACCCCTTTTTCATCGAGGCCAGCCCGTCGCTGCGTGCTCACGGGCAGTTGCGACAGGGTGTGCTCGAGGTCCACGAGGCGGCGGTGGTGCTCGCGGGCGTCGAACAGCTCGCGGCTTCTGCATTGCTCGATCTGCGCACGGGGCAGTTGGACCGCCTCGCGATCTCGCTTGCCGGTGCCGATCTGGCGCTTGTCGGGCCGCGCTGGCTGGCGCCCCTGGTGGCGCCTGCGGCAGGGGCGCGTTTGCGTTTTGCCGGGCGGGTCAGTGGTGCGCTGGAGTTTGAGCGCGGTCAGCTGCGCTCGCTCGATGCGGTCTTCGATGAGGCCGGCTTCAGCCTTGCTGGCGGCGACGGTGGTCCGGGGCTGGCCTTCGGGCCGCTGAGCGGCCATGTGCCATGGCGGCATGGCCTGCCAACTCGTGGTGAGCTGCAGGTGGGCGGCGGTCGCTGGCAGAAGCTCGCGCTGGGCGCTTTCGATCTGGGTGTCAGCATCGACGACCGCACGCTGCGTGTCGACCGGCTCCGCATTCCACTGCTCGACGGCGGCCTCGTCTTCGACGGCATGGTCCTGCATGCCGGCGATGCAGGCTGGACGGGCGAGGGCAGTCTGGTCATCGAGCCGGTGTCGATGCGCCTGCTCACCGATGCGCTGGGGCTGCCATTGATGTCCGGCGTGCTGTCGGGCTCGATACCGGGCTTGCGTGCCTCGCCGGCTGAGGTCGTGCTCGACGGGACCACCGTGGTATCCGTCTTCGATGGCTATCTGCGGGCGACCGGGCTCAGGGTGCTCGAACCCTTTGGTGTGGGCTCGCACCTCACCGGCGACATCGAGGCGCGTCACCTCGATCTTGCGCAGCTGACCGAAACCTTCAGCTTCGGCAGCATTACCGGCTTTGTGGATGCCGACGTTCGCGGGCTGGAGCTGGTGCGCTGGCGTCCGGTCGGGTTCGATGCCAGGGTGAGCAGCAGCGCCGGGCGGTATCCGCGGCGTATCAGTCAGCGTGCGGTACAGAACATCAGCGCGCTGGGCGGTCCGGGGGCGATGGCAGCGATTCAGCGCAGTCTGCTCGGCTTCTTCGACACCTTTGGCTACAGCGAGATCGGGCTTGGCTGTGTCCTGAAAGCTGGAGTGTGCGAGATGAGCGGCATTGGTGACGGCGCGGAGGCGGAGCGCTTCGTGATCGTCAGCGGTGGTGGAATCCCGGCTCTGGATGTCATCGGCTACAATCGACGCGTGGATTGGCGCGAACTTGTTGAGCGCCTTCAGCGCGTCATCGAAGGCAATGCTGCCGCCGAAGTGCGCTGAACCGGGCGGTGCGAAGTGCCGCGTAACGAAGGAGGTGACATGTCGCCGAGCTTGCGAAAGTTGTTGTTGGGCGCCCTGGTTCTGACCAGCAGCGCCTGTGTCACGATCAATATCTATTTTCCGGCCGCTGCGGCAGAGAAGGCGGCAGACCGGATCATCGACGAAGTGTGGCAGCTGCGTGAAGGCGCTGCTGAGCCCGCCCAGCCGCCTGCGGAGGAAAAGAAACCATGAAACTCGCACCCCTGATCTGTGCGGTGCTTCTGAGCGCTTCGCTCTCGGTCGCCGCGCAGGGCAATCTTGAGATCGACTCTCCGGCAATCGGCGCGCTCAAGCAGTCGATGCAGCAACGCCATTCGCAACTCGCGCCGCTGTACCAGTCGGGCGCGGTGGGCCTGGCAGCCGATGGTACGGTTGCGCTGCGCAGTGCAGGCAGTGTGCCGCTGGCGCAGCGTGGCCAGGTCAATGCCCTGATTGCAGCCGAGAATGCCGACCGCCGTGCGCTCTATCGCGAAATCGCGCGCGCCAACGGGCATCCCGAGTGGGAGTCGGATGTGCGCAACACCTTTGCCCAGCGCTGGGTGCAGCGCGCACAGCCGGGCTGGTGGGTGCAGCAGGGTGGAGGCTGGGTTCAGAAGTGATGCCGACCCTGATTTTCGATATCGAAACCATTCCCGATGTGGACGGCATCCGGCGTCTCAACGAGTTGCCGGACGATCTGTCCGATTTCGAGGTGGCGGAGTTTGCCTTTCAGCAACGACGGGCGAGCCACGGGAACGATTTCCTGCCCCACCATCTGCAAAGAGTGGTGACGATTTCGTGCGCCATGCGCGATGCGAACCAGTTCCGCGTGTTCTCGCTGTCCGAGCCGGAGTCGAACGAAGGGCAGATCATCCAGCGCTTCTTTGACGGGGTGGAGCGCTTCACTCCGCAGATCGTGTCCTGGAATGGGGGTGGTTTTGATCTTCCGGTGCTGCACTACCGCGGCATGCTGCATGGCGTGTCCGCGCCACGCTACTGGGATCTCGGTGACGGCGACTACGCCGATTCCCGCGATTTCAAGTGGAACAACTACATCAGTCGCTATCACACGCGGCATCTCGACCTGATGGACATGCTGGCAATGTACTCCCCGCGTGCCAATGCGCCGCTGGACGACCTCGCCAAGCTCATGGGCTATCCCGGCAAGCTCGGCATGGACGGATCGGCCGTATGGGGCGCCTGGCAGGAGGGGCGCATTGCTGAAATCCGCGACTACTGCGAGACCGATGTCGTGAATACCTACCTCGTGTTCCTGCGCTTTCAGTGCATGCGCGGACACCTGGATGCGGCCGGGCTGGCAAGCGAACAGGCTGTTGTGCGCGAGGCGCTGGGCCGGATCGGCGCTCCGCACTGGGAGGCGTTTCTGGCCGAATGGACCGAAACTTAAGTTTTTTGAAGAAAGTTCTAAAAATAGTTTGACACCTGCCGTGAAGTGCCTATAATTCGCGGCTCTTAGCAGGCGCGTAGCTCAGCTGGTTAGAGCACCACCTTGACATGGTGGGGGTCGTTGGTTCGAGTCCAATCGCGCCTACCAACACTTGGAGTCGATTTGCCATGTTCCGAACTCATACCAAGGCCGGAAACTGAACAGGTCGGGTCCGCTTGTCTGCTTGAGGAAAAAGTGCGGTTCGACCGCACTTTTTTTTCGTCCACGTTTTGTGCAGTGCAACCAAGGTCGCATTACCAGAGCTGTCCCTTTTCATCAGCTCACCCAGTCTAGAGGCTAGAGATCATGCTGAATATCACGCTTCCCGATGGCTCCATTCGTCAGTTCGACCATCCGGTTACTGTGGGCGAGGTCGCCGCTTCGATCGGCGCGGGGCTGGCCAAGGCTTCGCTGGCGGGGCGTGTGGATGGCTGTCTGGTTGATCTCTCGCACCGCATCGAATCCGATGCTGCGCTGGCAATCATTACCGACAAGAATCCGGAAGGTCTCGAGGTCATTCGCCATTCGACGGCGCACTTGCTGGCGCACGCGGCAAAAGAGCTGTTCCCGGAAGCTCAGGTCACGATCGGACCGGTGATCGACAACGGCTTCTACTACGACTTCTCCTATCACCGCCCGTTTACCCCGGAAGATCTGGCCGCCATCGAGCAGCGCATGGGCGAGATCGTCAAGCGCGAACTGCCGGTGCTGCGTGAGGTGTGGCCGCGGGACAAGGCGGTCGAGTTCTTCAAGAGTATCGGTGAGAACTACAAGGCCGAGATCATCGCCTCGATCCCGTCCGACGAGGATGTCTCGCTTTATCGGCAGGGCGATTTCGTCGACCTGTGTCGCGGTCCTCATGTGCCGACGACGGGCAAGCTGAAGGTGTTCAAGCTCACGAAGCTGGCCGGTGCCTACTGGCGTGGCGACTCGAAGAACGAGATGCTGCAGCGGGTCTACGGTACGGCGTGGGTGAAGAAGGAAGATCTCGAATCCTACCTGCACATGCTGGAAGAGGCCGAGAAGCGCGATCACCGCAAGCTGGGTCGTCAGCTCGATCTCTTCCATCTGCAGGAAGAGGCGCCGGGCATGGTGTTCTGGCATGCCAAGGGGTGGACGCTGTGGCAGCAGGTCGAGCAGTACCTGCGCAAGACCATTGGCGACGTCGGCTATCAGGAAGTGAAGACGCCGCAGATCGTTGATCGCTCGCTGTGGGAGAAGTCCGGTCACTGGGGCATGTACGCCGACCTCATGTTCACCACGCAGTCGGAAAAGCGCGACTACGCAGTGAAGCCGATGAACTGCCCCTGCCATATCCAGATCTTCAACCAGGGCTTGAAGAGCTACCGCGATCTGCCGCTGCGGATGGCCGAGTTTGGCTCCTGCCACCGTAATGAGCCGTCGGGTGCGCTGCACGGGATCATGCGCGTGCGCAACTTCGTGCAGGACGATGCGCACATCTTCTGTACCGATGCACAGGTGCAGGACGAAGCGGCCGAGTTCATCCGTCTGCTGCAGCGAGTCTATGTCGACTTCGGTTTTACCGATGTGCTGATCAAGCTGTCGACGCGCCCCGACAAGCGGGTGGGCAGCGACGAGCAGTGGGATGCGGCCGAGGCGGCGCTTGCGGCTGCGCTTGATGCCCAGGGGCTTGAATATGACCTGCAGCCGGGCGAGGGCGCGTTCTATGGTCCCAAGATCGAGTTTTCGCTGAAGGACTGCCTTGGACGGGTGTGGCAGTGCGGTACGCTGCAGCTCGACTTCAACCTGCCGGTGAGGCTCGAGGCCGAGTACGTCGCCGAGGACAACACCAAGAAGTATCCGGTGATGCTGCATCGCGCAATCCTGGGTTCGCTGGAGCGATTCATCGGCATCCTGATCGAGCACTACGCCGGGGCGCTGCCGCTGTGGCTGGCGCCGGTTCATGCGGTGGTGATGAATATTTCGGAAGGTCAGGCCGAATACGCGCAGGAAGTCACTCAGAGACTGAAGAAAGCCGGTTTCCGGGTCGAGACGGATTTGCGTAACGAAAAGATTAACTATAAAATTCGCGAACATAGCGTGCACAAGCTGCCTTACCAGATCGTAATCGGCGAGAAGGAAAAGTCCGCCGGGGTGGTTGCTGTGCGCGTCCGGGGTGGCCAGGATCTTGGCCAAATGTCCCTAGATTCGCTGATCGAGCGCTGGCATCGTGAAATTGAAGCGAAAGCCGGCTCGGTCTGATATTGGCCTTTATGGAGAACTGAACCATCGCTCAAGATAAAAAGCAGCGCGTCAACGGGGAGATCACCGCGCCGGAAGTCCGGCTGGTCGGTGAAGACGGTGAACCGCTGGGTATTGTCCCCCTGAGAATTGCCCTCGAAGCAGCAGAAGAAATCGGGCTGGACCTTGTCGAGATCGCGCCAATGGCGGAACCCCCGGTTTGCCGGGTAATGGATCTGGGCAAGTTCAAGTATCAGGAGCAGAAGAAAGCCCACGAGGCGCGTTCCAAGCAGAAGCAGATTCAGATCAAGGAAGTCAAGCTGCGTCCGGGTACGGACGAAAACGACTACCAGATCAAGCTGCGCAACCTGAAGCGCTTCCTGGATGAAGGTGACAAGTGCAAGGTCACGCTTCGCTTCCGCGGACGAGAGATGGCGCACCAGGAATTTGGACTGCGTCAGCTTGAGCGAGTCAAGGCCGATCTCGAAGAGCTCGGTCAGGTTGAACAGATGCCCAAGATGGAAGGGCGTCAGATGGTTATGGTCATCGCGCCGATCAAGAAGAATCGCTGATCGGGCGGTTGCAGGATTTGCCGCCGGGTAACCGGTAGCAAGACCGCAGACATCCAGCTGTGGATGTCTGCGGAAAACAAGTGGTGTTGGGTGTAAAACGTACCTGAACCGGTACTACCTGACGGCATTCTATAAACTCGGAGTCTAAGCAATGCCCAAGATGAAGACCAAGAGCGGAGCCAAGAAGCGATTCAAGGTTCGTGCTAGCGGTGGGATCAAGCGGTCCTCGGCGTTCAAACGCCACATCCTTACCAAGAAGACCACCAAGAGCAAGCGCCAGCTGCGCGGCATGAAGGAAATTCATGCAGCCGACGAAAAGCTGATCCGCGCCATGCTGCCTTACGCTTGATAGGAGACCGCTATGCCCAGAGTTAAACGTGGTGTAACAGCCCGCGCACGTCACAAGAAAGTTCTCGTTCAGGCCAAGGGTTACCGCGGCCGTCGCAAAAACGTCTATCGCATCGCCAAACAGGCGGTGATGAAGGCCGGCCAGTACGCTTACCGCGACCGTCGTCAAAGGAAGCGTCAGTTCCGTGCCCTGTGGATCGTCCGTATCAACGCCGCTGCGCGTGAGTGCGGTCTGACCTACAGCGTATTCATGAATGGCCTGAAGAAGGCCGCTGTCGAAGTGGACCGCAAGGTTCTGGCCGATCTGGCCGTTTTCGACAAGCCCGCGTTTGCAGCGCTCGTCGCGCAAGCCAAGGCCCAAATCGCTGCGTAAGTCGTCGCAGCCCGAAAAAAGGAGGCCTGGCCTCCTTTTTTTTTCTGATTTTCCCGAGATGGCAGGGACATGGATAAGCTCGATCAACTGGTTCAACAGGCCGAGGAGGCGTTCTCCGCGGCAGCTGATGGCGCCCAGCTTGAGCAGGCAAAAGCGCGCTTTTTTGGCAAGAGCGGGTCGCTCACCGAACAGATGAAGGCGCTGGGCAAGCTGGCGCCTGAACAGAAGCGCGAAGCTGGCGCTGCAATCAACCGTGCAAAGGTCGCGATCGAAGCTGCGCTCGAAGCGCGCCGCGAATCCTTGCGCGAAGCCGCGCTGCTGGCTCAGCTCGCCGCGGAAGCACTCGACGTCACCCTGCCGGGGCGCGGCTCGGTTTCCGGTGGTTTGCACCCGGTCAGCCGCACCCTTGAGCGTATCGAAAGCCTGTTCCGCTCCGTCGGTTTCGTGGTGGCGGATGGTCCCGAGATCGAGACCGACTGGCACAACTTCACCGCGCTCAACACGCCTGAGAATCACCCAGCGCGTTCGATGCACGACACCTTCTATCTGGAAGGCCGGGACGACGTCCTGCTGCGTACCCACACCAGTCCGGTGCAGAACCGGGCGATGATGGCGCACGTCGAGCGCTACAAGCACCTGGACACCATGCCCGATATTCGCGTGATCGCGCCGGGCCGGGTCTACCGGGTGGACTCCGATGCCACGCACTCGCCGATGTTTCATCAGGTCGAGGGCCTGTGGGTGGGTGAGAACGTCAGCTTTGCCGACCTTAAGGGCGTGATTGCCGATTTCCTGCGCAAGTTCTTCGAGACCGAAGACCTGCAGGTGCGCTTCCGTCCGTCCTTCTTCCCCTTTACCGAACCTTCGGCTGAAATCGACGTGGCCTTCATGAGCGGTGCGCTCGAAGGTCGCTGGCTGGAGATCGCCGGTTGCGGCATGGTCCATCCGAACGTGCTCAGCCTCGGCGGCATCGACCCCGAGCGCTATACCGGCTTTGCCTTCGGCATGGGGCCGGACCGCCTGACCATGCTGCGCTACGGCGTCAACGATCTGCGCCTCTTCTTCGAGGGCGATCTGCGTTTCTTGAGCCAATTCAGGTAAGTGAATCATGCAATTTTCCGAACACTGGCTGCGGACCTTCACCAATCCGCTTCTTGATAGTGCCGCGCTGGGTCACCTGATGACCATGGCGGGCCTTGAAGTGGAAGAAGCCGAACCCGTGGCGCCGGCTTTTACCGGCATTGTCGTGGCGCAGATCGTCGAAGCCGAAAAGCATCCGAATGCGGACAAGCTCAAGCTGTGCAAGGTCGACGCGGGCACCGGAGAGCTCCTCCAGATCGTCTGCGGCGCACCCAATGCGGCTGTCGGCATGAAGGTGCCGTGTGCCAAGGTGGGCGCGATGCTGCCGGGCGATTTCGCCATCAAGGCGGCCAAGCTGCGTGGTGTCGAATCCTTCGGCATGCTGTGCTCCGAGCGTGAGCTTGGACTGTCCGACGAGCATGGCGGTCTGTACGCGCTGCCCGACGATGCGCCGGTGGGTGTGGACATCCGCGAGTACCTGGCGCTCGACGATACCCTGTTCACCATCAAGCTCACGCCGAATCGTTCGGACTGCCTGAGTCTGACCGGGGTGGCGCGCGAGGTCGCGGCGCTTACCGGCGTCGCGCTGGTGCGTCCCGAGTTCGCTGCCGTGGTGCCGACGATCGACGATCGGCGCGCGATCGTGCTCGATGCGCCCCAGGCCTGTCCGCGTTATTGCGGTCGTGTGCTCAAGGGCGTCGATGCCAAGGCGCCGACGCCGGGCTGGATGAAGCAGCGCCTGCAGCGCAGCGGCATCCGGTCGATCAGCGCGCTGGTGGATATCACCAACTACGTCATGCTCGAGCTCGGGCAGCCGCTGCACGCTTTTGACAACACCCGGCTCAAGGGCGCAATCCATGTGCGCCTTCCGGTGGAGGGCGAGCAGGTGCTGTTGCTCAACGAACAGACGGTGACCCCGGCTGCCGACACGCTGCTGATCGCTGACGAACACTGCGCGCTGGCGCTGGCCGGCATCATGGGCGGTGAAGAGAGTGGCATCACGCTGGAGACCTCCGAGGTCTTCCTCGAAAGCGCGTTTTTCGCGCCCGACGCGATCGCAGGGCGTGCCCGTGCCTACGGCTTCTCGTCCGATGCCTCGCATCGTTTCGAACGCGGTGTCGATTTCGCACTTGCCCGCCCGGCGCTGGAGCGCGCCACCGGTCTCATCCTCGAGATCTGCGGCGGTGCTGCTGGTCCGGTTGAAGAGGCGCTGGCCGCCGATGCATTGCCTGCCCGTCCGCCGGTGCGTCTGCGCCCGGCACGTGCTCGCCGTGTGCTCGGCATCGACATGGCCGATGACGCAATGCAGGCGCTGCTCGAGCGCGTCCATCTTGAAGTGAGCCGGGACGGGGACGCGCTGCTCGTGAGCCCGCCTTCCTTCCGTTTCGACATCGAGATCGAAGAAGACCTGATCGAAGAGCTTGCCCGCCTCCACGGGTATGACAACATTCCCGCGGTCGCACCCTTGGGCCGGCTGGTGATGCTGGATCGCAGCGAGTCCGATCGCAGCGAATGGGATGTCCGCCACCTGCTCGCAGCGCGTGGTTTCCAGGAAGTGGTCAACTTTGCCTTCGTCGAAGAAGCGTGGGAGCGCGATTTCTGTTCCAACGAAGATCCGATCCGTCTTGCGAACCCGATCGCGAGTCAGATGAGCGTCATGCGCTCAAGCCTGATTCCGGGACTGGCTGCCAATCTGGTCACGAACCGCAAGCGCCAGCAGAACCGTGTTCGCGTGTTCGAGCTCGGGCGCTGCTTCGAGCGCAAGGCTGATGGTCAGCCGGTAGCCGGCTTCCATCAGCCGCGGCGCATTGCCGCGCTTGCCGCCGGTCCGGTCGTGCCCGAACAGTGGGGCGAGCGCAGCAGGACGACCGACTTCTATGATCTCAAGGGGGATCTCGAGGCCTTGTTTGCGCCGCGCGAACTCAGCTTTGAATGCCTGGCCGATCCCGCGCTGCATCCGGGGCGGGCGGCGGTCGTCATGCTCGATGGTCGCCGTATCGGTGTGATCGGCGAACTGCATCCGATCTGGGTGCAGCGCTACGATCTCGGGCCTGCACCTGTGGTGTTCGAGGTTGAGCTTGATGCCGCACTGGAGGCAATTCTGCCTGCATCGGGCAGTGTGTCGCGCATGCCGGCGGTTGCCCGCGACCTGGCCCTGGTGGTCAATCAGGAACTCAGTGCGACGCGTGTGCTGGCGGTGCTGCGCGAAGCGGCGCCGAGCCTGGTGCGCGAGATCAGCCTGTTCGACGTATACCATGGCAAGGGCATTGATCCTGACAAGAAGAGTCTTGCTTTCAGTGTGTTGATGCAAGATACTCAACGGACCCTTGAAGATGCCGAGGTGGAAGCCGCAATGTCAGCATTACTCCGCCACGCCGAGCTCACGCTGGGCGCGAGACTGCGTGGATCGGGAGAATGAACGTGACCTTGACCAAAGCGGAACTGGCCGATCTGCTGTTTGAGCAGGTGGGACTGAACAAGCGCGAAGCCAAGGACATGGTGGAAGGCTTCTTCGAGGAAATCCGGACGGCGCTGGAGCGCGGCGACAGTGTGAAACTGTCCGGGTTCGGCAACTTTCAGTTGCGTGACAAACCGCAGCGTCCGGGGCGCAACCCCAAGACTGGCGAGGAAATTCCGATCACTGCCCGTAGGGTGGTCACCTTCCACGCCAGCCAGAAGCTCAAGGCCGCGGTAGAGGAACTCAGCGATGCAAGCAAGCAACCCTGAAACCGGTACGGCAGCACTGCCGCCGATTCCCGCCAAACGTTACTTCACCATCGGTGAGGTAAGCGAACTGTGCGGGGTCAAGGCGCATGTGCTGCGTTACTGGGAGCAGGAGTTCACCCAGCTCAAGCCGGTCAAGCGCAGTGGCAACCGTCGCTACTATCAGCACCATGAAGTCATGCTGATCCGGCGCATCCGCCATCTGCTGTACGACGAGGGTTTCACCATCTCCGGGGCGCGCAACCGTCTCGGCGAGGCCGCAATACAACAGCACGAAGAGACCGAAGCGGAAGCGCGCTACAAGGCCTTGATCGCGGATTTGCGGCAGGAAATCGAGGCCACGCTGGCGGCGCTGAAAAGCTGATTTTTTGCTGGTAAAGTTTTTTTGGCCTGCTATAATGCCGGCTTGTGTCGGGGCGTAGCGCAGCCTGGTAGCGCACTTGCATGGGGTGCAAGGGGTCGTGAGTTCGAATCCCACCGCCCCGACCAAACGAATCAGACAAAAAGCCAATCCTTCGGGGTTGGCTTTTTGTTTTTCCGGCTCAGGCCATTCGGGCACGTCTGCATCTTCTTGCAACGATCGAACGGCGGGCGGGGCTGGCAGCGATGACTGTAGCCCGAGACGGATGCAATCAGCGGAGGCAGATTTCATGAAGTACGGATACAGCGAAGCCAGGCCCTACATCACGAAGGACGGTTCGACGATTCGCGAGCTGATGCATCCGGGCGTACATGGCAACAAGGCACAGAGCCTGGCCGAAGCTACCGTCCCCGCAGGGACGAGAACGCAGCTGCATCGCCACGCCCTGACCGAGGAGCTCTATCACATCACGTCGGGAACGGGGCGGATGCAGCTCGGCGACGCGCGTTTTGACGTGGCGGCCGGCGATACCGTCTGCATTCCGCCTGGCACACCGCACTGCATCGAAGCGCTTGGAGATGCCCCGCTGAAATTGCTGTGCTGCTGTGCACCGGCATACGCTCATGAAGATACCGAGCTTCTTGAACCGGGTGCTTCTTGAACCGGGTCTGAGCTAGCCCGCGTCCGGTGCGCGCCCGAGCAGTGTTCTGGCGTGTGCGAGCAAGCCCTTGTCCAGCAGCAGTCTCTTCATGCTCTTTGCCAGCCGGACACGCAGTTGCGCGTCGTCAGACCAGGCGAAGCCATCGACTTCCGGCGCACGCTTGCCGGTCATGTAGTGGTCGAAGTAGCTCGTGCACCGGCAATGCTCGGCACGGGTTTCGGTGGATGTGGTGCCGACGCAGAACAGATGAAGGTCCTTGCCGCGGTAGTAGGCGTAACGGCCCAGCTCGACCAGGCGCCCGGTCGGGAACTCGAGTCCGAACTCTTCGCGAGCCTCGCGCATGGCGCAAGCCATGGGGCTCTCACCCTCATCTATGAGGCCCTTGGGCAGGTCCCAGTGCGTGCTTCCGGTGGAATGACCCACAAGCAGTTCGCCGCGTTCATTGATCACCAGCAGGCCGCAGGAAAGTTGCGTCGCCATCATGTGCCTGCGGCCTGTTTGAGGACACCGGGTCCCGGCGCCGGTGCCGAGTCGCTTGCTTCCATGAACACCTCCTTCACGCCACATTGTGCGGCAAAAGGAGGGCTGACGAAGCGGCGGGTGCGCAATCCGGCTCAGGGTCTTCCGGGGGCGCGCGGACGCGTGCTGGCGCCTGCCATCATCGGGAACGGTCCTTTCCGCGTGCCGGTCATCCATGCGCGCACTGTGCCGGGACCTCGCCTTTTCGCAAACGACGTTTGGCTCAGCCCCTGCGCCAGGCGTGGAAGCGTTCGACCCAGGCCAGCAACTGTTGTGGTGCATGCGCCTTCTTCCAGTTGCCCGCGACGTACTTGTTGGCTTCGGCCAGTGTCGGGTAGATATGGATGGTGCCGAGGATCTTGTTCAGGCCGATGCCTTGTTTCATGGCCAGCACATATTCGGCGATCAGGTCGCCCGCGTGCTCGCCGACGATGGTCACGCCGAGAATCCTGTCCTTGCCAGGCACGGTGAGTACCTTGATGAAGCCATGTGCCTCGCCGTCGGCGATGGCGCGGTCGAGATCGTCGATGCCGTAAGTGGTCACCTCACAGGCGATGCCTTGTGCCTTTGCGTCCTGTTCGTTCAGTCCGACGCGGGCGACTTCGGGTTCGACGAAGGTGGCCCAGGGGATCACGGAGTAATCCGCCTTGAATTTCTTCAGTGGGTCGAACAGGGCGTTCACCGCGGCGTACCAGGCCTGATGGGCGGCGGTGTGCGTGAACTGGTAGGGGCCGGCGACGTCGCCTGCAGCGTAGATGTTGGGGTAGTTGGTCTGCAGGAACGCGTTGGTGTCCACCGTTCGTCCGGTCGGAATACCCAGTTCTTCGAGGCCAAAGCCTTTGAGGTTGGCAGCGCGGCCGACGGCAACCAGCACGGCGTCGAAGGGGATGCGAACATCCTCGCCTTCGTGCTCCGCGATCAGGATCTTCTCGCCGTTTTCGATGAGGAATTCCTTGGCTTTGTGTCCTGTCAGCACGGCGACGCCTTCGGCGCGGAAGCGCTCGGTGACGAGCTCCGAGACCTCAGGGTCTTCGCGACCCATGATGCGCGCTTCCATCTCGACCTGGGTCACGCTGGCGCCAAGCCGTGCGAAGGCCTGGGTCAGTTCGCATCCAATTGGCCCGCCGCCGAGCACGATGAGGCGCTGCGGCAGTTCGCGCAGTTCCCAGACGTTGTCCGAAGTCAGGTAGCCAACCTGCTCAATGCCCGGAATAGGCGGCACGAAGGGGCGGGCGCCGGTGGCGATGACGATGCTGCGGGTGCTCAGGCGCTGCGTGCTGCCGTCCTCGCGGGTGATGTCGACCTCCCACGGTGAGACAATCTTTGCCGCGCCCTGCACGACATCGACGCCGAGCCCGGTGTAGCGCTCGGCCGAGTCGTGCGGTTCGATCGCCTTGATCACCGACTGAACCCGCTCCATGACGTCGGCGAAATCGACTTCTGCGCGCGCCGACCTGATGCCGAATTCCTGCGACCTGCCGACGTGGGAGAGGAACTTGGCCGAGCGAATCAGCGCCTTCGAGGGCACGCAGCCGGTGTTGAGACAGTCCCCGCCCAGTTTGTGTTTCTCAACCAGTGTGACCTTGGCCTTGACCGCAGCGGCGATGTAGGAGGTCACCAGTCCGGCACTGCCGCCACCGATGACCACGAGGTTGCGGTCGAAGCGCGAAGGCTTCGTCCAGTTGGCGAATACCTTGTTCATGCGAATGACCTCCAGGAGTTTGCGGGCAATCAGCGGGAAGATGCCGAGCAGGACAAAGGAGCCAAGCAGGCCCGGCGACAGGATGCCGGACAGGGACTCCAGCTTGCCCAGCTGGGTGCCCGCATTGACGTATACGATGGTGCCGGCAAGCATGCCGAGCTGGCTGACCCAGTAGTAGGTGCGGGTCTTCATTGCAGTCAGGCCGAGCAGCAGATTGACCAGGAAGAACGGGAAGGCTGGTACCAGACGCAGGGTGAACAGATAGAACGCACCTTCGCGGCGAACCCCGGCGTCGATGGCCTGCAGACGCTGACCAAAGCGCTGTTCCACCCAGTTCCGCAGCAGGAAGCGCGACATCAGGAAGGCGAGCGTGGCGCCGATGGTCGAGGCAAAGGAGACGATGACCGTGCCCCACAGCAGGCCGAACACGGCACCACCCGCCAGTGTCAGCAGGGCTGCGCCGGGGAGGGACAAGGCCGCCATCAGTACGTAGATGACGAAGTAGATGCTGACGCTCAGGAGCACGTTCTGGTCGCGGAACGCTTCGATGGCGGCCTGCTGATCCTTGAGGTTCTGCAGGTTCAGGTACTGGCCCAGATCCAGGATGAAGAACAGCGCAATGGCCGACGCGACGGCTGCCACGACTGCCAGTTTTCGAGCTTGCATGAAAGACCTCGGTGATTGTGAAGAGCGAGGGCTGTGGCCCCCGCCTGTGCATCACTCTGTCGGATGGGGGCTCGATTACTTACACAACGCGTACGACATGTGCGCACACGGGATTGCGCTCAGCGGACGGAACTTGGTGGGGCGGGAACGACATGATCTGACGCGAGCCGGAACCGCGGAACAGGCTCGATCGTCTCTCGAATCACGGCTTTGCAGCGGCTGGTGCGGGCGCTGCCAGCGGGCAGGCGGCGGCGGTGAACAGCACGTCGGTGGAGGAGTTCAGCGCCGTTTCAGCAGAGTCCTGCAGTACGCTGATGACAAAGCCGATCGCGACCACCTGCATGGCAACATCGGTCGAGATGCCGAACAGGTTGCACGCCATCGGGATCAGCAGCAGCGAGCCGCCGGCCACGCCGGAAACGCCGCAGGCGGCGAGTGCCGACACGATGCACAGCAGGAATGCGGTCGGCAGGTCGACGCTGACGCCCAGGGTGTTCGCAGCGGCCAGCGTCATCACCGTAATGGTGATGGCCGCGCCGGCCATGTTGATGGTCGCGCCCAGCGGGATGGAGATCGCGTACGTGTCTTCGTGCAGGTTCAGGCGCTTGCACAGCTCCATGTTGATCGGGATGTTGGCGGCCGAACTGCGGGTGAAGAATGCGGTGATCGCGCTTTCGCGCAGGCAGGTCAGCACCAGCGGGTAGGGATTGCGGCGGGTCTTCAGGAATACGATCAGCGGGTTGACGACCAGGGCAACGAAGATCATGCAGCCGACGATGACCAGCAGCAGCCTGGCGTAGTCGAGCAGGGCGTCGAGTCCGGACTCCACGAGCGTGCTGGCCACGAGGCCGAAGATGCCGAGCGGGGCGAAGCGGATCACGAGCCTGACGATCTTCGATACGGCGTCGGAGAGGTCGGTGAGCATCGTCCGGGTGGTGTCGGACGCGTGGCGCAACATGATGCCGAGGCCGATCGCCCAGCTCAGGATGGCAATGAAGTTCGCTTCCATCAGGGCCTTGGCGGGATTCGAGACCGCGCTCAGCAGCAGGTTCTTGAGTACGCCGACGATGCCGCCCGGTGGCGTGCCGCTCACTGCGGGCGCGTCGAGAACGAGGGTAGTGGGAAACGCAAAGCTGGCGGCCACCGCGACTGCCGCGGCGCCCAGCGTGCCGAGCAGATAGAGGATCAGCACCGGGCGGATGTGCGTGGGCTGACCGCGCCTGTGGCTGGCGATCGACGCAATCACCAGCAGGAAGACCAGTACCGGCGCCACCGACTTGAGCGCAGAAATGAAGACGTCTCCGAGGAGTGATACGGAGCGTGCCAGGTCGGGGGCGAGCAGGGCGAGGGCGATGCCGCAGATCAGGCCGACGACGATCTGGGTGATGAGGCTGGTTCTCAGCATGAAAACGGGGGAACGGCTTACTGCGGTGTTCATGACGTGTTTCCTGTCGTGTCGCGTTTGTTGCGGTTAGAAAGGCCACGCAGCCGGGTGGGGCTGCAGGGCCTGCGGCGGAGCGGTCAGCACTCGGTAAAGTTGACCGCCAGCCCGCCGCGCGAGGTTTCCTTGTACTTGTCCAGCATGTCACGCCCGGTGTCGCGCATGGTGCGGATCACCTGGTCGAGTGAAATGGCGTGCGAACCGTCTCCGCGCAGCGCCAGTTGTGCAGCGTTGATTGCCTTGATCGAGGCCATTGCGTTGCGCTCGATGCACGGCAGTTGTACCAGCCCGGCAACCGGGTCACAGGTCAGGCCCAGGTTGTGCTCAAGCCCGATCTCCGCCGCATTCTCCACCTGTTCGGGCGTGCCGCCCATGATCTGCGTCAGGCCGGCGGCCGCCATCGCGCAGGCCGAACCGACTTCGCCCTGGCAGCCAACCTCGGCACCGGAGATCGAGGCGTTCTTCTTGCACAGGGTGCCGATCGCCGCTGCGGTCAGCAGGAAATCGACCACGTCCGCTTCGTCGCTGCCCGGATGAAAGTTCATGTAGTAGTGCAGAACGGCAGGGATGATGCCGGCCGCGCCATTGGTCGGCGCAGTCACCACGCGGCCACCCCCCGCGTTTTCTTCATTCACCGCGAGCGCATACAGATTGACCCAGTCGAGCGCAGCCAGGGTGTCGCTGATGAAGTTGCGACCGTGTTCGAGCCCGCTCAGTTTTTCGTGCAGGGCATGTGCGCGGCGCCGCACCCTGAGGCCCCCCGGCAGCACGCCCTGCTGTTCGATGCCGCGCGCCACGCAGTTGCGCATGGCCGCCCAGATCTGCAGCAGCGCAGCACGCGTTTCGTCCTCGCTGCGCCACGCGAGTTCATTCTCCAGCATGACCTCGCTGATACGCAGCGAATGCTTTTTGCAGATCGCGAGCAGTTCCGCTGCGCTGTCGAATTCGTGGCGCAACGTCGTCTGTGGCACCAGGCCCGCATCTGCCGCGGCCTGGGCCTCGTCGATGACGAAGCCACCGCCGATCGAATAGAAGGTGTTCTCGTACACCACGCCAGTGTCACCGTGCGCGATGAGTTTCAGTGCGTTGGGGTGATAGGGCAGGCTCACCGGCAGCAATCGCATGTCGCGATCCCAGTGAAAAGGTAGGGCATGGGTTCCGCCAAGGCGCAGGATCGCGGTCTGCCGGACCTCGGTCACCGCAGGGGCGATGAAGTCCGGGTCGACTTCGTCCGGGCGCTGGCCCATGAGGCCGACGATCACCGCATGATCGGTGCCGTGCCCGATTCCGGTCGCGGACAGCGAGCCATACAGTCTTGCCTCGATGCGGCTCACGCTGGCGGTGAGTTGTCTCGCGTCGAGCTCCGCTGCGAAGTCGTGCGCCGCCCGCATCGGCCCGATGGTGTGTGAGCTCGACGGGCCGATGCCAATCTTGAACAGGTCGAGAACGCTGATGGACATGGCGGCACCTTCATGGAAATGGCGGATTCAGGGCCGTCAGACCGCCGACCCTGAGCCGCGATTCTGTGGTGCGGGGCCGGGCTTTTCAATTGGTGATTGTCCTCTCCCCTGATTCCTGCCAGCTCGCGCCGGCGCGGCGCGGCTGTGCGACGCCGGGTACGCAGCGATCAGCTGCTTTTCGGAAGTGGAAACCATCTTGCCTGGGCGGACCGTCAGCAGATTTTCATTTCCTTCTTAACATGTTGATTATCATGAGGAAAGTGATTTCAATGGGCTTTGGCATGGTTCTTGTGTTGTCTCCCGGCATGTGCCGCCGCGCTGCCTGGCTGCGGGGTCAGAAGAAAGACCTTCGAGGGAGACATTCCATGACTGAAACCTTCTACGACGTGCTGCGCCGTCAGGGCATCACACGTCGCAGTTTCCTCAAGTTCTGCAGCCTTACCGCGACTTCGCTGGGGCTGGGTTCGGCCGCTGCGCCGCAGATCGCCCATGCGCTGGAAACCCGGCCGCGCACGCCCGTACTGTGGCTGCACGGGCTGGAGTGCACCTGCTGTTCGGAGTCCTTCATCCGTTCTGCGCATCCGCTGGCCAAGGACGTGGTGCTGTCGATGCTCTCGCTCGACTATGACGACACCCTGATGGCTGCGGCCGGCCACCAGGCCGAGGCCATCATCGAAGAGGTCAAGCGCAAGTACAAGGGCAATTACATCCTGGCGGTGGAGGGCAACCCGCCGCTCAACGAGGATGGCATGTACTGCATCCACGGTGGCCGTCCCTTCATCGAGGTGCTGAAGGAAACCGCTGCCGACGCCAAGGCCATCATCTCGTGGGGCTCGTGTGCGTCCTGGGGCTGCGTGCAGGCGGCCAAGCCCAATCCCACCCGGGCCACGCCGGTGCATAAGGTCATTTTCGACAAGCCCATCATCAAGGTACCGGGCTGTCCGCCGATCGCCGAGGTCATGACCGGCGTCGTCACCTACATGCTGACCTTCGATCGCATCCCCGAGCTCGACCGTCAGGGGCGGCCGAAGATGTTCTACGGCCAGCGCATTCACGACAAGTGCTATCGCCGGCCGCACTTTGACGCCGGCCAGTTCGTCGAGGAGTGGGACGACGAGAACGCGCGCAAGGGCTACTGCCTGTACAAGGTCGGCTGCAAGGGGCCGACCACTTACAACGCCTGCTCCACAGTGCGCTGGAACAGCGGTGTGTCCTTCCCCATCCAGTCCGGCCACGGCTGTATCGGCTGCTCGGAAGACGGCTTCTGGGACAAGGGCAGCTTCTACGACCGGGTCACCGACATCAAGCAGTTCGGCATCGAGGCCAATGCGGACAAGGTCGGCGCCACCGCAGCCGGCGTGGTCGGTGCATCGGTTGCAGCGCACGCGGCCGTGACCGCACTGGCGCGAGCGCGCAGCACGCCCGGACTCGACAACAAACCGCAAGCGGGAGACAAGTGATCATGGGCTCGTACGAGACGCAGGGCTTCAAGCTCGACAACACCGGCAAGCGCGTGGTGGTCGACCCGGTCACCCGGATCGAGGGCCACATGCGGGTCGAGGTCAACCTCGACGAAAGCAATGTGATCCGCAACGCGGTGTCGACGGGCACCATGTGGCGCGGGCTGGAGGTGATTCTGAAGGGGCGCGATCCGCGCGATGCATGGGCCTTTACCGAGCGCATCTGCGGCGTGTGTACCGGCACTCACGCACTGACCTCGGTGCGCGCGGTGGAAGACGCGCTGAAGATCGACATTCCCGAGAACGCCAACTCGATCCGCAACATCATGCAGCTCACGCTGCAGGTGCATGACCATCTGGTGCATTTCTACCACCTGCACGCGCTCGACTGGGTCGATGTGGTGTCGGCGCTCAAGGCCGACCCCAAGGCCACGTCGGCGCTCGCGCAAAGCATCTCGAACTGGCCCAACAGCTCGCCTGGCTATTTCCGTGACATCCAGAACCGGCTGAAGAAATTCGTCGAGTCCGGTCAGCTCGGCCCCTTCATGAACGGCTACTGGGGCAATCCTGCCTACAAGCTGCCGCCCGAAGCCAACCTGATGGCGGTCACGCACTACCTGGAAGCGCTCGACTTTCAGAAGGAAATCGTCAAGATCCACACCATCTTCGGCGGCAAGAACCCGCATCCGAACTGGTTGGTGGGTGGGATGCCATGCGCGATCAATGTGCACGACACCGGCGCGGTGGGCGCGATCAACATGGAGCGCCTCAACCACGTCAGCTACATCATCGACCGCTGCATCGAGTTCGTCGACCAGGTCTACGTGCCCGACCTGACCGCCATCGCGAGCTTCTACAAGGACTGGCTCCATGGTGGTGGCATCTCCTCGCTGTCGGTCATGTCCTACGGTGACATTCCCGACCGCGCCAACGACTACTCCGCGTCCAACCTGCTGCTCCCGCGCGGCGCCATCATCAACGGCGACCTGTCGAAGATTCACGAGATCGATCTGCGTGATCCGGATCAGGTGCAGGAGTTCGTCACCCACAGCTGGTACAGCTATCCGGACGAGACCAAGGGCCTGCACCCCTGGGACGGTATCACCGAGCCCAACTTCGTGCTCGGCAAGAACACCAAGGGCACGAAGACGCGCATCGAGTCGCTGGACGAGGAGGGCAAGTACTCCTGGATCAAGTCGCCGCGCTGGCGCGGGCACGCGATGGAGGTCGGCCCCCTGTCGCGTTACATCATCGGCTACGTGCAGAACAATCCCGAGTTCAAGGAGCCGACCGACAAGCTGCTGACCGATCTCGGCCTGCCGCTGCAGGCCTTGTTCTCCACGCTGGGACGCACCGCCGCGCGTGGCCTTGAGGCCTCGTGGGCGGCGCACAAGATGCGTTACTTCTTCGACAAGATGATGGCCAACATCAAGGCGGGCGATGAGTCCACCGCCAATGTCGAGAAGTGGGACCCGTCGCGCTGGCCGGCCGAGGCCAAGGGCGTTGGCTTCACCGAAGCACCACGCGGTGCGCTTGGGCACTGGATCCGGATCAAGGACGGCAAGATCGACAACTATCAGGCCGTGGTGCCCACCACCTGGAACGGCAGCCCGCGCGACGACAAGGGGCAGATCGGTGCCTTCGAGGCGTCGCTGATGAATACCCCGGTGGCCAAGGCCGACGAGCCTCTCGAGATCCTGCGCACCCTGCATTCCTTCGATCCCTGCCTGGCGTGCTCGACGCATGTCATGAGTCCGGACGGACAGGAGTTGAGCAAGGTGAAGGTGCGCTGAGTCCCACGCTTCGACGGATTGCGCCGCTGCCGCTCAAGCGGCGCGGTCGTCGGGAAAAGGAGAACGACATGCTGGCAGAACAAGATGCATTCGAGGCCGAGCGTCAGGCGCGGCTGGTCAAGGCCGTCTATGTGTATGAGGCGCCCTTGCGGCTGTGGCACTGGGTCAATGCGCTGGCCATCACCGTGCTGGCCATCACCGGCTATTTCATCGGGCAGCCGCTGCCGTCGGTGCCGGGCGAAGCGAGTGCGAGTTTCCTGATGGGCTACATCCGTTTCGCACACTTTGCAGCAGCCTACATCTTCGCCGTCGGCTTTCTCGGCCGGATCTACTGGGCCATGGTGGGCAACCACCACGCCCGGCAGATCTTTCTGGTGCCGGTGTGGAGTCTGAAGTGGTGGAGCGAGGTGTTCTACGAACTGCGCTGGTACCTCTTTCTCGTTCGCGAGCCGAAAAAGTACGTCGGCCACAACCCGCTTGCCCAGCTGATGATGTTCCTGTTCTTCACCATCGGGGCGGTGTACATGATCTGCACCGGCTTCGCGCTGTATGGCGAAGGGCTGGGTGAAGGCAGCTGGGCGGATTCGATGTTCGGCTGGGTCATCACGGCAGTGGGCGGCAACAGCTTGCAGGTACACAGCTTCCACCGGCTCGGCATGTGGGTCACCGTCTGCTTCGTGATCGTGCACGTCTATGCAGCCATCCGCGAGGACATCATGAGCCGCCAGAGCCTGATTTCCACCATGATCTCCGGCTGGCGGATGTTCAAGGACTGAAGCCCGTCCTGCCTTTCGCAATGATTTCGCGCCTTTCCCCTTTCGTCTCTCTCTCCTCATGATGACGATCGTTCGCGCGGGCTCCGGCCCGCGCATCTTTTTGCCTGTGGTTCGCGGCCCCGCCAGGGCGCCCACGCATCCGGGGCGCTTTCTCGAAACCCGCTTCATGCGCCCGGCTGGTATCTCGCAGGATGCGCTGGCCCGGGCGCTTGGCGTCTCGCGTCGGCGGGTGAATGAGCTGACCCGCGGCAGGCGCGCCTTCACGCCAGACACTGCGGTGCGTCTGGGCGTCTTCTTCGGTACCGACCCGCTGCTGTGGATGCATCTGCAGGCTGCGTGGGATACCCATATCGCGTGGCGCAACCTGTGCGGCGCGGTTGATCGATGAATGCCGAAGTGGAAAGAAGGTTTGCGATTTGATGTAAAGCTGATCGGCACAACCCCGGTCTGCGGTTCCACATTGCCAGCGGGATTTTGTTCAAGTGATTGATTATGCGTTGATTCATGCGCGCGCCCCGGGCTGGCACGGCACATGCAACTGTAACCCCACTCGTTACACCCGGAGCCGGCATGCACACACAGTCCAGTTCAGTCCTGATTCTTGGTATCGGCAACCTCCTGTGGGCTGACGAGGGCTTCGGCGTGCGCTGTGTCGAGGCGCTTGATGCGGCCTGGCAGTTCGGTGCCGAGGTGACCGTGATGGACGGCGGTACCCAGGGCCTGTACCTGCTGCCGTATGTCACTGAAGCCCGCCGCCTGATCGTGTTCGATGCGGTGGACTATGGCCTCGAGCCGGGCACGATGCGCCTGGTCGAGGACGGCGAAGTGCCCCGCTTCATGGGGGCGAAGAAGATGAGCCTGCACCAGACCGGCTTTCAGGAGGTGCTGGCCTCGGCGCAGATGCTCGATCGTCTGCCCGAATCCATGCTGCTCATCGGCGTGCAGCCGGTCGAGCTCGACGATTTTGGCGGCAGCCTGCGTGCTGTCGTGCGCGCCTGTATCGAGCCGGCGGTTGCACATGCGGTGGCGCGCCTGCGCTGCTGGGGCGTGAGTGTCGAGCCCCGTGCCGACGCGGTGCTGCGGCTCAACGACGTTGCGCTCGCCATGGATGCCTACGAAGCAGGTCGCCCCCCGCCCGAGGCGGCATGCAGGCACGGCGATCTGCGTTTTGTCACGACCTCAGGGGAGGCCTGAGATGTGTGTCGGCATTCCGCTGCAGGTGCAGCGCATGGAGGGCAGCGTTGCGGTCTGCACCGGCCTCGATGGTGCCGAGTACCGCATCGACACGCTGCTCGTGGGGCCGCAGGCCCAAGGCGTCTGGCTGATGACGTTTCTCGGCGCGGCACGGGCGGTGATCGATGGTGCCGAGGCGGCCCGGGTCGGCGCTGCCCTCAATGCCTTGTCGGGCTTGATGGCCGGCCAGCCCGTGGATCTGGACGCAGCCTTTGCCGATCTCGTTGGCCGCGAGCCCCAACTTCCGGAATTTTTGCGAGGACCCCGAACATGAACGACTATGCCGCACCCAATCTCGATTCCCTCGCCGCGCTGCTCGAACGCCAGGCACTGCGGCATGGCATCGCCTGTGTCGATGCAGCCGGCCTCGGCGCGTTCGTCGCCAAGGGGGGCGACGTGCTGATCCTGCTCACCGATGACCCTGCCCGCAGTCCCGAGACCTGGGATGTGGCGGTCATCCTTCCCGAGATCCTCAAGACGTGCGGGCGCCGGCTGCGAGCAGCTGCCCTGATGCCCGCCGACAGCCGTGAAGTGGCCGCGCGTTACGGTATCACCCGCTATCCGGCGCAGTTGTTCCTGCGTGACGGTGACTACGTCGGGGTGCTCGAAGGCATGCTCGACTGGGAGGCATGGGGCGGGGCGGTGGCACGCAAGCTTGCTTTGCCTGTCGGACGTGCGCCTTCGGTCGGCATTCCGGTGCGTGGTCCCGCATCCGATTCCGCCTGCCACTGACCGGAGCCAGACAATGAAAGCCTTTCCCATCCCCGTCGTGGCCTTCGGTCCCGGATCGCAGGACGAAGACGATACGCTCGAGTACATTCCGTCACCGGGCGCAATGAGCACATTCAACGTGCCACGCATGCCCGAGGCGATCGACCCCGCCGTGCGCGACGAGGTGCTCGGCGTGCTTGGGCGCCTGCTCGACGCCATGCGTGCCTGGTCGTTTGGCGATCCGGATTATCCCGAAATCGATCTCGCAGGGCTTTCGGCCCCTGGGCTCAAGCTGGTCAACGAGGCCTTGGGGCAGGGCGAGGTCAGCATCGTTGTAGAGGCCGGTGAAGGTACGCTGCGCATTCAGGAAACCGTGTTTGCCGGCGTCTGGCGCGAACTCGGATTCGACGTCGCGAAGCAGCAGGTGCGCGATGTGGTGTCGGCCGCGCCGGTGCCCGGGGCTGTCGGGGTCTGCGCGCAGCTTGCGGGCAGCGTCGGGATTTCGGTGCCGCCACCGCCACCAGGCGTGATGAACGCCCCCTCGATTCTGGCCGAACTGGTCGATGCCGCCGCGCGGTGGAAGTCAGGCGATGGCGCCCACATTGTCAATCTCACCCTGCTGCCGCTGGTACCTGACGACCTTGCCTATCTCGACGGCGCACTGGGTGCGGGCAGCGTACTGGTGCTCTCCCGCGGGTACGGGAACTGCCGCGTCAGCAGCACCCGGCTCGCCAACACCTGGTGGGTGCAGTATTTCAACAGTGCCGACAACCTGATTCTCAACACCATCGAGGTGACCGACATGCCTGATGTGGTGCCGGCCGCCGCCGAAGACTTCGGCGACAGCGTCGAACGCCTGGCCGAATGGATCGAGACGCTCAGGTTTGAATGATGCGGGCTGACCCGACTGCTCCTCTCCGTGGCTTCGGCGTACCATCGGGTTGCATGAGGGCAGGCGGTGCATATGGACGCGCACGACAACAGGAATTCCGACCATGTTTGAAGGCAGCTATCTCGGCGACGGCAGTCGCATTTCGGACGGAGCCCGTCTCGAGTGCGGCATCTGCTGGCATGTCTATGATCCGGCCGAAGGCGACGAGGTGTGGCAGATCCCGCCCGGCACGCCGTTCTCGGCCTTGCCCGAGCACTGGGCCTGCCCCAACTGTGATGCGCCGCGTCACAAGTTCATGGTGGCGGACGCCCTATGAGCCCCACGACGTCTGCAGATCGCGCTGGCTTTGCGCACGATCCCGCGCCCCGGCTCAGGGCCTGTTTTGCTGCGATCGCAGCGGGGCCAATGGCCGGGCTGCCGCTGTGCAATCCGGCGCTCGAGGTCGCTGCCATCGGATTTCGGCCGTGGCAGGGCGAGTGGCTGGGCGCGCTGCTGACACCATGGTCGCTGAGTCTGGTGCTGATCCCGGGCGGTGGCGGTCTGTTCCGCCCCCTGGCGGCGGATGAGCGTCAGTGCTGGACCTTTCCGTCGGGCGAATATGCGTTCCTGGGCAACAGCGAACCGGAGATCGGGCCCTACCAGATGTGCTCCCTGTATTCGCCGGTGTTCGAGTTCGAAAGCCAGGCCGATGCAGAAGCCGTGGCGCATGCGGCGCTCGACGCCTTGTTCGTCGCGGCCGATGGGGCGTCCGAAGCGGACGCTGCTGCCGAACAGGCACGGCTGCAGGGCGAATCCGTCGCCGCCGCGCCGGTTTCGCGGCGCGACTTCCTGCGCGGCGGACTCTTGCTGCGGGGGCGGGGATGAGTAGTGCCGGCAACCTGAATATCGTGGTCAGTCTCGATGGCGGGCGCAGTCTGACGGCGCGGGTCGAGAACACGCGGCCGCGTGCCGCAGCGGTGCTGGTCGGACGGCATGTGGATGAAGTGCTGCGCATGGTGCCGGTGCTGTTCAGCCTGTGCGGCCGGGCGCAGGGCATTGCAGCGCGGGCCGCGGTGGCTGCCGCACGCGGCGAGGCCTGTGCGCCGAGCATCGAAGACGAGCGCGCAATCAGCTGCGAGGCTGCTCAGGAACACCTGTGGCGGCTGCTGCTCGACTGGCCGACGCGCTTCGGCCGGTTGCCGCAACGCGTTCGCTTCGCGCAACTGCATCATCGTCTGGCGCAGGTGACCGACACGGCCGCGGCTTTCGATGTCGGCGGCGTGCTGCTCGACCTGGTTGCCAAGGAACTGCTGTCGGGCTTCTTCCTGTCCATGCGCGAACCCGCCAATCTGGCCGAGTTCGTCAGTGCGACGCGCTACGGCGGGTTTGTCGGCGAGACGCTCGCCGAACTGATCGAGGCGGGACGGTGGACGCCCGAAGGCAACAAGGTCGCGCCGCTGCTGCCCCCGCATACGGCGCAGGAGTGGGCGCAGATGTTGGGCGGCACGCTACCCGCGCCCGAGTTCGACCGCGCCCCCGCGTGGCATGGCGGAGCCAGCCCCGTCGTCTATGAAACCGGCGCGCTTGCGCGTCAGAGCAGATCGCCACTGGTCGCGGCGCTGCTGGGCTACGGCCATCGTATTGCAGCACGCGTGTTTGCGCAGGTGGTGGACCTGTCCGACCACGCCAGCCGCCTGCGTCATCCGCTTGCGCGCGACATGCAGCCCTGCTTCGATGCCGCGCCGCTGGGCGAGGGGGCCGGGCTGGCCTGCGTCGAAACCTCACGCGGTGTGCTGCTGCACGCCTTGCGGCTGGAGGGCGACATCGTGGCCGACTATCACATCATCGCCCCCACCGAATGGAATTTTGCACTGGGCGGCGCCTTCATGCAGGAGGCGACCGGCTGGGAGGCCGAGGGGCGCGACGCGGCGCTGGCGCGGCTCGACTGGCTTGCCCTGTCGCTCGACCCCTGCGTCGCATTCACCGTCACGCAGGAGGCGGCGGGGGATGCATGAGATGTCGCTGGCCGAAGGTATCCGCAGCATCGTCGATGATGCAGTGAGTACTCAGCAGCTCGGTCGGGTCAAGACGGTCGTGGTCGAGATCGGCGAGCTGTCGGCGGTTGAAGCCGATGCGCTGAGTTTCTGTTTCGATGCGGTGATGCGCGGCAGTGCGGCTGAAGGCGCGCGGATGGAGGTGGTCAGGGTGGCGGGGAGCGGCTGGTGCATGCAGTGCGCGCAGACGGTCGCGGTGAGCAGGCTGTATGACCCGTGTCCGCAGTGTGGCAGCTATCAGGTCCAGCCGACGGGGGGCACCGAGATGCGGGTGCTGGAACTGGAAGTCGAGTAGTGATTCAGAAGCGAATGCTGAAACCGAGGCAGTAACTGAGAGGCAGCGTGACTGCCCGGGTGATCGAGGAGCAGAGAGCATGTGCACGGTATGTGGTTGCGGAACAGGTGAGATCAGAATCGGTCAGGCCGTCGCCAGGCCGAGGGCCAAAGCCGGGGCGACCGTGGCCTGGCGCGCCGTGGCAGCGCATGAGCACGACCATGATGATCGGCACGGTCACACCGCGCACGATCCGCATGGCGATGCGACCGAGCATGGCCCCCGTGTTGAGGGCGACAACGTCGACTACGGCACTGGCCCGGCGCACGCACATGCGCCCGGACTCAGTCAGGGCCAGATGGTGAGGATCGAGCAGGACATTCTCGGCAAGAACGACCGCCTCGCCGAGGCCAACCGTCGCTGGCTGGGCGAGCGCGGCATCTTTGCGCTCAATCTGGTGTCGAGTCCGGGTTCGGGCAAGACGACCCTGTTGTGCCGCACGATCACCGAACTGGGCGGCAGATTGCCGGTGGCCGTGGTCGAGGGCGACCAGCAGACCGATTTCGACGCCGAGCGCATCCGCGCGACCGGCGTGCGCGCACTGCAGATCAATACCGGCAAGGGCTGCCATCTTGATGCACACATGGTAGGTCAGGCATTGCCGCGCCTCGAGCTTGCGGATGATTCGCTGCTGCTGATCGAAAACGTGGGCAACCTGGTCTGCCCGGCAGCCTTCGACCTCGGCGAGGCGCACAAGGTGGTGATCCTGTCGGTGACCGAGGGAGAGGACAAGCCGCTCAAGTATCCCGACATGTTTGCCGCGGCCGATCTGATGCTGGTGAACAAGGTCGATCTGCTGCCCTACCTGAGCTTCGATGTGGACAGGGCGGTGGAGTTTGCGCTGCGGGTCAATCCGCGCCTGAAGGTGATGAAGGTGTCCGCGACTACCGGCGAAGGTTTCGATGAGTGGCTCGCGTGGATTGGTGCAGGCGTGGAGGCGGCCTCGGCTGACCGGTCGCCGTCGCAAGTGGCCGCAGCAGGTGTCGTGGCTTGATGGCGCAGGACTTCTCCCCGCCCAGGCTCGAGCGCCGGCATATTCGCGTGCGCGGCGTGGTTCAGGGCGTGGGTTTCAGGCCCTTCGTCTATCGTCTGGCGCAGACGCTGGACCTCTCCGGCTGGGTCAGAAACGACGGTGATGGCGTCGAGCTCGAAGGGCAGGGGCTGCCCGGCAACCTTTCGGCGCTGATTGCTCGGATCCGTTCGGAGGCGCCCAGCCTTGCGCGGGTCGATTCGATTCACACCCGGCTGTGCGATGCCGACCCCGCAGATCAGGGTTTTACCATCCGGACCAGCGAGAGCGGCGCGGTGAGCACCACCATCGGCCACGACAGCGCCGTGTGTGCAGACTGTATTGCGGAACTGTTCGATCCTGCCGATCGGCGCTGGCGCTATCCCTTCATCAACTGCACCCACTGCGGTCCGCGCTACACCATCACGCGTGCGCTGCCCTATGACCGCAGCAACACAAGCATGGCGACGTTTGCGCAGTGTCCGGCATGTCAGCGCGAATACGATGCCCCCGTGCATCGGCGTTTTCATGCCGAGCCCAATGCGTGCGCGGACTGCGGGCCGCAGCTGAGCCTGCTCGAAGCGGCCGGCGTGCGGGTGGCGACGCGCGACCCGATTGCCGACACCCTGCTGCGACTGCTCACCGGCGAGATCGTCGCGATCAAGGGGCTCGGCGGCTTTCACCTGGTGTGCGATGCGCGCAACCCGGAGGCGGTCGAGCGTCTGCGTGCGCGCAAGGGGCGGGGCGGGAAGCCGTTTGCGGTGATGGTGGCCAATCTCGCGTCGGCCCGGCGCTGGGCGCGACTGGCTTCCGCCGAAGAAGCCTTGCTGGCTGGTGCCGAGCGACCCGTCGTGCTGTGCGAAAAGCGTCCGAGCGTCGACAACGAGCTCTGGGGACTTGCCCTGGATCTCGGCAGCATCGGGCTGATGCTGCCCTATACGCCGCTTCATTACCTGCTGTTCCACGACAACGCAGGACGCCCGACGGGGACGGACTGGCTCGGCGAGGTGCAGGATCTGGCGCTGGTGATGACCTCGGCCAACCCCGGGGGTGAGCCGCTGGTAACTGACAACCTGGAAGCCCTGCAGCGCCTCAAAGGGATCGCCGACGCTTACCTGATGCACGATCGTGACATCCTGAGCCGTTGCGACGATTCGGTCATGGTCGCCGAGCGCAGCGCGCTTGCCGGGGCGCGGGAAACGCCGCGCTTCGTTCGCCGCGCACGCGGTTTCACCCCGCGGTCTATCCGGCTGGCACAGAAAGGAGTGCCGGTACTGGCCTTTGGCGCGTGGCTGAAGAATGCAGTGTGCCTCACCCGTGGCGACGAAGCCTTCCTCTCCGAGCACATCGGCGATCTCGACAATCCGGGTGTGTGCGTGGCGATGGATCAGGCGGCAGAGCATCTGCAGCGCATTCTGGCCATCCAGCCCGAGGCCGTGGCGCACGACCTGCATCCGGATTTCCATTCCACCCGTGCCGCGCTGGCGCTGGCGGACCGGCTCGGTGTGCCAGCGATCGGGGTGCAGCATCACCATGCCCATATCGCCGCGGTACTTGCCGAGCATCGCCGTTCGGGCCCGGTGCTCGGTGTCGCGCTCGACGGCGTCGGCCTCGGCAGTGACGGCAGTGCCTGGGGCGGCGAGCTGCTGACGGTGGATGGCGCAGCGTTCGAGCGCGTGGGGCATCTCGCGCCGCTGGCGCTGCCCGGTGGCGACCAGGCCGCCAGGGCGCCGTGGCGGATGGCCGCATCCGCGCTGCACCGGATGGGAAGAGGCGCCGACATCGCGCCGCGCTTTGCCGCGCAACGCGGAGCGGCGCAGATCGAGGTCCTGCTGGACAAGCCCCACCTGTGCCCGACCACGACCAGCATGGGGCGCTGGTTCGACGCTGCAGCCGGACTGCTCGGTGTATGCGAGCGCATGGACTACGACGCCGAGGCCGCGATGCGACTGGAGAGTCTTGCCGCAAGCTATGGCTCGGCACTGCGCGCGCATCGAGGGTGGACTGTGCGCGAAGATGAGGTTGGCGTCGAACTTGACCTCCTGCCGCTGCTTGCCGAGCTTGCGCACGAGCGCAATCCGGCGCGTGGCGCCGCGGTCTTTCATGCCACGCTGCTGGCCGCACTCGAGGACTGGATCGTCGCTGCCACGCGGCGCGAGCGGCTGTCGACGGTCGCGCTCGGCGGCGGCTGTTTTCTAAACCGCCAGCTTGCGTTCGAGCTCCCGCGCCGGCTCTCGGCACGCGGGCTCGAGGTTCTTACTGCGCGCCAGGCCCCGTGCAACGACGGCGGTATCGCCCTCGGTCAGGCGTGGGTGGCGATCCAGCAACTGCAACCCGGAAACTGAGCCATGTGTCTTGCGATTCCCGCCCGTGTCGTCGAACTGCTCGACGGTGACAATGCCCGCATCGATCTCGGCGGGGTAAAGAAGGAGATTTCGCTCGCCCTGGTCGAGGATGTCGCCGTGGGGGATTACGTGATCGTCCATGTCGGCTACGCCCTGTCCCGGCTCGATGCGGAGGAGGCCGAGCGCACGCTCGCCCTGTTCGCGGAGGCCGGCATCGGTGGCGTGCCGGGCGCCGGAGTGGGCGCATGAAGTACGTGGACGAGTTCCGTGACGGCGGTCTTGCGCAGAAGCTCGCGGCCGCGATTTGCGCCGAGGCGGATCCGGCGCGCGAGTATGCGTTCATGGAGTTCTGCGGCGGCCATACCCATGCCATCTCGCGTTACGGTGTGACCGACCTGCTGCCGCCCAATGTGCGCATGATCCACGGCCCCGGCTGTCCGGTATGCGTGCTGCCGATCGGCCGCATCGACATGGCGATCGGACTGGCGCTTGCGCGGCCCGAGGTGATCGTGTGCACATATGGTGACTGCCTGCGGGTGCCGGCCTCCGACGGGCTGTCGATGCTCAAGGCCAAGGCGCGTGGCGCCGATATCCGCATGGTGTATTCGGCGGCCGACGCAGTGGCGCTCGCTCAGGCCAACCCGGCGCGCGAAGTGGTGTTTTTCGCCATCGGCTTCGAGACCACGACGCCGCCCACCGCGCTCGTGATTCGCCAGGCCGAAGCGCTCGGGCTGAACAATTTCAGTGTGATCTGCAACCACGTGCTCACGCCGTCGGCCATCGTCACCATCCTTGAGTCGCCCGAGGTGCGCGAGATCGGCAGCGTGCCGCTGGACGGCTTCATCGGGCCGGCGCATGTGTCGACCATCATCGGCAGCCGCCCGTATGCCTTCTTCGCCGAGGAGTATCGCAAGCCGGTGGTGATCGCCGGGTTCGAACCGCTCGACGTGATGCAGGCCGTGCGCATGCTGATCCGCCAGGTCAACGAAGGTCGCGCCGAGGTCGAGAACGAGTTCACCCGCGCCGTCACCGAGGACGGCAACCTCAAGGCGCAGGCGCTGGTGAGCGACGTGTTCGAACTGCGTCGCAGCTTTGAATGGCGCGGTCTGCACGAGGTGCCGTATTCGGCGCTGCGCATTCGGGCGCGCTTCGCCGCCTTCGATGCCGAGGCGAAGTTCGACATCGCCTACCGCAGCGTGGCGGACAACAAGGCCTGCGAATGCGGTGCGATCCTGCGCGGGGTGAAAAAGCCGACCGACTGCAGGATCTTCGGCACGGTGTGCACCCCGGAGAATCCGATGGGCTCGTGCATGGTGTCGTCCGAAGGTGCGTGCGCGGCCCACTACAACTACGGTCGCTTCCGCGATATTCCGGTGGTGGCTGCGTGACTGGAGGCTGGAGTGCGACGCTGGAGACCCCAACATGGGTGAGGTAAAGAAAGGCTATGTCCGCCCGCTGGATCTGAAACAGGGCCGGGTGGATATGGGACATGGTGCGGGTGGCCGGGCGATGGCGCAGTTGATCGACGAGGTGTTTGCGCGTGCCTTCGCCAACGAGTGGCTGGGGCAGGGCAATGACGCCGCGGTGCTGCCTGCACCCGCAGCGGGCGAGCGGCTGGTGATGGCCACCGATGCGCACGTGGTGTCACCGCTGTTTTTCCCCGGCGGCGATATCGGTTGCCTGTCGGTGCACGGCACCATCAACGATGTGGCCGTCATGGGCGCCCGCCCGCTCTACCTTGCGGCGAGCTTCATTCTGGAAGAAGGCTTTGCGCTGGCCGATCTGGTGCGCATCGTCAATTCGATGGCCGCGGCGGCGCGTGAGGTCGGCGTGCCGGTGGTGACCGGAGACACCAAGGTGGTCGAAGCCGGCAAGGGCGACGGTGTGTTCATCTCCACCACCGGCGTCGGGGCCTTGCCGGCGGGGCGCGACATTGGCGGCGCGAATGCGCGGGCGGGCGATGTGGTGATCGTGTCCGGCAGCATCGGCGACCATGGCACGGCCATCCTGTCGCAGCGCGAATCGCTCGCCTTCGACACCGAAATCGTGTCCGACACGGCCGCGCTGCACGGCCTGATCGCCCACCTGCTCGAGCTTGTGCCCGGCGTCCGGGTCATGCGCGACCCCACCCGCGGCGGGCTGGCGACCACGCTCAACGAGATCGCGGTGCAGTCCGGGGTCGGGATCAGTCTCGAGGAGGCCGCGATCCCGGTCCATCCGCAGGTGGAGGCCGCGTGCGAGTTCCTCGGCCTCGACCCGCTGTATGTGGCCAACGAGGGCAAGCTGGTGGTGATCTGTGCCGCGGCCGATGCGGACGCAGCCGTTTCCGCCCTGCGCGCGCATCCGCTTGGCACCGAGGCCGCGCGCATCGGCGAGGTGATCGACGACCCCAACCACTTCGTGCAGATCCGCACCGGGTTTGGCGGGCGGCGCATGGTCGACTGGCTGTCGGGCGAGCAATTGCCCCGCATCTGCTGAGGCCGAACGGATGCGCATCCTGTTTCTGACCCACGCCTTCAACAGCCTGAGCCAGCGTCTCTTTGCCGAACTGAGTGTCGACGGGCATCGGGTGTCGGTGGAGTTCGACATTGCCGACGCGGTGGCCGAGGAGGCCGTGGCCTTGTTCCGGCCCGACGTGATCGTGTGTCCTTTTCTCAAGCGCGCGGTGCCGGCCTCGATCTGGCGCGAACACCTCACCCTGATCGTGCACCCGGGCATCGTCGGCGACCGCGGGCCGTCGGCGCTGGACTGGGCCATTCATGACGGGTTGCCCGAATGGGGTGTTACGGTGCTGCAGGCTGAAGCCGAGATGGACGCCGGCCCGGTGTGGGCGGCGCGGCGCTTTCCGATGCGGGCAGCGACCAAGGCCAGCCTTTACCGCAACGAGGTGACCGATGCCGCGCTGGCAGCGGTGCGCGAGGCGCTGGCGCGCGTCGCTGCGTGGCGTGCGAGACGGTGGCAACCCTGTCCCATCCACGAATGGACGGGCGCGAGCGGAACCTGGCACCCACCCATGCAGCAGGCGGATCGCAGCATCGACTGGGCCGCTGACTGCACGGCCACGGTGCTTGCGCGGCTGCGTGCGGGTGACGGCTATCCGGGTGTGGCAGATACGCTTTTCGGTGAAGACTGCCGGCTCTTCGACGCACAGCCCGCTCAGGTGCAGCACGAGGCCGCGGCAGGCGAGGTCGTGGGGCGGCGGGCCGATGGCGCGGTGTTGCGCGCAACGGTCGATGGCGCAGTGTGGATCGGTCACGTCAGGTGCAGCAATGGCGAACACCGATTCAAGCTTCCGGTCGCGGACGCCTTTCCGCAACAGGTCGCGGCTTTGCCCTTGCTTGCCGACCCGGATGCCGATGCGATCGGCTACCGCGAGTCTGCCGACGGTTGCGTTGGCTTCCTGCGCTTCGACTTCTACAACGGTGCGATGAGTACCGCCCAGTGCGGGCAGTTGCGTGAAGCCATCGAACAGGCCAATGCACGGCCGACGCGGGTGCTGGTGCTCGAAGGCGGACGTGATTTCTGGTCCAACGGGATTCATCTCAACACCATCGAGGCGGCACGCTCGGTGGCCGACGAGTCGTGGACAAACATCAATGCCATGGACGACGTCTGTCTGGCACTGCTGCAGACGAGCGACAAACTGACCGTTGCAGCGATGCGCGGCAATGCCGGCGCGGGCGGCTGCTTTCTGGCGCTGGCTGCGGATTTCGTCTGGGCGCGCGAGGGCGTGGTCCTTAATCCGCACTACCGCAACATGGGCAACCTCTACGGCTCCGAGTACTGGACCTATCTGCTGCCGCGCAGGGTTGGCCCGGAAACCGCGCGCACGATCATGTCCAGCCGCTTGCCGCTGCTGGCCGGACGTGCCCTGGAGGCGGGGCTGATCGACGCCTGTTTCGGTCGCGATCTGCCCGGCTTCGAGCGTGAGGTCGCCGCACGCGCGGATGCGCTTGCGCGTGCCGCGGACTACCCGGACCGGCTGGCAGACAAGCAGAGCCGCCGTGCTGCCGACGAAGCCATCAAGCCGCTTGCCGCCTATCGCAACGACGAACTTGAACAGATGCGACGCAACTTCTTCGGCTTCGATCCGAGTTTTCACGTGGCGCGCTACCACTTCGTGCACAAATCGGCGCAGTCGTGGACGCCGAGGCATCTGGCCCTGCACCGCGAACTGGGGTGGCGGGTGCCGGAAGGCGCAACGGAGGCGGGTGCATGACGAGCGAATTGCCAGGCGTGCTGGTGGTGGATGACGAACTGCGCTCGCAGGAAGCCCTGCATCGCACGCTGGAAGAGGATTTCAATGTCATCACCGCCTCGTCTGCGGCCGAAGCGGCCGAGATCATGGCGCGCGAGTGGATACAGATCGTGCTTTGCGATCAGCGCATGCCCGGGGTGTCCGGCGTGCAGTTTCTGCGCGAGGTACGCGACAAGTGGCCGGATGCCGTGCGCATCATCATCTCGGGCTACACCGAGTCCGAGGACATCATCGCCGGCATCAACGAGGCTGGCATCTACCAGTACCTGCTCAAACCCTGGCAGCCGGAGCAGCTGCTGCTCACCCTGCGTGGTGCGGCCGAAATCTATCGTCTGCAGACCGAGAACCAGCGTCTGTCGCTCGATCTGAAGGTGACGGGGCCGGTGATGCGCCAGCGGGTGGCGAGCAAGCGCCAGGTGATCGAACGCAAGTTTGCGCTGGACACCTTGCTGCGTGCGCCGGACTCGCCGATGAACGCGGTGTGCGAACTGCTGTGCAAGGTGGCGCGGCTCGATGTGCCGGTGCTGCTCACCGGTGAGTCGGGTACCGGCAAGGAGCTGCTCGCGCGCGCGCTGCATCTGGCCAGCCCGCGCCGTTCCGAGCCCTTCGTCACCGAGAACTGCGGTGCGGTGCCGGACCAGCTGCTCGAATCCGAACTGTTCGGCTACAAGCGTGGTGCGTTTACCGGCGCCTACGAGGATCGGGTCGGGCTGTTCAAGCAGGCCGATGGGGGCAGCATCTTTCTCGATGAGATCGGCGAAACCACACCGGCTTTCCAGGTCAAGCTGTTGCGGGTGTTGCAGGAAGGGGAGGTGCGACCGATCGGTGCGCCGCGCCCGTTGCCGGTCGACCTGCGCGTGGTGGCGGCAACCAACCGCGACCTCGAGGCCGACGTGCGCGCCGGTCGTTTCCGCGAGGACCTCTACTACCGTATCGCCGCGATCACCATTCAGGTGCCGCCGCTGCGCGAGCGGCCGATGGATATCGGCCTCATCGCCCAGACCTTCGTCGACGAAACCCTGTCCGCGGCGGGGCTGGCGCCACAGCGGCTTGGGCACGATGTGCTTTCCTGTCTCACGGCGTACCGCTGGCCCGGCAACGTGCGCGAACTGCGCAACGAGGTGCTGCGCATGGTCGCACTGGCGGATGACGGCGAATTGCGTGCGGCCGATCTCAGCCCGCGTGTGCTGCGGGCTGCCGCGGTGGAGCAGGAGCCGGCCCTTGAGCTGTTGTCAGGGCTCGACGGTGATCTCAAGACCCGGCTCGATGCGCTCGAGGCCCGCATCGTCAGGGAGAGCCTCGTGCGCCATCGCTGGAACAAGACCCATGCTGCGCGCGAGCTCGGCCTGTCGCGCGTGGGGCTGCGCAACAAGCTCACCCGCTACGGGCTCGACAAGGACTGATCCTGTGCTTCAATACCGCTCATGAACGTGCTCTGGCTTCAATCCGGCGGCTGTGGTGGCTGCACCATGTCCCTGTTGTGCGCCGAGTCGCCCGACGTGCTTGCGACGCTCGAGGGCGGTGGCGTGTCACTGTTGTGGCACCCGAGCCTGTCCGAGGCCAGCGGCCGCGAGGCGGTGGCAATCCTCGAATCCTGTATCGCCGGGACGACCCCGCTCGACGTCCTCTGCGTGGAGGGCGCGCTGCTGCGCGGACCGCATGGCAGTGGCCGTTTTCATGTGCTGGCGGGTACCGGGCGGGCGATGATCGACTGGGTCCGCGCCCTGGCGGCGCGCGCACGTCATACCGTGGCGGTGGGCACCTGCGCTGCGTTTGGCGGGGTGACCGCAGCCGCATACAACCCGACCGACGCCTGCGGCCTGCAGTACGATGGCAACGCGGCAGGCGGCCTGCTCGGTGCCGGCTATCGCAGCGCAAGCGGCTCGCCGGTGATCAATGTCGCGGGCTGCCCGACGCATCCGGGCTGGGTGCTGGAAACCCTGCTGGCGCTTGCGCTCGACGGCATCGCCGCGGCCGACCTTGATGCGCTCGGGCGTCCGCGCTTCTATGCAGACCAGCTGGTGCACCACGGCTGTTCGCGCAACGAGTTCTACGAGTTCAAGGCCAGCGCGGAGAAAGCGTCCGATCTCGGCTGCATGATGGAGCACATGGGCTGCAAGGGTACGCAGGCGCACGCCGACTGCAATGTGCGCCCATGGAACGGAGCAGGTTCATGTACCAGCGGGGGCTACCCCTGCATCAGCTGTACCGAACCCGGTTTCGAGGAGCCCGGCCATCCCTTCTTTGAAACGCCCAAGGTGGGCGGCATTCCCATCGGTTTGCCGACCGACATGCCAAAGGCCTGGTTTGTCGCACTCGCGGCGCTGTCCAAGTCGGCCACGCCGAAGCGGGTGCGAACCAATGCGACGGCGGATCACCCGGTGGTGACGCCGGTCATCCGCAAGACCGGGCTCAAGTAACAGGGTGTGAAATGACCTTGAAGGTGGCAAGTGTGATCGTCCGGATGATGGATCGCGGTTTCGCTCGACGGAGCGTGCCGGTGCGCCGGCGTGTGCAGGTGCGTACATGAGCCGTCGTGTTCTGGGCCCGTTCAACCGCGTCGAGGGCGACCTCGAGCTCAGCCTTGATACCGAGGATGGCGTGGTTTCGGCGGCGCGAGTCAATTCGCCGCTGTATCGTGGTTTCGAGCAGATTCTCGAAGGCAAGGTGCCGGCTGATGCATTGGTCATCGTGCCGCGCATCTGCGGTATCTGCTCCGTATCCCAGTCGGTGGCGGCTGCGACGGCCCTCGCCGATGCGATGGGCGTGACGCCTCCGCCCAATGGCTCGCGTGCGACCAACCTGATGCTTGCTACCGAGAACCTCGCCGATCACCTGACCCATTTCTATCTGTTCTTCATGCCGGATTTCGCGCGCGACGCGTATGCCGGTGCGCCGTGGTTCGCATCGGCCGAAGCGCGCTTCAAGGCAATCCGGGGGGCGGTTGCGGCCGACGTCCTGCCCGCACGGGCGCAGTTCATGCACCTGCTCGGCACGCTGGCCGGCAAGTGGCCGCACACGCTGAGCGTGCAGCCTGGCGGGTCGGCGCGCGCTGTCAGCGCGACCGAGCGCGTGAGGATGGTGTCCCTGATCCGGCGTTTTCGCGCCTGGCTGGAGCGCCATCTGTTCGGCGATGCACTGGAGGCCATCAGCGGTATCGGTTCGGAGGCGGCCCTGTGGGCGTGGTTCGATGCGAAGGGGCCGGAGCGTGGGGATTTCGCCCGTTTCCTTGGCATTGCGCGCAACCTCCGGCTCGATCGCCTGGGGCGCTGTGAGGGGGGCGAACGCTACCTGAGCCATGGCAATTACGTGTTCGAAGGCGAGCGCCTCTTCGCCCGCGGAGTGTGGGATGCGGCGTCGGCCAGCCTGCTCGACTTCGCCCATGAAGATGTGACCGAGGACGTCTCCCATGCATGGATGGCGGGGGAGGGGGCCTGCCATCCGCTTTCCGGTTTCACCCAGCCCGATATCGCGCGCGAGTCCGGCTACAGTTGGTGCAAGGCGCCGCGCTGGCGGGGCGAGGTGGTGCAGTGCGGCGCCTTGTCGCGGCAGGTGGTGGATGCCCATCCGCTGGCGCGCGATCTCGTGGCTGCGGGCGGCGGAAACGTGTTCAGCCGGGTGGTCGGGCGCTTGCTCGAAATTGCGCGGGTGGTGCCCGAGATGGAGCGTTGGGCGCTTGCGATCGAGCCTGGCGAACGTTTCTGCACCGAAGCCGGCATGCCCGATTCGGCGCAGGGCGTGGGCCTGATCGAAGCCGCGCGCGGTGCGCTCGGACACTGGGTCGTGATCCGCAAGGGGCGGATTCAGCGCTACCAGATCATCGCGCCTACGACCTGGAACTTTTCTCCGCGCGACGAGCGCGGTACGCCCGGCGCGCTCGAACAGGCTCTGGTGGGCACGCCCGTGTGCGAGTCGGATGAAATGCCGCTTGCGGTGCAGCATGTCGTGCGCTCCTTCGACCCCTGCATGGTATGCACGGTGCACTGAGGAGGACTGCGTGAAAAATACCCCTGAGTCTTCCCTCGACGTCGGCCATACCGGACATCCTGGCGAACTCGTCGGTGTGGGCGAGGACGTGTGGATGGATGTGATCCACAAGATGGATGAGGTCTATTCCGATCTGCTGCAGTACGAGGTCGCACTCGAGGAAAAGAACGCCAAGCTTGAGGAGTCGCAGCAGTTCATCCTCAGCGTGCTGACTGCGATGTCCGACATTCTGGTGATCTGTGGGCGCGACGGCACCATCGAGGACGTGAACCCGGCGCTGGAGGTGATCACCGGGCGCAAAGCCGCAGATTTGCGCGGCACCTCGGTATTCGACCTGTTTGCCGATGCCGACGCGCGCGTGCTGGCGCGTGCCCGGCTCAACGTGAGTGGTGGCGATGACGAAGTGCACGATTGCGAACTTCCGCTGCGTGCGCACGACGGCGCGTCGGTGCCAGTCTCCTTCAACTGCACGCCGCGCTTCAATGCGGTGGGCAAGTCCCTGGGCATGGTCGTGACCGGGCGCCCGGTCGGCGAATTGCGCAAGGCCTATCAGGCACTTACCCAGGCGCATGACGACCTGAAGCGTACCCAGCAGCAACTGCTGCATTCGGAAAAGATGGCCTCTCTTGGGCGCCTCGTGGCCGGCGTGGCGCATGAGCTGAACAACCCGATCAGCTTCATCATCGGCAATGTGCACGCGCTGCGCCGCTATGCCGAGCGTCTCGGGCAGTACCTTGCCGCCGTGCATGAGGGGGTGCCGGCCGAGGAGATCGAACACCTGCGCAAACGTCTGCGCATCGACCGCATCCTGGTCGATCTCGATCCACTGATCGAGGGTACGATCGAGGGCGCCGAGCGTACGCGTGAGATCGTTGATGGATTGAAGCGCTTCTCTGCGGTCGATCGTGACGAGCAGCAACGCTTCGATCTTGCAGAGGTCATCGAACGTGCGGTGCGCTGGGTGTGTCAGGCTGAGCGCAAGACCTTCAAGGTTGCGATGGAGTTTTCCGGTCCGCTTCCGGTGATCGGGTCGGCAGGGCAGATGCAGCAGGTGGCAATGAACCTGGTTCAGAACGCTGCAGATGCCACCCGTCTCACCGACTTGCCGACGCTGCGGATTGCCGCGGAGCAGGTTTCAACGGCACAGGGGCCGCGCATCCTCTTGCGCTTCGTGGACAACGGCCCGGGTATCGCGCCGGCGCATCTGGCTCATGTGTTCGATCCCTTCTTCACCACCAAGCCGGTGGGGCAGGGTACCGGGCTCGGACTGTCCATCAGCTACGGCATCGTCGAGCGGCATGGCGGGTCGCTGCGCGCCGAAAACCTGCCTGCGGGCGGCGCGGCATTCACACTCGAACTGCCGCTTGCGCGCTGACGGCCCCGGTGCGCGCAGTGGAAAGTGTGTGACCGGCTTGGGTTGCACACCGTCAGCGGCGCGTCCGGTGTGGTGTCAGAACGGCTCCGGATTGCCAGCAGGCAGTGGGGGCGCTTGCTGGCACGCATCTTGTATCAATCGATGACAGTTTGCTCGACAACGCCAATAAATGAGGAGATTTCCATGCTTCGCTCTCGTGTTCTGATTGCTGCCGTACTCAGCCTTGGTGCCGGATCGGTGTTTGCACACTCGGGGCATGCGGATGCGGGATTCGCGTCGGGTCTGATGCATCCGGTGACCGGCCTCGACCACCTGCTCGCAATGCTTGCCGTGGGGCTGTACGCCGCTGGTCAGCGCGGCGCGGTTCGGTGGGGACTGCCCCTGGGCTTCGTGCTGGCGATGCTCGGTGGATCGCTGCTGGGGATGGCGGGCATCGCCCTGCCGGCGGTTGAGGCGACGATCGCAGCGTCGGTGATCGTGCTCGGGCTGTTGCTGAGTTCGCTGACAAGCCTGTCACTGGCCTTCACCCTTCCGCTGATCACGATCTTTGCAGTGTTTCATGGCCATGCCCATTACGCCGAGATCGGCGACGCGGGTTTCATGCGTTACGCGGGTGGCTTCGTGCTCGCTACGGCTGCGCTGCATCTGGCGGGATTTTTCAGTGCGCGCTGGTTTCCCGAATCGCGCACCGGGCTGGCCGTGAAGCGGACCATCGGCGTCGTCGTAAGCGGTGCCGGCGTGCTGATGCTCGGAAGCTGATGGGGCGTGAAGGGCCGGCCCGACCGCCTAAGAAATGGTTCTTGCGAGGCTGGCGTGCGATAATCGCCCCGCTTTTCATTTCGAGCAGCGGCCTTTCCGATCGGCGGCCTGATGATCTGTGTGGTGTGGCGAAGCGCAGCGTGTCCGATTCGCCCGCTGCAGGCAGTCTCAGGGCAGCGGGTTCCGGATCCGGAGTCCGGCTCAAACGAATTCAAACCGGCGCAGGCCGGTTTTTGTTCTGGCGCGTCCGGAAGGCATGCCTGCTGCTGTGCTAACATCGGCCGACCTTGTCGATCGACGGGGTCTCATTCCGAACGGATTCAAGATGCGTATTCTGGTCAGTAACGACGACGGCTATTTCGCGCCAGGGCTTGCAGCGCTCGCAGCGGCGCTGGCAGAAATCGGCGAGGTAACCGTCGTTGCGCCCGAGCGTGACCGCAGCGGAGCGAGCAACTCCCTGACGCTCGATCGCCCGCTGTCCCTGCGTCGCGCGGCCAATGGGTTCTACTTCGTCAACGGTACGCCAACCGACTGCGTGCATCTTGCGGTCACGGGCATGCTCGACCATATGCCCGACATGGTGGTGTCCGGCGTCAATCATGGCGCCAACATGGGTGACGACACCATCTACTCGGGCACTGTTGCGGCTGCCACCGAAGGCTTTCTGCTGGGTGTGCCTTCGATTGCGGTGTCGCTGGTCAGCAAGGGGGCGTCGGATTTTTCGGCCGCGGCACGCGTCGCGCGTGACCTCGCCGAGCGCTTCATGCGCCAGCCCTGGCCGCGGCCCGCCTTGCTCAACGTCAACGTGCCCGATCTGCCCTATGAGCAGATCAAGGGGACGCAGGTGACCCGTCTGGGCAAGCGTCACAAGGCCGAGTCGGTTATCCGCAGCGTGACCCCGCGCAACGAAACTGTTTACTGGGTGGGTGCTGCCGGCGGTGCAGCAGACGCCGGCGACGGCACCGACTTCAATGCGGTGACAAACGGCATGTTGTCGATCACGCCCTTGCAGATCGACCTCACGCACACCGCACAGATTCATACTGTAAAGGACTGGCTGGCACGATGAACGCGCGGACGCCGGATGCAGTGCGGACCCGGGCCAGAATGGTCGATCGCCTGCGTGCGCAGGGAATCCGGGACGAGAAAGTCCTCTCGGCCATGGCCCAGATCCCCCGTCACCAGTTTGTCGAGGAAGGGCTGGCCTACGGCGCCTATGACGACACTGCGCTGCCGATCGGCTTTCAGCAAACCATTTCCCAGCCCTTTGTCGTCGCACGCATGATCGAGTTGTTGCGTGCGGGCCGGGAACTTGGCCGCACGCTGGAAATCGGAGCCGGTTGTGGTTACCAGGCTGCAGTGCTTTCCAAGATTGCGACGGATGTCTATGCGGTAGAGCGCATACGCCCGCTTCTGGATCGTGCACGCAACAATCTGCGTCCGCTGCGCCTGCCGAATGTACGTTTGAAATATGCTGACGGCAGCGTAGGCTTGCCCGAGGCAGCACCGTTTGACACGATTATTGTCGCTGCCGCAGCCGTCGGTGTGCCTCAGGCGCTGAAAGATCAGCTTGCGCCTGGCGGGCGTCTGATGATTCCTGTGGGCAGCGGCGAACAACGCCTGTTGCTGATCGAGCGGCAGGGTAACGTATTCAAGGAAAGCTGGTACGAAGCAGTGCGCTTCGTGCCGCTATTGACTGGTACAGAATGAACAAAGAAATTTTTCGTCGTCGCCTGGCCCTGCTCGGGATGGTTTCGCTGCTCGCATTGACCGCGGGCTGCGCCAGTCGCGTTTCCGCTCCGGTTCGTGACGGGACGCAGCCGCCTGCCGCAGCCGCGCCGGTTGAGCGCGTGGGTTTTCACGTGGTGCGCCCCGGTGAGACGGTGTTGGCGCTGTCCCGCATGTACAACGTCAGCGTGGCAGATATCGTGGGCTGGAACGGCCTGACGAACCCCAATCAGATCCACGTCGGGCAGGAACTGCGGGTTGCGCCCGAGACGCCCGTGGTGGCGCAGGTGATTCCGATCACGTCCGAGCCTGTGGTGATTTCGCAGGTTGTTCCGCAGACCGGCGGTGCCGCACCGATCAAGCAGGAGCCGCGTGGTGGCAAGCAGCCGTACTCGGATGAGGCGTGGGAAAAAATGCAGCGCCCGGGCGATGTCGCGGTTGCAGAGCCGAAACCGCCGGTTGCGCCCGCTGCGCCTGAAACCCCGCGTTTGCCGGGGCCTGATGGTGACTGGCTGTGGCCGGTGAAGGGCAAGGTCATCGTCGGTTTCGACGAGCCGGTCGCGGGTGATGCGAAGCTGCGCAACAAGGGGATCGACATCGCCGGAACTCCGGGTACGCCCGTACTTGCCTCGGCAGGCGGCAAGGTGGTCTACTCAGGCAGCGGCTTGCGTGGTCTCGGAAAACTGGTCATCATCAAACACGATGCCAATTACCTGACGGCTTATGCGCACAATCAGCAACTGCTTGTGAAAGAAGCTGAAACCGTGACAAAGGGTCAGAAGATTGCAGAGCTTGGCAGTACCGACGCAGATCGGCCGAAGTTGCATTTCGAGATTCGCAAGCAGGGGCAGCCGGTTGATCCGCTGAAATACCTGCCCGCACACTGACGAGGAGGCACATGGAAGAGCCGGCAAACCCTGACGATATCGATAGTCAAGAACCGGATCTTCCCCTTGAGGTGGAGGTTTTCTCCGACCGTCAGGCGCCGGTGGTCGAGAATGAGTTTCTCAGCGACGTCACCCAGATCTATCTCAACGAGATCGGTGCCAATCCGCTGCTGACGGCCGAAGAGGAAGCGGCCTTGTCGCGCCGGGTGAGGCTGGGTGATTTCGAGGCGCGGCAGACGATGATCGAGCGCAATCTCCGGCTTGTCGTCAATATCGCCAAACACTACCTGAATCGCGGTATTCCGCTGCTGGATCTGGTCGAGGAAGGCAATCTCGGCCTGATTCATGCGCTGGAAAAATTCGACCCTGAGCGCGGGTTCCGCTTCTCGACCTACGCGACCTGGTGGATCCGGCAGAACATCGAGCGCGCGATCATGAATCAGTCGCGCACGATCCGGCTTCCGGTGCACGTGGTCAAGGAACTGAACCAGGTGTTGCGCGCCCAGCGCAGCATCGAGGCGAATTCCAACGGGGAATCAACCCTGGAGGAAATCGCCCAGCGTCTCGACAAACCCATCGAGACCGTTCGCGCCATTCTTGCGCTGAGCGAACATACGGCCTCGCTTGATGCACCGCTGGATATCGATCCGAGTCTGTCCATCGGTGAGTCGCTTGCGGACGACCACGCAGAATCCCCTGAAGTGCTGATTCACGGTGCTGAAATCGAAACGCTGTTGCGCACCTGGATCGACATGCTCAACGAGAAGCAGCGTCTGGTCATCCGTCACCGTTACGGCATCGACGAATGCGAAATGCTGACCCTCGAAGAACTCGCCGCCCGGCTTGAGCTTACGCGTGAGCGTGTGCGCCAGATCCAGCTCGAGGCGCTGGGGCAGCTCCGGCGCACGCTCCGGCGCCGCGGCATCTCCAAGGACGCCTTGTTCTGAGCGTTTGCGCGCCAGCGCACCGTGCCGGCGCGCCCGCCGAGGAGTGCACCTTCCGTGCATGTTCGCAGTGGCGCGCTCCTGCGGCCCGGAATTAGCCTGAGGCCGCCAGGTTGCGGGCCAGCCTGCGTGCACGGATGGTCTGCGCAAGCTCGAAGACCGACATCGCATAGAAGCTGCTGCGGTTGTAGCGGGTGATGACGTAGAAGTTGCGGTAACCCAGCCAGTATTCGACATCCGCGCCCGGGGTTTCGAGGTCGACAAGCGTGACGGGCGCAGTGACCGCTTCGCCGTCGGCTGCCATGATGCCCGCGTCGCGCAGCGTGTCGGCGCTCAGGGTCGGTTCGATTCCCGCAGCCACCAGCGGAGCGGGGCTTGCACCCAGACTCAGGCGGGCACGCACCGCCACCGGCGCCTGCGGCTGCCATCCGTGGGCGTGGAGATAGTTGGCCACGCTGCCAATGGCGTCGAGCGGGTTGTCCTCGAAATCGATCACACCGTTGGCGTCAAAGTCCACGGCGTAGGCACGCATGCTGCTGGGCAGGAACTGCGGGTAGCCGAGTGCGCCGGCATAGGAGCCCGAGTAGCTCGTCGGCTCGCGCCCCTGCTCCCGAGCGAGCAGGAAGAGCTGCTCCAGTTCGCGCCGAAACAGGTCGGCACGCGGCGGGTAGTCGAATGCGAGCGTGGTCAGCGTCGACAGGGTTTCGAAATTGCCGGTATGGCGGCCGTAAACGGTCTCCACGCCGATGATGGCGACGATGATCTCCGCCGGCACGCCATAGCGCTCTTCGGCAGCCTGCAGGATCGGGGCGTACTCATCCCAGAAGTCGAGTCCGCGCTCGATGCGGACGCGCTCGATGAACCGCGAACGGTAGCGTTCCCATGAGCGCACGCCGCGCTTTGTCGGTGGGGTGATCAGCGAGATCACACGGGGGAGCTTCTGGGCCTGGCCGATCGTCCTGCTCAGCTGCCCGGCATCGAAGCCATGGCGCGTGGACAGGTCGCTGATGAAAGCCTGCACATCCTCGCGTTCGGCATAGTTTTCGGTATCTGCGCTGGCGCTGCCGAGTCCGAATGACAGGCTCAGTGCGAGGGTGCAGGCGAGGCGGGACAGGGGCAGGTGTGCAGTGATTCCAGTCATGTCAGTTTCAGTATCCGGATGCGTCGTTTCAGTTCGCGAACCGCCTCGGAGCTGGCAGGCGGTCGGTAGCGCAGGTTTGCATAGCGCGTTGTAATGTCGGTGATCTCGGCTGCGTGGTCCGGCAGGGCCAGCGCAAGGCGGCGACCGTAATCGAGCGGACCTTCGGCCGGATGCCGGCTCAGTCCGCGGCGGGCAAGCCTGGCGGAAAACGCGGCCCAGGCCCGGTCAAGCGGGTCGGCCGCACGTCCCTGTCTGAGCGCCCATGCAAAAAGCAGCCCCATCAGACCGGTAGCCGTGACGCCCAGAACACCGATCCAGGTCGACCAGCTGAGTTCGCCCAGGCCCAATCGTGACAGAAATTCGCGCTGCCGTTCAGGATTGTAGCCAAGAACCCATTGGTTCCAGCTGTTCGACACGGCTTCCCAGCGGAAACGCAGATCACGCAACCACGAAAGATGTGGGCGCATGAACAGCGGGAGAACTTCGCCTGCCGGCAGCGCGCCAGCCATGCCGGACTCGATGCGTCCGGGGGCGGCAAGTGCGGTGGGGTCGACCCGCATCCAGCCGCGCTGTGGCAGCCATACCTCGGCCCAGGCGTGCGCATCCGACTGGCGCACGATCATGCTGCCGTCCACCGGATTGATCTCGCCGCCCTGATAGCCGGTGACCACGCGCGCCGGGACGCCGGCGGCACGCATCATGAACGTGAAGGCCGATGCGAAGTGCTCGCAGAAACCGCGACGGGTGTCGAACAGAAAGGCGTCCACGCCATTGCTGCCGGTCAGTGGCGGGCGCAGGGTGTAGGTGAGGTCGATCTCGCGCATGCGGGTCAGCGCCCGCGCGAGGATGTCTTCGGGCGATGTCGATCCGGCGGCGAGTTGCTGCGCCAGCGCCCGGGTGCGCGGGTTGCTGTCGGGCGGCAGGCGCAGCGCGGTGTCGAGTACGTGGGCATGTTCATTGAGGCCGACGACGGTTTCCGGGTAGGCAACCAGGTCGAGTCGTGTGCGGCTGCGCAGCGGTTGCCTGTACAAGGCCTGGAAGGTGCTGCTGTAGCGCACGCCGTCCGGGGCCTCGGCAGGAAAGTCGAGTGCCAGCAGCCAGCGCTGGTTGTGGGCTTCGAGCGTGATGCGGTAATCAAGCCGTGGCCCGGAGGGCTCATAGGGTGGGCGGTCGCTTTCGAGGTGGCGTGCGGCGCGCCAGGTGGTGCCATCGAAAACGCTCAGCACAGGACCGCGCCAGTAGCGCTGCGCAGGCTGGGGTGGGGTGCCCGCGAAATCGGCCCTGAAGGCGATCGCTTCGGACAGGCTGAGGTCGCTGATGGACCCCGGAGCCATGGTGTTGGAGAGGCCGCTCATGCCGCTGTGGGCGTCGGCTGGAAGGCCCCATAAGGGCCCCTCGATACGCGGAAACAGCACGAAGAGCACCAGCATGAAGGGCAGCCCCTGCGCCAGTAGCAGCGCGCTGGTGCGCAGACGCTCGCGGGTGCCGGCCGCGGGGTCGGACAGGGATAGCAGGGCTCCGATCGAGAGCAGGCTGGCACAGAGGGCGAGCCCCGCAACCGGCAGGCTCTGGTTGTCGAAGAACACGCCCAGTTGCAGGAAGAAGCACAGCAGGATGGCGGCCCGGATGTCGCGCATGCTGCTGGTTTCCAGCAGCTTCAGTCCGAGCAGCAGTGCCAGAAAGGCGAGGCCGGGATCCTTGCCGAAGAAGTGTCCGAAGGCCACACGCACGCCGATGCCCGCGGCGACGGCGATCAGCAGGGTGAGGTAAGTGTTTGGTGTGCGGCCGCCCTGCCACAGCAGGCTGGCGCGCCAGCCCAGCAGGAGCACACTCAGCGCCGACACCCAGAGCGGCAGGGTGAGGAGGTGGGGCGCGAGGGTGAGTGCCGCCGCGCTCAGCAGCCATGCGCCCTGGTCCCGGCGCAGCGCAGCTTGGGCGCTCGAGTGTGGCGGTGTTCCGGCCCTGCGCCTAAACATCGCCGCTCCCGGCATGCGGCTGGCCATGCAGCGCCAGCGCGCGCAGGCACTGATGAAGATGTGCGCGTCCGCTGCCGCGTGGAAAGTAGCGCGACGGCAGCTGCAATGCGTAACGCTGTCCGCTGCGTTCGGCCATCAGCAGCCAGGCGGTCAGTCGTGACAGCCTCGCCTCGTCGTCGAGCGTCGGTGGCAGGGACGACCATTCGAGGGACACGTCGCCGCCTTCGAGCGAGGAGAACTGCTTGGTCATCAGGGGCCCGCCGCGGGCGAGCACCTTCCACGCCAGGTGTTGCGGCGAGTCCGACTGCTGATGGTTGCGCAGGCCGGCGAAATCGTCGTCGCCTGCCCGCAGGCTGCGCTGACCGTGGGCGTCGCCGGCGGTGAGGCCGGGCAGTGGCGGCGGGTCGGCTTCGGGCGCAGGATAGACGAGGCCGGTGGTGTCCGGAATGAATACGCTCCAGGCGCGGATCAGTCCGAGCGGCCAGCGGGTTTCGAGTGTCGTGCGCCCGAGTGGAAAGGGGCCGCGGGTCTTCGTCGGCAGGGCAAGGCTGACTTCGGTGACAGTGCCGGGCGGCAGGTCGAAGGTGGTCGATCCTCCCTGTGCACGCAGGCACAGTGCGGGTCGTCGCGCCGGGCGGTGGTTGCCGATGAGGAGATGGAAGACGATATTGTCGCCACAGAACGTGGGTTCGGTGCGGCCGTTGCGGATGGAAAGCTGGAGCAGGTTGCGAAAGGCATGGACGATGCTGGCGACAGCCACGCCCCCGATCAGGAAGGTCAGGCCGTAACCCAGGCTGAGGTTGTAGTTGATCGAGGCGATCAGCATCACCAGCAGGGCGAGGGCGAAGGCGTATCCGGCCGCGGTCGGCAGAACGTAGATGCGGCGCTGATAAAGAATGATCGGCGCGGCTTCCGGCCGCCGCAGGCGGAACAGCCAGCGGTCGACCAGTCGCCGGGCGCCGCCGGTCAAGGCGTCGACGCCCATCTTCAACTCACCGGAACGGATTGCAGCAGACGGTCGAGGGCGGCGGGGGCTGGCGGGCGGCCATCGCCGGCGAGGTGGAGGCGGTGCCCGGCGACATGCGGGAACATGCGCTGCACGTCTTCCGGCAGCACGTGGTCGCGTCCTTCGATCAGCGCCCAGGCGCGCGCCGAAGCCAGCAGGCCGAGTCCTGCGCGCGGGCTCAGGCCGCCCGCGAACTCGTTGCTCTGGCGTGTGGCCGCGAGCAGGTTCTGCACGTAGTCGATCAGGCGGTCGGCCACCTGAAGCGCCTGTGCGGCATGCTGCAGTTCGATCAGGTCGTCGGGCGTGATCACGGGCTGCTGGCGTTCGATCAGCTCGCGCCGTGCTTCGCCCATCAGCAATGCGCGCTCTGCTGCACGGTCGGGGTAGCCGAGGCGAATGCGCATCAGGAAGCGGTCGAGCTGGCTCTCGGGCAGGGGAAAGGTGCCGATCTGGGTCGAGGGGTTCTGCGTGGCAATGACGAAGAACGGGTCGGGGAGCGGCAGGGTGGCGCCGTCGGCGGTGATCTGGCGTTCTTCCATGGCTTCGAGCAGGGCGCTTTGCGTCTTTGGCGTGGCGCGATTGATCTCATCGGCCAGAATCAGCTGGGCGAACACCGGCCCGGCATTGAAGCGAAAGCTGCTGGTCTCGCGGTCGAATACCGATACCCCGACGATGTCTGCCGGCAGCAGGTCGCTGGTGAACTGGATGCGCTGGAAATGCAGGCCGACCAGACGCGCGAAGACATGGGCAAGCGTGGTCTTGCCCACGCCCGGCATGTCCTCGATCAGCAAATGGCCGCGCGCCATGAGGCATGACAGGGCCAACTGCAATTCATGCTCCTTGCCGAGGATGATCTGGCTGGCGGCTTCAAGGAGTCTGCTTGCATGGCGTTGGGGCATGAGCTCGCACATTGTGAAATTGGCTGGGAAGCGGTGATAATAGACGACAAAGACAGCGAGCCCGTAACATGGGCCATCACCGCAGCCCGTTTGAATCGGGCTGTCAGGGAAAGTTCGCCCGTTTCAGGAGAGGAGGGGTATGACAACAACGGCGTTCATCACGCACCGCGATTGCTGGTTGCATGACATGGGGGCTCATCACCCGGAATGTGCGGACAGGCTGGGGGCGATCAACGATCGTCTGATTGCCGCAGGGCTTGATCTCTACCTGTCCTTCTTCGATGCGCCGCTGGCGACCGCCGAACAGATCACTCGTGTTCATCCGGCGAGCTACTTCGACGAATTGATGAACAGCGTGCCGGAGCACGGCATCCGCCACCTCGATCCTGACACGGCCATGAGCCCCAACACCATGAAGGCCGCGCTGCGGTCCGCCGGGGCGGGAGTGCTGGCGACGGATCTGGTGCTCAAGGGCGAGATCGAGAATGCATTCTGTGCCGTGCGCCCGCCCGGTCATCACGCCGAGCGTGCGAAGGCAATGGGGTTCTGCTTTCTCAACAACGTCGCGATCGCGGCGCGGCATGCGACGGATTTTCATGGACTGGAGCGGGTGGCCATCGTCGACTTCGACGTGCACCACGGCAACGGTACCGAAGAGGTGTTCCGCGATGATCCTCGTGTCATGATGGCGAGCATCTTCCAGCATCCGTTCTATCCATACAGCGGCACCGAGAACCAGCCCGCACACTTCTGCAACGTGCCGGTCCCTGCAGGTACGCGCGGTGATGCGTTCAGGCAGGTCGTGAGCGACATCTGGGTGCCTGCGCTGCGCGAGCACAACCCCCAGGCCATCTTCATTTCGGCGGGTTTTGATGCGCACTATGAAGACGACATGGGTTCGCTCGGCCTGGTCGAGTCCGACTACATCTGGGCGACCCAGCAGATCAAGGGGGTCGCGGAAGATTGCGGCCACAAGCGCATCGTCTCCGTTCTGGAGGGAGGCTACTCGCTGAGCTCGCTCGCCCGGTCGGTCGTTTCCCATATCAAGGCACTGGCCGACCTCTGATCCGCCTCCGGTCAGCCCCGCATCACGCGTCGTGGGGCTGGCTGTGTTGCGGCGATCGGTTAGAATCAGGTTTTTACTGTTTTGGCCCCTGCCATGATTACCGGATCGATTGTCGCCATCGTCACGCCGATGAATGAGGATGGCAGCCTGGATTTCCCCCGCTTGCGCAGTCTGATCGACTGGCACGTTGCCGAAGGCACCGACGGGATTGTTATTGTGGGCACCACGGGCGAGTCGCCCACGGTGAATGTCGATGAGCACTGCGAGCTGATCCGCACGACGGTCGAGCATGCGGCCGGTCGCATTCCCGTCATCGCCGGCACCGGTGCCAACTCGACAGCCGAGGCCGTCGAACTTGCGCGCTACGCCCAGCAGGCCGGCGCTGCCGCCCACCTGTCCGTGGTTCCCTATTACAACCGCCCGACGCAGGAAGGCCTCTATCAGCACTTCCGTACCATCGCCGAGGCGGTCGAGCTGCCGCTGATCCTGTACAACGTGCCCGGCCGTACCGTCGCCGACCTGGCCAATGACACCACGATCCGGCTGGCCGAAATCCCGAACATCATCGGTGTCAAGGATGCGACCGGCAGCATCGATCGCAACTGCGACCTGATCGCGCGTGCGCCTGAAGGCTTTGCCCTGTACAGCGGCGACGACATGACTGTTGCCGCCTTCATGCTGCTCGGCGGCCATGGAACCATCTCGGTGACGGCAAACGTCGCCCCCCGTGCGATGCACGAGATGTGTGCGGCGGCACTTGCCGGCGATGCGCTCAAGACGCGCGAAATCAATGCGCGCCTGCTCGGCCTGCACCGCCACCTGTTCTGCGAAGCCAACCCGATTCCGGTCAAGTGGGCGGTTGCCCGCATGGGTCTGATGGGCGACGGCATCCGCTTGCCGCTGACGCAGTTGAGCGACACCTGTCACGAACGTGTGCGGCAGGCCATGCGCCAGGCCGGCATCAATTTCTGATCTGCAATCTTCCACCAGGAACCTCATGAATCGCTCCTTGCGCACTAATGCTTCCCTGCTTGCGCTTTCGTTGCTGCTCGCAGGCTGCTCCAGTTCCCTGCTCGAATCCAAACGTATCGATTACAAGAGCGCCAAGAACAACCAGATCGCTCCGCTAGAGATTCCGCCCGATCTGACCGCGCCCACGCGCGACGACCGTTTCGCCGTACCGGACGTGGCACCGCGTGGCGTGGCAACCTTCTCGGCCTACAACGCTGACCGCGCTGGACAGTCGGGTGTCCGCGCCTCCAATGACGTCATGCCCGTGCCCGATCGCATGCGTATCGAGCGTGCAGGCAGCCAGCGCTGGCTGGTCCTGCCCGGCAATGCAGCCGACCTGTGGCCACAGATCAGGAATTTCTGGCTCGAACTCGGCTTCATCCTGAATGTCGACAGCCCCGAAATCGGCGTGCTGGAGACGGACTGGGCGGAAGACCGCGCCAAGATCCCGCAGGATTTCCTGCGCTCGTCGCTGGGTAAGATCATCGACGGCCTGTACTCCACCCCCGAGCGCGACAAGTTCCGTACGCGCCTGGAAGAGGGCAAGGAGCCGGGCACGGTCGAGATCTATATCAGCCACCGCGGCATGATGGAGATCTATCCGACCGAGGCAAAGGACTCGACCATCTGGCAACCGCGTCCGGCTGATCCCGAACTCGAAGCCGAGATGCTGCGCCGACTGATGATCAGCCTGGGTGCAGACGAGGCCCGTGCGCAGGCAGCACTTGCTGTGGCGCCGGTGGCAGAGCGCGCCAAGATGGCAACCGTCGATGGTCAGATGAACCTGCAGGTGCAGGAGCCGTTCGATCGCGCCTGGCGTCGCGTGGGTCTGGCGCTCGACCGTATCGGCTTCACGGTTGAAGACCGTGATCGTGCCCAGGGGCTTTATTTCGTGCGCTATGTCGATCCCGATGCGGACAGCCGTAGCGGAAAGGATGAGGGCTTCTTCTCCAAGCTGGCGTTCTGGCGCAGCAGCGACAAGCCTGCCGCCGGTGGCAGCGAGTACAAGCTCAGGGTGCAGGGGCAGGCCGAAGGGTCGACCGTCACCGTGCTGACCAAGGAAGGCGCGGTGGACAAGTCGGCCACGGCCAAGCGCATGCTTGGATTGCTGCAGCAGGAATTGCGTTAAGCCGATTGATGCCGGCCTGTCCGTCCTTCGCGGCGGCGGCCGGCATCCAGTTTGATGAATGCCCGATCGTCGGGCAAAAAAAAGCCGGTCTGCAAAGACCGGCTTTTTTGCATCCGTGCTGAAGAATTACTTCGGCATGGCGTCCTTCACTGCGTCGGAAGCGGCAGCAGCGCCTTCCTTGGCAGCTTCCACAGCGTTGGCAGCGCCTTCCTTGGCGGCTTCAACGGCAGCAGCAGCGCCTTCCTTGGCAGCTTCAACGGTGTCGGCAGCGCCTTCCTTGGCGGCTTCAACGGCGTCAGCAGCGCCTTCCTTGGCTTCTTCAGCTGCGGCGGCAGCTTCTTCCTTCGCTTCTTCAACAGCAGCGGGCTGCTCGGTCGGTGCGACCTGCTCAACCGGAGCCGGTGCCGGCTCTTCCTTGCTGCAGGCGGAAAGGGCGAAGGCCATCATGGCGGCGACGAGGAGAGAAAGCTTCATTCTGTTTTCCTTTTTTGACTTGGGTGAAGACAGCAGTTGCCCGGCGTTTCGACGATGAATATCGGATACCGGAAGCACATCAATGCTAGCACGTTACGAATGCGAGCATCCACCCGAATGGTGCATTGCGAAATGCATTGAAATCGGCCTAGAGCCCAAGCTGCACGCCATTCGGACCCGTTTCGCCGCTTACCCAAAGTGTTTCAAATTGTGCGATATGCACTGAAGTGGACTGTGGATCGTCAGTGCAGTGTTTGCCGCGCGCGCGCTCGTGGTGGAAGCGGGTGACGAGATGCTTTCCATCCGCAATCGCAAAAGGGGCGTCGGGCACTGCCCGCACGTCGCTCGCCACCCTCACCACCATGCGCTGGCTGAATCGTGACAGCAGGCCGAGCAGGCGGGGGCAGCGCTGTTCGAGATAGCCCGCATCCTTGAGCAGGATGCGAATGGCCAGCGGCTGGGCCGAACGTTGCAGGAAGGCGGTGAGCGCTTCGATGCCGGCGCTGCTCTCGAAGCCGGTCTCGCCGAGATCGGGGTCAGAGAGCATCAGGGTGGACTGCGCCTGGCCGACGAGCTCGAGCAGCGCGCCCCGGAAGTCGGACCAGGTGTCGAAGTTGTGTGTGACGGGCTCAGTCATGATCGGACGAGGGATGGGCGAATCCGTCCTCGTGCCACTGATGCAGCAGGTCGAGGAAGGTGGCCGAAAGCGTCTGGCCCCGCTCCAGCTTGCGGCGGTGGGCGAGATCCGCGAGTGCAGGGTGGTCGGCCGGGTCGAACTCGACCGGCTCGCCATTGAGGTAGAAGCCGGTTTCGGACCACAGCAGCAGGGTGCGGGCATCGAGCGCATACCCGTGCTTGTTGACTGCAGTCTCGAAACGCTTGCGGCTCAGGGGTTTTTCCGGCGGGTCGAAAAAGATGTGCGCTTTCGGTTCGGTCAGGTACTCGCCGACGAACTCGGTGACGTCTTTTCGCGACCAGCGGATTGCGGAAAGCATGTTCTCGATCTGGTCGATCATCTTCGGGCCGATCTCGGCCGAGTTCTCCTGCAGCGTCAGGTCGGGGTCGGCGTACATGCCGTCGAGGCAGATGCGTTCCTGCATCCAGCCGAGAAATTCGGCGCCCAGTTCCTGTGCCGTGGGCGAACGAAAGCCGATCGAATAGGTGGTGCATTCGCCGATTGCGGTGCCGTTGTGGGCCCAGTGAGGCGGCAGGTAGAGCATGTCGCCGGGCTCAAGCACCCAGTCGTGCGCAGGCTGAAAATTTTTCAGGATACGCAGCGGGGCATCCTCGACCAGGCTGCGATCCTCCTGATCGGCGATCTGCCAGCGGCGCTTGCCGATGCCTTGCAGCAGGAACACGTCGTAATTGTCGAAGTGCGGACCGACGCCGCCGCCATCGACTGCGTAGCTCACCATCAGGTCATCGAGGCGTGCTTGCGGAATGAAGTCGAACTGGTGCAGCAGTGCGTCGCCCGCGGGCGACCACAGGTTCAGGCCCTGGACCAGAACCGTCCACGGCTGACGCTTGCCGCGCAGACGGCCGCGCGTTTGCGGCCCGCGTTCAAGCACCCACTCGCTGCCTGGCGTGTCGGGCAGGTAACGCACATAGCGGGATTCGACATCGGCGTCACAGGCGAGGTCGAACAGTTCGTCGCGCGATACGACGCCGGTGAAGCCGGGTACGGCCTGGCGCACGAGGAGGGGTTTCTTTTGCCAGTATTCCTCGAGAAACTGGCGGGGCGACATGCCCCCGAGCAGGGTTTTCATCATGGGCTGCATTATAGGCTTCGGGTATCTCCGGCGCAGCCACCGTCAGCAGTGCGGAATGCAGGCGCACGTCCGGCAATGCTCGCCGGCAGATCGTGCGCATGCGTTAAAATCGCGGGCTTTTCTCCATCGGGAAGCATCATGCCGATTGCAGTCATCGAGTCACTCGACCATGAAGGCCGTGGCGTCACCCATGTCGATGGGAAGGCGGTCTTCGTCGAGGGGGCATTGCCGGGCGAAACCGTCGAGTACGCGGTTCACCGCAGCAAACCCACCTACGAGCAGGCCGAGGCGGTGCGCTTCATCAAACCGAGCGCGCAACGTGTAACGCCGCGATGCTCGCTGTACGGTGTCTGCGGCGGCTGTTCGATGCAGCATCTCGACCCGGTGGCGCAGGCGGCGGTCAAGCAGCGCGTCATGGAGAATGCCTTCAGGCATATCGGAAAGATCAAGCCCGAGACCATCCACGCCGCCATTCACGGCCCGTCCTGGGCCTACCGCTACCGGGCACGGATCAGCGTGAAGATGCTGCCGGGCAAGGGCGGTCTGCGCATCGGCTTTCACGAGCGGCGCTCGAGCCATATTGCGGACATGCGCGCTTGCGATGTCCTGCCGAAGCAGATTTCGGCGCTGTTGCCGCGTCTGCGCGAACTCATCGCCGGGCTGTCGAGGCCGGAGCGCGTGGCACAGATCGAACTGGCCGTCAGCGACACCGGCACCGCGTTCGTCTTTCGCAACCTGTCGCCCATGTCGGCCGCCGACGAGTCCCGTCTGCGTGCGTTTGCCGACGAGGCGGAGGTGCAGGTGTGGTTGCAGCCGGGTGAGCCCGAAACCGCGTATCGTTTCCACCCCAAGGATGCACCCAGCCTCGCCTACACCCTGCCCGAGTTCGGTGTGAGCATGGACTTCAGGCCGACGGATTTCACCCAGGTGAATGTGCATATCAATCGCCTTCTGATCCGGCGCGCCATGCAGCTGCTCGATCCCCAACCGGGCGAGCGGATTGCCGATCTGTTCTGTGGCCTGGGCAATTTCAGCCTGCCGATCGCGCGCTCGGGCGCAACCGTGGTCGGGGTCGAGGGCAGTGAGTCGCTGGTGCAACGTGCGCTGGAAAACGCCCGCAGCAACGGGCTGGCCGAGCGCACCGAGTTTCATGCCGCCAATCTCTTCGACACCACCGAAGACAGCCTTGCCGCGCTGGGCCGCCTGGACAAGCTGCTGATCGACCCGCCGCGCGAAGGCGCGATTGCGGTGGTCCGCGCGCTCAGCCCGCAGCAACTTCCCGCCCGCATCGTGTACGTGTCCTGCAATCCGGCCACTCTGGCGCGGGATGCAGCCGTGCTCGTGCACGAAAAGGGCTACGCCCTGCGCGAAGCCGGCATCGCCAACATGTTTCCGCAAACCTCGCATGTGGAGTCGATTGCGCTCTTCGAACGCTGCTGAAGCGGCTCCATTTTTCGCGTCGAGTGATATACTGCGCGCCTTCCGGAAGCTTGGCAGAGTGGTCGATTGCACCGGTCTTGAAAACCGGCATACCGAAAGGTATCCAGGGTTCGAATCCCTGAGCTTCCGCCAGACCAAAGAAAAAGCCCCTTGCTCAAGGGGCTTTTTCATTTTCTGCGCGCGGTGTTGCTTCGTTCTGCTCCACCACCGGAACGACAGCCGCCGCGCATCGCTTACACCCGCAGCAGCGCCATCTTCAGTGGCGGGTTGCCGTCCGGGCTGGGGAAGTCGCTTTCGGGTTCGATCCATTCCATTTCGCGGATCGGGCGGCCGGCCTTTGTTGCGCTGCGCTGGAGCTGGTCCAGCCATTCGTCGCGCTTCACCTGCGCCACGTTGTTGCAGCAGATCAGCGTGCCGCCTTCGGCCGTCGACAGCAGGGCGGGCTTGAACAGGGCGGGGTAGTCCTTGACCAGATCAACCACGCCGAAGGGGCTGCGGGCGTAGCGTGGGGGGTCGAGAAAGACGAGGTCGAACTGGTGCGCCTCGAGTTCGGGGAAGGGAGGCATGCGCTTGCCGCGCACCATCTTCGGCTGACCGATGCCGGAATACTGGCGCAGCGCGGCGAAGGCATCGCTCTTGATGAAGCGCACGCGGATCGGCAGATCGTTGAGGCGGGCGTTCTCCTTGCCCACTGCGAGGCTCGATTCGGAGAAGTCCACGTTGATCACGTGGCGCGCACCCGCGTGGGCTGCAGCGACGCCGACGCCGCAAGTGTAGGCAAAGACGTTGAGCAGCGACTTGCCGGCCGCTTCCTGCATCACGCGCCGGCGTCCGGCGCGCATGTCCAGAAAGAGCCACGGGTCCTGACCGGCGTGGCGGGCCTGGAAGCGGTACTTGACGCCGAGCTCGCGAAACTCGCGCGGTTGTTGTGCGATCTCGATCTGCTCGGGCGTGAGCTCATTCACGATGCGCGAATTTGCCGGGCTGCGGTCGTTCAGGATCAGCGGCAGGCCGGGAAAGGCGTCGGCGTAGAAGGCTTCGAGCTCGGCCCGTTCTTCTGCACTGAGCGAGCGATGAAAGGTCTGCGCGAGCAGGGCGTCGCCGTAGCGGTCCACCGTCAGCCCGGAGAGGCCTTCGACGCTGCCGTGAAAGAGCCGACAGGCATCGGTCTGTTCGGCGGTGAGCTGGGCGATGAGGGGCGCGCGGGCGGTGAGCGCGCGGTCGAGGCTGGAAGTCAGGGCAGAGGACATGAGTGGCGGGTGTGCGGCGCGCGGGATCGCTCGCGGGCGGCCGGATGTGATTAGAGTCGCTGGCCCGAGAGTATGCATCACTCTGCTGTCCTTCCGTGCCTGAATCGGGCTTGGCGTGGTTCATAAGTTTCGACTGAGTGAAACTTCAGTGACGCAGACAGTCGTTTTCTGCACGTTTGTTCATGGCTAGGATGAAGACATGTCATCAACGGTGCCCACCATGAATCACGATCAAGCTTTCTGGCTGCCCTACACGGCCAACCGCGCCTTCTGGAAATCCCCCCGCGTCATCAAGGCAGCACGCGGTCACTACTACACGGCCGACGATGGCCAGCAGTTGCTGGATGCCTTCTCCGGCCTGTGGACCTCGGGTCTGGGTCACTGCCATCCGGCAATCGTGTCGGCGGTGCAGGAGCAGGTGGCCACGCTCGACTACAGCATGGGCTTTCAGGTAACGAACGACCGCGCGATTGCACTGGCGCGTGAAGTGGCGGATCTGGCGCCGGCCGGGCTCGACCGGGTGTTCTTCACCAACTCCGGCTCGGAGTCGGCCGATACCGCACTCAAGATTGCGCTGGCCTATCACCGTGCGCGTGGCGAGGGCCAGCGTACGCGGCTGATCGGGCGCGAGCGGGGTTATCACGGCGTGAACTTCGGTGGCATGTCGGTGGGCGGCATTCCTGGCAACCGCAAGGTGTTCAGCGCTGTCATGCTGCCGGGCGTGGACCACATCCGGCACACCTACAGTCATGCAGACATGGCCTTCAGCCGCGGTCAGCCGACCTGGGGCTGCGATCTGGCAGAGGATCTCGAGCGTCTGGTCGGCCTGCATGATGCGTCCAACATTGCGGCGCTGATCGTGGAGCCGGTGTCGGGCTCGACCGGCATCCTGGTGCCGCCGATCGGTTACCTGCAGCGCCTGCGCGAGATCTGCGACAAGCACGGCATCCTGCTGATCTTCGACGAAGTGATCACCGCTTTTGGCCGCGTCGGCGCACCCTTTGCCTCGGCCCGGTTCGGCGTGACGCCCGACATCATCACCACCGCCAAGGGCCTGACCAACGGCGTGGTGCCGATGGGTGCGGTCATTGTGCGCGAGGAGATCTATCAGGCGCTGATGCAGGGCCCGGACAACGCGGTCGAGCTCTTCCATGGCTACACGTATTCGGGCCATCCGCTGGCTGCTGCGGCGGGTCTGGCGGCGATGAAGGTCTATCGTGAAGAAGACAGCTTTGCCCGCGCGCTTGCGCTCGAACCGACCTTCGAAGAGACGATCCACGCGCTGAAGGGCGAACCGCATGTGATCGATATCCGAAACTTCGGCCTCATGGGTGGCATCGAACTGGCACCGCGTCCGGGTGCGCCGGGTGCGCGCGGTTACGAGGTCTTCCTCAAGTGCTTCGAAGCAGGCGTGGTGATCCGCAATGGTGGCGACATCCTGCAGTTCTCGCCCTTCCTCGACTCGACGCCGGACGAACTCACCCGTATCTTCGAAACCGTACGCGATGCGCTGCGCGCGGTCGCCTGAACCCAGAATAATTCAGAGAGACAGCAGATGAACACGATTGGTCATTACATCAATGGTCAGACGCTCGCCGATAGCGGACGTCTGCAACCGGTCTTCAATCCCGCGCTGGGCGAACCCGTGCGTCAGGTGGCGATGGCCAGCCGCGCCACGGTGGAGCAGGCGATTGCCTCGGCCGAGGCGGCTTTCCCTGCCTGGCGCAAGACGCCGCCGCTCAAGCGCGCCCGCATTCTCTTCGCCTACAAGGCGCTGCTCGACAAGCACGCCGACCGCATCGTCGCGGCCATCGTGGAAGAGCACGGCAAGGTGTGGGAAGACGCGCATGGCGAACTGCAGCGCGGCATCGAGGTGGTGGAATACGCCTGCGGTGCGCCGGAGTTCCTCAAGGGCGAGCACAGCCGCGACGTCGGCCCCGAGATCGATTCGTGGTCGGAGTTTCCGCCGCTGGGCGTGGTGGCCGGCATCACGCCGTTCAACTTCCCGTCCATGGTGCCGATGTGGATGTTCCCGATGGCGATTGCCTGCGGCAACTGCTTCATCCTCAAGCCCTCGGAGAAAGACCCGTCGGCGGCGATGATCCTGGCCGAACTGCTGACCGAAGCCGGTCTGCCGCCGGGCGTGTTCAACGTCGTCAATGGTGACAAGGAAGCGGTCGACACCCTGCTGACCGATGCACGGGTGAAGGCGGTGAGCTTTGTCGGATCGACCCCGATTGCCGAATACATCTATGCCACCGGCACCGCACACGGCAAGCGCGTGCAGGCACTGGGCGGCGCCAAGAACCATGCGGTGCTGATGCCCGACGCCGACCTCGACAACGCGGTCAACGCCATCATGGGCGCGGCCTACGGCTCCTGCGGCGAACGCTGCATGGCGATCTCGGTGGTGGTTGCGGTGGGCGATCAGGTCGCCGACGAGCTGGTGAAGCGCCTCAAGCCCAAGGTCGAGGCACTGGCCATCGGCAACGGCCAGACGCGCGGGCTGGACATGGGCCCGCTGATCACCGGCGTGCATCGCGACAAGGTGAAGAGCTACATCGACCTCGGCGCGGAAGAGGGCGCCGAACTCGTGGTCGACGGCCGCGCGCTCAAGGTGGCAGGCTGCGAGAACGGCTTCTTCCTCGGCGGCACGCTGTTCGACCACGTCAAGCCCGGGATGCGGGTGTACAAGGAAGAGATCTTTGGCCCAGTGCTGGCCATCGTGCGTGTCGCAAGCCTGGACGAGGCGATTGCGCTGATCGACGCACACGAATTCGGCAACGGTACCTGCGTGTTCACCCGCGACGGCGCGGTTGCGCGTCACTTCACCGACAGCGTTCAGGTCGGCATGGTCGGGGTGAACGTGCCGCTGCCGGTGCCGGTTGCGTGCCAGAGCTTCGGCGGCTGGAAGCGTTCGCTGTTCGGCGATCTCTATGCCTACGGGCCGGATGCGGTGCGTTTCTATACGCGGCGCAAGACCCTCACCCAGCGCTGGCCCAGCGCCAGTATCGAGAAGGCGCAGTTCGCCTTTCCCAGCAACGGCTGATCGGAGCCTATTGAATGAATGATCGTCTTCCCGCTGCCGGCGCTTCGGCGTCCGGCCTCGCCATCGACGGCTCGCGTCTGTGGCAGTCACTGATGGATCTGGCGCAGCTTGGCGCCACCGCAAAGGGCGGCGTATGCCGTCTGGCGCTTACCGAACTCGACGGCAAGGCGCGCGACCTCTTCGCCGCCTGGTGTCGTGCCGAAGGCTGCAGCATCCGCATCGACCAGATCGGCAACATCTTTGCCCGCCGCGCGGGCACCCGCGACGACCTGCCGGCGATCGCCACCGGCAGCCATATCGACACCCAGCCCACCGGCGGCAAGTTCGACGGCAATTACGGGGTGATGGCCGGGCTCGAGGTGATTCGCACGCTCAACCAGCACAACATCCGCACCGAGGCGCCGATCGAGGTCTGCGTGTGGACCAATGAGGAAGGCTCGCGCTTCGTGCCGGTGATGATGGGCTCGGGTGTGTATGTCGATGCCTTCACGCTCGACCATGCGCTGAGCCGCGCCGATCACGACGGCATCACCGTGGCGAAGGCGCTGGCTGACATCGGTTATGCCGGTGATGCGCCGGCGTCGGTCAGTGCCGGCGCACCGCGCTTCGGTGCCTACTTCGAGGCGCATATCGAGCAGGGCCCGGTGCTTGAGGATGCCGACACCACGATCGGCGTGGTGACTGGCGCACTCGGCCAGCGCTGGTACGACGTCACCGTCACCGGCATGGAGTCGCACGCCGGCCCCACCCCGATGCGCTTGCGCAAGGATGCGCTGTTTGCGGCGACCCACCTCATGCAGAAGGTGGTGGAGATCGCCCTGGCGCATCAGCCTGACGGGCGCGGCACGGTCGGCTGCGTGCATGTGTACCCGAACTCGCGCAACGTGATTCCGGGCAAGGTCAGCTTCACCGTGGATTTCCGTCACGGCAACGACGATGGCCTGCTGGCGATGGATGCGGCATTGCGCGCAGCCGCCGACCTGCTGCAGAAGGACTTCCCGGTCAGCGTTGCAGTGGAGCAGGTGGTGTACTTCGAGCCGGTGGCCTTCGCCCCCGAGCTGGTCGATGCCATCCGCGGCGGCGCCGAGCGGGCGGGTTGCAGCCATCTCGACATCGTCAGCGGTGCGGGTCACGACGCGGTCTATGTCGCCGGTACGGCGCCCACGGCAATGATCTTCGTACCGTGCAAGGACGGCATCTCGCACAACGAGATCGAGGACGCGGACCCCGAGCACCTGGCTGCAGGTGCCAATGTGCTGCTTCATGCGATGCTGGCGCGGGCGGGCACGGTGAGCTGAGTTCCGTCTCCAGTCGCGCGGTGCAAAGCACGACAGGGCGCCCGGCGAGTGATTCGCCGGGCGCCCTGTTTTCTGTCGTTTGCAGCGGTCTGAGGATCAGCCCTCGGCGGCAATCCTCTGCGCCATCGCGATCAGGCTGCGGTCGCTGCCGGCGGGGCCGAGCAGCGACAGGCCGAGCGGGGCGCCGTTGCGCTTGACCAGCGGCATCGACAGTTGCGGGAAACCGCTCAGTCCGGCCAGGCACAGGAGCTTGATCGCATTGTTGCGATAGTCCTCGAGCCCGGCCTCGTCGGTGGTGAGCAGGGGGGCGATGTCGGGCATGGTCGGCAGCACCATGACGCCATCGCTGCCGAGGATCTCAGCCAGTGCGGCGCGGACCTCGTCGCGGATCGCCACGCTTTCTTCGACCTGGGCATCGGTCACCAGCTTGGACCACGCAAAGCGGTCGCGCACGCCGGGGCCGAGGGCGAGGCCGTGACGCTCGATCATGTCGCCGTCGGTCTGCCACGCCTCACGTCCCTGGATGTAGCGGAAAGCCCAGTAGTTGCGATCGAAACCCTTAGGTGCCATGCGCATGAAGGCCGCTTTGCCGAACAGCGCCTCGACGCGGTCGAGGGCCGGCTGCAGTGCATCGGACACGGCACCGTCGAGCAGGCTCCAGCCGTCTTCCGGATAGAGCAGGCGGGGTTGTGCGGGCAGCGGTGAAGCGTCGGTGCCGAGCAGCACATCCGCCACCCGGCCAAAGGTCTCCGCATCGCGGGTGAAGAAGCCGCAGCTGTCGAAGCCCGGTGCGAGGTCCAGGCAGCTTTCCAGGCTGATGCGGCCGTGGGTCGGGCGCAGCCCGAAGAGGCCGCAGTGACTGGCGGGACAGCGGACGGAGCCGCCGGTGTCGGTGCCGAGGGCGAAATCCACCAGCCCGTTGGAAACCGCCGCGGCCGAACCCGAGGACGAGCCGCCGGGGATGCGGTCGGGTGCGCCGCCATTGACGGGTGCGCCGAAGTGGGCGTTGATGCCGTTCATCGAGAACGCGAGTTCGTCGGTATAGGTCTTGCCGACAAAGCGAGCACCGCTGTCGAGCAGGCGCTGCACCGTGGGCGCGGTGCGGGTCTTGATGCCCGACAGCGCCAGCACGTGCGGGTTGCCGCCGCCGGTCGGATAGCCTGCAACGTCGAAGAGATCCTTTACCGCAAAGCTGAGGCCGTCGAGCGGACCGCCCGGCGTATGGGGCAGCGCGACTGCGGGGTAGGGAACGAAGGCGTGGGCGGGGTCGTGTTCGATCAGCATGAGATGTCCGTTGTGGCTGTGGCGTGAGGGCTGTGCGGGCTTGCCCGCTCAGGCGATTTCGGTGACGGGAGGGGGTACGTCCGCTGCGGCTCGCGTCATGACCTGGGCCGTGGCGTCGGTGCGCAGGCAGCGCGCACGATGGCTGCCGCCAAGCTCGACGGCATCGGGCTGGGTCTGCAGGCAGGCGGGCTGGACGAAGGTGCAGCGTTCGGCAAAGGCGCAGCCGGCGGGCAGGTTGGCGAGGTCGGGCGGCGCGCCGGGAATGCTCGCCAGGCGCGCGCCCTTTTCCATCGCGCCGTCGGCACGGGCCTGCATCAGTGCCAGGGTATAGGGGTGGCGGGGGTTGCGGATCACCTCGCGGGTGGGGCCTTCCTCGACGATGCGGCCGGCGTACATGACCGCGAAACGGTCGGCAACTTCCACCGCAGCGCCCATGTCATGGGTGACGAAGATGATCCCCAGACCCAGCTCGCGCTGCAGTTCGCGCAACAGCAGCAGGATCTGGATCTGCACCGTGGCGTCGAGCGCGGTGGTGGGCTCGTCGGCGAGCAGCACCTGGGGCCGGCAGGCCAGCGCGAGCGCAATCATTGCACGCTGGCGCATGCCGCCCGACATCTCGTGCGGGTAGGCGTCGAGGCGGCGCTCGGGGCTGGGAATGCGCACGCGCTCGAACAGCTCCAGCGCACGCTTGCGTGCGTCTGCCGGGCTGATGCGTTCGTGGCGGCGGATGGACTCCACGATCTGCTGGCCGACGGTGTAGACCGGGTCGAGGGCGAGCAGCGGCTCTTGAAAGATCATCGACGCGACGCGACCGCGATAGTCGGCGAGCGCGCGGCTGCCCATGGCGAGCACGTCGGCGCCGGCAACGTCGACCTTGCCTTCGATGCGGGTGCGGCGCTCGGGGTGCAGGCGCAGCAGCGAGCGCAGAGTGACGCTCTTGCCCGAGCCGGATTCGCCGATCAGGGCCACGGTTTCACCGCGGGCAACGCTGAGGTCGACGCCATTGACGGCTTTGACCGGTTTCTTGCCGCCGGTGAAGGTGACGCGCAGGTCGCGCACCGACACGATCGGCGTGCGATCGGTTTGAGTGTCTGTATTCATGTCGGCTCCGCTCATGATGCGTGGATGACTGCGCCTGCTTGCGAGTGGCCGCTGTCGGGTTCATGGATCAGGCAGGCGGTTTCGCGCTGGTCGCGGTCCTCGAGGGTGGGCACACGCTGCGAACACACGGCCTCGGCGAGCGGGCAGCGGGTGTGAAAGCGGCAGCCCGGCGGCGGGTCGATGGGGTTGGGCGGATCGCCCGCGAGGGCGGCCTCTTCGGTGCGGCGGTCGGGGTCCATCGACGGCATGGACGACAGCAGCGCCCGGGTGTAGGGGTGATGCGGCTGCTGGAACAGGGCTTCGGCGGGGCCGGTTTCGGCCACCTTGCCCAGATACATCACCATGACGCGGTCGGAGATGTAGCGCACCACGTGAAGGTCGTGGCTGATGAAGAGGTAGGTCAGGCCGAACTCTTCCTTCAGGTCCATCAGCAGGTTCAGCACCTGTGCTTCGACCGATTTGTCGAGCGCCGACACGGCTTCGTCGAGGATCACCAGACGCGGCTCGCAGGCCAGCGCACGGGCGATATTGACACGCTGACGCTGACCGCCGGACAGTTCGTGCGGATAGCGCCCGGCAAAGCGCCGCGGCTCGAGGCCGACGCGTGCGAGGAGATCGCGGGCGCGGGTGATGGCGACCTGCTTCGGTACGCCATGCACCTGGGGGCCAAAGGCGATCGAGTCCTGAATGGTGAGGCGGGGGTTCAGGGACGAGTAGCTGTCCTGGAACACCATCTGCACCTGACGGCGGTATTCGCGCAGGGGCAGGGCGGCGGAGCCGACGGTTTCGCCGTTGAAGACGATCTCGCCCGCAGAGGGTTCGATCAGGTGCATCAGCAGGCGTGCGGTGGTCGACTTGCCGCAGCCGGACTCGCCCACCACGCCAAGCGTCTCACCCTTCATGATTTTGAAGTCGACACCATCGACCGCGCGCACGACCTTGCCGCCGCCGATCAGGGTTTCCACAAAACTCTTCTTGAGGTCGAAGTGCTTGACCAGTTTGCTGACGGTCAGCAGGGGCTGCGCGGGGCCGCCGCGGTCGCTGCCCGCTGGTGCGCCGATATGTTCGATGCTGATTCCGGTACTCATGACGGACTCCCTGGATTAGCTCTTGACGTCCATCGCGGAGCGCAGGCTGTCGGACAGCAGGTTGAAGGAGATCGAGGTGATGAAGATCATCACGCCGGGAAGGGCCGCCACCCAGGGCTGGGTGTAGATTGCGGTGCGCAGGGTGTTGAGCATCAGGCCCCATTCGGGTTCGGGCGGGCGTACGCCGAGGCCGAGGAAGGACAGCCCGGAGGCGAGAATCATCGACACCGCGATCAGGCTGGTTGCAAAGACGAAGATCGGCCCCAGCACGTTGCCCAGCACATGGACCCGCACGATGGTGAAGGGGCTGGCGCCCGAAGCGCGTGCGGCTTCGACGTAGTCTCGCCCCCTGACCTGGGTGGTGACGCTTTCTGCCACCCGCGCGATCTGCGGGATGAAGACGATGGTCAGCGACAGCAGCGCGTTGCCGATGCCGGCGCCGAGCGCGCCCGACAGGGCGATGGCGAGCAGCACCGACGGGAAGGCGTAGAGGATGTCGATGGTGCGCATGATCAGCGTGTTCACCAGGCCGCCCGCGTAACCGGCGAGGATGCCGATGCCGCTGCCGATGACGAAGGCGATCAGCACCGGGGTGATGCCCATGAACAGCGACAGGCGCGTGCCCAGCATCAGGCGCGACAGCATGTCGCGGCCGAGTTCGTCGGAGCCCAGCGGGAAGCCTTCGAAGCCGATCGGTTTCAGGCGCTTGAACATCGAGGTCGCGTAGGGGTCAGACGGCACCAGCATGGGGGCGAAGATCGCCATCACGATCAGGATCAGCAGCACGGCGCCGGCGCCCAGTGCAACCGGGTCGCGCATGAGTTTGCGCCCGACGCCGGACCAGAAGCCGGGCGAGCGCTCGAGAGGTTCGGCGGCAGCGGGCACGGGGGCGAGGCTTGCGGCAGTCGCAGTCATGTTCATGATCTCTGGATCCTCGGGTCGAGGGTGGTCTGAAGCACGTCCACCAGCAGGTTGAGCACGACGAAGAAGGTGGCCAGCACCAGGATCGTGCCCTGCAGCAGTGGCATGTCGCGCTGGAAGATGGCGGAGTTGAGCAGGAAGCCGGTACCCGGCCACGAGAACACGGTTTCGATCAGGATCGAGCCGCCGAGCAGGTAGCCGAGTTGCAGGCCCATCACTGCGAGTGCGGTGGGGGCGGCGTTCTTGACCACGTGCAGGAATATGCCGAAGTCGGTCAGGCCCTTGGCGCGCAGGCCGACCACGAATTCCTGCGCCAGGATGTCGGCTACCAGGGCGCGGACGGTACGGGCAATGATGCCCATCGGTATGACTGACATCGTGATCGCGGGCAGCACCATGAACTGGACGTGTGCCCAGTCCCAGGCCCATTCACCCGATCCGCCGGGGCCGGCGCCGGTTGCGGGCAGCCACATCAGCTGCGACGAGAAGATGATGACCAGCACCATGCCCAGCCAGTAGTGCGGCACGCTCACGCCGAGCACCGACAGTGCGGAGGCCACACGATCCACCCAGGAGTCGCGGAAGTAGCCGGCAACAAAGCCGAACAGGCTGCCGAACAGGAAGCCGATCAGGGTGGCCATGCACGACAGCATCAGGGTGTTGCCGACTGCACGCATGACTTCGATCGAAACCGAGCGGCCGGAGGCGATCGAGGTGCCGAGGTCGCCGTGCAGCGCACGCCAGAACCAGTTGGCAAATTGTTCGTACCAGGGACGGTCGAAACCGTAGAGCTTCATCAGCTGATGTTGCAGTTCGATCGAGGCATCGGGCGGCAGGATGGAAACCAGCGGGTCGCCCGGCGAAATATGCACCAGCAGAAAGCAGAAGAAGGCGACGCCGATCATGATCGGAATCGTGTAGATGATGCGGCGCAGGAGATAGAAGATCATCGTTCGGCCCTGTGGGTCGTTAAACAAAAACCGCCGGCGCGCCGGCCGGCGGCAAACCCGGTTCGCGCCGCGATGCCGCGGCGCGATTCGGGACAATCAGTCCATCTTCATCGTGGCGATGTCGATGAACCAGCTCTTCGGTTGCACCACGTTCTTGACCTTGGCCGACATTGCGCGCGGGCCGACGTCGTGGGCGACGAAGATGAACGGTGCCTCTTCCACGATGCGTGCGTGCAGCTTCGCAAGGGCGGCATCGCGCGTCTTGTCGTCGAAGCTGGTGCGGGCGGTCGCGATCAGAGCGTCGAACTCGTCATTGCCGAAGTAGCCCCAGTTGTTGGAAACCGGGGGGAAGGTCTTGGTGCTGACGAAGCGCACCATGGCGAAGAACGGGTCCATCGCAGCGGCGGACACGTTAATGCCGTTGGCGCCGTTGGCCGACGGGTCCTTCGCGCCCTTGCGCCAGTTGGTGAACAGCGTGTTCCACTCAAGCACGTCGAGCTGAACGTCGAAGTTGCACTGCTTCAGGCTTTCCTGGATGTACTCGTTCATCGGCAGCGGCTGCATCTGGCCGGAACCCGAGGCCGAAACCTGGATCTTCACCTTCAGCGGCTTGTCGGCGGTGTGGCCGGCTTCGACCATCATCTTGGTCGCTGTTGCGGGGTCGAACTTGATGTCGAACTTCGGGTTGCCCCACCACGGATGGTCGGGCGACACGATGCCCTTGGCTTCACCCATCATGCCGCCGAGGAAGGCCTTCAGCTCGGCGCGGTTGATACACAGGTTGGCGGCCTGGCGCACGCGCTTGTCCAGCCACGGCGAGCCTTCGGCGAAGGACAGCTGCCACGGCCAGATGTGCGGTTGCGGGTTGGAGTAGATCTTGAAGCCACGGCTCTTGATCTGGTCCATGGCGTCCGGTGCCGGCGCCTCGATCCAGTCCACCTGGCCCGAGAGCAGGGCGGCGGTACGGGCGTTGGCTTCGGGCAGCGGCAGCATCACGACCTTGTCGATCGTCGGCGTGCGCTTCGGATCCCAGTAGCCGGTGTTCTTGGCGACTTCAAGACGCTCGCGCGGCGCGAAGGAAACCATCTTGAACGGGCCGGTGCCGGAGGCATCTGCAGCAAAGGCAATCCATGCCTGCTTGCTGCGCTCTGCAACGTCGGTGACGCTGGCCGGTACGGCCTTGAACTTGGCTTCCCACTGTGCGGGCGAGGCCATGAACAGGTTGGTCAGGTTGATCGGCAGGAAGGCATCCGGCTCGGAAGAGGTGAGTTCGACGGTCAGATCGTCGATCTTCTTCGCGCTGCGCAGGGTGGGCATGCGCGAGGCGGTGACGCCAACCTGGCTGGCGTCGAAATGCTTTGCCGTCTTGTCCAGCACCTTCTGCACGTTCCACACCACGGCGTCAGCGTTGAAGGCGGAGCCGTCATGGAACTTCACGCCGGGCCGCAGCTTGAAGATCCACTTGGTCTTGTCAGCCGCGTCGACAGCCCACGACGTTGCCAGGCCGGGGATCAGCACGCTCGGTGCATCGGCCTTGGACAGATCCCACTGCGTCAGCGAGTCGTACATGGGGATGCCGGTGAAGCGGTTGCCCTCGAAGCCTTGGTCGGGCTGGCCCAGGGTGCGCGGAATGTCGGCCGCGGTCATGCCGATGCGGAGCACCTTTTCCTGTGCCATCACGGCACTGGAAGCGAACGACAGCGCAAGAAGCGTGCTGCCGATCAGGGCGGTTAGCCGACGGGTGGGCCGATTGCATGTGCTCATGGGGTGAATCCTCGCTAGGGTTGAGATGAAGATGAAAGCGTTTCTGGCTGGGGCTTCAGGCTGGCATTCCGCAAGCGTCATGCCAGGACTGAAGTGTTTCTACTAAATAAGTCGTATGTCGCTGATTCCGCTTGGTTCGGGCTGTGATGGAGGTTCAGTTCCGTTATGTGACAGTCCTTACCGTTATACGAAACGCTTTTTCGTATGCACCAATTTGGGGACTTGGCTTCAGTTTGGTGCCCGCAGCACTTCGAACAAGATTCGTTCCGCGTTTGTGGCTACCTTAGAGACAGCGTTTGGTGCAGAAAACTACAAATAGCGAAATTAACGTTTCAGGTTTATGAAACAATCGCGCCATGAAATCCCGCGCACTCCTGACCAACCTCGCCGAAGCCGACCTTCGTCTGCTCCGGATATTCATTGCGATTGCCGAGTCCGGCGGACTGGCTGCAGCCGAGCTGAGGCTCAACATCAGTCGCTCGGTGATCAGCCGTCACCTCAAGGACCTCGAAACCCGGCTCGGTGTGCGCTTGTGCGAACGCGGGCGCTCGGGTTTTGCGCTCACCGAGGAGGGCGGAACCGTGCTCGATGCGGCACGCAGGCTGCTGTCGCAGATCGAGGGCTTCAGGCGCGAGGTGGCGGGGCTGCACGGTGGCATGCGCGGCGAGCTGAACCTGGCGGTTTTCGACAAGTTCGTGACAAATCCCGAGTGCAAGCTGGCGGATGCCATCGCCGCCTTCGGCGCGGAGGCGCCCGGGGTGAATCTGAACCTGCATGTGGCCGGGACGATTCCGATCGAGAAGGGCTTGCTCGAAGGTCAGTTTCAGGTCGCCATCCACCCCTTTCACCGCGCCAGTGAAAGCCTGCTGAGCTGGCCGCTGTTCTCCGAGCAGATGTGGCTGTATGGCGCGCCCGACCATCCGCTGCTGCGCGGTGGTGCGACGCCCGATGACGCGGTTCTGCGCACTGCGGCCTTCGTCGGCCTGGGCTATCACTCGCCCAACATGGAGCATTTCTGGCGTCTCGGACTGCAGCCGGCGGCGCGTGCGCATGAGCAGGAGGGCAGCGTGGTGCTGATTCGCTCGGGACGCTATCTCGGCTTTCTCCCCGAGCACTATGCGCAGTCCTTCGAGCAGGCGGGCGTACTGCGGCGGATTCCCTCGGATACGTTGCAGTACCGCTGCGACTGGAACGTGTCGATCGCGCGCAGCCCGGCGCCGGGGCGCATCGCCCGTCACTTCACCAGCCGGCTGCGCGAACTGCATGGCGCCGAGGTCGAGCCACGGTGAGCTGGCGTGTCTTCAACATGGTTGTCGCCGGCGCTCGCGTGCGCTGCGGTGCAGCCAGTGATCAAGCAAACGGGTGGGCAAGGTGTCGCGACTGATTCTGCTGAACAAGCCCTACGGGGTGCTGTGCCAATTTACCGACGAGACCGGGCGCGCCACGCTCAAGGATCATGTCGCCGTGCCCGGCGTGTATGCGGCCGGACGACTCGACACCGACAGTGAGGGCTTGCTGCTGCTCACCGACGACGGCGCGCTGCAGCACCGCATTGCCGATCCGCGCCACAAGCTGCCCAAGACCTATCTGGTGCAGGTCGAAGGTGAGCCGGACGAGGCCGCGCTTGCGCAGTTGCGCGCCGGGGTGGATCTGGGCGACTTCGTCACCCGGCCGTGCGAGGCGCGCAGCGTAGCGGAGCCCGACTGGCTGTGGCCGCGCGATCCGCCGGTGCGTTCTCGCAAGACGGTGCCGACATCATGGCTGGAGATCGTACTGCGCGAAGGCAAGAACCGGCAGGTGCGGCGGATGACGGCGAAGGTGGGCCTGCCGACCCTGCGCCTGGTGCGCGTGGCGATCGGGGGCTGGTCGCTGGATGGCCTGCTGCCGGGGCAGTCGCGCGAGGTGCCGGTGCCCGCCGGTCTGGTGCAGACCACCGCTGCAGCGCCGCCGCGCAAGAAAGGTGGGCGGCGGAACATGCCCCGCAGGCGGTAGAATCGCCGCCAACGCATTTAGCCGACGGAAACGAGCGATGAGCATGATGGGCGTGGTTGGGCAGGTGTTGCGGATTGGCGGGCTGATGGCGGCACTCGTGCCGGCGATCGCGGGCGCGCAGATGCAGGTCGCGGAACTCGGCGCCGGCATGTTCCGCATCGAGACCGAAGTGGCCTACACCGGCCCGGATCGTCAGCTCGGGCTGATGAACCGCAAGAGCATGCCTGCGCATCACGGCATGGTTTTCGTCTTTCCGCAGAATGCGCAGCACTGCATGTGGATGAAGAACACCCTGTTGCCGCTTTCGGTGGCCTTTCTGGACGAGAGCGGGCGCATCCTCAACATCGAAGACATGCAGCCGCAGACCGAAGACAACCACTGCGCGGCCGCGCCAGCGCGCTTTGCGCTGGAAATGAATCTGGGCTGGTTTCGCGAGCGCGGGATCAAGGCGGGTGACCTGATCCGCGGTACCGAGCGTCTGCCGGCGCCGCGCTGAGCGCGCGCGCAGTCGCTGCACACAGTCTGACAGCACGTTTCGCAGCGCCGGAATTGCGCGGTTTTCTCCGCGCTTATCCGGCTTCGGGTCTTGTTCGCTGCCGGCGATAATTGCCCCACGTCGTCCTGCGTCCATGCTGATTCCTGCATGGCAGGGCGTTACCGGAGCCGATCGTGGCAGAAGAGAGCGATCTCGAGAAAACCGAACCAGCGTCACCACGACGAATAGAGCAGGCCCGCGAGGAAGGGCAGGTTCCGCAGTCGCGCGAGCTGTCGACCTTCTTCATCACCATGACCGGTGTGGCGACGCTGTGGCTGCTCGGCGACTGGATGGCGGATCGTCTGTTCGGGCTGTTGCGACGCTCGTTTGCGTTCGAGCGCGAGATGGCCTTCGACCACGTGCTCATGCTAGACGGCTTCAATACGCTGCTCAGCGGCGCGCTGCTGACCATGATGCCCTTGTTCCTGACCCTGCTCGTGGCCGCAGTGGCGTCCCCCATTGCCCTCGGCGGTCTGGTGTTTTCCCCCAAGGCGCTGGGGCCCAATTTCGGCCGCATGAATCCCCTGCAGGGACTGGCGCGGATGTTCTCGGTGCATGGCCTGGCCGAGATGGTGAAGGCCATTCTGAAATCCTTGCTGGTGGGCGGCGTGTCGGCCATCGTGCTGTGGGTCAACAAGGATCACCTGTTCGATCTCATGGTCGAGCCGCTGGAAGTGGGCATGCCCGACTTTGCCGACACCGTGGCCTTTGCGGCGCTGATGATCACCACCAGCCTGGGTTTGCTGGCGCTGATGGATGTGCCTTTCCAGCTGTGGCAGTACCACAAGAAACTGCGCATGACCAAGGAAGAGGTCAAGCGCGAAGGCAAGGAGCAGGAGGGCGACCCCCAGGTCAAGGGCCGCATCCGTGCGATGCAGCGCGAGATGGCGCGCCGGCGGATGATGTCCGAAGTGCCCAAGGCCGACGTGGTGGTGACCAATCCGACGCACTTCTCGGTGGCGCTGAAGTACGATGCGAGCCGCATGGCTGCGCCCATCGTCGTGGCCAAGGGGCGCGGCGATCTGGCGCTGAAGATTCGCGAGATCGCGCGCGAGAACAAGGTGGCCATGCTCGAAGCGCCGCCGCTGGCACGCGCACTGTATGCGCACTGCGAACTGGAGCAGGCGGTGCCCGCAACCCTTTTTACTGCCGTGGCCGAGGTGATGGCCTACGTCTATCAGCTCAATAACTGGGTGGCCGAGGGCGGATTGCCGCCGCAGCCGCCTGCCGAATTGCCGGTGCCCGAGGGGCTTGACCCCGGCGCCCCCGAAGAGTGAATGCCTGACCCATGGCCTCGAACGATACCCTGAACCTGCGCGCGCTGATCACGCCAGAGAACCTGCGCACGCTGGCGGCTCCGATCCTCATCATCATGATTCTGTCGATGATGGTGCTGCCCTTGCCGGTGTTCCTGCTCGACGTCTTCTTCACCTTCAACATCGCGATCTCGGTGATGGTGATGCTGGTGGCGATGTACTCGAAGAAACCGCTCGATTTCTCGGTGTTCCCGACCGTGCTGCTGGTCACCACCTTGCTGCGGCTGTCGCTCAACGTGGCCTCGACCCGGATCGTGCTGCTCGAAGGCCATGGCGGCGGCGATGCGGCAGGCAAGGTGATCGAGGCCTTCGGCAGCTTCCTGGTCGGCGGTAATACAGCGGTTGGCCTGGTGGTGTTCGTCATCCTCACCCTGATCAACTTCGTCGTCATCACCAAGGGTGCGGGCCGCATCGCCGAAGTGAGCGCGCGCTTCACCCTGGATGCGATGCCGGGCAAGCAGATGGCGATCGACGCCGATCTCAACGCCGGTCTGATCGACGAGAAGACGGCAAAGAGCCGACGCAAGGAGATCGGGCAGGAGTCCGACTTCTACGGCGCGATGGACGGTGCATCCAAGTTTGTTCGTGGCGATGCGGTCGCCGGCATCCTGATTCTGGTCATCAACATCATCGGCGGCCTGTTCGTCGGCGTGATGCAGCACGACATGCCGATTGGCGAGGCGGGTCGCACCTATACGCTGCTCACCATTGGTGACGGCCTGGTGGCGCAGATTCCGGCGCTGATCATTTCGGTTGCGGCCGGTCTGGTCGTGTCCCGCGTCGGTGACGAGGGCGATATCGGCGGGCAGGTCATCAACCAGGTGTTCTCCAACCCGCAGGTGCTGGGGCTGACGGCCATCATCATCGGCGTGCTCGGCCTGATCCCGGGGATGCCCAACGTGGTGTTCATCCTGCTTGCGGCCATGTTCGCCGCGCTGGCGTGGATGCGGCACAAGCGCATCGGCGAGGAGTCGCAGGCGGCAGAGGCGCCCGCGGCGGCGCAGGCGGCTGCGGCGCAGCAGCCGGCCGAATCGCAGGAGGCAAGCTGGAACGACGTGGCGCCGGTCGATGTGCTCGGGCTGGAGGTCGGTTACCGCCTGATTCCGATGGTGGACAAGGGGCAGGATGGTGAGCTGCTCAAGCGCATTCGCGGCCTGCGCCGCAAGTTTGCGCAGGAGGTGGGGTTCCTGTCGTCGCCGGTGCATATCCGCGACAACCTCGAGCTCAAGCCCAATGCCTACCGGATAGCGCTCAAGGGAGTCGAGATCGGCACTGGCGAAGCGTATCCGGGGCAGTTCCTGGCGATCAATCCGGGTCGTGTGTCGGGGCCGCTGAGCGGTCGCGAGACCAAGGATCCGGCCTTCGGCCTGCCCGCATTCTGGATCGAAAGCGGTGGTCGGGAGCAGGCGCATGCGCTCGGCTACACCGTGGTCGACGCGAGCACGGTGGTGGCCACCCACCTCAATCACGTCATCCTCAACCATGCCGCCGAGCTGCTCGGGCGGCAGGAAACCCAGTCGCTGCTCGACCATATCGGCAAGGACGCGCCCAAGCTCATCGAGGACCTGGTGCCCAAGCTGCTGTCGGTTTCCACCGTGCAGCGGGTATTGCAGAACCTGCTCGACGAGGGCGTCAACATCCGCGACATGCGCAGCATCATCGAGGTGCTGGCCGAACATGCGCCGCGCATTCAGGATCCGGTCGAGCTCACCGCGAAGGTCCGCGAGGCGCTGGGGCGCGCGATTGTCCAGAGCCTGTTCCCGGGCAATGCCGAAGTACAGGTGATGTCGCTCGAGCCCGGTCTCGAGCGCATCCTGCTGCAGGCCATGAGTGCGAGCGGCGAGGGTGGGGCGATCGAGCCGGGTCTGGCCGACACCCTGCTGCGTCAGACGGCACAGCTTGCCCAGCGCCAGGAAGACATCGGCCTGCCGCCGGTGCTGCTGGTTCCGGCGCAGCTGCGCATGCTGCTGTCGCGCTTCCTGCGCCGTGCCGTGCCTTCGCTGAAAGTCATCTCCAATGGCGAAGTGCCGGAGTCGCGCACCATCCGCATCACCGGCATGGTTGGCACCCCGACCTGATCGAACGCCCGTCGCGCAGCCCTCCGGTCTGCGTGCTGCGCCTGACGGCGGCAATCGCCTTATGACTTTCCGGCAAGGGGAATAAGCGGGGGAAAACCGGTTTATTCCGCCCATGCCGCACAGCTGGTCCGCCGCATAATCGTCTCCAGGATGCGCGCAAAGCGCTGTAGTCGGGAGACTCATCATGAACGTTAAGCGCTACTTTGCTCCAACTGCCCGTGAGGCACTGCGAGTCTTGAAGGAAGAGCTCGGTGCCGATGCCATCGTACTGTCCAACCGGGCAGTCGAGGGTGGGGTCGAGATTCTGGCGCTGCCTGCCGATGCCGTGGGGGCGCTGCAAAGCGTGCGTCCGGCGCCTGCTGCTCCGCGTGCGCCCGCTCCGGCGCCGACGCGCCAGATGGCGGCACCGATCGATGATGAAGACTTTCACCTCAGCCTGTCGGGACTGGCCGCCGGCGTGGTGCCACGCAGTGCCGCCCCGCAGCCGCCGCGCCGCAACCCCGACCCGGTAATGCGCCCCTTCAATCCGCCGCGTATCGATACCAGCGCGCACTCACCGCGCAGCAATGCTGCGCCGGCACCTGAGCGTGCAGCGGTGATGCGCTCGCGGGTGACGGTGGAAGAGGGTGGTCGCCAGGCTGCGCCCCCCGTTGAGCGTCCGTCTGCTCGCGCCGCCGAAGACGCCCGTGTGCGGGAACTGCAGGAAGCCAATAACAAACTGATGGCCGAGCTGACGGGCATCCGCGGCATGATCGAACGCCAGCTCGCAGGCTTTGCCTGGGGTGAAACCCGCCGCCATGCACCTGCCCGCGCGGCCATGCTCGGAGAACTGCTCGAAGCCGGCTTCTCGGGTACGACCGCACGCCAGCTGGCGGAAGCGATTCCCGAGGATGCGACGCCCGATCAGGCGCATGCCGTCGTGCGTGCCATGCTCGACCGCAAACTTAATGCGCGTTCGACCGACGATGACCTCATCGATCGTGGCGGCGTCTATGCGCTGGTGGGCCCCACCGGTGTCGGCAAGACCACGACCACCGCCAAGCTCGCTGCGCGCTGCGTGCTGCGTCATGGTGCGGGCAAGCTGGCGCTGATCACGACCGACGGCTACCGGATCGGGGCGCAGGAGCAGCTGCGGATCTATGGCCGGATCCTCGGCGTGCCGGTGTTTTCGGTGCGCGATGCGGCCGACCTGCGTCAGACCCTTGGCGAGCTGCGCAACAAGCACATCGTACTCATCGACACCATGGGGATGAGCCAGCGCGACCGCATGGTGGCCGAGCAGGCGGCCATGCTCAGCGGCGCCGGCGATGTCCGTCGCCTGCTGCTGCTCAACGCAACCTGCCGCGGCGACACGCTGGACGACGTCGTGCGTGCCTACGCCGGCCCCGATCTGGCGGGCTGCATCTTTACCAAGGTGGACGAGGCCGCTTCGCTGGCTCCGGCCATCGACGTCGCCGTGCGCCGCGCCCTGAATGTGTTCTACGTGACCAATGGCCAGCGCGTGCCGGAAGATCTGCACCTTCCCAACCGCGCCTACCTCCTTCATCGCGCACTGCGCGAACAGGGGGGCGAGTCACCCTGGCATCTCAACGGGGATGAGGCCGGCATGATGCTCGCAGCTGCGGGCCAGGGAGCCTGACATGATCGACGGACGCGAAGACCAGGCGGCGGGACTGCGGCGTTTGTTCCGTAACGCACCACCGGGCGTGGTTGCGCTGTATGCCACCGGTCGCTACCGCACGCACAACGCGGTGCGTGCTGCCCATCGCATTGCCGGCCATGCGCACCGCGTGCTGCTGCTTGACGAGGCGACCGGCGACGAGGCCTTGACCGCTGCGCTGGAGCTGCCGGCGGGCCCGGATCTGTTGCAGATGCTCGATGGCCGGCTGACGCTCGCCGGCCTGCTGCAGCCGGTGCCCGGTCTGCTCGGACGTGTGCCCGCTGCCGCCGCCGCACTGGCCTTGCCCCTGCTCGACGATGCGCGTCGCGCATGTCTGGTCGAAGCGCTGCGGGTCCTTCACCGTCATGCCGGTTTCGTGCTGATCCACGCCGGTCAGAGCTCGGCCAGCGACCCGTCGCCCTTTGTGCATGCGGCGCCGCGTCGGCTGCTGGTCGCAGAGGCGAGCGCGAGTGGCGCGACCGAAGCCTATCAAGTCATCAAGCAGCTCGCGGCCGCCGGTGCCGGGTCGCTGCACGTGGCCGTCTGCCGTGCCCGCAACCGGGCCGATGCGGAGCGCTTCTTCACCAGCCTTCAAGGCCTGGTGCGCCGCCATGTCGGCGTGCCGCTTGCATGGCTGGGCGAAATCGAGCGCGACGACATCGCAGAAGGTCTGTCGCAGCCGCAGTCAATGTCCTCGCCGCGCGAGCCGGAGGCCGCGTTTCTGCGTCGTCTCTCGGTGATGGCACGTAGCCGGCCGGCCGGGCAGGTGCGCAGGGAGTGAGTATTGTGATGCCGCTGACCTATCCTGCTAGCAATGCGAACGCCAGTGCGGGAAAATGGACCTCCTTGAACGCGCCTGCGGTCACGCCCGAACGGTCGCGTCGCAAAAAAATACAGGTCCAATGGATGTACGACGCTGACGGACAACTCGATACCGATCACCTGGTGGTGTCCTATGCGCCTCTGGTCAAGCGCATTGCCTATCAGCTCATGGCCAAGCTGCCTGCGAGCGTCGACGTCGAGGATCTGATCCAGAACGGCATGATGGGCTTGCTCGACGCGATCGGCCGTTTCGAGGAAGGCATGGGCGCGCAGTTCGAAACCTATGCGGTCCAGCGCATCCGTGGCTCGATGCTCGATGGTCTGCGCGAGAACGACTGGGTACCGCGCAGCCTGCGCCGCGACATGCGCCGCATCGAATCCGCCATCAACGATCTCGAACAGCAGAACGGTCGCGCACCGAGTGAGACCGAGCTTGCCGAGTCCCTCGGCGTGTCGCTGTCTGAGTACCAGCACATGCTGCAGGAGGCGCGCGGTCACCAGCTCGTCTATTTCGACGACTTTGCCCGTGACGAAGGCGAGGATTTCCTCGAGCGTCATTTCGGCGAGCATGAAACCAACCCGCTGGAACTGCTCGAGAGCGCGGACAACCGTGCCAGCCTGGTGCGCGCCATCGAGGCGCTGCCCGAGCGCGAGAAGATGATCATGGCGCTGTACTACGACGAAGAACTGAACCTGCGCGAGATCGGCGAGGTGCTGGGTGTGACCGAGTCGCGCGTGTGTCAGCTCCACAGCCAGGCCATTGCGCGCCTGCGTGTGCAGGTGGTTGGGGCTCGCCCGGCGGGCAGCACGCCCGGTGCGCGCCGCGGTCGCCCGCCCAAGAACCCGCCCGCAGGGGCCTGACGGCCACAGGATGGAATCCAATGGATAGCATCAGCCTCGTTGGCATCGCGCTCGGACTTGCCGCCATCCTCATCGGGCAGGTTCTCGAGGGTGGGCACCTGTCTTCGCTGATGCAGCCCACCGCGTTCCTGATCGTGGTCGGCGGCACTGCCGGTGCGGTCATGCTGCAAAGCCCGCTGCGCGTTTTCGTCGACGGCCTCAAGATGGCCAAGTGGGTGTTCGTGCCGCCGATGAGCAGCCATGAGGCCATCATCGAGCAGGTGTCGGCATGGAGCACGGTTGCGCGCAAGGAAGGCCTGCTCGTACTCGAAGGGCAGATCGACGGTCTGAATGATCCCTTCATGCAGCGCGGCCTGCAGATGCTGGTCGACGGTGTCGAGCCGGGGCGCCTGCGCGAAGTGCTCGAGGTCGAGATCGATACCTGGGAAGGACAGCTCAAGCAGAAGGCCAAGATCTGGGAAGGCGCCGGCGGTTATGCGCCGACGATCGGGATTCTGGGTGCGGTGCTGGGCCTGATCCACGTCATGGAAAACCTCTCCGATCCGTCCAAGCTCGGCGCCGGCATTGCGGTCGCCTTTGTTGCGACCATCTACGGTGTCGGGCTCGCCAACCTGATCTTTCTGCCGGTCGCCAAGAAGCTGCAGGCCCATATCGGGACCATGGTGTCCCAGCGCGAGATGTTCGTTGATGGTCTGGTGGGCATCGCGAGCGGTGACAATCCGCGGATCGTCGAGAGCCGCATGCAGGGCTACCTGGTCTGACGGGCCACAGCGGAACCCGCCATGGCACGCCGACGCAAGGCTCCTGAAGAACACGAAAACCACGAACGCTGGCTGGTGTCCTACGCCGACTTCATCACCCTGCTGTTCGCGTTCTTTGTCGTGATGTACTCGCTGAGTTCGATCAACGAGGGCAACTACCGGGTGTTGTCGGATTCACTGGTGCAGGCGTTTCGCAGCATCAACGTGAACGAGAGCGGACAGCAGATCATCATGCCGCCGATCGCCGTGGTGACGGGCCCCATTTCGCCGGCCCTGCAGAAACCCAAGATGCAGGCCCCGACCGCCGAAGAGAAGAAAGCCGAGGAAGAACGCCAGCAGAACGCCGCGCGCATGCGCAACATGGCCGAGGAAATCCGGCGTGTGCTCGGGCCGCTGACGCGTGATGGACAGGTCAGTGTGTCCGAAGGGGCGTTTGGCATTACCGTCGAGATCAACGCCAGTCTGTTGTTTGCGCCCGGAGAGGCCGTGCTCGGTGACGAGGCGGTTGCGGCGCTGCGGGCAGTGGCAGGCGTGATTGCGCTGGCGTCGTTCCCGGTGACGATCGAGGGGCACACGGACAACATCCCGATCAGCACCTTCCGCTTCCCCTCAAACTGGGAGCTCTCTGCGGTGCGGGCGTCGTCGGTGGTGCGCCTGTTCGTGGATTCGGGAGTGTCGCCCGAACGCCTGACCGCTGCCGGTTATGCCGACCAGCGCCCGGTGGCGGACAACACGACCGAAGAGGGGCGCACGCGCAACCGGCGGGTCGCGATCCTGATCGAATCTCGCGTGGGCGACCCACCGCCCGAAGCCCCCGGTACGATCCCGGCCAACGACCCGATCCGCTCCATCCTGCCGCCGATCGAACCCGTCGCGCCGGGTTGATTCGCTTTCCTCAATACATGTTTTCCGGCTTGAGCCGGATGGCGAGCTGCATGCCCTTGCGCGCACGGCGGTGACGCATGGTTTCGCGCTGCGCCGGCTTGAGCGTGACCGAAGTCTGCTTGCTGCCGCGGCCGATGCCTTCGACGGTGAGAATCGCGTCGTCCGCAGGTACGGCCACCGCGACCAGGGTCTCGTCTTCGTCCATGCCCATCACGATCACGCCGCGTCCGCCCGACTGCACCTTCATCTCGGCACGCGGGAACACCAGCACACGGCCGCCGGCCGATGCGGCAGCAATCCAGTCGCCCTGCACCCGCGCCGGACGTAGCACGGTTTCGCCCTTTTCCATGGCCATGAAGGCCTTGCCCGCACGCTGGCGGCTGGTGGCGTCGCCCACGCTGCAGATGAAGCCGTAGCTGCCGCTGTTGGCGAAGAAGTAGTTTGCATCCGGCGCGTCGGCCACGACCTGGGCCAGTTTGCCGCCGTCCTGAAACTCCACCAGGGTGGTGATCGGCACGCCGTCACCACGTCCGCCTGGCAGCTCCGCTGCCTTTACGGTATACGCGCGGCCACGCGTGTCGATGACGACAAGTGGCCAGGTCGTGCGCGTCTCGAGCACCGCAAAGCCGAAGTCGCCCGCCTTGTAGCTGATGGATGCAGGGTCGATGCCGTGGCCCTGGCGCGAACGGATCCAGCCGTTTCGGGACAGGATCACCGTAATCGGCTCGTCGGGCACGCTGATCTCGGCCGGCGCAACGGCGGCCACGGTTTCGATCAGGGTGCGGCGGTCGTCGCCGTATTTCTTCGCGTCGTCCTGGATTTCCTTCAGGATGAGCTTGGTCATCGCCGAGCGGTTGTCGAGGATGTGCTGCAGGCCGGCGCGCTCGTCGCGCAGCTCGCCGAGTTCCTTCTCGATCTTGAAGCCTTCCAGTCGTGCAAGCTGACGCAGGCGGATTTCGAGGATGTCCTCGGCCTGGATGTCGGTGAGGCCGAAGGCGGCGATCAGCGCAGGCTTCGGTTCGTCAGATTCGCGGATGACGCGGATCACTTCCTCGATGTGGATGAAGGCGATCATGCGGCCTTCGAGGATGTGGATGCGACGATCCACTTCGTCCAGCCGGTGCCGGGTGCGGCGCTCGACGGTGACGTAGCGGAAGTCGATCCATTCGCGCAGCACCTGCACCAGGTTCTTCTGCTGCGGCCGGCCGTCGCGGCCGATCATGGTCATGTTGACCGAGACCGAGGTCTCGAGGCTGGTGTGGGCCAGCAGCACCGCCATGAATTCGTCGCGGCTCTGGCGGCTGGAGCGTGGCTCGAGCACGATGCGGATCGGTGACTTGTCGCTCGATTCGTCGCGCACGGTTTCCACCGCGCCCAGCACCAGCTGCTTGAGGTTCTTCTGCTCCTGGCTGACTTCCTTCTTGCCCGAGCGCGGCTGCGGGTTGGTCAGGGTTTCGATCTCGGCCAGTACCTGCGAGGCCGAAACACCGTGCGGCAGCTCTTCGACGATCACCCGCCACTGGCCGCGGGCGAGCTCCTCGATGCGCCAGCGTGCGCGCATGCGCAGGCTGCCACGGCCGCCGGTGTAGGCATCGCGGATCGCCTCGGGCGAGGAGATGAGCTGGCCGCCACCGGGGAAGTCCGGTCCCGGCATGCGTTCGAGCACGTCTTCCAGTCCGGCTTCCGGGTGGCGGATCAGGTGGCAGGTGGCCTCGGCGACTTCACGCAGGTTGTGCGGCGGAATCTCGGTGGCCATGCCGACCGCGATGCCTGAGGCGCCGTTGAGCAGCACGAAAGGCAGGCGCGCGGGCAGCAGTTGCGGCTCTTCGAAGGCGCCGTCGTAGTTGGGGATGAAATCCACCGTGCCGCGATCGATCTCGGACAGCAGCAGTTCGGCAATCGGGGTCAGGCGGCATTCGGTGTAGCGCATTGCCGCGGCGGAGTCGCCGTCGCGCGAGCCGAAGTTGCCCTGGCCGTCGACCAGCGGATAGCGCAGCGAAAAGTCCTGTGCCACCCGCACCATGGCGTCGTACACCGAGGTGTCGCCGTGGGGATGGTACTTACCGATCACATCGCCGACGACACGCGCCGACTTTACATGCTTTGACGTCGACGACAGCCGCATCTCGCTCATGGCGTAAAGGATGCGGCGCTGCACCGGCTTCATGCCGTCCTCGACCTGCGGCAGGGCGCGCGACTTCACCACGCTCATCGCATAGGCGAGATAGGCGCGCTCGGCATAGTGGTCGAGGGCGAGGGTGCCGTCGTCAACAGGAGGCTGGTCTGCCGGAGGCAGGGCGGCGGAATCGCCGAACGGATTGGATATGTCGTTGCTCATCGGGAGTAGGCCAGGATCAGGCGGATATCCCGGCGACGGGCCGGAAAGGGGGCGATCTTAACCCGTCAGGGGCATTCGGCGCGAGCCGATCTTCCCGCGAACTCGTGAGAGACACGACGTCGGGCGCTGCCTTGTCGCAATTCCGACTCAGTCGGCGGCCTCATCGGCATCGTCATCAAGCAGGGCCGAGATCACCGAGTGGCCGACGCCGTCTTCCGGGTCAAGAACCTGCAGGCGGGCGACGATATGGCGACTGGCCTCGGGGTTGCCCCGGCGCAGTTCGATGAAGGACAGCGCCTTGAGGAATGACAGCAGGAAGCGCTGTGCAACCGTGCGCAGCTTGTCGTCCCCGACATCCTCTGGCGTCCAGTGCCGCCAGTCCTGGCTGACTCGCGCCTGGTGCGCGGCTTCGGCGAGGCCATCGAGCGCAACGACCAGTGCATCGTCGAACTCGCGCTGCTGATTCTGCAGCTTGAACAGGCAGCGGTAGGCGGGCAGGGAGGAGGGTGAGATCTCGATGGCATGGCGGAACAGCGCACGCGCACGCGCCGGATCGCTGCGGTGACAGCTGACGCCTTCCTGCAGGAGCGTATTGATATGGGCGGGCAAGGGGCCGAAGGCGATGCGGTTTTCCTGCGGTTTCGAACGGGCCATGGCGGTCGGGTGAAGAGTCGGGGCAGCGTGCTCAAGCAAATAGCATTCCGAGCGGAGCGCGTGGTGGCACTGAACCTGCTTTCCATGTGGTATCGAACCGGAGTCCCAATGTGAAAATTGCAATCGCTACCGATCATTTCACCACCGTCGCAGGCCATGCCGGCAAGTCGCATCACTGGCTCGTCTACGACTGCAGGCGCGACGCGCCAGTCCCGCCGCCGACCCGGGTCACGCTGGAGAAGGCGCAGCTGATGCATTACTGGAAGGACGACGGACCGCATCCGCTCGATGGGGTAGACATCGTCGTTGCGGCAAGCGCCGGCGACGGCTTCGTGCGCCACATGCAGGCGCGAAATGCGCAGGTACTGCTGACCGGGGAGTCGGATCCGGCGCTTGCGCTGGCAAGCATCATGAAAGGCGAGGCGCTGCCCGAGACGCGTTTCGACATTACGACGGCGCTGTGCAAGCTGAAGGATGTGTTCTCCCGCTACTAGCGCATGGGAAGCTGCGTGGGTGCCCGGTACGCCCAGTCAGGCGTACTCCTCATGCACGTAACGTCGGCGTTCGAGTGAGCGCAGAACCTCAATGTCGCGAAGGTTCCTTTGGTGGAATGTGGGGCCCGGCTTGGCGGGAAAGTCACATCGTCGCGTTCGCGCAAGCCGGTGGAGAGTGCATTTGCCGCAGACCAAGTGCGTGCAGTCTGCGGCGAGTGTTCCACGGTTAGCGCAGAGGCGCGATGCCGAAAGTCAGATATCCGCTTCGACCGAATCGCCCTTTTCTTCCATCCAGGCGCGGCGCCCGGAGGCTTCGCCCTTGCCCATCAGCAGGGTGAACATCTTCAGCGTGTCGTCGAAAGCGCCAGCGCGCACGTGCACCGGCAACACGCGGCGGGTGGCCGGGTCCATGGTGGTTTCGCGCAGCTGATCGGGGTTCATCTCGCCCAGACCCTTGAAGCGGCCGATCTCGATGGCCTCGGGCTTGAAGCCTTCGGCGGCGAGACGATCGCGCATCGCGGTGAGTTCGCCTTCGTCCAGCGCATACAGACGGCGGGGCGGACGCTTCTTGCCCTGGGCGGGTACGTCCACCCGGTACAGCGGCGGCTGCGCGACATAGACGTGGCCATGTTCGATCAGCTTGGGGAAGTGACGGAAGAACAGGGTCAGCAGCAGGGTCTGGATGTGCGCGCCGTCGACGTCCGCGTCGGACATGATGACGATCTTGCCGTAGCGCAGGCCGCTGAGGTCAGGCGTGCTGTCGGGGCGGTGGGCATCCACGCCGAGGGCGACGGCGATGTCGTGAATCTCGGCATTGGCCAGGATGCGGTCGGGGTCGATCTCCCATGCGTTCTGCACCTTGCCGCGCAGTGGCAGGATGGCCTGGGTTTCCTTGTTGCGCGCCATCTTGGCCGAGCCGCCGGCGGAGTCGCCCTCGACCAGGAAGAGTTCGTTGTGCGCGATATCCTCTGACTCGCAATCGGAGAGCTTGCCCGGCAGCACGGCCACGCCGGACGTCTTCCGTTTTTCGACTTTCTGCGCGCTCTTCTGCCGCGACAAGGCCTGTTTGATCGACAGCTCTGCAATCGCCTTGCCGGCTTCGACGTGATTGTTGAGCCAGATCTCGAAGGGGTCGCGGATCTGGCTGGAAACGAGCTTCACCGCTTCGCGCGAGTTGAGCTTTTCCTTCACCTGGCCCTGAAACTGCGGGTCGAGCAGACGCGCCGAGAGCACGAAGCTCATGCGCCCGCACACGTCCTCCTGCTGCAGTTTCACGCCGCGCGGCAGCAGGGTGTGATGGTCGATGAAGGATTTCATCGCATCGAAGACCCCGGCGCGCAGGCCGGATTCATGGGTGCCGCCATTGACGGTTGGAATCAGGTTGACGTAGGACTCGCTCGGGACGGCGGATTCGAACCAGGCCAGCGCCCAGCTCGCGCCTTCGCCCGGCGCAAAGCTGGTGTCGTCCTTGCCGGCGTACTTCTCGCCGGTGAAGATCGGTGCCACCGGCTCGATATCGCCCGATACCTCGTTGAGATAGCCTGCCAGACCTTCCGGGTAGGACCAGGTCTTGGTCAGCATCGGGCCGTTGGCCTGCTCGATGTCGAGCCGCACGGCCACGCCCGACAGCAGCACGGCCTTGGAGCGCAGCAGACGCTCGAGTTCGTTCATCGGCACGCGGGGCGACTCAAAATACTTCGGGTCGGGCCACACGCGCACACGGGTTCCGGTCTGACGCCCGCAATCGCCTTCGATGCGCACCGGGCTGATGGTTTCGCCGCCGTCGGAGAAGTCGATGCGGTGGATCTTGCCGTCGCGCTTTACTTCCACCTCGATGCGGGTGGACAGCGCATTGGTGACCGAGACGCCCACACCGTGCAGGCCGCCAGAGAACGCATAGGCGGAATTACCCTCGCGCTTGTCGAACTTGCCGCCCGCGTGCAGCCGCGTATAGGCCAGCACGACCACGGGCACGCCTTCGACCGGATGCAGGCCGACCGGGATGCCGCGACCGTCGTCGGCCACCATGACCGAGCCATCGAGGTGAAGGGTGACGTGAATCTTCTTGGCGAAACCGGCCAGCGCCTCGTCTGCGGCGTTGTCGATGACTTCCTGAATGATATGGGTGGGGCTGTCGGTCCGGGTGTACATACCCGGGCGCTCGCGCACCGGCTCGAGTCCCTTGAGAACGCGAAAGGAGGATTCGTCGTATTGCGTGCCTGCCATGACGGGCCCTGAAATTTCCGGAAGGGCGCAAGGATAGCAGAGACGAACAGCGGTTCAACGATGGTTCAAAGGGCGCAAACGCTTTCAAAGGGGTCAGAGTCGTTTGATCGGGCGCGATCAAACGACTCTGACCCCTTTGAAAGGCTTCTCGGAGCTGTCAGGCGCTGCCGAGGATGCGGCCGCCGCCGGAGGGGCGTGACTGGCCGTCGGCGTCGTACAGTTGCGGATGGTTTGCGGCGGAGAGCAGGACCGAGAGTGCGGCCTGGTTGTGCTGCATGCGTTCGTTGATGAGCTTGCCGTTGAGCTCGTTGCGTGTGCGGGCCTGGCGGGCGAGTTCGATGACTTCGTCCCATCGCTTCAGTACGCGCGGAAGCTGGGCGCACACCTGCCGGATCGACGCATCCTTGTTGGGCAGGCCGAGGCGGCCGAGCAGCAGGGCACGGTCGTCGTGCAGACGCTGGAGCTGCCGGTAGCGCTCGGTCTTGGCGGTCGTGAGCGCCAGCAGCCCCTCGGTGTCGCCGCTGACGAGCAGGGCTTCTTCGCGCTGGAGATGGTCGACGAATTCCCTCAGCTGAATCGCTTCAGCTTCGATCAGGAGCGCGATGCGCTGTATTTCGGCGGGTCCGGGTGTCTGCATTCGCGAAGTCTAGCGCGAAACCGCTCAGCTGCGTGCCTGCCCGTCGAGGAGGTCGCGCACGCTGTCGATCAGGCCATCGGCGATACGGTTGGCGTCGATCGTGAACCGGCCTTCACTGATGGCGAGCTTGATCTCTTCCACGCGGCTCTTGTCCGAGACCGGGGTGTTGGCCATCGCGGTTTCGGCCTTCTGCATGCTCGAGGACAGCGACGAAAGTTCGACCTTGTCGCCCCCGGCTGGCGGCGGTGTGCCCGCTGCGGGTTTGGGCCTTGCGTCCGCTGTCTGTACCGACCCAAGCGGCTTGCCCGTGCTTTCGATCTTCATGGTGAAGCTCCAGATGAAACTTGTCTGAGTGTTAGATCGGCAGATTTGCCGAAAACTTTAGGGCATTTAACACATCGTCAGTGCGACGGATCCGCACGCGAGGCTGCCTTGTCGCGCTTCCGGTTCAAAAGCCGACCTCGACGTTGCCATCGGTCGTGGCGGTGCCGGTGATCACCTGGTTGTTGGGCATGCGCACGCGCACGCTCTCGCCCGGCGCGGCGGTGTTCATGGCGCGGCCTTCGCTGGAAACCTGAAAGCCTTCCCCGCGGCTGATGACCTTCACGTTCTGCCCCTGCTTGACTGCAGCCGGGATGCGCAACATGTCGCCGCGAATCGGATTGCCGCTGGCGAGCGCATAGCGGGTGCGATGGCCGACCGCCTGCGCCGGGTCGGTCAGGGTGTTGTCGGGCAGGGCGGTCAGGTCGCCGTTCCGTCGCGCGATATCTGCCGGGCCGACAATCTGGCCGGCGCGCAGCGGGCGGGCGGTGACCAGGTAGTCGTTGATCACCGCGACACGTGCCTGCAGGTACACCTGCCACGTTACCGGCGATTCGCAACGCACGCCGACGCTGATCGCCCCCCAGGGGCGTGTGCCACCCGGTATGAAGGCTTCGAGCTGGGCGCAAGGCGGCAGCTGGTTGCGCGCATCGAGTGCGCTGATCTGCAGCTCGACGCGACCGGGCAGGCCGCGCGTCTCGAGTTCGAGCAGCTGCTGCGCCACGGCAGTCACCGGTGCGGGCGGCTGCTGAGCGTGCAGTGGCGGTGTGGCGAGCACGAGGCCGGATGCGGCCAGCGCGAGGAGGTGGCTTCGGCTTGAGCGCAGGGCGGGAGGTGAAATCTTCATGGCGCGATTGCAGCACGTCGCTTGCATGCAGGCAACTGCAATCGCCGGCAAGTTCTGCCGTGTGCCGGCAGCATGCGCCGGATAGCGGTGAAATTGGCCGGACTTTTCCGGTCTTATCTGCGCCAGGGCCTTGATTGCAGGGGGCTACCATCGGTGGCATGGAAGGTGCAATGCAGGCAGTGAACGCATTTTTCCGTTGCGCTTGCAGCGACAACCCAGTTTCCGAGGTGATGAGATGAGAACCCAGCTAGATCGGCAGATGCAGATTCACCAGTCCGCACTGAATCTTCAGGCCCAGCGTCAGCAACTGCTGGCATCCAACATCGCCAATGCGGATACCCCGAACTACAAGGCGCGCGACATCGACTTTCGCGAGGCGCTCAAAGGCGCTGTAGGCGGCCGTCTGGGCCCGCTGGCGCTGAGTACGACGAGCAGCGGGCACATTTCCGCCAGCAGCGGGAGCGCACTCGACGGACTGGCCAAGTACCGCACCGAGCTTCAGTCCAGCGTCGATGGCAACACGGTGAACATGGACGTGGAGCGCGCGGCTTTCGCCGAGAACGCCATTCACTACGAAGCAAGCATCACCTTCATCAACGGCTTGTTGCGCTCGATGCAGACGGCCATCAGCGGCCAGTAAGTACACGCTAAGGGAGGCGGATCATGAGCATTTTCAACGTATTTTCGATCGCAGGTTCGGCGCTCAGCGCACAGTCGATGCGGCTCAATACCACCGCCTCCAACCTAGCCAACGCCGACAGCGTCGTGGGCGAGGATGGTCAGCCCTACCGCGCCAAGCAGGTTGTCTTTGCCGCACGGCCGGTGGCCGGAGAAGGTTCGGTGGGCGTGCAGGTCACCGGCGTGGTCGAGAGCGCCGCGCCGATGCGTCTGGTGTATGAGCCCGCCAACCCCGCAGCCAACGCGGAGGGCTATGTCGAGATGCCCAATGTGAACGTGGTCGAGGAGATGGTGAACATGATTTCAGCTTCACGCTCCTACCAGAACAACGCCGAAGTGATGAACACGGCACGAACCTTGCTGCAGCGTACCTTGCAGATTGGTCAGTAAGCGCTGACCGGCAATCTATGCCGCAACAGGCAGGAGAATGAAATGAGCACCGTCACTTCAAGCACACAGACCGCACAGGACATCCTGAGCAACCTCGCGCGCACGGATAGTTCTGCTGACAGCGTGGCGGCAGACAGTCGGCTGCAATTCCTCACGCTGCTGACGACCCAGTTGCAGAACCAGGATCCGATGAATCCGATGGAGAACGCCGAGCTTACGTCGCAACTGGCGCAGCTGAGCACGGTCGAGGGCATTGAGAAGCTCAACACTCTGATGACGCAGTTGCTGGATTCGCAGTCTTCCGGCGAAAGCCTGCAGGCGGCATCGCTGGTGGGACGTGGCGTGCTGGTCGAGGGCAAGGGTCTGCAGCTCACCGAGGCGGGTGCTGTAGGCGGCTTTGAGCTTGATGGCCCTGCGGATACTGTCGTGCTCTCCATCAAGGATTCGTCCGGTCTCGAGGTTGCGTCCGTCACTGTCAACGATGTGGCGGCAGGCAGCCAGAACTTCATCTGGGACGGTACGGCGACCGATGGCAGTCGCGCAGCGGATGGCAAATACACGGTGAGCGTCACCGCGACGCAGGGCGAAAGTAGCGTCGTTGCACGCACGCTCGAATTCGGCTCCGTCAGCAGCGTGATTCGTGGCTCCAGCAGCACCGACCTTCAGGTCGGGTCACTGGGCATCTTCAAGGTTTCCGACATCAAGCAGATTCTCTGATCCGGAGTAACGATCATGGCATTCCAGCAAGGTTTGAGCGGGTTGAACGCGTCCTCCAAGGCGCTTGACGTAATTTCCAACAACATTGCAAACAGCAGCACGGTGGGCTTCAAGTCGAGCAGGACGATCTTCGCCGATGCCTATGCGTCGGCAATGGCGGGCGGCACATCGTCCCAGCAGATCGGTATCGGTACCTATGTGGGTGCGGTGTCGCAATCCTTCACCCAGGGTGGTCTGACTTCAACCAGCAACCCGCTCGATATCGCCATCAGTGGCAACGGCTTTTTCCGGCTCGAACGGACGGACGGCTCGATTGCCTATTCGCGTAACGGTCAGTTCGACGTCGACAAGAACGGCTACATCGTCAATGCAGGCGGCGACATGGTGACCGGGTATGCGGGCACGACCACGGGTGGGACGACGGTCTTTGCAGGTGTGCCGTCGGTGCTGCAGATCGATACCTCGAACGTCAGTCCGAACGAGACGACCACTGCGTCCGTCGGGCTCAACCTTGATTCCACGGCCCATAACCCGCTGAATCAGAACCCCGTCGGCAGCGATATCAACAGTTTTCTCAGCGCCACAACCATTCCGGTCGACAGCTACAACTACACGACCTCGATGACTGTGTACGACAGTCTGGGCAATGGCTCCCTGATGAGCCTGTTCTTCGTCCGCGATCCGGACGTGGGCGGCGTGGCGCCGAATACCTGGAATGTCTATGGGCGCTTGAGCAACGATGTCGTTCCCGATACGACCAATCCGGCGCTCTCGACGGGCAAGCCGCTCGAGAATCTCGGGTCGATTGCCTTCACGGCTTTCGGCGTGCCCGATACGACCGTGACCGGCAACGGTGTGTTCTCCGTGACCCGGACGGCGGCAGAGCTTGCGACCGGCGCGGACAGTCTGACTTTCTCGCTTGATCTCAGTCAGTCCACGCAGTGGAACACGAGTTCGGCGGTGACCACCTCGCCCAGGCAGGATGGCTACACCACAGGCAGCCTGACCGGCGTATCGGTGAGCAGCACCGGCGTGCTGCAGGGCACCTATTCGAACGGGCAGATCAAGGATCTGGGGTTGTTTGCGCTGGCAAACTTTTCCAGCCCGCAGGGCCTGACCTCGCTGGGTGACAACCTCTGGGCAGAGTCCTACGACTCTGGTCAGCCGACGATCGGGGCACCGGGCACCGGGGTGCTCGGCTCGCTGAGTGCGGGGCAGGTCGAGGAGTCCAACGTCGACCTCACCGAACAGCTGGTTCAGCTGATCGTCCAGCAGCGCAACTACCAGGCCAACGCGCAGTCGATCCAGGCTCAGGACCAGATCCTGCAGACCCTTGTGAACCTGCGTTAATCGAATTTCGAACTAAGGGGAGCGCGACATGGACCGCCTGATCTATACCGCCATGACGGGTGCAAAGGGCACGCTCGACCAGCAGGCCGCGGTGTCGCACAACCTCGCGAATGCGACCTCGACCGGTTTTCGCACCGAGATGCACAAGCTGCGCGCAGTCGAGGTTCAGACCGAGGCGATGCACACGCGCGCATTCACGACCGATGCCAGCGTCGCAACCGATTTCAGCTCGGGGCCCATGCAGGCCACCGGCCGGGCCTACGATGTCGCGGTTCAGGGCAAGGGCTGGCTGACGGTGCAGATGCCCGACGGCTCAGAGGCCTACACCCGGGACGGCAGTCTGGAGGTGAGCCCCAACGGCATCCTGCAAACCCGCAGCGGCTTGCCGGTTATCGGCGGCGGTGGTCCGATCACCTTGCCGCCCGATTCCGAGATCGTGATCGGCAGTGATGGAACGATTTCCGCGTTGCAGGCCGGGCAGGGGGTGGTGAATGCCGTCGACCGGCTGAAGCTGGTCAACCCGCCCGAGGCGACGCTGGTGCGTGGCGACGACGGCCTGTTTCGCTCCAGCGACGGTTTGCCGCAACCGGCAGACGAGGCGGTGAAAACTGCCGGTGGCTACCTCGAGGGCAGCAATGTGAACGTGGTGGACCAGATGGTGACCATGATCTCGCTGGGCCGTCAGTTCGAGATGCAGACGCGCATGCTCAGTACGGCCGAGGAGAACGACCGTGCGGCGACCCAGCTGCTCGCGAGCAGCTGATTTCGCGGCACGGGCCGTGGGTAAGGCTGGGATTAGCACGGTTTTTGCATTGTTAATCCCGAGATGGCCGGCAACGCTGCCGGCCTAAACTGAAACCTGGCCGATCCCCAGCCGAAGCGCGGCACCTGCCGACGCCGGCACCGTCAAGAGGAACCCATCATGATCCGCTCACTGTGGACCGCCCGTACCGGGCTGGATGCCCAGCAAACTTCGCTGGACGTGATCTCCAACAACCTTGCCAACGTCTCCACCAATGGCTTCAAGCGCCAGCGCGCGGTGTTCGAGGATCTGCTGTATCAGACCGTTCGCCAGCCGGGCGCGCAATCCACCCAGCAGACCCAGGTCGGCTCGGGCCTGCAGATCGGTACTGGTGTGAAGCCGGTGGCCACCGAGCGCATTTTTACCCAGGGCAATCTGCAGCAGACGGGGGGCTCGCTCGATATCGCGATCCAGGGTAACGGCTTCTTCCAGATCACGATGTCGGACGGCACGACGGCTTATACCCGCGACGGCGCCTTCCAGATCGACAGCAACGGCAACATGGTGACTGCGAGCGGCTATCCGCTCGCCGACAACATCAACATCCCCTCGGATACGGTGACCGTGACGATCGGCAAGGACGGCACCGTCAGCGCGCTGCAGTCCGGGCAGACGACGCCGACCCAGCTCGGTTCGATTCAGCTTGCCACCTTCATTGCGCCGAGTGGACTGCAGAGCGCGGGCGAGAACCTTTTTCTTGAGACCGCGTCGAGCGGGGTGGCAACGACCAACCAGCCGGGGCTCAACGGTGCCGGCGTGCTCAACCAGGGCTACGTCGAGACCTCGAACGTGAACGTGGCCGAGGAACTGGTGAACATGATCGTCACCCAGCGCGCCTACGAGATGAACTCGCGCGCCATCCAGACTTCCGACTCCATGCTCGGCCGTCTGACCCAGCTCTAAGAGGTCTGTCATGAAAGCGATCGCGCTCGTCCTGGTCCTGCTGCTGAGCGGCTGTGCGTCGATCTATTCGACGCCGCCGACTTCGGTGCACCAGCCCATGAGTGCCCGCCCCGAGATGCGGCCTCAGGCAGTACCCGCGACCGGCGGCATCTATCAGCCCGGCGGCCTGCGGCCCCTGTTCGAGGACCGGCGCGCGCGCAATGTCGGCGACATCATCACCATCAACCTGGTCGAGCGCAACACCGCGGAGAAGAGCGCCAACGCGTCTGCGACCCGGGGCTCCAGCCTGACCGGTGGCATCAGCCTGACCGCACCCAATCTGCTGGCACTGCAGAACGCGAAGCTCAATGGGCTCGATGCCAGCGTGACTGCAGATTCGGACTTTTCCGGCGAGGGTGAGGCGGCCGCGAACAACGTGTTCAGCGGCACGATCTCGGTGACGGTGATCGAGGTGTTTCCGAACGGAAACCTGCTGGTCTCCGGTGAGAAGCAGGTCGCGATCAATCAGGGCAACGAGTACATCCGCTTTTCCGGGGTGATCAATCCCACCACGGTAAGCTCGAGCAATACCGTGCAATCGACTCAGGTCGCGGATGCGAGGATGGAGTACCGCGGCAGCGGCTTCATCGATGAGTCGAACACCATGGGATGGCTGCAGCGCTTCTTCGTTGCCATCCTGCCGTTCTGAGGAGGCCGCCATGCGAGCCCTGCGCTTTCGCTTCATTCCGATACTCGTGAGCTGTGTGATGCTGTCAGGCATCTTCGCGGCCCCGGCAGCGGCCGAGCGCATCAAGGACCTGGCATCGATCGCGGGTGTGCGTGACAACCAGCTGGTCGGCTACGGCATCGTCGTGGGCCTCGACGGGTCGGGCGACCAGACCACCCAGACACCGTTCACGGTGCAGAGCATCATCAGCATGCTTGGCAACATGGGGGTGACGCTGCCTGCGGGTACGAGCCTCCAGCTCAAGAACGTGGCGGCGGTCATGGTAACGGCGACGCTGCCACCCTTTGCGCGACCGGGACAGGCGATCGACATCACGGTGTCGTCGATGGGCAATGCCAAGAGCCTGCGTGGCGGCACGCTGGTGATGACGCCGCTCAAGGGCGCGGACGGACAGGTATACGCGTTGGCCCAGGGCAACATGGTGGTCGGCGGCGCGGGCGGGCAGGCTGGCGGTGCGGCGCAGACCATCAATCATCTTTCGGCCGGACGGATTCCCGGCGGTGCAACCGTGGAGCGCGCAGTGCCTGCAATGCTGGGGCAGGGCGAGTACGTCTTCTTTGAACTCAACGACACCGATTTCGGTACCGCACGCCGGGTGGTCGATGCGATCAACATGGTTGCACCGGGTTCGGCCGAGGCAATCAACGGCCGCAGCATCCAGGTTCGGGCACCGCTCGACGTCAATACCCGGGTTGCCTTCCTCGGCCGGATCGAGAATCTCGACGTAACGCCGATGCAGCAAGCGGCAAAGGTGATCGTGAACTCGCGGACCGGTTCGGTGGTGATGAATCAGACCGTGGCCTTGCAGAACTGCGCCGTCGCCCATGGCAACCTGACCGTCACCGTGAATGCGCAGCCGCAGGTGTCGCAGCCTGAACCCCTGTCGCGCGGGCGAACGGTGGTCACCCAGTCCGGGCTTGTGAATATCGATCAGGAGGGCGGCGCGCTGATGAACGTCCGTGGCGGCACCAGTCTTGCCGACGTGGTGAAGGCACTCAACGCGCTCGGTGCCAAGCCGATGGATCTGGTCAGCATCCTGCAGGCAATGAAATCCGCCGGCGCCTTGCGCGCCGAACTCGAGATCATCTGAGGGAGGGACTGACATGACTTCCGGCATCCAGATGAACGCCTTCGACCCGGGCTCGCTGGGCGACCTGAAGCGCCTCGCCCGCACCAGTCCCGACGATCCGGAAACCCTGCGCGCGGCCTCCAAGCAGTTCGAGGCGATGTTCCTGCAGATGGCGCTCAAGGCGATGCGTGCGGCGACGCCGACCAACAGCATGTTCGACAGCGAGCAGTCGCGCACCTACCAGTCGCTGCTCGACCAGCAGCTGGCGCTGAACATGGCGCAAAGCAAGAACAACGGCATGAGCGAGGCGCTCTTTCGGCAGCTCGGCGGCATTACGGGCAATGCCTCGACGAGTGCAATCAGCGCGCTGACCATGCCCGGAAGCACGGACAACAAAGGCTTCGACATCTCAAACGTGATTCGTCAGGCGGCAAATCCTGCCGCCATGATGCGCGAGGCGCAGGCGATTGCCGCCGGCGCGACCGGTGCCGACAGCAGCGCCGACGCCGACCCGCTGGGCGACCTGATCTTCCGCCTCGACGCCGCGGCAAGAGCGGCACGCAGCACCGACGGCGACGGCTCGATCTCGTCCTCGGCACGCGATTTCGTCAATGAAGTATGGCCGCACGCCCAGACCGCCAGCGGTCAGACCGGCATTCCCGCACAGTTCATGGTTGCCCAGGCTGCGCTCGAGACCGGCTGGGGCGACAAGGTCATGCGCCATGCCGACGGTCGCTCGAGCTACAATCTGTTCAACATCAAGGCCGGTTCAAGCTGGACGGGCGAGACCGTGACGCGCAACGTCACCGAGTATGCCGGCTCGACCGCCTACACCGAGAAGGCGCGCTTCCGCAGCTACGGCTCGTATGCCGAGGCCTTCCAGGACTACGCCCGCCTGTTGTCGAACAGTTCGCGTTATTCGGAGGTGCTTGGCCAGACCAGTCCCGCTGGCTTTGCCGGCAGCCTGCAGAAGGCAGGCTATGCCACCGACCCGATGTACGCCGACAAGCTCACCCGCATCATCGCCGGCAACACCCTGCGTACCGCCCTTTCGGGCTGAGGGCAGTTAGCGGCCGAATTTGCCGGTTCTGACCTGGCAAGCATCTTGCTGATAAGGCTCAGGACTTAGCAATTCAGGGGAATGATCATGGCAGGCTTGCTCAATATCGGTTTGACCGGTTTGAACGCCGCGCAAGCGCAGTTGCTGACGACGAGTCACAACATCACCAACGCGAACGTCGATGGCTATCATCGGCAGTCGGTGATTCAGAGCAATGCCCCCCCCCAGTTCTCCGGTTCCGGCTTCTTCGGGCAAGGCACGCAGATTGCGTCAGTCACCCGCTCGTACAACCAGTACCTTGAAAACCAGGTGCTCAACAGCAGCGCCAGCCTGGCCTCCTACAGCAGCTACAGCAGCCAGATCAGCCAGATCAACAACCTGCTTGGCGATTCGACCACCGGTGTGTCCTCTGCGCTGGAGAGCTTCTTCGCCGGTGTGCAGGAGGTTGCGTCCAACCCCACCAGCGTGGCGTCGCGCCAATCCCTGATCTCCAGCGCCGAGGCAATGGTGTCGCGCTTCCAGTCGATGGATGCCCGTTTGAGTGAGATCAGGTCGGGCGTCGAGGGCGAGATCGCGTCGACCGTTTCGCAGATCAACACCTACGCCGGCGCGATTGCCGAGATGAACCAGCAGATCGCGACCGCGCAGGTGGCTGGCCCGAGCGTGGCCGCAAACGATCTGCTCGATCAGCGCGAGCAGTTGGTCAGTGAACTGAACAAGCTGGTCAAGGTGAGCACGGTGACCGAGAGCAACGGCTCGGTCAGCGTATTCATGGGCTCCGGGCAGTCGCTGGTCGTGGGCAGTACGGTGAACAGTCTGACGACGGTGCAGGATCCGAGCGATCCGCAGCGCAGCATGATCGCGATCACGTCGGATAGCGGTGCGTCGAATACCTTGCCGGAGAGCCTCATTACCGGCGGCGCCCTGAGTGGCTTGCTCGCATTCCGTAGCGAGTCGCTCGACCCCGCCCAGAATACGCTCGGCCTCGTTGCGCTCGGCATCGCCGAGACCTTCAATGCCCAGCATCAGCTCGGTACCGATCTCGACGGCGTGCTCGGCGGCACATTCTTCAACAGCCCCGCACCCACCGTGATGCCCGCGATCTCCTCTGCCACTGTGGCGATCGAAGATGTCTCGCAACTCTCGTCCAGCGACTATCTGCTGACCTGGGACGGGACCAGCTATTCGATGAAGGCGGTGGGCGGGAGCGCCATTGCGCTGACACTGCAGGCCGATGGCAGCTACAGCGGCGGTGGAATCAATTTTTCGATCAGCAACCCGAGCCAGATTCCCACGACCGGTCTGCTGATCCAGCCCACGCGCTATGCCGCAAGCAACCTGAGCGTGGCAATCTCCGATCCGCGCAAGGTCGCGGTGGGTGATCCGGTCAGCGTGGCGCCCGGCAACTACAGTGGCGCAGTGAGCGATCGGATCGAGGGGGTGAAGACCCTGTCCGTGGATGGCATCGATGCCAACAACGACGGGCTCGCGGACTTTTCGCCGATTACGCTGAGTTTCAGCGCAAACGCATTCACCGCATCGAGCGGAACGCTTGAGCGTTACGATACGTCGACTTCAAGCTGGGTTGCGAGCAGCGCCTATAATCCTGCAACCGACAGCGCGGGCGCACGCTTCAGGGTGACCGACTCGCAGGGTGGCGTCGATTATTCGTTCGAGTTCACGGCAGTCGGCGCATGGACCAGCGGCGAGAGCCTGGTATTCAGCCCGACCGCTGCCGGCGTGGCCGACAACCGCAACGCGGTGGCCCTTGGTGCGCTGCAGACCTCCAAGCTGATGCTTGCCGGCAGCAGTGGCACGGCGACGGCGACGTTCCAGTCGGTGTATGCACAGATGGTGACGCAGGTCGGCAACAAGACCCGTGAGGTCCAGGTAAACGAAGCCGCACAGGAGACGCTGCTGACCCAGGCGACCGACGCCCGGGACAGTCTCTCAGGCGTCAACCTGGACGAGGAAGCGGCCAACCTCGTGCGCTACCAGATGGCTTATCAGAGTGCTGCCAAGGTGATGTCGGTGGCGCAAACGCTGTTCGACGAAATTCTGGCGATCAGTCGTTAAGGAGATCGTGATGCGTATTTCGACCAGCATGATTTACGACAAAGGGGTCAGTTCGCTGCAGTCGCAGTGGAGCGATCTCCTGCACACGCAGCAGCAGCTATCCACCGGGCGGCGGGTGCTGACCCCCGCGGACGACCCGATTGCCGCGTCGCGGGCGCTCGAACTGGGGCAGTCCAAGGGCGTGAACGCCCAGTTCATGACCAATACGGGTTATGCCGAGGACCGCCTGAACCTGCTCGAGAACAAGCTCACCAGCGTTGGCGACACCCTGCAGTACATTCGCGAGAAAACCGTCGCCGCCGGCAACGCGGCCTATTCCGACGAGGAACTCGGTTATCTCGCCACCGACCTGCGTGCCCAGTTTGACGGCCTGCTGGCCCTGGCCAACAGCCAGGATGGTACCGGCGACTACCTGTTTTCCGGATACCGTGCCAACGACAAGCCCTTTACGGGCAACCTGGCCGGTGTGAGCTACAACGGCGACTACGGCACACAGACGGTGCAGGTATCGGCATCGCGCTTCATGCCGGTCAGTCTGCCTGGGTCGGACATATTCGGCGCGACGCGCACGATCGATGATTCGCTGGTGCAGGCCTCGACCGGCACCCATACCGATGGCTCGGCGAATACCGGTGGCACCACGCTCAGCGGTACGCTGAGTTCGACGGTGAGCACCAGCCAGCTCGGTCACCGCTACGAGATCATCTACGATGCGACGACCCCGGGCTATGACGTCTATGAGTACCAGCCTGGGAACCCGTCCAAGGTGACCGTTGCCACCGGCGCGGCCACACTGGCGTCGCTTTCGGCGACGCTGGGTATCGATCTGCAGATGACGGACAGCAGCGGGGCGGCGGCCACGCCGGGCGACGGCGACCGCTTCGAACTCTTCGTCGGCTCTCCCGACATGTTTACGAACCTGGGTCTGCTGATCGACTCGATGGAGCGGCCGGGGCCGTCTGGCATGGCAGGGGGCGCAGTGGCCTTCGGTCTGAACAGCATGGACGGTGCGATCGACAATGTGCTGACAACCCGTGCCCAGATCGGCTCACAGCTGGTGGAAACCGAGAGTCTGCAGTCGATTGGCAGCGATCTCGACCTGCAGTATGCGACGGTGATCTCCGAGCTGATGGATGTCGATTACGTCGAAGCCATCTCCAACCTGACCCAGCAGCAGACCTATCTGGAGGCGGCACAGCAGTCCTTCCTGAAAGTGTCCGGCCTGTCCCTGTTCAACTACCTCTGAGCTTGCCATGCGTGCCCGTCGCTTCCTTCTCGCTCTGAGCATTCCCGTGCTCGTCGGTTGCAGCCAAATGGAAACCTATGGCGGACCCGTGGCGGGCGTCGTCGGGACGCGCGCGCTGCTGAACAGTCTCGACCTGTGGTCGACGACATATCTTTCCAACGGTCTGATTGCCTATGCGATCTACGATCCGCTCCAGCCGACCTGGACCATCGAGGCCAGCGTGACGGGCGAGGATCGCGTTCAGATGGATCTGCAGATGAAGCGCCTGGTGACGGGCGGCGAGGGCGAGGCGCGTCAGGTGTTCATGCGCACGGCGCGCAGACTGGTCGAAGAGGGCGGCTACGCCGGTTTCGACGTGCTGCGCTTCGAAGAAGGTGTGGAGGCAACCCGGCCGTTTGCACGCCGCACCGCAAACGGTGAGATCCGCCTGGTGAAGTCCCGCCAGTTCCCGACGCTGTAGGGCCCGCAGCAAAAAGCCTGCAACTCAGAGCAGGCCTCCGCGCCTTCGCGCTTCCGCGTGAAATCCCGCCCTGAAGTGATGGCCACGCGCGGGTGCTCAAGGTCGCGGTGAAAGTGCTTCCAGCAGGATCGGCACGGTGTCGAAACTGCGCTCGAACAGGCTCTGCACCACCGGACCGAAGTTGGTCATGATCAGCATCAGTGCGAAGAAACCCATCGCCAGCGTGAGCGGGAAGCCGATCGCGAACAGGTTGAGCTGCGGCGCGGCGCGGGTGAGGATGCCGAGTGCGATGTTGGTGACCAGCAGCACTGCCACCACCGGCAGCGACAGCAACAGCCCGGTTGCGAACACCGTGGTGCCGGCGCGCGCGATATAGCCCCAGCCATCGGCGCTTAAACTCGCCGTGCCGACCGGCAGCCACTCGAAGCTTCGCACCAGCAGGTCGATCATGATCAGATGGCCGTTGATGGCGAGAAAGAGCAGCGTGGCGACCAGCCCAGCAAAATCCGAGAGCACCGCGGTCTGTCCGCCGGCATCGGGGTCGAAGAAGATCGCGAAAGACAGGCCCATCTGCATGCCGATCAGGGAGCCGGCCATGTCGATGGCTGCAAACACCAGTCTCAGCATGAAGCCGATGGCCACGCCGATGAACATCTGCTGCACCATGATCATGAGCCCGATGCCTGAGCCCGGCGGCACGGCCGGCATGGCCGGCATCACTGGCAGCAGGGCGATGCCGATCCCGAGCGCGATGGCCAGCCGCGCGCGTGCCGACACGCCGCGGTTGGAGAAGATGGGGGCACTTGCGAACAGCCCGAACAGGCGCGCCAGTGGAAACATCAGGGCGGCGAGCCAGGCATCGAGCTGTGTCGCGGTCACGCTGAGCATCGTGCCTGTGCCTTCAGCCAATCATGATCGGGATGTTTTCGAACAGGCGGCGCATGAAGTCGGTCAGTACGGTGATCATCCACGGGCCGGCCAGCACCAGGGTGACGAAGATGGCGATCAGCTTGGGAACGAAAGACAGGGTCATTTCGTTGATCTGGGTCGCGGCCTGAAAGATGCTGATGACCAGGCCGGTCACCAGTGCGGCGAGAAACAGCGGCGCCGACACCATCAGGGTGACTTCGATCGCCTGGCGTCCGAGATCGATGACTGCGGTGGGGGTCATGGCCGGGCTCCCATGTTTGCGCGCCTAAACCGCAAAGCTCTGAACCAGCGAGCCGATGAGCAGGGTCCAGCCGTCGACCAGGACGAAGAGCATGATCTTGAACGGGAGGGAGACGATCACCGGGGACATCATCATCATACCCATCGACATCAGCACCGAAGCGACCACCATGTCGATGATGATGAAGGGAATGAAGACGATGAAGCCGATCTGAAAAGCTGTTTTCAGCTCCGAGGTGACGAAGGCCGGAATCACGACCCGCATCGGCAGATCTTCGGCCTTCTCCACCGGTGGCACCTTGGCAAGGCCGGCAAACAGGGTCAGATCGGGTTCGCGGACCTGCTTGAGCATGAAGGTCTTGACCGGCACCGAGGCGCGCTCCAGCGCCTGCTCGAAGCCGATCGTGCCTTCGGACATCGGCACATAGGCGTCGGTATAGACGCGGTCGGCGACCGGCGCCATGATGAAAAAGGTCAGGAACAGCGCGAGGCCGAGCAGGACCTGGTTCGGCGGCGATGTCTGCGTGCCCATGGCCTGACGCAGGAGCGAAAACACGATGATGATGCGGGTGAAGCTCGTCATCATCAGCACCATCGCCGGCACGAAGCTGAGCATCGTCAGCAGCAGCAGGGTCTGGATCGTGAGGCTGTAGGTCGTGCCGCCATTGGCGGCCGGTACGGTGGTCAGGGCGGGCAGCGCCTGGGCCAGCGCAAGGACAGGTGCGCTGCCGAGGACAAGCCCGACCGTGGCCTGCAGCAGGTGCTTACGCGCCATGGCGGCGCTCCAGTGCTTTCCTGAACCACCCGGCGAAGTCGCCGCCGGCGACGGTGCCCGTGTCGTTGGTGGCGGCGTCGGTCGGAAAATCGGAGGCTTCCATGATGTGCAGGGTGCGAACGCTGCCCGGCGCCACCCCGAGCACCAGCACCTTGGGGCCGGTCTCGACCAGCACGACACGCTCGCGCGGGCCCACTGCGGTCGCGCCCAAGACCTTGAGCACGCCTGCGGCGTTGCGCGGCTGGGACAGACGCTTGATGGCCCAGAGGCAGGCAACCAGCAGCGCGATCACCACGACCAGTCCGAACAGCATCTGGCCGAGGCTGCCCGCGAGATCGGTGGCAGGGCTCGGGACGGGGTCGGCTGCCCGCGCAAGCGCAGGCAGCAGGAGCATCAGGAATGGCGTCAGTTTGAAGGCGGGTTTCACTGCGTCTTGTCGATGTTGGCTGCGGGGGGGATGTCCCCCTGCACGCGAGTCAGCTGCGAATCTTCCGCATGCGCTCTGCGGGGGTGATGATATCGGTGAGCCGGATGCCGAACTTGTCGTTGACGACCACGACTTCGCCCTGGGCGATGAGCGTACCGTTGACCAGCACGTCCATGGGCTCGCCGGCGAGTCCGTCGAGTTCGACGACCGAACCGTGCGCGAGCTGGAGCAGGTTACGGATCGACAGCTTGGTGCGGCCGAGCTCGACCGTGAGCTGGACCGGAATGTCCAGAATCATGTCGAAATCGTTGATCGCGCCCGGTTTGCTGCCGCTCGAGCCGAAATCCTCGAACAGCTGGCTGGCCGGCTTGGCCTGGTAGGGCGATTCGTCCATCGCGGCGGCAGCGAGGTCGGCCGCAACCTGTGCGGCCTCGCTGTCCACGCCGGACTCGGTCGCGGCCTGCTCCTGCATCGCAGCAGCCCAGTCGTCTTCGCTGATCTGATTGTCTGTGTCGTCAGCCATTCTGGCCTCCCGCTGGCTTGTTGATGTCCTGCTCTTCGCTACCGATGAAGCGTTCGACCTTGATTGCGTACTGTCCGCTCTGTGTTCCGTGCCTGCACTCGATGATGGGCACGCCGTCGACTTCGGCCTGGAGCAGATCGTTGACGTGCAGAGGGATGACGTCGCCGACCCGCATGTTGACGATGTCGCGCAGGCTCACCTTGGCTGTGCCAAGGTTGCAGGTCAGCTCGACCTCGGCCGTTTGCAGCTGCCGTGACAGCAGGTTCTCCCAGCGCCGGTCCTGCGTCAGGTGGTCGCTCTGCATGGTGGAGTAGAGCAGATCGCGAATCGGCTCGACCATGGAGTAGGGGAAACAGAAGTGCATATCCGCCTGCGCACCGCCAAGTTCGAGCGAGAAGCTGGTCGCGAGCACGATCTCGGACGGCGTCGCGATGTTTGCAAACTGCGAATTCATTTCCGAGCGGACGTATTCCAGTTCTAGCTTGAAGACCGGTGCCCAGGCTTTGCTGTACTCCGCAAAGACCACGTTCAGCATGCCCTGGATGATGCGTTGCTCGGTGGGGGTGAAATCCCGCCCCTCGACCCGGGTGTGAAAGCGTCCGTCGCCGCCGAACATGTTGTCGACGACGAGAAAGACCAGGTTGGGATCGAATACCACCAGCCCTGTGCCGCGCAGGGGTTTGGCAACAACCAGGTTCAGGTTGGTCGGGACCACCAGGTTGCGCACGAATTCGGCGTACTTCTGCACCCTGATCGGACCGACGGAGACCTCGGCATTGCGATGCATGTAGTTGAACAGGCCGATCCGCAGGTAACGGGCAAAGCGCTCGTTGATGAGCTCCATGGTGGGCATGCGCCCACGCACGATGCGTTCCTGCGTGGCCATGTTGTAGGGGCGCACGCCCCCGTCGTCGACCTGTTCTTCGGCCGGCTCGTCGGACTCCCCGCTGACGCCGCGGAGCAGCGCATCAACTTCTTCCTGGGAGAGAAAGTCCGAAGACATGGCGGCCTCGTTACTGAATGATGAACGAGTTGAACAGAACCGACTGGACCGGTGTCGCCACCGTCATCCTCTGGCCGGGGGGCGGAGGGGGGAAGCCCAGCGCACTGTTGACCTGGTCGAGAATCTCCAGTGCGAGTGCCTCGCGTCCCTCGATGGTCTGCACCTCGGACGGAAGCTTGCTCGACAGCAGCAGGTTGATGCGATGCCGGATCTCGGGCATGAAGCCCTTGAGTGCATCGGCCGTCTTCTGGTCGGTCACACGCAGCGCGATGATGGCCTGAAGGTAGTGGTCGCCCTCTTCCCGGCGCAGGTTCACGGTGAATGCGTCGAGCGCGGCAAAGACCGGCGGCCGGCTCAGATCCACAGCACTTGGCGGGGCCACGGCTGCCGGGGCTTCCGCATGATCGCCGTTTTCGCCGCCACCTTTCTTGAGCAGGATGAGCGCGCCGATTGCGCCGGCGACAACGATCAGCAGAACCAGCACCACGATGATGATGATCATCAGCATCTTGCCACCCTTCTTGGGTGGTGCATCACCTGCGGGTGCTTCCGGCTTGTTTGGGGCTTTCGCCATGAAACTCTCCTTTTCCTACGCCTGGATTATGGCTCATCGCCATCTCGGCCCAAGCGCGGAAAAGTGGGGCAGAGTGCCCCTTATTCATGCGCTTCAGGCGAAGGTGTCGACCAGCCCTTCAATTTGTCTGACCCAGCGCGTGGCCGGTGCGGCCCCACCTGCGTCCATGTCGCTCTGTCCGATGCCGCCGCGACCGCTACGTTGACCGCGATCGTCACCCGAGGCCTGCTGCTCGCCCGACGTGCTCACATTGGCCTGCCCGAGGCTGATGCCCGACTGCGCCAGAATCTCGCGCAGCTTGGGCATGGCCTGCTCCAGGGCGTCGCGCGCCGCCTGGGTCGCAGCGACAAACTGGGCGGTGGTCTGATCGCCGTTCAGGTTGATCGAGACCTCGACCTTGCCCAGATGCGGCGGCGTGAGTACCAGTTCTGCCTTGCTCTCCGCGCGGCCGACCATCCACATGACCCGGCTGCCGACCTCGTCTGCCCAGGCGGCCTGGCCTGCGGGCGTGGCAACGGCCAGTTGCGGCGCCGACGTCGTGATCTGGCCCGGCTGGCGCAGCGAGTGCATGAACGAGGCCTGCGCGCCGTCTGGCATGTCTGCGCTGACCGTCTGCAAGGCCGTTGCTGCGCGCTCTGCGAAGCCGGACAGTGCTTCGGGTCTGAGCTGCAGCGGGATCGCACTTTGCCCCTGCTGGCCGGCCTGAGCGAAGTTCGGGGCTGGCTTCGGGAGCGAATCGGCGGAATTCTGAAGTGATTTCCCTTGGGTGTCACCCGCCAGGGCGATACTCGCGGCAAGGCCGGCCTTGTTTGACCCGTCTGCAGCGACCGCAGTCGTGCCCGCACGCTCCCTGGCGCCGGGCAGCAGGGCGGCAATCGCTGCCGGCAGACCGGCAATTGTCATTGCCGGCTCGGTGGGCTCGTTTGCCGCTTCGGCCGTCGCAGGGGCCTCCGTCGTCACTTCACTTTCGGTCTGTGTGTCTGAAGCAGCCGTGTCGCGCTGGGCGGGTTCGTTGTGTGCCGCATCGGCGCGGTCCGACGCTCGAGACTCGCGCTCTCTCTCGGATTTCGAGGCGGATTCGGACCGCGATTCGGATCTGGAGTCGGGCCGGGACTGCGCGTCCTGAATGCGGTCCGTGCTCGAAGTTGCCTCTTGGCGGGCGCTGGTGTCCTTGCTCCGTAGCTGTCCGCGCAGCACGTCGGAGAAGCCTGACGAGGCGGCGTCTCGGGAATAGGCGCTGCTGTTCGCCATGCTTCCGGCGGTCGACAGGAAGGGAAAGGTCTGCGAACTGGATGCAATCTGGGATGCCATGGTCTTGCCCTCTTCAGCGTGTGTCACGCTTGGTATTAGCAGAAAGCGTGCCAATTCTGGCGCTCAGTCGCCGTCGCGCTCAAGGTGCTGACGCGCCGCGTGTTCGTCACTGGTGCGTTGCTCCTGGCGGGACTCATGGCGCGATTGCTGGTCCTGGTGACGCTGGGACAGGGTGTCGAAGGCTCGCACCTTGTTGCGCTGTGCCATCCAGACCTTCTGGCCCTGACTGGTATGATTTCGCGACTGTTCGACAACCACGTGCTGTGCAGCGATGGCGTCGTCGATGCGGTTGATGAAGGCGGTGTAATTGCGCAGTTCGTCCGGCCCGATGCCGGCGCGGGCTGCATCGACAAAGCGCTCCCGGTACTCGGCTCGATAGTTCTCAAGCATTTCGAGTTTCTGCTGGCCACTGCGTTCGGATGCGATCAGCTCACCAAGGCGACGCGCAGCGTCATCCATGCGGGTATTGGCCAGATCGAGCAGCGGTTGCAGCGGAAATTTGCCTGTCATGAGTGCGCAGCGAATATTGACGAAGCGTATTGTAGTCGACCCTCGCGCTCTGGCGCCAAGCACGGCTTCTCAGAGAGCCTCATTGCCTGCTTCCTGGGCAATCCTGCATCTCACGACACGGTTCTTTCCGCTCTGCTTGGCTTCGTACATGGCCGCATCGGCGCGTGCCAGCACCACGTCGATTGTTTCCCCGTGTGCGCGTGCGGTCACGCCGGCACTGAAGGTGATGACGACCCGCTGTTCGCCGGCCATGAAGAACACGCGGGTGAGCTCGCGCTGCAGGCGCACCAGCGTCTGCTCGGCCTGCTCCAGGGTGGTCTCGGGCAGGATGATGACGAACTCTTCGCCGCCATAGCGGGCGAGCGTGTCCTGCGGACGGAGGTTCTCGCGCACGACCCGCGACAGATGCACGAGGGCGTCGTCGCCCGTCTGGTGGCCGAGCGTGTCGTTAAGCTTCTTGAAGTTGTCGATGTCGAGCAGGGCGACGCACAGCGGGACCTCATGCCGCTGTGCCCGCGCCGCTTCGCGGATGAAGACTTCTTCGAGGCCGCGGCGGTTGAGGCTGCCGGTGAGCTGGTCGTGACGCACCAGGTGGCTGGCTTCTTCGAGTTCCTTGTGCAGGCTGTCGATCCGCTGCTCTGCATCGAGGGCACGTTGCCGCGCGGCTGAAAGGTCATCGCGCGAGCGCTCGGCCTGGATCTGGATGCTGCGGGTCTCGGTCATGACCTCGTCGAGCAGATGACCGATCTCGGAGATGTCGCGTGCTGCGGCAATCTTCCGTGCGCAGCTTCCCATGCGGTCGTGATAGCTGCCGGTTGACTCGGCGAAGCTGGCAAGCTGGTCCACGAAGCCGGCAAGCATCTCCTTGAGCATGAGCTGGGCTTGCGAGAGATTGTGCTTGAGCTGGCTCTGCTTGTAGATGACCTCCTTCAGGCGCCGGCTGGCGTCGTCGATCAGGCGGGGGGTCGCGGGTTTGTCGACGATGTCCCGCAGCATCTCGATCTGGCCGCCGAGCCACTGGTCGTCGATGACCAGCTGGTCGATGTTCTCCAGCAGCAGCTTGAGCAGGTCGAGCAGGCCGGCGCGGACCTCGGAATCGTCTGCAGCGGTGAGTTCGAGGCGGTGAGCGAACTTGCGCAGCTGTTTGCCGACAACGGCAAGCGCACGCGCGTCGGTGGCGCTTCGCGTTGCATTTGCGATGAGCCTGGCGTCGCTGATCAGCTCGGGGTGCTCGGCCAGGAAGGCGGGCAGTACCGACTCCATGGTCAGCGCGAGCAACTCGCGCAAGGCTTCGATCAGTTCGGCTGCGTCGGCGTCCGCGGCAATCAGTGAGCCCGTCGTGGGGGCCGCCGGCGCCGCTCTGGCTGTCGCCTGCAGGGGCTGTTCGGTCTGATCGGGCAGTTCCGGCGTATCGCAGGGCGCAGGGCGCTCGGGGTCGACCGGCGCCTGCCCCCATGCCCTCAGCAGGGCCTGAAGGCGCGTGTGCAGGGTATTGGGATCGCTCGCGCCGAGCACGCGTTCGAGCGATTCGCGTTTGCGTGCCGAGGTCCATCCGAGCTGCCTTCCTTCCCATTGGCGCAGCAAGGTGGCGATGAGCTCATTCCATGCCTGCGGCTTCTCCGCACTCAGGCTCGCCAGGTACTGGTCGAGCGCGCGCTCTGCAGCGCCTGTGTCGGCTTCGTTCAGTGCCTGGTCGAGCTGTCGCGCGAGACGCTGTCGCTCTGCCGTGTCTCGCGGCAACTGCTGGGCGATACGGCGCATGAAACGCTCGGGAACCGGCGCGGCGGCTGGCTTGGTGCCGGCGATCTCGTGATACAGGCGCAGGTAGTTCTCCGGCGTCGGCGGGGTGCGTCGCATCGCGAGCTGGCGCAGTGTCTCGCGCGCAATCTCGGAGGGGTTCGTAGGCTCTGCCATATGGCTCTGGAATGGGGGACTGAGTACGGGGGGCTGAGTACGGGGTGCGCAGTACGCGCGTATCAGGCCGAGTTCATCACCCGGTTCTTGCCCGCGCGTTTTGCGGCATACATGGCCTTGTCGGCGCGTTCGATCGCCTTCATCGGATCTTCGGTGTCACCAAGGCAGGCAATGCCCGCGCTGAAGGTGATCAGCAGATGCTCATGCTGGGCGAGGAAATAACGGCGCGTGAGCTCGCGCTGGAGTCGAATCAGGATGATCTGTGCCTGTTCAGGCTCGGTTTCCGGCAGCAGGATGAGGAATTCCTCGCCGCCATAACGCGCGATCGAATCCTGCGGGCGCAGCGTGTCCTTCACCACGCGGGCGAGGTGCCGGAGCGCGTTATCGCCCACCACATGGCCGTGTGCGTCATTGATCTGCTTGAAGTTGTCGACGTCCAGCAGGGCGAGGCTCAGCGATGTGCCGAACCGGCGCATGCGTGCAATCTCGCGCTCGAGCGCTTCATCCAGACCCTTGCGGTTCAGCGCGCCGGTCAGCGGGTCGTGGCGTACAAGCTCGCTGGTTTCGTCGAGTTCGCGCTGCAGCTGGACGATCTGCTGATTTGCCGACTCAACCTGTTCGCGCAGGCGCGAGAGCTCCTCGCCCGAGCGGTGTGCGGATTCCTGCGTGCTCTGCGTCTCGCGCAGCACTTCTTCGACGACGTCCGAAAGCTCCTTGATGTCGTGCGCTTCACTGATCCGGCGCGCGCTTTCGGTGAGCACGACCTCGTAGTGCTCGGTGGACGTGGAGAAGGCCGAAAGCTGGTCGATGAAGCCCGTCAGCATCGACTTGAGCTTCTGCTGTGCGTCGGTCAGCTGGTGTTTCAGCTGACTCTGCTTGTCGATGACCGTGCGCAGCCTGCGTTCGACGTCGTCGAGCAGTCGCAGGTCCAGGGGCTGGTTGAAAGTGTCCGCAATCAACGACAGCTGCCCGTGCAGCCAGCTGTCATCGACGATCAGTTCGCGGATATTGTCGACGATCAGCCTCAGCAGGTTGAGCAGTGCCTGCCGAATCTCCCGCTGTTCGTCGCCAGTCCACGTAACGCGCGCAATCAGGCGGTCGACGCGCGCAGTGAGGTCCGCGACCTGTTCGGGGCTTGCCGGCGCCACAACCAGGGCGGCGATGGCTTTGGCTTCGGAGGTGAGCGCCTCGTCGTCTGAGAGTGGCGCAACGCAACCCGTCAGGAGCTTGGCGAGCAGTGGCCCGAGTGCGTCAGGGGGGGG
>SWCC01004781.1_pt1 | contig 164374 bp, 102 predicted proteins | sample 4692971 | NCBI WGS metagenome assembly SWCC01 (sample SAMN10267277, study PRJNA491770) | bioreactor metagenome | isolation source: DHS bioreactor inoculated with subseafloor sediment | place: Japan: off Shimokita Peninsula | collected 2006-08
TTTTTTTAGACGCAATAATGGGAAAGGTATCAAACCATTTTTAAATGCCTTTATAGAACAATTATCCAAAACAAAAGGAGGGGGGTATGTTTCCATTCCAAGTGGAAACCATGATTTTAAGAGAATGCGGTCAGACGAACGTACATTGGATGATCTGAAAGTTATTTTTACTTTGCTACTCACACTACCCGGGATACCTTTTATTTATTACGGTGATGAAATTGGTATGCGCTACATTAAAAATCTTCCTTCAAAAGAAGGAGGATATGACAGAACTGGAACACGCACTCCAATGCAGTGGGATGCAAGCGTGAATTCGGGATTTTCTACTGCATCTTCTGATAAACTCTATCTGCCCATCGATTCCAGCAATAAACGACCCACAGTAGAATCTCAGAGCAATAATCCTAGATCACTACTTAACCATGTAAGAAAACTCGTTGATCTGAGAAAAAATAACCCAGCTCTGCAAGCAGATAGCATGTTAATTCCGCTCTATGCAAAATCCAAAAAGTCTCCCTTTGTTTATTTACGCCAAAACAAAAATGAAAGATTCCTGATTGCAATTAATCCATCCAGCCTGGAATCAAAAATTAGAATTGACAACATTATTGTTAATGATACTATGCTTATGATAGGTCGTGGAATAAAATGCTTTGAGAATAAGAAAGGAACATCATTACTGATAAGTGATACATCATACGGAATATTCAAATTGTAAAATGTTTGAGAAGGTGATTAACTGATTTTTATAAAATTTCACCCAAAGTAAATAAGAGTATAGTTCGAAGAATTCTTACTCTGGGTGAAAATGAAATTTATACTATCTAATCTAATCAATACTTAGGATCTAGACTTATTTGAATCTCTCTTCTTTACAAACCTATCAATTGCTTTTAATAACTCTTTATTTTTAGTTTGAAATTCCTCATCTTTGACTTCATCAAGAAAACTTAAAACATATTTTTTTACTTTTTCTGGATTTTTCTTAAATAAATGCCAGGATACTCTGTTAATTCCATCATCAACGGTTTCTTTAACATCTACTTGATTTGTATATGATCTAAAGATTTCTAAGGACTCAAAATTATCAATATGTCCAATTCCATCTAAAGCAATATTTCTTTCATTTCCGGATTTGGCAAGTTCTAGTGATTTTTTATATAAATTAATTCTTTGTTCGTCAGATAGATTTTTATCCAAGTTGATAAAATTTGTAAAACCTTTAAGTGCAGTACTTCGAATTTTTTCATCATTAGTAGTCTCCGCTACCTGTACTAATTTGGTTAAAGGTTCCGGCGTTGACCAACTTGATAAACCAATTACTGATGCGAGTTTAATTTTTTCGTTATCACTTTGCAACTCATTATTGAGCATTTTAAAAGCATCATTATTGTTAGTGTATCCTAAAAGTTTTAAAAGGGAACATTTATTCTCAATATCACTGGTAGTTTCTAAAGAATTTAAAATTATCCCATTATTTTTACTATTTGGATCTTTTGAAATTACCTTTGAAATTGTTCGCTCTGCTTTTTTTCTATCAGCCTTAAAAGGAGGATTCAAGAGTATGATAGTTAGATCAGCTAAATTGTCGTCAGTTGAAATTTCTGAAAGAGATCTGTAGGCTTCAGCACGAATTTTACTATTTTTTGATTTGGTAAGATCTATAATACCGTTAAAAGCAGATTTAATGTTTCTAGTTCCCACTATTCTAATTAATTCCACTTTAACATCATCAGAAGCAATTGCTAGATTTTTAATTATAGTTGGATCAATTTTCTCTCCTTTGAGTAAATCTAGGGTTGATCTAGCGTAGTCAGCTTCGTCTCCGCTTTTGTGAGCAGCAATTTCAACAATTGTGAGAACATCATTTTCATTACCAATATTGGCGAGGGCTTTTATGGAAGCTATTCTAACAGCTTCATTTTCTGAGTTTAAAGTTTCTAATACATATGGTTTACTTTTTTTATCGGCTATATCTTCAAAAACACTCAACATTTGTATTTGATTTGCTGGTGAGAGGGATGACAAAAGTTCAGCAAACTCTGTTATTTCATTAGCCTTACGTAAATCCCTTATTTTTGATATTGCAACTAATTTCATTTCATCGGATTCATTAGATATTCTTTCTAATATTTCTTTTGCCTGATTTTTTGAAGTATTTATTATCCCAACTAAAGCGGCTCTTTTTAGATAGTTAGGTATATCTTTTCGATAAATATTGGAATAAATTCCATTTGCATCTTCATATTTATTTTGGATCACCAATTCATCGGCACAAGATAAATAAGAATCCCAAATCACAATTTTAAGTTGTCCTTTTGCTTTTGTTGAGTATTCGTCAAGTCGTTGTGCGGATTCTCTATTTGCTATTTTACCCAATGCAAAAGCTGCTGCAATTGAAATCTCTGAGTCATGATTTTTTAATAAATCTGACAAGATAGATACCGCATTTTCACTTTCGCGAACACCTAGAGTATTTATGATTCCAAGTTGAATATTATTGGAAGAACTTCCTAAAAGCTTCACTAATGCTTCATCAACTGCATTTCCATGAATCTTTTCCAAAGCATACCTTGCAATATCAGTTGTTTTAGCATCGCTTAATAGATCACTTAAAATTGGGAGAGATTTTTCAGATCCAATAACTCTAAGTTGTCTGCAGGCAAATTGTTTACTCGCGAATGTTGCATCGCCAGAAAGTAAATTAATTAATTTCCCTTCAAGCTCATTCCTTTTCGTCTCGGAATAGACAGATGAATTAACCTGATCAGCAAATTCCATAAGCAGCGTTCGATCTTGGCCAAAATCATATTTAGCAATTTCATTTTCAATTTTATAAGTGATTTTAGTTGAAGATGAACAGCTAACAAAAATTAATATTAATAATGAAAATATTGCTGGTAAAAGTAATCTTGCTGATTTAGTTCTATCAATACTAAATAACATTTTAAAACCTCATTGGAGTTTATCAAATTTTCTTGAATTATTAATTTATTCCTATAAATGATAAGGGGTTCTCATTGGTCTGCCCAATAGTCTTGAGGCAACAGGATCACCAATGATTTCTTCTGTTTTAGGATTAAATTTAATTGTCTTTCCCAATAACATGGCAATTTGTCCTAAATGCCCAGGAGATGCAGAACGATGTGCAGTTTCACAAGGGGCAATGGTTTCTTTCCTACTTTTTACACAATCAAGGAAATTCCTGGCATGTCCGGGAGAATGCAAATAATTGATCTCATTTGGTCTAATTTTTTCATTCAGTAAAAGTTTATTACTTGAATCTATTCTTCCACCCCTATTAACCCAAATCCAACCTTCATCACCAATCCATTTGGTTCCTGATGTTCCATTACAAATATCTGAATGTCCACCAGCGAGAATCATCTTAACACCTTCAGCATATTTTGTAGTAACTCTATACTTTGTTGCTGCATTCCAAAGTCCCGTTTTAGGAAATTCTCCATAACCGGAAACTTCAACAGGTCCTGTTTTATCAAAACCTAATCCCCAATGAGCAATATCGCCATGATGACCAATCCAATCCATGAATTGTCCACCTCCATAATCTAAATGCCATCTCCAACTCTTATGTACTCTTGCTGATGCGTAAGGTGACCAAGGTGCGGGTCCTAACCAAGTGTCATAATCTAATTCTTTTGGTGGATCAGTAATTGTTTCAGTCCCTCCCCAATCTGAAAACCCTGAGGGCAGGCCAACTTCTACGGTATGGACTTTACCAATTCTTCCATTCCTGACTAATTCAGCTCCGAACCTAAAATTACTTTGCGATCTTTGCCAACTGCCAGTCTGCCAAATTCTATTATACCTTTTTACAGCCTCACAAATTGCTCTACCTTCCATTAAATTATGTGAAAGGGGTTTTTCGCCAAAGATATCTTTACCAGCTTTAGCGGCAGCTATTGCTACTATTCCATGCCAATGATCCGGCAATGCTATTGATATTACATCCAAGTCTTTACGGCTAAGAATTTCTTTATAATCTGCATAAGTTTGGCAATCATTATTTCCATAGTAAGTATCCACAATATTTTTTGCATTATTAAGATGGTTTTTATCAATATCACAAACAGCAATAACACTAGTATCCTTTTCACGCAAGAAAGCTTCCATATTACCAGTTCCTTGCCAGCCAATTCCGATGCAGCCAATTCTTATTTTATCACTAGGAGGAACAAAATTATTTCTTCCTAAAATGGAAGAGGGTATTATGTATGGAAATGCTGCTAATCCAGCAATAGTACCTGCACTTGTTTTAATAAAATCGCGTCGAGTTTGTTTCTTTTTGTTCATAGTTTACCTAAAATATTTTATTAAGTATTTAATTTTTAGTTATCTTTTATAGCCCACAAAAATCCCCGTTTCATAACTTCCATCACTTCGTAAACTTCAAAATCTTTTACTGAATGACCAATAGATGAATAAAATACCTTTCCCTTGCCATAGATTTTTTTCCAAATTGTGGGCATTTTAACTCCTTCAATCCAATCTGCATGTTCACCGTTAAATGTTGTACTGGCTAGAACTTCAACTCCTGGATCAACAAGCATATAGTATTGCTCGGAATAAATAGAAAAATCTGATAGACCCTTGGTTATAGGGTCATCATGATTTTCGAAGTTAACGGTAAACTCAATCTGTCCACCAGGGTGAGCGACAAATTGAGCCCCAGCCATAAATAAATACCCTGTATTTGAACGGAATGAATCTCCTGTTCCTCCGTGACAACCAGCTAGCCCTGCGCCATTTTTAACTGCTGCCAATAATCCATTTGATTGATCTTTTGTCATTTCACCCATTGTCCATGCCTGAATGATTAAGTCAAAATTTTCCATTTTTTCTTTATCAGCATAAATTTCTAGAGAATTAGAGACTGTTACATTAAATCCTTGTTCTTCTAACCATGGTAAAAATAGATCTTTAAATCCTTCAGGATCGTGACCTTCCCAACCGCCATAAACAATTAGAATAGATTTTTTTCCCTCATCCTGGTTTTTAGCAAGAATCATACTGAATGTTATAAAAATTAATGAAAATGATAGGAATAAAATTTTTGATGTCATCTTTAAGAATTCTCCATTTATTGTTAAAAATAAATTACAAAATCCATATCTTTTATTTGATAATTATATAACCATCAAACAAAATGAAGCAACTAAAAATATTTAAAATTATTCAACTAATCTATTTTGAACTTTTTGATTTTTGAATAATTTCAATTTCATTCAACAGATTTTTGCTTTTAGTTTGAAAACGAACAGTATTTATTTGTGGTAATAATTCAGTTATATATTTTTTAATTTTTTCAGGATGATCGTTTCTCAGGTTCCAGGAGACTCTAGTAATTCCATCATTTACAGTTCTTGCAATTTGAGGTTGATTTATATAGGATTTTAGAATCTCAAGCGCTTCGAATTTATTTATACGGCCTATCCCATCTAAAGCAGTATTTTTTTCGTTTCCCGTTTTAGAGTATTGCAGCGATTTTTTATATAGCCCAAATTTATCATCTTTTTTTAAATTTCTATCTAATCCAATAAATTTTGTAAATCCCTTTAGAGCTGCACTTTTAATATTTTCATTTTCACCTGTAATCATACAATTCATTAAGTCTTTAAGCGGCTCTGCAGTTTGCCAATTTGAAAGTCCGGTGATTGCAGCTAATTTAATTTTTTTATTGTTATTCATAATTTCTTTTTGAAGGATTTTAAGTGAATTTGATTCGTTTGTAAATCCAAGTAATCTTAGAAAAGTACATTTAATATCAATATCATTTTGTGAATTTAATTGATTTATAAATTCTTTAGAATTGTTTTCGTTTGGATAATTGGTAATAATCCTGGAAATAGCTCGTTCAACTTTTTTCCTTTCTGAGTTGGTTTTTTGATCTAGTAAAACTTCAATAAATGTATCTAAGTTTTTATCGGTTGAAATGCTAGCTAAAGATTTAAAGGCTTCGGATTTAATTTTATTGTTCTCAGATTTTGTAAATATAAGAATATTATTAAATGCTGATGTTATATTTCTAGCTCCGACAGATCTTATTAGCTCAACTTTAACGTTCAAATCTTTTGCAGAAGACATTCCTAGGATTATTGAATCATCAATTTTATCTCCTTTCAGCAGATCAAGTGTTGCTCTTGCGGTGCTTCTTTCTAATCCAGTTTTAGTTGCTGCAATATTTGCAAGAGTGAATGCATCACTCTCATTCCCAACGCTTGCCAGTGTTTTGATGGCTGCAATTCTAACATCTTTAATTTCCGAACCTAACATTTTCAAAACATCTGATTTAATATTCTTGTTACCAAGGTCTTTAAATGCAGCAAGCATTTGAATTTGATTTGCTGGTTTGAGTGTTGGCATAAGTTGAACAAAACTATTTAAATCTGTATCAGCTGGCAGTTCCCTAATTTTTGAAATAGGAATAAACTTTAGCTTATCTGGTTCAGAAGTAATTCTATTTAATATTTCTTTCCCTTTATTGCCAGAAGTCTTAATAATTCCAACCAAGGTTGCTTGCTTCATTTTTGTTGGAATATCTTTGCTGTGCAAATTTAAGTAGTAACTATTAGCTTCTTCCAACTTTTGTTGATTTACTAATTTATCAATAGATAGTAAATATGAATCTAAAATTGTTGATCTTAGTTGTAAGTTCGATGTGTTTAGCTGAGTTTCTAAATATTGAAAAGCTTTCTTATCTCCAAGCTTACCTAGTGCTGATGCTGCTGTAATTGCAATTTCATTATCTGTACTCTTTAATAATTCACCAATCGGGGGAGTAGAGTTTTTATTACCTCTAACTGCAAGTGTATTAATAATGGCGATTTTGATATTTTTCTTTGTACTAAGGAGTAATTCAGTTAATGCCTCATCAATTTTTTCACCTTGAATATTTTCTAAAGCATATTTGGCAATATCTGTTGTTTTGTCATTCATAAGCATCTCTAACAAAACTGATGCAGATTTTTCCGAACCTATTATTCTTAACTCCCTACAAGCAAATTGCTTTCCCGCAAAGGTTGCATCACTTTGAAGAAATTTCAATAAATCTTCTTCTGCCATTTCCCGGGATTCTTTAGATTTTGCAAGAGAATCAATTATTTGAGCAAATTCAGAAAGATGTATTCTGCTATCGCCAAATTTATAACTTGAAATATTTGCGAGTGATTCTTCACTAATTACATTCAGCGATGAAGAGCATCCTTGCAGTATCATTATTAACAGAAAAGCGGAAAGTATAAAATATTTGCTGATATCTCTTATTTTGCGGTCTGTTGTTAACATTATAATCTCTTAGAATTTTATCATCTTTAATACTTTTGTTAATTATTCTATAAATGATATGGAGTTCGCATTGGTCTGCCTAATAATCTAGATGCAACTGGATCATCAATAATTTCTTCCGTTTCCGGGTTGAATTTTATAGTCCTCTCTAATAACATAGCTATTTGACCGAGATGCCCAATTGAAGCAGAACGATGAGCTGTTTCACAAGGAGCAATTGTCTCTTCTCTACTTCTTACACAATCTAAAAAGTTTCTTGCGTGACCCGGGGATTTGAGCAAATTAATTTCATTTGGGTTAATTTTATCATTTATTAAAAGCTTATTACTAGAATCAATTCTACCACCTCTATCAACCCAAATCCACCCCTCATCACCAATCCATTTTGTTCCGGAAGTACCATTGCACACATCTAAATGACCACCGGCAACTATCATTTTTGTCCCATCAGCATATTTTGTGTCAAGTCTATATTTTGTTGCACTATTCCACATACCAGTTTTAGGATACTCGCCAAAGCCAGAAACTTCAACCGGACCTTTGTTATCGAAATCTAATCCCCAATGAGCTATATCGCCATGATGCCCAATCCAATCCATCATCTGTCCACCACCATAATCTAAGTTCCAACGCCAATTAAAATGAACTCTCGACGAAGCATAAGGAGCGTATGGTGCAGGTCCAAGCCACGTTTCATAATCTAATTCTTTTGGTGGGGGAGAAAGATCAAAATTTCTACCGGAAGTAGAAGGTCCAGAGGGTAAACCAACTTCAACAGTATGGACTTTCCCAATTCTGCCATTTCTGACTAATTCACATCCAAATCTAAAATTGCTAAGTGATCGTTGCCAACTTCCAGTTTGCCAAATTCTACCATAACGTTCTACAGCGTTGCAAATTTCTCTTCCTTCAAACAAATTATGAGATAATGGTTTTTCTCCAAATATATCTTTACTAGCCTTTGCCGCAGCAATGGATATTATTCCATGCCAATGATCTGGAAGTGCAAGTGAAACAACATCAATATCGTCTCTTGATAATAATTCCTTGTAATCGTGATAGGTTTTACAATCATTATTACCATAATATGTGTCAACCATTCCTTTCCCAATTTGCAGGTGATTTTTATCTACATCACAAACAGCAACTATAATGGCATCATTTTCTTGCAACATTGATTCCATATTCCATCTTCCTTGCCCACCTAGACCAATGAAACCGATTTTTATTTTATCACTTGGAGCAATAGAATTAGTTCTACCAAAAACAGAAGATGGTATTATATGTGGAAATACTGCAAGTCCAGCAATTGTACCAGCAGTAGTTTTAATAAATTCTCGTCGGCTTGGTCTCTTAATCTTCATAATTCATCCAATTAATTACTGGGATTATTTAATAGAAGTCTCTAAATCTAATATTTAACACTTTTAGATATAAAAAATGGTTTGAAATATTAATAATATTCAAAACACAAGTGAAAGTTACATAATTATTTTGATATTAGACAAACGATTGTCTAACTTTATATGGGATGATTTCAATTTACATAAAATTCACATTTCTGCCAAAAAAGGTAAGATACAAATGAGAGTATTTCGAAAAATATTTATCTTCTTAATTATAATCCAATATGGCTGTCAACACTTTGATTTAGATAAATCTCAGACCAACCTAAGTAAAATTCTAGAAAAGTTTAATAATCCAAACTCACAAACAGTCATTATCGCAGCTCATCGTGCACAGCATACGAAATATCCTGAAAATTCACTTGAAGCAATTCGTCATTCAATTGAATCTGGTGTTGATATGATTGAAATTGATGTTAGACAGACTAAAGATGGTATGTTAGTTTTAATGCATGACGGGACGATTGATAGAACAACAAATGGGAGTGGCGAACTTTCAAATTATACATATAACCAACTTCAAGAGTTTAATTTAGAGAAAGAGTTCTCAGATACTTTAATGCACAAAATCCCACTGCTTGAGGAAGCTCTTAATCTTGCTAAAGACAAGATTATGATTGACTTAGACATTAAGGGTGCGCCAGTTAAAAAATTAGTTGCAATTGTAAAGATGACTAAAACTGAAAACCAAGCAGTATTTTTTGATAGTGAATTCCCAGTTCTAGATAGTATCTTGATCCTAGACCCTAATTTAATGATTATGCCTAGAGCATACTCATCTGAGGATGTTGATAAAATTCTAGCTAAATACAATTCAAGTATTATTCACATTGATGATAGCTTTTATACTGAGCAAGTTGTTTCTAAAATAAAAAGAAGCGGAGCCAGAGTTTGGATAAATGTTTTAGGTAGACAAGATTCAATAGCAAACAGTGGAAAAATTAGTCTAGCGTATGATACCGTTATATTGGGTGGAGCCAATATAATCCAGACTGATTTACCGAATACCTTGAAGAACTTTCTTAAAGAGAGAAATCTTAGATAGACCTTTAATCATAAAAACGGAATAGATCATGCTACGAAAATTTTACTCATCATTATTCTTCCTTACATTCATTATCTCATTCTTTCTCTCAGGGTGTGGAAATAATCAGATTAAATATCAAACCGATGAGTATATAAAAGATTGGTTGGTTATTGGATCTTTTCCTAACTGTGAAGGATGTTCGAAAACTAGTTATCATCATGATTCTAGGTGCACTGGATTTTATACAGATTATTTAAAATCAATAGGTGGTGAAAAAAATGCAATTCCAACCGTTGATATGAAAGTGAAAATTGAGGGACAAGATATAGAAAAAGCCTGGTTTAAGCATAGCAGTGCAGAAGATAAAATATTCCTTAATAAATTTATAAATCCAAAGGATTTCGCTATAGCTTATGCATTTTGTCAGATTGAATCTCATGAAGACAAAAAATCTATTCTTTCAATTGGTAGTAATGATGGGATTAGAGTATTCTTTAATGGAGAAGAAGTTCATGAAAGTCATGATTATAATGGCAGATGGCTTCAACCCGATAATGATTATATTCCTGTTGAATTAAAGAAAGGAATAAATAACCTTATGCTAAAAATTGATCAAGGAACCGGTAATTTTGGTTACGTTGCTCGATTTTTAGATTATGATTCTGTTGTTACTAATATTAGGAATGATCTGGATACTTACAAAAGACTTAAAGTTGTGTCCATAAATGATACTCTAGAAGCTACATTTGGTACGGCAAGTAAGATTTCCGTATTAAACCCGAAGGGAAAAGTAAAAATTGAGCTTATCCATGCGAAGAAGGGTAAAATGATTGAAAAAGTAGTTTTTCCTGGTGAAGATGTTCCTTTCATAATGGAAAAAATCCCTGATGGTTTTATTACCATGAAAGCTACATTTCCAACACCTAATGATGGTGATATAATTTCAGAAACAAAATATTATAATGGTAAAATAAAAAAACATCCTCGTGTTAAAAGATTAACAAAGGACTTAACAATTGTCGATGAAAAGGGTAAACCATTCTTTCCAATTGGAACTTATGGAGCATCCCCCGATAATTACAAGTTACTAAAAGAAGCTGGTTATAATTTTGTGGTAGCACCTGCTGAAAATTTAGATAAAGTACATGAGGCAGGATTGTTAGCGGCTGTTCCGGTGCATAGTAAAGACAATAATCCTGAAGAGTATTATGAATTTATTAGTAAATATAAAGATCATCCAGCTGTACTTTGTTGGATGCTATATGATGAGCCTGGTTATCACAGATCTGATTTATTGTACATCTATGATATTTATAAAGCTGCTTATAAAGCTGATAAAATACATCCTTCATATCTCGTTATAACAACAAGCTCAGTATACAAAACCTTTGGACCGTGTTGTGATGTTCTTGCAATAGATACTTATCCTGTAACTAATGGTCAAATTGAAGAAGTAGGTGATCATATAAAAGAAGCATATGACCAATTGGAAAGAGAAACTCCAATCTGGCATTGTGGACAAATGTTTACATGGCCTGAACAAAGAAGACCTAATCCACAAGAGCATCGTTTTATGACTTATTATCCATTGATGAATGGTGCAAAAGGTATGCTTTGGTATACTTTTAAAGGTTATGGTCAATATTTACCTGTTGATGATCCCGAACTATGGGAAGCGCAACAAGTAATTCTGAAAGAATTAAATGAACTAGCACCCTTATACTTAGAAGCTGGTTTTGGCAAAGAAATTCAACTTACTCAAGAAAATGAAAATATAAGAGCTATTGTTAAGAAAAGCTCAATTGGTACTTATTTAATTACTGCCAATATCTCTAAGACAGATGAATATAAAGTTGAAATTAAAATTGGGAAAAAGTATAACGGAAATGCTTCCGTATATAGTGAAGACAGAAGCGTTGTCGTAAAAGATGGTATTATAAAAGAAAACTTTAAACCATTAGATGTTCATATTTACAAATTGAATTAGCTCAATTAACTATAAAGCATTAATTTAGAAAGACAGAAAATATGTATAGGAGTATAAGCACATGAATTATTTAAAACTAATTATTGTTGGTTTTCTTGTGACAATAACATTATCAGCTCAGCCTTATAAAGATACTCCTTATATACAGGATTTTGCTGACAAGTATGAGTTTGTCGATAACTCAGACAATAGGGAATTGATTGAAGTACGAAGTGATAGGAACAAAGTTATCAATATTCTTTCTTCAGATGGTCTCCTACAACCGCAAGGGAAAGAATTGGTTCCTGACATCAAATATCGTCAGTTAGCGGATTTGCATATTATTGCTATAGATCGTTACGAAGATCAATTTATTTATCTAACTGAAAAGGCATTGTTTAGTAATGCTTGGGCAGGTAAATTTTATGTAGAACACGGTTTAAAGAATGCTTCCAAATTTGTCGTAGGTCATGATTTCACTACTTTAGTTGCAAGTGAAGGAGAATTAGTGCTATTACAAGATGGTGAAAAAATTTGGAGTGAATCTAAAAATGATTTTTTACCGATAAAATTAATATTTGATAAAAATAATAACCGATTTTTAATTCTTACAAGTAAAGCCCTTTATCAGCTAAAGTGCCCGGATAAAGAATTATCTAAGGTTTTTTCTGGAGATAGTTTTACCGCAATTGAGGTGGCAAATGATAAAGTCCTGATCGGAACAAATGATGGACTCATTAAATTGAACGGTGAATCATTTGAAAAAATTGAATTGAATAAAAAACTGCCATGTACCAAAATTACCGCTATAAAGAATATCGATGGAAATCTTTGGTTCGGTTCAGAATACGGTGCATTCAAACTAAGGAAAGATGGAAAGTACGATTACTATGCTTCCAAACGATGGCTAGTTGATGATAAAGTTATTAATATTGCAAAAGGACCTGAAAATAGTGTGCTTGTATTAACTGAAAAAGGATTAAATAAAATAAATTTTGTTGAAATGACATTAGCTGAGAAAGCTGAATACTTTCAAGAAGTTCAAAGATTAAGACATATTCGATATGGCTTCTCTTCCTATCTTGGATTAAAGGAACGTGGAAATTTATCCTCCGGATTTTACAGAGATACAGATAATGATGGACTATGGACATCAATGTATTTGGCTGGTGAACTATTTAGATATGCGGTTACAAAATCTGAAGATGCAAAGCAAAATGCGTATGAGGCTTTTGAAGCAATGGAAAGGTTAACGGAGATCAGCGGCATTCCAGGATTTCCAGCAAGGACATATGAAATTGATTCATACCAATCGAGTGATACAGATCCAAATATGCCAGAGGATGAAAAAATATGGCGGCTTACTAAGGATAAACGATGGAGATGGAAATCTACTACAAGCAGTGATGAATCTTGCGGGCATTTTTTTGTATATGCTCTATTCGCAGAGCTAGCCCCTGATAAAGAATGGAGAGATAGGGCAATTCATCAGATGAAAATTGAGATGGATCATATTATTGAGAACGATTGGTATTTAAAAACTTGGAATGGTGAAATTACAGAATGGGGTAGATGGAATCCTGAATATGTAAATAAATTCTCAATTCACACGGGTGATAGAAGATTGAACTCATCATTAATATTAGCCTTTCTACAGGCTACCTATCATTTTACCGGAGAAGAGATTTATAAAGAAAAAGCATATGAGTTGATGAATGAACATGGATATGATAAAAATGCAATGCTCCCGGCAACTATAATTGGTTTGGTTGAGGGTGAAGATCTAAGTGACACGTGGAATCACTCAGATGATGAAATGTATTTTATTACAATTCCAAATCTTGTTAATTATGCTTTTACAGAAGAGTTAAAACAAAAGTATTTTGAAGCATCAAAAAGTCATTGGGAAATTGAAAGATCTGAAAAAAATCCTCTTTGGAATTATATGTATGCATTAATTGGTGGGAAAGATTATGATTATAAAGAATCAGCATGGTGGTTGAGAGAATTTCCTCTCGATCTTATTTCATGGAACGTGAATAATAGCCATAGAAAAGATCTTGTAAGAGTTGAGGAGAATTTTAGAAGACAAGAATATACAGAAGTTCTTCCTCGTGATGAGAGACCGATGCATTTGCACAATAATGCCTATAGAAATGATGCAAATGAAGGTGGTAAAAGAGAATATCCTCCATATTTGTATTTATTTTCTTACTGGGCTGGAAGATATGTTGATGCAATTAGTGATACACTAATTAAGTAATAACTTAAATTTAATGTTGAAATCTTTAAATTCTTAAAAATGATTTAACAATTAGTAACAATTTGAGAAAGAGGAATAAAATTATGAAATATATTTGGCTAGCAATAATAGGTGTTTTGATATCAATATCTTTATCTGCTCAGAATTATTTAGATAAACCATATATTCAAGACTATGCCGATAAATTTGAATTAGGTGATAATCTAAAGAGCAGTGAATTGGTACAAGTAAGAAGTGATAGAAATGAAGTCATCAGTATACTATCATCTGAAGGACTTTTACAACCTTTTGAGAAAAAGTTGGTTAAAGATATATACTACCGAGCCCATGCGGATATGAATATTTTAGCCATCGATAGATACAAAAATCAATTCGTTTATCTAACTGATCAAGCAGTTTTTAGTAATGCTTGGGCTGGTAAATTTTATGTTGAACATGGTTTGAAAAATCCTACTCAATTTGTTATAGGTCATAATTTTACTACTCTTGTTGTATCAAATGGAGAATTGGTATTACTTCAGGACGGAAAACAAGCATGGAATAAATCATTAGATAATTTTGAACCGAAAGATCTTATCTTTGACGAGAAAGGGAAAAGGTTTTTAATTCTTAATGAAAATGCTATTTATCAATTAAAATTTCCTGAAAAAGAATTTTCTAAGGTTTATGATGGTAAAAAATTGACTTCGTTTACCATGAAAATTAATGAAATTATTCTTGGAACTAGTGATGGCATTTTTACTCTAGATGGAAAGAATTTTAAAGCTGGAAAAGTGAATCAAAAGTTGCCTTGCACTGATATTTCTGTAGTTAGAAATATTGAGGGTAATCTATGGTTTGGATCTACAAAAGGTGCATTTAAGTTGCGTCAGGATGGTAAGTACGATTATTATGCTTCCAGAAGATGGTTAGTTGATGATGAAGTTCTTGATATTGTTAAAGGGCCTGAAAATAGTAGGCTTATCTTAACAAAAAAGGGAATGAGTAAAATAAATATGGTTGCAATGACGTTAGCTGAAAAAGCAGAACATTTTCAAAAAATTCAAAGGTTACGCCATATCAGATATGGAATGACTGCAAACCCATCATTTAATACCCCTGGAGATATCTCAACTGGAAGATATTCTGATACTGATAATGATGGACTTTGGACTTCCATGTATCTGGCATCAGAGATATTCCGATATGCAGTAACAAAATCTGAAGATGCAAAATTAAATGCATATGAGGCTTTTGAAGGAATGGAAAGACTTACGGATATTACAGGACTGAATGGTTTTCCTTCCAGATCTTATGTTAGAGATGGATACGAACAAGGTTTAGGGTCAAATGGATTTTCTGAAGAATGGAGAAAAGAGTGGGTTAAGAATAATGGGAGAATCTGGCGATTAACAGATGATAAAAGATGGAGATGGAAATCTAGTACAAGTAGCGATGAATCATGTGGACACTTTTTTGTATATGCTCTATTTGCCGAGTTAGCTCCTGATAAGGAATGGAGAGATAGGGCCATTCGTCAAATAAAAATTCAGATGGATCATATTATTGAAAACGATTGGTATCTTGTAGATTGGAATGGAAAGCCTACAGCATGGGGTAGATGGAACCCTGATTACGTAAATAGTTTTCCTATAAATGTCGGTGATCGCAGATTAAACTCTACTTTGATTTTGGCATTTTTACAAACTGCATATCATTACACTTCTGATGAACTTTATAAAGAAAAAGCTTATGAGCTAATTAATGAATATGGTTATGACGATAACGCGAATCGACCTGCATCAACTATAGGCTTTGTTGAAGGCGAGGATTTGAGTGATAAATGGAATCATTCTGATGATAGAATGTATTTCCTTACTATTCCAGCTTTTGTAAATTATTCGTTTACTGAAGAACAAAAGCAAAATCATTTTGAAACCGCTAGAAGTCATTGGGATATTGAACGCCAGGAAAAAAATCCTTTATGGAATTTCCTTTATGCGATGATTGGTGGCACAGATTATGACCTGGATGATTCTGTCTGGTGGTTAAAAGAATTTCCAATGGATTTGATTAGGTGGTCTGCGGATAATAGTGAAAGAAAAGACTTAATAAAATTGGAACCCAACTTTAGAAATCAACAATATGCAGAAGTGCTTCCACCCGATGAATCTAATAGAGGTGGTGGAGGACTAAGCGAATCTTCACCAAGTGATTTCTTATTACCATATTGGACTGGAAGGTATCTTGAGATAATAAGTGCTAAGGTAAAATAGTAGATGAGAATTAAAGTATTTGCTTTGCTATTCATCTTATTTATTATTCTGATTTTGACATCGTGTGAAAAATCAAATAAATTAATTAAAACTGACAGCTATACTGAATGGAATGCAGAAGTATATCCTGCCGAACATGAAATAACAATCGATACAACAAGCGGATCAAAACTGATTTATGTTACTACAAATAGTAGCGATGATGTTAATCTCTATTTTGATTATAATTGCTGGTTCAAAGACCTTTCTGCGATGTTTTTTACATCAAACCGTAATGGTACGAACGAATTATTTGCTTACATTCCCCAAACTGGTGAACTTATTTGTGTAAGTCCCAAAAAACGAAAAAATAATTACTGGTTAGCCACGGTAGATTTTGAAACTCACGATGTATATGTGCGTGATACAAGTTTTATATACCAATGGAATATTGCTATAGAATTTAACTTTGATTCAACAAAAGTAAACAGCGTTAAAGTAAAAGAAAGAGAAATTGCATCTGCTCCTCAAGGAGTTAAATTTGTCTCGGCTCTTACTCAAAGTGCTGATCGAAAATATCTTTCAACAAGCATAATATATAAAAACGATCCGAATCATAAGGAAATTTTAGCGGTAGATGTTTTATCGGGGGAAATATCGAAATTAATGAGTTTCCAAACGGATACTGCAATTACTCATGTCCAATTTAATAAGTATAATCCAAATTTGTTACGATATTCAAGAGACGTACCCCGTAATATTGGTGTACATCGTATGTGGGTTGTAGATATCCGTAAACCAGGAGAGTCAAAAAAGATACACTTACAAGAGCCACAAGAATCAGTTACTCATGAAGATTGGTGGGTTAATGATCAGTTAACATTTTGTAGTGGTTATCGCCCTAATCAATATCATGTTAAGGTTATTAATATTCATGATCAGGATGCAAGAATTGTTGGAGCCGGATCATGGTGGGAGGATGGATCAGAGAAAGAGTTAGCTGAATATAATTGGTGGCATGCTTCGGGTTCAAGAGATGGGAAATGGATTGCAGCTGATAATTGGCATGGTCATATTGCCATCATTGATGGAAGGACAAGTCATCTCCGCTTACTGACTAAAAATCATCGCGTTTATGGTGGTGGTAATCATCCTCATGTAGGGTGGGCGCCAGATAGCAAAAGTGTTGAATTCACTACCAATTCTTATGGTAACTCTGATGTCTGCATTGCTTTTCTTCCGTTAGGAAATTGGGGACATCCATTTATGGAAAAATAATTACTTTGTGTAATTTATCCCAGATACAATTCTAAAATGGGGTTCTTATAGATAATTTAATTTTTAGTTGTAATAGTATAGTTAGGAGATGATGATGGTGAATAAAAATAAAAATGTAAATAACATAATATTTCCAATAATGTCATTTATTATTTTGGGAGCATTATTGGCTGGATGCCGGGAGCAAGTCATGAATGATAAAATTTTCGTAGCACCAATGATTGAAAATCAATTAACTTTTTCTGCAAAAACACATGCCTTAGATAATAATGACAATTTTTCACCCGATGGAAAGTATTTATGTTATGATACGAGGGCCACGGTTTATAATGAAAATCTTGCAAATTCAAAATCAATTGAAAAAGTTAATATTGAATCTGGTGAAGAAACAATTCTGTGGGAACCGCCGTACGTTACAGGAGAAGAGGCTGCTCCAGGTGTTGCGGCAGTTTCTTTTCATCCTAAACTAAATAAGGTGATATTTATTCATGGTCCTTTTCTTGAGGAAGTAGAGGAACGGGGTTATTACGGTATAAGAAATCGTTCTGCTATGCAAGTTGACGGTGATGGTGGACGGAAACTTAATAAAGTTGAAATGAGGGACATTAGTAATGATGTTACTACACCTGGAGCTCACCGTGGCGGAACTCATAGACATGAATATACACGTAATGGTAATCGTATCGGATTTACTTATGATGATATTATAATTCAAAAATATGGCCGCACAATTGGATATATGGAGGAGAATGAAAGTGTTCAGAAAGGTTATACTCATTACTTCTCACTAATCTTAAAACCTGCCGAAGAAGGGAAATCAAAACCGGGAGAGATTGAAAAAGCGAATGATGATTCTTGGGTTGATTCTAATGGAACTATGCGTGCATTTATAGGTAAAGTACGAAATGAAAATGGAATTGATTATGATTATGATCTCTTTGTTGCAGATATTCCGCTGAGTGTTGACATCACAACATCTGTCTCAGGCAATAAAAATGAATATCCAAAACCACCTAAAGGGATTACTATCAGAAGATTAACATATGAAATGAAAGCGAGTGGAATTGTCCGCGGTTCTAATGATGGAAAAAAAATAGCTTTTTCTGCATCCGATGAGAATGATATAAAACAAGCTTATATTATTAATGCAGATGCCACTAATAATGAACCTCAAAAGATTAGTAATTTTTCTTCCGACGTTTCTTCTGTGCGTTGGGATCCCTCTGGTAATTGGATTTTTTGTATAAGTGCAGGAGATATTTTTGTAACAAGTGTTGATGATGATAAAACTATTGGGAAATCCTTTAGACTTACTCAAAATAACTTAGAACGAAGCCAATTAGTTGTTTCACACGAGGGTGATGCACTGGCTTATATTGTTCCAACATTAACAAGAGATAAAGATACAAAATTGGTCAAAGATGCTGTAGGTAATGATTTCAGGCAAATATTTATAATGAAATTAGATTGGGAAAAAATAAAATAGTATTATAAATGAATATAGCTATATGCATCTAACTTATTATTATATAACAGATTATCGGGAGTTAGTTAATGGAAGTAATCATATCTGAATCGAAAAATGAATTAGGTATAAAAGCGGCTTCAAATGGAGCAAATTTAATAAGAAATGCTATTAATGAAAATGGATTAGCAAACATTATTGTTGCCACTGGAGCTTCACAATTCGAAATGCTTTCTGAATTAGTAAAAGAAAATATTGATTGGTCAAAAGTTACAGCGTTTCATCTTGATGAATATATAGGAATTCCAGATAGTCATCCTGCATCATTTCGAAGATATTTGAAAGAAAGATTTGTGGATAAAATTGCTATTAAAGAATTTATCTATGTAAATGGTGAAGGTGAAGCTCTTACTGAATGTATTAGGTTGAATAATATTATTGCAAATTATGAAATTGATGTGGCATTTATTGGAATTGGTGAAAATGCGCATATAGCATTTAATGATCCACCAGCAGACTTTGAAATAGCGGAATCATTTATAATTGTTAATTTAGATAATGACTGTCGACAACAACAGTTTGGTGAAGGTTGGTTTTCAACTTTTGATGAAGTTCCTCAAAAAGCAATAAGTATGTCAATTAAGCAAATCTTGAAAGCAAAAAATATTATTTGTAGTGTCCCTGATCTAAGGAAATCTATTGCAGTAAAGAAAACAATTGAAAGTGAGATTTGCGCCAATGTTCCCTCATCAATCCTTCGTGCTCATGGCGCTACATGGCTTTATCTAGATCAAGAATCAGCTTCACGATTAGAGATTAAAAAGATTGAATGGTAACTATACTACAATAGTAATATAATACAATAATAATTTTACTTGCTTTTATATGTCTAAGCTAACTTCATTGAATGTACTAACTTATGGTATAATAATATTATTTTTGGTTTCCAATATTTATAGTGATTTTGATGAAACTGATAATAAAATTTCTATGCCCGAAAGAGGTATTTGTGCTCATCGAGGAGCTATGAATACTCATCCTGAAAACACTATTTCTGCTTTCCGAGAAGCAATTCTTTTAGGTGCTCATATGATTGAGTTTGACGTAAGAATGACCAAAGATAATAAGTTAGTAATTATACATGACCGAACCGTTGATAGAACAACTAACGGGTCTGGATTAGTAAGAGAACTTACATTAGAGGAAATTAAAAATCTCGATGCCGGAAGTTGGAAGTCAAAAGAGTTTATAGGTGAAAAAGTTCCTACTTTAGAGGAGACACTTGAAGTGATGCCCGAAAATATTTGGCTTAATATTCATTTAAAAGGTGGTGAAGAGTTAGGTGAAGCCACCGCGAAGTTACTCGAATCTGAAGGACTCATTCACCAAGGAGTTATTGCATGTGGGTTCGATGCAGCAATAGGAGTTAGAAAAGTTAATCCAAATATTATGATCTGTAATATGGAGCGTCAAGGAAACAGAACTGAATATGTTGAAGAAACAATTGATGGTAAATTCCCATTTATTCAACTTTTAAAAAAACGGAATGATAGTAATTTATTGGATGATATAAAGAACCTGAAGAATAACCATGTAAAAGTAAATTATTATTTTGGCGATACAGAAGAAGAAGTAAACGAATTATTCGAAATGGGTGTTGATTTTATTTTAACTAATCGACTAGAAGAAATGCTTGATGTGGCTGAATCTTTAGGGGGGAAAGAATATTATTATTCAAAGTGATAGTTCAATATGAGAAGATGAAAAATAAACTAAAAAATTCGATTCTAGTTGTTTTTGTATCAATAATAATAGTAGAACCTCTTCTTGATTGATTAACAACTTAACTTCTGTTGGTGGCTTGATCGACGACATTACGATACGCGATGTAACAGATACCCCTTTCTTCATCGGGATAAATGCCAGAACGAGTGTCATGCTTTTATTTTGAGTGATGTTCGATATGTTAAAACAGTAAATGAGAAACTAGTTGCTTAGCTTTTTGAACTGAAGCATACGATAAGTTTTCGTTCGATATAAGTTAAAATTTTGATTTATTTAGATTTTTTTTAAAAGTTAAAGTCATCACATAAATGATTCTAAACAATTAAGAATTTTATGAATGATTAAGATAAAATCTAAATTTTTAATGGAACTGAACTAATGAAATATTATGAAAATCATTTTAGAATTTATCAATTAGTTATCATCAGTCTTTTAGTCTGTAATTTTACCATTGCTGGAACAAAGCCGTACTATAATGTTATTGAATATGGCGCCAAAAAGGATGGGCAAACACTAAATACAAAAGCAATTCAGAAAGCAATTGACGAATGCTCGAATGATGGCGGCGGTACAGTTGAGTTTCCTCCTGGAACATATCTTTCTGGAACAATATTCATGAAAAGTAATGTAGTCCTAAATTTACAACCTGGTTGCACAATATTGGGAAGTAAAAATTTAGAGGATTATCCGCTGTCTTTACATCAACAAGAAAAAAACATTGATAAAATATTATTATATCGAGCATTGATCTGGGGAGACCGAATTGAAAATGTTGGAATTACTGGCTTTGGCACAATTGATGGCCAAGGAAAAAACTTTCATGGAATAAAAATCAGACCACGCTTACTAATGTTTGACAGTTGCGCAAATGTAAATATTAAAGGAATAACTTTACAACATCCTGGAGCATGGACACAACATTACTTAAAATGTGATGGAGTAACTATCCGCGATATTAAAGTCTTTGCTCATGGAGGTGAAAATAATGATATGGTTGATATTGACCAAAGCCGCAATGTGATTATTACCGGTTTGGTTGGTGACTCTGATGATGATGGCATAACTTTAAAAAGTACTGCTGAAGGCTTGGTTGAAAATGTTACTATTTCCGATTGTATAATTCGTACTCGAACAAATGCTATAAAAGCTGGGACAGAATCTTACGGTGGTTTTCGGGATATCACGATAACGAATTGTACTATAAGCCCATCTGTTACTAAAGATGGTTATTCTGGGTTCAAGGAAGGGATGGCGGGAATTGCTCTTGAGATTGTGGATGGTGGAATTATGGAAAATGTTGTAATCTCAAATATGGTAATAGAAGAAACAACTTCTCCAATCTTTATCCGCTTGGGAAATAGAGCCAGAAATTATCCAAAATTAGGTTTAAAAAGCAAACCTGTTGGTTCAGTAAAGAACATTAACGTAAGTAATATTCTTGCAAGTAATGCAAGTAAAACAGGATGCTCAATTGTTGGAGAGATTGGACATCCAATAGAAAACGTTTCTATTTCTAATGTTAAAATCAATTTTGTTGGTGGAGGTACTCTTGCAGAAGCTTTAGCAAATAAACCTGAATTGATTAATGAATATCCTGAATGTATAAGACTTGGAATTTTACCTGCCTATGGTTTTTTTGTTAGACATGTGGATGGTATTATTTTTAGTGATGTTGAGCTAACCTATAACAATGAAGAACATCGTCCAGCAATGCTATTTAATGATGTGGATAATTTAAAGTTATTTAATTTTACAGCAGAAATTGCTGATGATGCTCTAGGGCAATTGGTTTTACAAAATACTCGAAATGTGTTTGTTAATGGCTGTTCACCTAATAATTCAAACATATTTTTAAGAATCGAGCAAAATAGTGAAAACATAAATGTTGTTGGAAATAATTTAAGTAATGTAAAAAAGCCAATTTCTATTGATGAAACCATAAATACAAATGAATTAAATATTGCACCAAATCTTACAGGGCTTTCAACTCTGTTTGAATTTCTGCAGCCTAATATTGAAAGAGATAGTTTAGGAATGGTAAATATTTATTATCCAAACAATGCTTACATCTATTATACTACTGATGGAAGCCAGCCAAGAAAATCATCAAAAAAATATTCTAAAGCTTTTGAGCAAATTAGTTCAAGCACAATTAGTGCAATAGCGTTTGAGGAAGATAAAACAAGTAGCACAGCATTCTTAGAATTGAATAGACTTCAGGTATTGTCGCCACATATTTTTCCTGCCGATCAATATTTCAATAAAGAGATTGAAGTGAAGATGACAAGTCGTACGAAAGGTGCAAAAATTTATTACACAACTGATGGATCAAATCCCGATAAGACTTCTTCAATATTTACAAAACCAATAAATATCCAAAATACATCAATTTTGAGAGCGATAGCTATTAAGGATGGGTATGAAACAAGTAGGGAATCCTTTGCAAAATATAAATCTTTAGAAAAGCTTGGTGGAGTTCAGTACAAATATTATGAAAGCAGATGGGCTAAACTTCCTGATTTTATAAATCTAACTCCTTTAAGAATTGGCGTGGTTGATAAATTTTCTTTAGCAGATCTGAAAAATAGAGGAAGTGATTTTGGTCTTGTAATGCATGGCTTTTTGGATATTAAAAATAGTGGGTATTTTAATTTTTTTGCCTCAACAAATGATGGTTCAAGGTTGTTAGTTGATAATAGGGAAATAATTAATAATGACGGAGCTCATCCCACAATAGAAAAATCGGGCAAAGTTTATTTGGAGAAAGGAAATCATCTTATTGAAGTGAGATATTTTCAAGCGGGTGGCGGAAAAGATTTAAAAATATATTGGGAAGGACCTGAAATCGAAAAACAAGAGATTCCAGCTGATGTTCTATTTCGTTAGGATTATTTACATATCATATACATTTAAAGAAAAAAGGTGAAAATCGAATGAAAGAAAATGGTTTTAAACTGCATATTCAAATTCCGAACTTGTATTTATTATTACTGTTCGTATCATTATTATTTTCTGGATTGCTCATTTGTCAAGAAAATGATTTGAAACCGTGGGAAGTCCCAATCTCAGAAAAACAAATGAACAAACTTCCATCAAAAGGTCCTTATTTTGTAGTAGATGATCGCATAATTGAAGACCGATGGATGATTGAACGATTTGTAGTGCCACTTGAAAAGTATTCAAATAATCCTGTTGTCGAGAAAGAGTTACCCTGGGAAGGGTCTGGTCCTTTGATGGGTGGAACCGTACTGTTTGATAAAAAAGATAAATTATATAAGATGTGGTACCTAGTTTGGGATGAGCACGCTTATTATAACAAGCTTCCTTATTCATACAATATCTGTTATGCAGAATCGAATGATGGTATTAAGTGGGACAAACCAATTCTGAATTTATTTGATAGAAGAGGTACGATTGATAAAAAAAATAATTTTATCGCTTTAGGTCGACAGAAAACACAAGGTATTGATGTAGAATTAAATCCTTCACCAAATTCACCAGCAGAAAAATATATTGCCATCCATAATGATAGCGGTGGTGTGTTTGTTTCCTATTCTGCTGATGGAAAAGATTTCAAATGTTCTTTCGAGAGGCCAGCTGTGTGGTACCATAGTGATACACGTAACAATATTGTGTTCGATGAAACTCGAAAGAGATGGTTTATGTTCGTGCGTCCAAGAGCTTATGCGGGTGAAGGATTTAAGCATGTAAATAGACGACGAATTGCAGTTAAGGAAAGTGATGATTTAGTGCACTGGACTCACGAACGCACAATTATTGTTCCTGAAGAGGGTGATGTAACTGATTTTTATGGTATGACAGTTTTTCGAAGAGGTGACCTGTTTATTGGATTTCTGCAGATTTATGATGCTGGCAAAACTGATAAAGTTTCCTCAGAGCTGGTCTGGAGTCATGACGCATATCAATGGTCACGCTTACCTTTGAGTACAAAGAAGAGTCCACTAAATTATGGTAAAGGAAATGATTGGGATGCTGGACAAGTATACATGGCTGATAAACCAATAGTTAAAGAGGATGAAATGTGGTTCTACTATACAGGTAACAAAACACCACACAATGTTCCGGGTACGCCAGCTATTGGTATAGCTAAAACGAAAACAGACCGATTTTTTGGTGCTCGGTCATTACCAGATACTCTTGGTAGAATTCTAACTCGTCCGCTTGAGGTTGATGGAGATTTATTTATTAATGCTGATGTTGAGGGCGAGATCCGTGTAGAGGTACGTTCAGCAATTCGTGATGAAACGCTAGAAGGCTGGAGTGCTGACGATTGTATTCCAATTGTAGGCTCTTCACTAGATGCGCCAGTTAGTTGGGGAGGTAAAAAATTGAGTGATTTAAATGGGGAAATTGTACGATTACGATTTCAACTTAAGGATGGAACACTATATTCGTTTAATATCTTGTAGAAGGATTTATTTAGTAAAAATTGGAGATGTTTTTGAGAAATATAAAAATTGTTTTGTTTTTTTTATTAGTTGTATCCATTTCTGCACAAGAAAGGTATTATAGTGTTATTGATTACGGTGCAAAGGGAGATGACCAAACTAATAATACCGAGGCAATTAACTCTGCAATTATTGATGCCGCAAAAAATGGTGGTGGAACTGTTTATTTCCCTGCTGGTAATTATCTTTCCTACACAATTCATCTGAAAAGTAATATTACTCTTCATCTAGATCAAGGAGCTGTATTGATTGGGGATAAAGAAGTGAATGGAGAAGGGTATGACCTTCCAGACGATTCAACTTGGTATTCAAAATATCAGGACTTTGGACACAGCTACTGGAAAAACAGTTTGATTTATGGAGATAGCCTACATTCTATTGCCATTACTGGAAATGGAATGATATGGGGTAAGGGATTATATACTAGTGATAAACCTGATATTAAAGGATCAGGCAATAAAGCGATTGCGCTGAAGAATTGTTTCAACGTTACTATTAGGGATATTTCCATTCTGCATGGTGGACATTTCTGCGTTTTGGCTACGGGTGTTGATAATCTAATCATAGATAATGTTCGTGTCGATGCCGATCGTGATGGCTTTGACATTGATGCTTGCAAAAATGTTGTTGTTTCTAACTGTATTATTAATTCACCTGTTGATGATGGACTTTGTCTAAAATCCTCCTTTGCACTTGGCTATGCTCGTGCTACGGAGAATGTAACAATTACTAATTGTCAAGTATATGGCTATGATCATGGCTCATTAATGGATGGAACATTCAAGAGCGAATTCATTGACGAAGCTCCAGATGCAAATCATTGTATTACTGGTCGCTTGAAGTTAGGAACAGAATCGAACGGAGGATTTAAAAATATAACTATTTCTAATTGTGTGTTCGAACGGTCGCGTGGAATTGCTATCGAATCAGCGGATGGCGGTTTGATTGAAGATATTTTGATTGACAATATAACAATGAGAGATGTAACCGATACTCCATTCTTTATTAGACTAAATGCACGAAACCGTGGACCTCAAGGAGTTCCAGTTGGTGTTTGCAGACGGATAACAATCAGTAACTTAAATGTATATGATGTTGGTGGACGCCCAAAATCACCCGAATTAGGAGCTGGAATGGTGATGGGTATTTCTGAACATTATATCGAAGATTTAACTTTGAGCAATATTCGAATCTATTACAGAGGCGGTGCTTCAAAGGAAGCTATTGAGAAGGAAGTTCCTCAAAATATTGATATGTATCCTGATCCTTATCGATGGCACTCTATGCCTGCATATGGAATGTATTTTAGATATGTAAAAGGATTGAGAGTGAACAATGTTGTTTTACGTTATATAAATAGAGACGAGAGACCTGCTTTTATTTTGGATGATGTTCACGATGCAAAATTTATTCATATTGATGCTCAAAAGGGAGTGGATGCACCTCAGTTTATTCTTAAAAATGTAAGTAATATTTCTATTCATGAAGTGAATGAGGTTGAAGATATTAAATTGGATAGAGTGGAAAAAGAAAAAGTATTATGAAAAGTAAAATAGACATTATAACCGTTCTCTTACTGCTGACATTTTTTGCGTTATTCGCACAAGAGAAAAGTGATAAAATAGAAATGCCTGAAAGAGGTATTTGTGCTCACCGTGGAGCAATGGATACTCATCCAGAGAATACTCTTTCAGCTTTTGAGGAAGCTATTAGGCTTGGTGCACATATGATTGAGTTTGATGTGAGAATAACTAAGGATAAGAAGTTAGTTATTATGCATGATGCCACAGTTGATAGAACCACAGACGGAACTGGTCGGGTTTCTGAACTTACATTAAAAGAAATTCAATTGCTCGATGCTGGGAGTTGGAAATCTGAAGAATTTGTTGGGAAGAAAGTCCCTACATTCAAAGAAACTCTGGAAATTATGCCCAAAAATATTTGGTTGAATATTCATTTAAAAGGGGATGAAGAATTAGGTAGGGCTACTGCCAAAGTTCTTATTTCCGAAGGGCATATGCCCCAAGGTGTTATTGCTTGCGGTACTGAAGCTGCTCGTGGAGTAAAAACAGTAAATTCAAAAATTAAGATTTGCAATATGGAACGTCAGGGAAGTAGAGTTGAATATGTTGACGAAACAATAGAAGGGAAATATCCTTTCATCCAACTTCTAAAAAAAAGGACTGATACTGAGTTGTTAAATGATATTAAAAGACTTAAAAAAAATAATGTTAAAATAAACTATTATTTCGGAGATACTGATGAGGAAGTAAAAGAATTATTTGAGATAGGAGTCGATTTTATTTTAACTAATCGATTATCTGAAATGATTGAAGTTGCTGAATCTATTGGGATTAAGCATCCGAATGGAGAAAACTATGAAAAATAATTCAATTGACAGGCGCAATTTTATTAAAAAACTTACGAGTGCATCAATAATTGCCACTGGATTTCCCTACTTTATTTCAGCAAAAACTTTAGGTCGGGAAGGGTCGGTAACCCCTAATAACAAAATTAATGTGGCTTGCATTGGAGTTGGTGGTATGGGCGATGCCAACATGAAGTCTTTTCTCGGACAAGAGGAAGCAAAAGTTGTTGCTATTTGTGATGTGGATAAAAAACATGCTAAACAAGCCCAAAGTGCTGTAAATAGATATTACAATAATAAAGATTGTGCTATATATTCTGATTTCCGAGAGCTGCTTAAACGAAATGATCTTGATGCTGTAATGATTGCAACGCCTGATCATTGGCATGGCATCATCGCTATCGCTGCCGCTCAAAAAGGATTGGATATTTATGGTGAAAAACCGTTGGCATATAATATACCAGAAGGGCGTGCTCTTGTTGACGCAGTAAAAAGATATGGAATTATTTGGCAGACTGGTAGTTGGCAGCGTTCGGAATTCAATTTTCGTTTTGCTTGTGAGTTAGTTCGTAATGGCCGTATCGGTGATGTGCATACGGTATACGTCGGCTTGCCAGGAGGTGATAAAGCAAAGGATGAAATTATCCCACCCGCTGATCCTGTTCCTGCAGAACTTGATTACGATATGTGGTTAGGCCCAGCTGCATGGCTGCCATATCATCAGGATCGATGTCACACTAATTTCCGTTGGAATAGCAACTTTGCATCAGGTACCATTAGCGATTGGGCAGCCCATCATTTTGATATAGCACATTGGGGTATGGATGTTGAAGATTCCAGTCCTATAGCAATATCTGGGCAGGCTATTTATCCCGATGGTAAAGATGGCTTGTACGATAATCCAGTATCCTATAAATATGAATGCGAATATGCTGAAGGTTTCAAGCTAATTGCTGCTACTGGAGGGCTACCCAAAGGAACGGGAGTACAGTTCATTGGATCGGAAGGATGGTTGCATGTTAACCGTGGTGGAATTAGTGCTGAGAAACCATCCTTGTTAAAATCTGTAATTGGATCTGGTGAAATCCATCTCTATAAAAGCACAAATCATATTGGCAATTTTCTTGATTGTGTTCGCAGCCGCAAGAAAACAATTACACCTGCAGAAGTGGCTCATCATTCGATTATGCCTGCATATCTTGGAGGTATTGCTATGCAGCTTGGCAGAAAAGTGCTATGGGATGGAAAACAAGAACAGTTCATCAATGATGAAGCTGCCAATCGTTTGTTATCAAGAACAATGCGCAGTCCATGGCGGCTTTGAGATTTAACAGAAATATAGTTGGTGAATTATCAGATTATTATAATGGAACTAAAAAATGAAAATAAATAAAAAACTGTCAACTCTTGCAATTATAGTTGCCTCTTTATTGTTTGGTACAGAAATAATAGGACAGGTAACATCTGCCCAAGAAGCAAAAATATCAAAGGCATTACCGAAACAAGTAGTAAAAAATTTAAAGAATAATCGCCGTCTTTTGGTTTTCTCACGTACGGAGGGCTATAGGCATGATGCAATTCCATTTGCCAACAAAGCCATCGAGCTAATGGGCAAAAAAACAGGAGCTTTTGAAACCGTTTTCAGTGAAGAAATGTCTGTTTTTGAGCCAGAAAGTCTGAAAGAATTTGATGCAATTGTACTTAATAATACTACGAACTTAAAATTTGAAGATCCGGCTTTACGTCAGAGTCTGCTCCAGTTTGTAAAAAATGGTAAGGGACTTATGGGTATTCATGCGGCCACGGATAATTTTTATAATTGGCCGGAGGCTGCGGAAATGATGGGTGGACAATTTGATGGACATCCTTGGGACGGTCAAGGTATATGGGCTGTAGAGGTAAGCGATCCTAATCATATATTGAATCAAGGATTTGAAAATAAGAAATTCAAAATTAATGATGAAATTTATCATCATAAAAAATTAAAATTGCGAGAAAATAGTCGCGTACTTATCAGTCTTGATATGCAGGATAGTGTAAATCTAAGCCCAGAAGGAGTACACTTCACCGATAAAGACATTCCAATCAGTTGGGTGAGTAGTTTCGGAAACGGACGCATCTTTTATTGTTCATTTGGGCATACGCCAGCCATTTATTGGAACAGTGAAATCCTTACACACTATTTCGCTGGTATCCAGTTTTTATTGGGTGATTTGCCGGCAGAAACCAAACCACTGGATTTTGATATAAACGCTGTATTGGATTTTCATCTACTCTCTGAGAATCTTGCTCAAATATCTCGCTATGAATTTGGAGAAAGCCGTGAGGCGCATAAGGATGTTCGGCAGTTCGTTTCACTCGCCAGTCAATCTCAGAAAGCAACTCTGCGCACTGAGAAAGAGTTGATTAAGTTTCTAAAATCAAATGCGACCCTCTCTGGGAAACAATTCGTTTGTCATTTATTAGCTGATATAGGGAGTGATGCATCTATAAATACATTGGCTGAGATGCTCTACGATTCCTTTACTGTGGAGATGGCACGATTTGCATTAGAGAAAATTCCCAACAAATCAGCTGATGAAGTCCTGCGCACAGCTTTGATGAAATCGGAGAGTAAAGTAAAGATCGGTATTATCAATTCACTAGGTAAACGCAGGGATGAAGAAAGTGTACAACAAATTAAAAAAATGATTTTCTCATCTGATGAAAAAATTGCCCGTTCTGCTATTGCTGCTCTTGGGCGAATAGCAAGCGAAGAAGCAATCACAACTCTTGAAGATGCAAAAAATAAAGTATCTCCTGAAAACCGTCAAGAGATTGTATTTGCTTTGCTTGACTGCTCGGATGCTTTGCTCTTGCAGAATAATAATGATCGAGCATATAGAATATATGAAGAATTATTTGCTGTATCCGAGAAATATCCGGTTCGGTTCGCTGCCTTGCGAGGCATGGTTAATTCTAGTTCAGAAGAAGATGTGGACAGATTACTCATCAATGTAATGTTAAAAGAAAATAGTGAGATTTGTAGCGGTGTTCCCATGATTGTCGAGGATATACCTGCAGATTATGACATAAGCGGTTTAATAGCTGCGCTTCCATCTTTTAAAGCTGTTGATCAAGTGAGATTGCTCAATGCACTGAGCAATAGAAAGGATGATTATATACTTCAGATGGCTACTCAGCTCAGTAAACATGAAAACCAAACGGTGCGCTTAGATGCTTTTGTACTAATTGGTAAAGTTGGTGATTTCTCTTCAGTCCAATATTTAGCAGAGGTATCTGTACAGAAAACGAGTGACGGTAAAGCAGCGCAAAATGCCCTATATCAGCTTGCCGGAGAGAGAGTAGATCTTGAGATTGTTAGGCTAATACCTGATGCTAATGATGAAGTAAAATTCCAGCTCATTCGCAGTCTGCGTATGCGCCGACCGAAAGATAAAAATTCCAAAATATCAGGAGCTCTGTTGCAAACTGCTAGCACTGAGAAAGAGAGTTTACGAATTGAATCTATTCGCGCACTGCAGTTTATCGCTGGCAAAGAGCAGTTGCAAGAACTTATTGATATATTTATTAAAGTGGAAGGCAACAGGGAAAGAAGCGCAATAGAAAAGACAATTGTTGTAACTGCACACAAAGTTAATGGTGACTCTTTAGCAACTCAAATTATGTTATTGGCTTTGTCGAATTCTGACGATATCCAAACACGCCGTTCTTTATTACTTGTTTTGGCGAAAGTTGGTCATAGTTCAGCATTACCAGCCTTCAAAAAGGCCATGCTTGATTCAAGCGAAACTCTACAAACTGCAGCAATTACGGCATTAGCAGAATGGTCAACAGATGCACCCATAAAAGAACTGGAGACTATTATTCGGGAAAGCTCAAATCCCATGCACCGGACTTTGGCTCTGCGCGGTTTTTTGCGTATGGCAAATCTTCCTGGAGAGTATTCGGATCAAGAGACCAGTAAGCGTTTCCAATTAGCCATGGAATTAAGCGAAACCGATGATGATAAAAAAATGGTGTTATCTGGATTGAGTAAACAAAAATCTTTTTCAGCTTTTCAAATGGCAAAGGAAAAATTGGATAACCCGGCTCTTAGAGCTGAAGCGGAAGTAGCTGTCGTAAATATCGCGGAAACAACACTTAGAACTAATACGGATGAGACGAAAAAAGTATTGCTTGAAATTCGTCAAAACTCGAATGATGACGGTATTATTGAACAAGCACAAAAGCATATCAATGAGATTGAAAAATACGAAGGCTACATTACGCTATGGCAGCTTTCAAAAGTTTATTCAAGTGATAGTGATGATGACTTTTATTTCGAATTTCCTCCAGAAAAAATGGGAGAGAAGGTTGAATGGACAACGATGACGGAAATTTCTGATAAAAATAGTCCGTGGCAAGTCAATCTAACAAATATTTTTGGTGGAAATTTCTGTGCTGGATATTTACGTACTAATATTTGGTCAGACATAGATCAAACAGCTCGCATAGAATTGGGTAGTAACGACGGCATTAAGGCATGGTTTAATGGAGAACTGATTCATAGCAATGATCTTTCACGAACAGTTGGTACAGGGGACGATATAGTTGAAATTAATTTGAAAAAAGGATGGAATAGTGTCATGCTGAAAATTAGGCAGCTTGGTGGTTCATGGGGTGCTAGCGCGAGAATAAGAAATGTTGATGGAAGCGAAATTGAGAATTTGAAATACCAGCCAAAGAGAGATGAGTAAGCAAAGTCTGTAAATATGAATAATATTCTAGCTCTAACTTTTAAAGTATCAACTTTTGTTGATTCTGATATATTATGAAATGGAGAAAATGATGAAAAGATCAGTGACAAACATAATCCTTTTAGGATTGTTCGTAATTCTATCAAGCAGTTTATTTATTAAATGTTCACAAAATGAATCGTCACAACTTTCAGAAAAAGAATGGGCTGATTTGCCGGCAGATGGTCCCACCTTGTCAGCTTTTGAGCGTGTTCTTTGCAGTTCCGAAGCAACAAAATCCGAATTGTATGCAGCGGAAGAATTTATAAGACTGTTCAAAGAGTTTACAGGAAAAGAATTGGTCATGGATAGGTCCCATTCACAAAGCGGTAATATCATTTTAATAGGCGCTAAAGCGACTGCTGCCAGCGGACTACAGGCAAACACGAAAGAAATGGGTGAAGAAGGATTTAATATTGAAATTGCCATGGATAAGATAGCAATATATGGCGGGCCTCCTCGCGGAACACTCTATGGCGTCTATGAGTTTTTTGAGACATATTGTGGTGTACATTACCTGACCTATGATCACACTTTTTATCCAGCGGAAGGAAAAGATAAAGACTTTAGAATTAAAGGACGTAACTATAGCTTTATACCGACTTTCGCTTTTCGTTGGTCATATTACGGTGAAACAAATCGCAACCCAGCTTTTGCTGCACAATTGCATACTAATACTGTGAGCGGTCCGGAAAAACTCGGTGGAATTACAGGTTATAAATTGGTAGGCCATAATGTGGCGTATCTTGTTCCTCCTGCTATCTATGGAGAAGAACATCCTGAATATTATGCTTTAGTGAATGGAAAACGTGTATTGGAGATGCATGGGGGCGGACCTCAGTTGTGTATGACAAACCCAGAAGTCCTTGAAATTGTTGTAGCGGCCACACTAGATGCTATTAAGAAAAACCCGACTGTAAAGAATTTCAATGTTGCTCAAATGGATAATGGTAGCTACTGTACTTGTTCATCTTGTGTTGCAATTGATGTGCGTGAAGAAACCCATGCGGGAGCTACACTTTCTTTTGTAAATGCTGTTGCAGAGCGTATCGAAAAGGTGTATCCAGATGTATTTATTGGTACCTATGCTTACGAATACACCAGGAAGCCCCCAAAAACAATACGTGCACGTGACAATGTGATGATTCAATTATGCAGCATAGAATGTTGCGAATTTCATGCTATTGACGATCCAACTTGTTCATTGAATCAAGAATTCTGTAAAGACATGGATGATTGGAATAAAAAAGCAGAGAATATTTTTATATGGCATTACAACACGAATTTCAAAGCTTATCTACTTCCTATGCCTAACATACGAAGTATAGGTAAAAGTGTAGAATATTTTGCGAATAACAATGGGCGCGGAGTATTTATGCAGGCTGCAGGAAATGGTTTTTCTACAGAATTGAGTGATCTGCGGAACTATGTGATGTCTCGATGTCTTTGGAAACCAGGACGAGATAGCTGGCAGGAAGCACTGGAGTTCTGTCGTATGCATTATGCTGAATCTGCCCAGCCGATTATTGATTACTTGACTTATTATCACAATCTGATAGAAAAAGAGAAGAAACATCCTCTTCTTTTTTGTACTGAAGCTTCCTTATGCTTAAATTCTGAAACTGTAAAACAGATTGATAAATATTTTACTAAAGCGTTGGCTTTGGCACAATCCGAAGAAGTGTTTATGCGTGTTGAAAAGGCTTCTCTATGTGTTTACCGTGCTAAACTTAGTGTTGCTACTATGGAGCTGAAGTATGAGGATGGTATCAGCAAACCATCTTTGGAGCGTGGTGATGAAAATGTGCTTGAACGTTTTGCAGAATTATGTGCAAAGTATAAAGTTAGGATGGATGGTGAGCAAACAAAAATTGACACCTATCTGAATAATATGCGCAAACTTTATGCCGGCATGACTGCGGTGCGTCTCGAAAATGATTTCTGGCGAGTGCTGGTATTACCGGAAAGTAATGCTAAAGTAGTTGAGATGACCTACAAACCGACAGGTCGTAATGTGATTCAACCAGCAAGGGCACTGAATCGCTTTCGATTTGAAGATTGGGTTAGACAGGGCGATGGTCCGAAAGCCGATGGTATTTTGGCATATAAAGTAATTGAGAAGACTTCTACAGAAATGGTAGCAGCGTTAACAGCAAAGGATGGTGCAAGGTTTAAGCGTACTGTCAGTTTAGTAGGTGATGGCATTCGTTTTGAGACAGTATTACAAGCAAAGAAATCCCGGCCATTCAATTTTCTTGTACATCCTGAATATGATGCAGGATCGGGTTCGAATGATCCGCAAGAAGTAAGTCTTTATGTAAAGGGTGAGGAATGGATTCATGCTAATAAAGACTGGGTGAATGCCAAGCCAACAGATGATCAAAATGCGATAATCAAAGAAGGTCTAAAGGGAGGTGCATTTGCCTACTTTAATCAAAAAGAGGATTTTGGAGTGGAACAGCGTTTTGATCCAAGAGATTTCCAGAATATTAATATTTTCTGGGGTCCTGAACGGATACAGATAAATCTTGAAATGACACCCACTGTTAAAAAGCTTCAAGCGGGGGAGCAAGCTAAATTTTCATATGAAGTACATTACTTGGACCAAGCACCTAACAGCCATTGAAGAATTTCCGTACAGGGAAGCATGAACTATTATATAAATAGATACTTAATTATTCAAATGATTGTTATCATTGATATGATGAAAATGATAATTGGTCGGCATTAACAATTAATTTTGTAGGAGATACAGATATAAACAATACGTAGATTTATTTTGACTAATGAACTTGCTAAATTATTCAGTTTTGAAGAGAATGCAGGAATTAAGCGTACATATATTTATTCCAAATAGAAAAAAATATAATTTATTTGAAATAATTGATAAAGTCCTCATATCAAAAATAATGACAATAAGATATTTCCCAAAATAGAAAATATCTTATTTGCAGAGAGAATCTGAAGAATTTTTTTTGCGAGAGTTTATACTAAAGATTATTAATTCTAATAAATAATTCAGAGGTATCATTAATGACTTCACGTGAAAGAGTTTTAACAACTCTTAATCATCAAGAACCAGATAAGATTCCAATTGATTTAGGTGGAATGGGTTCTACCGGAATAATGGGAATTGCTTATAATGAGCTAAAGCATAAGTTAGGTTTCAAAGAAAATACAACTCGAATTTGTGATATTAACCAACAGTTAGCAGAACCTGAAAGAGAAATATTAGATTATTTTGAAGTAGATGTAATTTCATTGGATAATACTTTTGGTAAAAATAACACAGATTGGCGTGAATGGAGTTTACCCGATGGATCCTTGGCAAACGTTCACCAAAAGTCACAACCAGTAAAAATTGGTGATGATTGGGTATTGATGGATGGAGCTAGAATTAAAGCAAAAATGATTCCTGAATGTTTATACTTTGAGACATGCAATCCACCATTAGAAAATGCAAATTGTGAAAAAGATATATCTAACTATAATTGGAAATATTTCACAGATGAATACTTGCGAAATTTAGAGAATAAAGCCAAGTGGTTATATGAAGAGACTAATTATGCCATAATGGGAGGATTCGGTGGCAGTATTGTTGAAGAAGCAGAAACATTACTTGGGTGGTCAAATTTCATGATGGATCTAATAGCGAATCCAGACTTTATTGAAATCTTAATGGATAAACTAGTTGAGGTTCATCTTAAAAATTTAAAAGGTTATTTACAAGCAGTTTCACCTTATATACAAATAATACAAATGGGTGATGATCTAGGAACACAGAATGGACCATTGATTTCTCCGGATCTTTATAAATCGATGATAAAGTCACGTCATAAGAAAATTTATCAATATGTTAAAAAGCATTCTGATTTATACTTATTCCTCCATAGTTGTGGATCAATTTATGATTTTATTCCAGATTTAATAGATGCCGGTGTTGATATACTTAACCCAGTCCAATTTACTGCCGCAAAAATGGATTCAGCTATATTAAAAAAAGATTTTGGAAAAAAAATAACATTCTGGGGTGGTGGTGTTGATACACAAAAACTATTACCTTTTGGAACACCCGAAGAAATTGCTGAACAAGTTAAAGAGCAAATGAAAATACTTGGGCAAGGAGGAGGATATGTATTTGCTGCGGTACATAATATACAAGCAAATGTACCAGTTGAAAATATTTTATCGGTCTATGAGACTGCGAAAATAACAAGGAACTATCTAACAGCGAAAGGGGACAATAGTTTATCCTAAAATATGTTGCAGATGTTTTGTCCAATAAACAAAGTGAAAAGAAATGAAAAAGTATATTATTTTTACAATTGTTTTACTTTATCTAAATATTAGTATAAGTGGACAATCAGCTGACCCTCCTAAAATACCTGATGGATATTGCAGCAATTTTACACTAAAGCTTGCTTACTTTTTTGGGACATTAGATTTAATTGACGCAATGCCTCCTATTCCTGATGAGATAATTGAGTACAAAGATTTGGTTTATAAGGAAATTCATGAGAGATCTTTAAAACTAGATATTTATCATCTAAAAGAATTAACAGAGATTAAACCGGTATTAGTGTTTATTCATGGTGGGGCTTGGAAGAAGGGTAATAAAAAAGATTATCGACGTTATCTTGTTGACTACGCTAAGAAAGGTTATGTCAGTGTAACGGTTCAATATAGTCTAGCGAATGAAGCAAAGTTCCCAGCTGCTTTAAATGACATCAATTGTGCCATTAGATGGATTAAAGCAAATTCAGAAAAGTATTTTATGAACCCAAATAAGATTGCTGTAATTGGAGGTTCGGCTGGAGGCCATTTAGCAATGATGCTAGGTTATTCTCAAGACACATCTAATTTTGAGAATGATTGTTTAGATAATAATTTCAATAGTTCTGTTCAGGCAATTGTAAATATTTACGGACCTTCCGATCTAACAACAGAGTATGCACAAAATCAATCCAGTGTACAATATTTCCTGGGTAAAAAGTACATTGAAGATAAAAATATTTACTCTTATTCCTCACCAATTTCTTATTTAACTCCGGATGACCCACCAACTCTAATATTTCATGGAACCCTTGATGAACTTGTTCCAATTAGTCAATCGGATAGTCTTAAAAATAGACTTGATAGAGTTGGAATTGCTGCTGAGTATCATAGACTAGAAGGATGGCCGCATACCATGGATTTAGGAGTTGAGGTTAACGAATATTGTCAGTATTACATGGATAGGTTTTTTGAGAGGTATATACCATACACCAATAGTGGAGAAAGTAAAAAAAAATAATACTTTACACTATTCCATTGATATTATTTTTGGTGCATAAGAGAAGTTTACTTGGAAACTCTATTTTGGAAAGAAAAAATTATTTATATATTTTCAATTTGTTCCAACAAATATTTGTTAATTAAGAGGAGGCTTTTTGGAAAGTTCATTTCTCAGTTCAGTTATACTGCCGCTATCATTAGCTATTATAATGATTGGTATCGGGTTAGAATTGCATTTGTCAGATTTTGGCTTATTAATACGAAAGCCCAAAGCTGTTATTGCCGGAATACTTGCTCAAATGTTGTTGCTTCCTGTTTTGGGAATTATTGTAGGGATGTACTTGTTTGAATTTTCAAACCCATATATAGGTGCAGGTTTTGTAATTTTAGCTTTATCCCCTGGCGGGCCAACTTCAAATCTTTTTACACTATTAGCAAAGGGAGATTTAGCCCTTTCTGTTTCTCTTACAGCAATTGTTAGTGTAATTACACCCTTTTGGCTTCCATTTGCTGCTGCCATAATTTTGAGTAATATAAGTGAGACAAATGCAATTGAGTTGAATCTTTTAAAAACATTTATTGAGCTTTTTGTAATAAGTGTTGTGCCAATTTCAATCGGAATGCTCATAAATGCAAAAAAACATAGTTTATCACTTAAATTAAGATCCCCAGTTAAAATAATTTCTACTCTATTTTTAATTTTAATAATTATTGCGTTGGTGATTAAAAATATTGATGTTTTGGTAGCAAACATTAATGTTGTAGCACCTGCAGCATTTTTATTAGTTGTTCTAGCTTTTTTAGGTGGATATTTTGTATCAAAATTATTTGCTACAACTCAAGCACAAGCAATTAGTATTTCAATTGGTGTTGGAATACAAAATGGTACACTAGCTCTATTAATTACAGCAACTATTCTACAAATTCCAGAAATGACTCTTGCAGCAATATTTTACAGCTTAATCATGTTTATTGTTGGATTTGGTGCTGTCTATTATTTTAGATTCAAGTACCCTGACTTAGGCCAGGAAACTACTGAATAATTTAATTTTATTAATGATGTCTTGATTAAAAATATTTAAATACAATTTTCTTCTCAATTATTAATTGACCATTAGGGTATAATGAATAAATTATTGAAAGTAATACTTTCGGTTTTTATAATAGTTGTAATAATATCACTGATCATATTAGGGCCATATCTGTGGAAAAACTTGGTAAGTTATCCAAGGCTTGAACATGAGCGATCACAACTTTGGAGCAAATATCAAAAACCTCAAAAGTATATAATCCAAAACGAGTATAAAGGAGTGTTCCATATGCACAGCTATTGGTCGCATGATAGCAGAGGGACACTGCAAGAAATATTGCCTGCTGCCAAGAAGGCTGGATATAATTTTTTATTCTTTTCGGATCACCCTCATGAGAAACAAGATACTTTTCCTCGGAGCTATTCAGGGACGTATAATAATATTATTATTGAACCTGGTACGGAGAACAGTAATGGTTTCATGTTAGCTCCAATGGATAGTGTTATTTTGGATTGGACCGGTGGAGACAGTTCTGTAATTCATGAGGTAGTTAAAAATAATGGTCTGGTTTTATATGTACATACAGAAAGACAACATGAATGGGATAATCCAGATTATCAGGGAATGGAAATATATAACATACACACTGATTTTTTAGATGGAAATGACGGTCTATATTCCATCGTTCTAAACCTGATTATTAATGGTTCTGATTATCATCATTGGGTTTTCCGTGAAATATATGATGAGCAAACAGAAATACTTAATAAGTGGGATTCAGTGAATAAAAAACGAAGAATTGTTGGAATGGCTGGTGTTGATGCTCATAATAATCAAAGTTTTAGAGCTAGATATACAAATGACGGAATGGTTGAATGGATAGGGCCAAATGCAAAAACAATTGAAATAGTTGAACCAGGACTAAAAGAAAGCATTTTACTGGGTGACCAAGATTCCAATGATTGGGCATTTATTTGGGAAGTAGACCCCTATTTCGTTTCATTTAATCACGTAGCAAATCATGTCTTTAGTGATACTTTAACAAATTTTGGGATTAAAAATAACCTTGTAGCCGGACACGCTTTTATTTCTTTTCAGAGTTTGGCGAATGCAAATGGTTTTCAATTTTTTTCTATAGATGGGAATGATGATCTGAATGCAATTATGGGTGATTCAATTTCTGCAGAACAAGTATCAAAATTAAAAGTTATTTCGCCTCTCCCGGTACAGTTCCAATTAGTAAGGGATGGAGTGGTAATAGATGTGAATGAGAATGTATATAGCTACGAATATGAACCAGATAAAGTAGTTGGGAATTACAGAATTGTAGCAAAACTTTATTTTGATGAAAATTGGATCCCATGGGTTTATACTAACCCAATTTACGTGTATTGATTCCAAGTAACTAAGAATATAATTATTAGTGGATGAAAAATGAAAAAATGGAAGAGGAATGTTTTAATAATCTTTTCAGTTATTTTTATGCTTATTGCAGCGATATTATACTATTCCATAAGCTTTATTGACACAACACCTTATTATGAAACACAATATTATTCTAATACAATTGAGAATCTTAATAATTCACTTTCAATCCGAAAAATGGTTGATGGAAATTTGAAAAGCGGTTTTGGGCGAATCAATATTACTCCAAAGATTGTTGATGGTGTCCAAAATCCTTCAGAAGGAGAATTTAATCAGATCAGATTGGCAGGATATGGAGACGGCCAAAATGCGAAAGGTGTTCATGATTCAGTATATGTGAAGGCCATTGCAATTGATATTGATGATAATCTAATTATACTAATTAGTGCAGATCTTTTAATGATGCCTTACAAACTTGTCCAAAAAGTTGAAGAAAAACTTAAAAATTACTCAAGCATAAGCAGAGAGCAATTATTCTTTGGGGCTACGCATACACATGCCAGTGTTGGAAATTGCATACCTGGTTACGTTGGTGAAGAATTTGAAGGGGAGTACCAACCTGAAGTAGTTGAGTGGTTAAGCAATAAAATAACTGAAGTGATTCTGAAATCAGTATCTGATTTAAAGCCTTCAAAAATTGCCTCTGATTTTATTCATGCGCCGGATTTAGTTGCTAATCGAATAAATAGAAAAACAGGTCGGTTGAATGACAAATTAACAATTGCTGCAATAAGACAATTAAATGGAAGAAATGCTGCTATTGGGATATTTGCTGCTCATGCAACAACACTGGGTGCATGGAATGATCAAATTAGCTGTGATTACCCGGGATATTTCCAAAGAAGTTTAGAAAATAAAGGTGTGGACATGGCAATGTTTTTTGCCGGAACAGTTGGAAGTCATACAAACAAAGGTAAGGGGTCAAAATTTGATCGATCAAAGTATGTTGGGGAAGCTTTAGCTGACTCGGCGAATATAATTTTAAGCAGAATGAAATATTCAGAGAATGTAGATTTTTCTACTATTTCAACAGAAATTGAAGTTCCCAAACTTCAAGTTATTTATATTACTGATGGGTTGAGACTTTCTTCAGAAATAGGTAAAGAACTTATGCCGGAAATAAAATCAACCTATTTACAAGCGGTTTTGATGAATAATTTATTATGGATCACTATGCCGTGTGAGTTAAGTGGTGAATATGCAATCGATTTACATAATGCTTTGGAGTTAGAAGGATTTAATTCTGCCATTACAAGTTTTAATGGGCAATATTTGGGATATATTGTTCCGGCCAAATATTACTATTCTGATTATTATGAATCAAGGTTAATGGGATGGTATGGACCGAGTATGGGCGATTACTTAATGGAACTCAATTATACTATTGCTGATAGTTTAACCGGATTAAAATTATAAATAACTCAGTAATTTTCTCTCTCAATAACCAAATATTCTGAAATAGTATTCTATATTCAGAAGTAATCAAAGTTATTTGTCGGAATTTTATCAAATAGTTTAACCAATATCAATCCAGCTTCATATAATAAATTTGGGAAAATAATTTTCATTTATGTAACTTAATATAAATTAAAACAAACGATTGTCTAAGCAATAATGTAATACATAAAATGGAGTCCAAGAATATGAAAAATCTATTCTCCTTTCATTTGTCGATTGTATATTTTGCTATAAATATGATTTTTGGTAACTATATTTATGCAACTCCTATTGACCTTTCAAAAGCCAAAATACTCATCTCAGATAAAATTGCTTCCCCTGTTAAAGAAACGTGTATAAGAGTTCTCCAAGAAGAAGTGGAAAAAAGAACTTCAATTACTTTGTCACAAGTGGAAAACTGGTCCACAGAGAGTATGACAATTGCACTTTGTCTTTCCGGTACTAAAAAGTTAATTGGCAAAAGTGTTCCAATAGGGGATGATGAAGAATCGGGTGAATATAAGTCTGAAGGATTCAGACTCTTCTATGATAAAAATAATAATCAAAATATCCTTTGGATCATTGGAAAGGACAAACGTGGTGTTTTATTTGGTGTTGGTGAACTTCTAAGAAAAGTGAAGATGAGCACAAATAAATTATTTCTTAAAACTCCTTTAGACATATCCTCCTCGCCAACATATTCAATTCGTGGTCATCAACTTGGATATAGGAATACTGCTAATTCCTATGATGCATGGAGTGTAAAACAGTATGAACAATATATCAGAGAACTTGTCATATTTGGCAATAATGCTATTGAGAACATTCCTATTGGGAGTGAGGGAGATGCAAGTGATATCAGTGTTCATTTTGATTTGTCTCGAGTAGAAATGAATCTGGAATTAAGTAATATTTGTAATGCTTATGATGTTGATTATTGGGTATGGACACCTGCAACAATAGATTTGAAGAACGATTCTTTAAGAAAGATAGAAATTGAAAGACACGAAAATTTTTACAAAGAATGTCCTAGATTGGATGATGTTTTTTTTCCAGGTGGAGATCCGGGGCATAATCATCCGAGGGAAGTTATGCCTTTTCTCAAGGAACTACAATCACTATTAGTTAAATCTCATTCCAATGCCGGTATTTGGATTTCCCTTCAAGGATTTAGCGAGGAAATGGTTGACTATTTTTATAAATATCTTGAAGACGAAAAACCAGATTGGTTAAGGGGAGTTGTTTCCGGGCCAAGTAGTCCACCAATTGCCGAGACTCGTTTTAGGTTACCTGAACAATATAAACATAGGCAATATCCCGACATAACTCATAATGTGAGATGTGAATTCCCAGCTCTCAATTTTGATCAGGCATTCGCACTTACAATAGGGAGGGAGGGTATTAATCCACAACCTGAGTATTATGCAAAAATTCATAAGGATAATGCTCAATTTACAGATGGATTTGTCACTTATTCTGATGGATGTCATGATGATGTTAACAAAATTATTTGGTGTCAACGTGGCTGGGATCCCAATAAGAATATCAGAGATATTTTAGTTGAGTATAGCAGATTCTTCTTTGGTTCTGAGTTAGAAATTGATGGAGCTGAAGGTATTTTAGCTTTAGAGCAAAATTGGATTGGTCCGCTTGAAAACAATGGCAGTGTCGAAACTACATTTGCATTTTGGAAAGAACTTGAGAAAAATCATCCAGAGCTTGATGAAAATTGGAGATGGTTAATGCTTCAATTAAGAGCAAATTACGATACATACATTCGTCGAAGACTCATAAATGAGAAAAATTTAGAAAAGGATGCGAATAAAATTCTTTCCCAAATTGATAAAATTGGTATTGAAAGTGCAATGAAGAGTGCGCTAGAAAAGATAAAAGAAGCAGATACGCATCCAATTGATCAGAATATTAAAAGAAAAATTGAACAATATTGTCAAACTCTTTTTGATATTATTGGATTGCAAACAAGTGTTAACCTTTATCAAGCAAGTAATTCTCAGAGAGGGTGTATACTTGACTTTGTAGATTATCCAATGAATAATAGATGGTGGTTAGAAGATGAGTTTAAGAAAATCAGCGAAATGAAAAGTGAGAAAGAAAAAAAAGATCGGTTAGAAATAATTAGGACATGGGAAAATCCAGGCCCAGGTAGTTATTACGACGACATCTCAAATATTGCGAACAGTCCTCATGTAACGACTACAGTTTATGACGCTGTCGATTTCGGATGGTGGGAGTCTGGTTACAGCAGATGGAGGCTTTCATCACAGGTTTATCAGAATGACCCAATTCTTGAATATGAAAATCTAGATCCAAATGGACGTTATATTATTCGAATAACCGGTTATGGTGATGCACTATTAAGAATAGACCAACATAGAATGGAACCAACTCTATACAATAAAGATGTTGAAGAGTTCAAAGAATTTGTTGTCCCCAGAAGCCTAATTGGTGATGGTAAAATTACCCTTACATTTGATCGGCCGGAAGAGTCCCATATGAGATGGAGATATTTTTCAAGAATATCAGATGTTTGGTTAATTAAGAAATAAAAGGAATTAAAAATGAAGTTATTAAAATGGACATTATTCATAATTACAACCCTTATTTTAATTGGATGTGAAACAAATGATCAGCAATTAAATAATCAGAAAGCATATCAAGATATTCCTTATGTACAAGATTATTCTGTGAAGTATTACTTTGAAAATGATGAACATAAAACTAAGAAAGTATATACTGATAGGAATGAAGTTATCCAGGTTTTGACTGATGATGGTTTGTATATACCAGTTAATGGCCATTTGCAATATCCAGGTTCGTTAAAAAAAGATAAACGATATATGCCAATGACAGATAAAAAAGTGACCGATTTTGTTATATATGATAACCAATTCATATACGTTGATGAGAAAGCAGTGTTTAGCAATGCGTGGGCTGGGAAACTTTATTCCAAACATAATTTGCCAAATGTCAAAATGGTTTGTGGGAGCAAAGGATTCGGATTTTTGCTCTCCGATGGCAATACACTTTCATATGTAAATGATTCAATACAACTTTGGCAAGGTCAGCTTGATGACGATAAAATATTGTCAATTAAATACAAAAAAAAATCCGGTCAATTTTTTATCCTGGGCAAGAAATCTCTTTATTCATTTTCTGAAAAAGACCACAAATTATCTCGCATCTTTATCGGAAATAACTTAACTGCTTTTGAAATAACTAAGAATGAGAATACAATAATATTAGGAACAAACAATGGTTATTTAATAATAGATTTTAAAGGAAAACTTTTAAAGGGTATAAATAATAAACTTCCCTGGGCTGAAATAACATCTCTGAAAGAAATAAATGGTCAATTGTGGTTTGGTTCAACTGAGGGAGCATTTATGCTTCGTGAGGATGATAAATTTAATTATTATTATGGTAAACGTTGGTTGCCTAGCAATAAAGTTAAACATATTGAACTTGGTCCGGAAAATTCTGTATTGATACTTACGGATAAAGGACTTGGACAGATTTGTTTTAAAGAAATGACGCTTGAAGAAAAAGCAATGAAGTTTGAAAAAGATGTTAGGCAAAGAAAAATAAGATATGGAATGTCTACTGATAAAAGTAGTTTAGAAAAATATGATCTATCCACTGCTCAAAATGGTCCTGCTGATAGTGATAATCTTTGGACTAGTATGTATTTGGGAAGTCAGCTATTTCGATATTTAGCAACCGGTTCTGAAGTAGCTAAACAAAATTGTTACGAAGCATTTGAAGTATTGGAAAGATTTCATCAAATAAACAATATTAAGGGATTATTTGGCAGATCGATTGAAAGAAGAGGATATATGAAGTTTGGTAAATCCTATAGAGACTATGTGGAGGATTATTGGTATGACGGCTACCAAGGAACAGTAGCTTGGCATCATGCAGACAATGAGGAGTGGGATTGGAAAGCTCATGCAAGTAGTGATCAAACTGTAGGACAAATATTTTCGATGGCTCTAATAGCTGAATATATGGATGATGATGAATGGAAAAAAAGAGCTATATCAATACTAGATGATTTAATGACCTACATAGTTGAAAATGATATGTATCTGATAGATACTAATGGAAAACCAACATTGTGGGGTCGCTGGAATCCTGAGTATGTGAATCGTTTCCCAACCATGGTAGGGGATAGAAGAATCTGTTCATCAAATATTATTTCGTTTTTACAGGCGGCTTATAAATTTACCGGGAAAGAATTATTTAAAAATAAAGCCTTTGAGCTGATGAATGAATATGGATATCTTGAAAATCTAACCAGACCAATAAGGGAAATCGGTCAAGCACCTGAAGGCGCAGATGGATGGAGTAAAATGTTATCTGAGGAATGGAATCACTCTGATGATGAAATGTACTTTTTAGCTTATTGGCAATTATTTCCATACTCATTGAACGATTCTTTAAAAGAACAGTTTGGTTCTGCTATTAAGGACCACTGGGAGGCAGTTCGACCAGAAAAGAATCCACTCTGGAACTTCTGCTACGCAATGACAGGAGCATCAGAATATGATTTGGATGAGTCTATTTGGACACTTAAAGAATGGCCACTTGATATGATAGAGTTTGAAGTAAAAAATAGTCATAGAAAAGATTTAGAATTTCTAGAACCAAATTTCTGGGGACATACCACAGCAGAAGTATTGCCTCCAGATGAAAGACCTGAAATTAAACATAATCGAAATGTATTTAAGCTAGATACAGGTGAGCGTCATAGCGAACTTAGTGCAGGAGATACATTCTTACTCCCTTATTGGATGGGCAGATATCTGGGAGTAATTAGTGCACCTGAAAATAAATAAAAAAATATGTCTCTTATTAATTAAAATAGCCTCCAAATAGGTAATAAAAAATGAAATATTTCCTTTATATATTCTCAATATTATCAGTTTTTCTATTTGCAAATTGTTCGTCTAAAAATGAAATAAAAACAATCAGAATTGGAATGTGTTCTGATGTACATCTTCCCACCATGCACGACTCTGAAAAACGGATTAGCTCTTTTATTGATAGTATGAAAATTGCCAAACCTGATTTCATAATTGAACTTGGAGACTTTGGAATTCCATCTGACAGATTTGCACCTTATTTCGCTATCTGGAATTCATTTCCCGGATTAAAATATCATGTAATTGGAAACCATGAGATGGATGGTGGAACATCATTGGATGAAGCTGTTTCTTATAGAAAAATGAATAATTCTTACTACACCTTTTCAAAAAATGGATTTAAATTTATTGTACTTGATGGAAATGACAAAAAAGATCCCAACCAAAAGGGATATAGCTCATATATGGGAAAAGAGCAATTGGCTTGGGTGAAGCAGGAATTAAAGAATGCGAAAGATCCAATCGTCATATTTTCTCACCAGGGGATTGGAACAGATCCAAATAATCCTGGAGAGCGATATTCAATTGAAAATTCATTGGAAGTAAGAAAGATATTTGAAGATCATAATAAAACGAATAAAGGGAATAAAATTATTTGCTGCTTCAATGGCCATACTCACCATGATTTTGCTGAAGAAATAGAGGGTATATGGTATATTACAATCAATTCCATGTCTTACAAGTGGCTTGGTGAAGAGTATGAGCATCTTAGATATAGCCAAGATGTAGATAAAGAATTCAAATGGATCAAATTTACAGCCCCGTATAAGGATCCGCTATATACAGTAGTAGAAATCTCGACAGAAGGTTATATTAAAATGTCTGGTAAAAAAACTCAATTTGTTGGACTATCACCTTGGGAATTGGATTATCCAGAACACATTAAAAAATATGTAAAACCAGAAATCACAGAACGATTGATAAAGTTTTCAATGGAATAATAGTTTATTAAAATTATTGGATTATTTTGTTTTTAAAATATTTTTAAAATAGTACTCATATCTTAATCAGCCAAGTTTCTGAAACAAAACTTCCCCAACAATCCGAATTCCTCAATTGTTCTACATTAATATGATCACAAGTCGCGAATATTACAATTGATATAACACGAATATCATTTATATCAATTGACGCTAGTGTCTGTTTATTTAAATGTTATAACTAGATCACCCCAAATGTGTTTTGAGATTATCTTGCATCACTAATTGAGTTGAGGAAAGTTTCCATAAAACGTTGTCCGAGTTTTTTCATGCCTTCGTGGTTATAGTGGCCGTTTTCCATTTTCGGATAGAAGTCTGCAGATGTTGGTTCAAGGCTTTGTGAGATAAGAGTGACGTATGGTATAAGCTGTGCTGCCTTCATCATTCCTTCAACTACTTTCCCATGGCCAACTTGAAAAAGTAAAAATGGTAGGGTATCGATTTCTAAATCTTTCCGGATATGATTAATGAATTGTTGAAGATTTTGTCCATATGCTGCTGCTGCGATTTTGTTACCGGCATCCGTTTCCCCCTGGACCCACAGCATGGCGCAAATCTCATACTCGTCAATCTTATATTCTGAAAGTGTTTGATCAATATAGTCTATCAGAGCACGGTATAACTTTGGTCCATTCTCTTCTCCAACGAGTGCGGCCTTGTCTTCACTCCATTCGGGATGCCAGGATCCATGAAGAGAAGTGGAACCTTCGGAAAGTTTAATTAACAGTATCTTCTCTTCCGGCCAGGCTTCGGATAACGCTATACCGAAGAACAATTCAGGGCCAAAAATGAGTTCGCACTTATATATCTCCGCAATCTCTGCCGAGGGTTTGACTGCCTTCAAAGGGCATATGGGTTCATTGTTAAATGCGAGTTGTACTCTTTCCTTCACTTTTGAAAGCCGTTCAAGATCGAGGGGGAGTAATTTGTTAGCATTCGCACGGCCCTCCATGTTCGACTGTCCAGCAAGAAGAAAGACTTTAATCTTCTTTACGGGTTTCGATTTTTGCATTATATCAGGACGAACAGGATACATTATTAACAAATGGAGACAAAATAGAAAAATTACCCTTACCATATGTGTCGTTAACTTCATTAAATTATCTCCTTTTTAACATTATACCGGATAACATTCCAAGTTTATTTCTTCATAAGCCAAACTTCTGAAACAATAGTTCCCCAACCACCCGAATTGCGCCATTGTTCAATTTCAACACGATTACCTGTTGCAACATCGGATGCACGCTCAAGTCTGATAATAAGTTCTCCATCCTTTGTTACATCAGAAGGGATCTCATATGTATAAAAATCACTCATTTGTAAAGGTATACTTAATTCTTTTTCTAAAACGAAATTATCAGCATAAATTGATTGAGATTTCTGATTCATTCTATAATCATATCTGGACTGATACCATGGGCGAACAAAAGTAAATCTAATAGAATAAGATCCTTGAGGATCTAGATCGCTATAGCGAAAAGTAACGCCTTGGTCTTCGTCTTGAGTGAAATGTAATGATTTTTGGCTCGGTCTATTTCCTTCTGAGAGCATTTCAGCAACATAAGGCTGTCCATGATCATAAGGATAACCAAAAGTTACATTTGGTGCATTATTTGAAGTCCCGAGATTATCATAAAAACCGCCTGGTCCGGGATTCTCATAATCAACTATCATACTCAAAAGTTTTTTCGATTCATAGGAATTAGCCATTTGGGCTCTCTCCAATTGACGTTTAAGCCAACCAAGTCCAATAAAATCATGCTCAAGATTGAAGAAACCGTCATTCCTTACTCCAAAAATTTTGTTGCTTTCCTCTCCAAGTCTACAAGCTTCTTCACGCAGATAAATCATTTCAGCTGATTCGCTCGTATTATCAAACATTTTCAATATTTCATGTAATCGAATTTTGCTATCACCGTTCAATAATTTATTAACATTATTTTCAATTGTTAGTTGTAAATCTTTCTGTTGAGTAACATTAAGTTTTACGTATTTGTCCAGGGAGGCTTTTTGCATGTACATTCTCCACAGCCAATTTTCTTTCATGATTTCCTCAGGCATTACATTTCCGGCTGTTTTTACTAATTCATAATATTTATCAATACCATTCTTTTTATCTAATGGGATATTTTCAATTTCCTCCAAATTTTCTTCCAGCTGAAAAACTGCTTCTGACATTATTTGGGCTGCTTCTTCGCCAAACCAATTGTTACAGTATTCATTCACAACTTGCTTAACAGACATTCTAGGTGACCATAATAATCTTTGCCACATCCATTGATTAAAATGATCATGATGACCACTTGAATGAGTAATATCACCAACTCCATATCTCATAAGATCATTAAATACTCTATGATAATAATTTGGCCAAGCAAAAAAAGTTAATCTGTTATAAACCATTGTTAAAAACTGGTCTGGTCGTCTTTCGTAAATATTATGGCTCCAATGTGGTGGTAGGTCACCATTCCTATCGGCCCTTGGATACATTTGTATATATGCATGTTGAGCATATTTCCAGTGAGTTATTTCATTATAATAAACGAGAACCTGCTGAGGTGGCAGCTGATGGAGTATTTCTTTTGGATACAAACCGTAAGGACCAAAACCGGGATATCTGAATAAATCCATTCTGTGAGTCTGTCTGTGACCTGGTTGCCAAGAAGTTGCATCTGAACCAGGTCCGTAGCCCCAAGCCCAAAGCCATGTTCGTGGCTTTTCTTGCAAATAATTAAATATTGCATTATCATCTTCATTGTCAAATTTTTGATTAGTAAAATAGATACGACTTTCCGGATGGTATTTGTGGATAATCACTGACATCTCTTCTACTAATTTTATAAATGTTAGTCCGTACGGATTGCACCTATCACACTCACATCCGCCTCCGTCTCCGCCATAAAATTCAACTAAATCATATGTAGGACTATTCTTAAAGCGACTTTCACATTTCTTTAGCATGAATTCTCTCGCTTCTGGAACGGATAGGCAGACATATCCAATTCGACCGATGGATTCAGATGCATTCCAATCATCAGGTACTTTTTCTCCTGCTGTATTTGCGCCGAAGTTAGTTTGTGTCATTAAACCGTAAGATTTAATAAAATCAAACTTTGTTCCAGCACTGGTTGGAAATATATTAGCACCTGCAAGAGCATAATCCAAAATTACTCTTTTTGTTTCATCTTCAGTCCAGTGACGAACTTGTGCAAGTTTTTTTGCCACATGACTCTGTCCAAATTGTGTCCCTCTTATCTCAAAGGCAGGTGCAGTTCTAATATCTAAATAGCTGTCTATTTTAACTTTGCCTTTTTTGAATATTGCTTGACGTAATAATTCTCCCAATGCATATAAACAACCTCTCTCATCAACTCCTGAGACAATTAATATAGATGAATTATCATCTTCAAATATCTTCAATAAAAATCCTTCCGGTCCGGGGGATAGTTGAGTTAAGGGTTCTATTCTGTGTTTAGTAAAAATTGTGTTAATAGCTTCATGATGATCAGGAGTCCCTAATAATAATCTTAATTTATGTTGTTCAGAAATAACTTTATTATTCTGATCCTCAAGAATGATATTCAATAAACCATTTTCTTGGAATCGTTCAACTAATAACTGTGCCACGTTCTTTTCAATCTTTCCAGCAGATTTTCCAATCTGAACAATTACAGATTTATATTCTCCTGCCCAAGTGTAATTAAAAGAAGCTATGCTGATTAGAAGCAAATTGATTAACTGGATGTAGTATTTTAAATATCTCATATTTTGTTCTGGGTTTTATTTAACTATAATTATGCAAAAATATTAAATAGAAAAATGGATGATGAAAATATTTTCTAGTCTCCTATGGATATCATTCCTTGAAATATTATTTAAATCAATATTCATTTAAGAAAATTAACTTTTCTTTATATCTGTTAATGAAATTATTTGTCTAACCTCCAAGGTTTACATATATTTATATATGTCAAAACAATCGATTGCATCGCTCATTATATTGGATCAATGTTTAAATATAAGATTCGTTTTACCCATTAACAACAATTTTGAAACTGTATAATTAACAAGACTAAGTAAGATTATGGAATTAAATTTCATTAAACCATCAAAATTATTATGATTCTAAAAGTGGATATGAGCATATGAAAAATATTTTCTTAACCGGAATACAAGAAATGAAAATGGAAGAAATAACTCCTCCATCAATAAATTATGAAAACGATGTTTTGCTAAAGATTGAAGCAGTTGGAGTTTGCGGATCTGACATGCACTATTACACAACCGGTCGTATCGGTGATCAAATAGTACAATATCCCTTTACGGTTGGACATGAATGCGTGGCAATAGTTCAGAAAATTGGGAGTGCCGTCTCAAAGTTAAAACCTGGAGACAAAGTGGCAATAGAACCAGCTATTTCCTGTGGATCTTGCTATCAATGTAAAAAGGGGCGTTTTCATACATGTTATAATTTACAGTTCTTAGGATGCCCAGGTCAACTAGAAGGAGGCTTATCCGAATTTCTTGTTATGCCGGAAGTCAATTGCTTTCCAATACCTGATCAGATGAATATGGAGAGAAGTATTTTAATTGAACCGGTTTCAATAGCATGCTATGCACATAAATTGGCAGATAATTTAACCGAAAAAACAATTGGAGTTTTGGGAACTGGGCCGATTGGATTAAGCATCCTATTAAAAGCGTCCCAATCTAAAACCGGAAATATCTATGCGACTGATAAAATAAATTCTCGTCTCGAATTTGCAAAAAGCCTTGGTGCATCATGGACCGGGAATCCAGGCAATATCGATATTGTTGAAGCTATTCACGATCTGGAACCACATTTATTGGATGTGGTTTTTGAATGCTGCGGAGAACAGGAGGCAATTGATCAAGCACTGGATATCTTGAAACCCGGCGGTATGCTGGTTGTTGTCGGAATTCCGGAAACAGACAGAGTCTCATTTGATGTTAGCAAAATGAGACGCAAAGAGATCACTATTCGGAATGTACGCAGACAGAACGAATGCATGGAAGAAGCAATCCAGCTTGTTTCCAATCACCCATATACTATTGAAAAAATGGTGACTCATACATTCAACCTTGAACAAACTAAGGACGCGTTTGATTTAGTGGCCGGATATAAAGATGGTGTGATTAAAGCTATGATCAAAGTGAATGCAGTTAGCAATTGGTAGTATTTAAATAAACTTCAAAGCCAGAATGCAAACAGTATAGAGTAGAATCGGAAACCAAAAGTAAGTTGATGTAATTAATATGGATATATTTAAAATATTTCGACAAGTACAACCTATTCCACTTATTTCCGATGATCCAGTTGAGGTGAAGAAAGAGTACACATACTGGCGAACTAGAATTATGTATACTTCGATGATCGGGTATGCGCTATTTTACTTTGTTAGAAAGAATATTTCCATCGCCATGCCTGTTATGGAACTCGAACTGGGTATATCAAAAGCGGATTTGGGCCTATTTTTAACATTGAGTGGTGTTTTGTATGGTGTGTCAAAATTTGTGAATGGCTTTATTGGTGACCAAGTCAATCCGCGCTTTTTTATGGCATTGGGCTTACTTTTATCAGCTATGATGAATTTTCTATTTGGACTAAGTAGTGCAGTTATCACATTTGGCATGTTTTGGCTTTTAAATGGTTGGTTTCAGGGAATGGGATTTCCTCCGTGCGCGAATAGTCTAACACATTGGTTTACCCCCAGCGAAAGGGGAGTAAAATTTGCTATATGGAATACTTCACATTCAATTGGTGCGAGCTTGGTATTAGTGCTTTCAGGCTATTTGGTAAGTTATAACTGGCGGTTAGTATTTTTTATCCCCGGAATACTGGCTGTCATTGGTGCTATATTCATTATCAATCGTTTACGGAATACGCCTGAGTCGCTAGGGCTTCCACCAGTAGAACAATTTTATGGTGACTCGCAGATTGCTCCAGATAATGCATCTAAATTATCAAATATGGAATTTAAGCAATTTATTAAAAAATATGTGTTCGGAAATCCATATATATGGATTCTCAGTTTTGCCAATTTCTTTCTCTACACTGTTCGCTATGTGATTCTAGATTGGGGTCCAACATTTCTTAAAGAAATGAAAGGTGCTGAATTACATCATGCCGGTTGGATAGTTGCCGGTTATGAAATTTTTGGGATTCTTGGAATGCTGGCCGGTGGTTGGATTATGGATCACATATTTAAAGGGCGTGGTGGTCGTGCATGCTTTTTCTATATGCTTGCATGCACCATTGGAATATTTCTATTTTGGAAGTTAGAAACACAATCTATGCTTATCAATGCGTTGCTTCTCTTTTTGATTGGGTTTTCGATTTATGGACCTCAAAGTTTAGTGGGAATTATAGCTGCTAATTTAGCTACAAAGCGTGCAGCTGCCACTGCAATAGGTGTTACTGGATTTTTTGGTTATGCAAGCACAGTTCTATCTGGATGGGGATTAGGTGTTCTTGTGGAAAATGGTGGTTGGAATTCTGGTTTTCTTATGTTGGTGTTATCTGCAGGCATTGCAACTATACTTTTTGGATTTACCTGGAATGCGCGCTACTTGGTATTTAAAAGGGATTCAAATCATGAGTAATGCTTAGTACAATTGACAATTGATGATGTTAAATTTCTGGTAAACTATTCCGTAGATAATCATCAATTAAATAAATACTCAATTTATTAATCCTAGCACCAGCATATAAATAATTAATAAATCCAACAAGAATGACATTTATAAATTAATTAGAATACATTAAATTATATATATTAAAGAATACCCAATTTATAAAAGATATATATCTGCAACAAAGCAGGCCGAATTAAGCTTTTAATCAACCATCCATAAATAAATTATCATTTGTAAAATCACTTATATATTTAAAATAATTTGGCTTATGCTTGATGTTTACTTATTTTTATAACTAGCAATACAAACGATTGCCTAGCAACAATAAGTCAGTTCGGTTGACGTTTTTTAGATTAGTGCAAATATGGAGAATTGTTCATGCCATTAGATCTTGTAAAATTAGATTGTAACTCCCTTCGAAATTGGATCTTTATTTTAATTGTACTGGTTTTATTTGCTAATTGCACTTCAAATACAAATGACTCAGATTTTTCTAGAATTAAATACAACAATGAAGAATTAATTGTTGATTTAGGTGTGGGCCTTTGGGCTTGGCCAGTTCCAACTGACTATGATGGAGATGGAGATAATGATTTATTAGTCAGTTGTCCAGATAAACCTTACAACGGTACATATTTCTTTGAGAACATTGAAGGGAAAGTTAACTACCCAATATTCAAACCTGCTGTAAGAATTTCCAAAGCATATAAAAATATTCAACCATCATACATTGATAAACAGATAAGATATTTAATTCCGGGAAAGGAAATATTAGATTTAGCAGAAGAGCAAATGGTTGATATTTATCATAAAGACAATATTCATATTGAAGATAGGAAAATTAGAGCTAATCAATGGAAATATTGTGACTATGACGGAAACGGTGAGTTAGATTTAATTGTCAGTGTTGGAGATTGGACTGATTACGGATGGGATAATGCCTTTGATAAAAATGGAAACTGGAAACGAGGACCACTACATGGTTATGTTTATTTGATTAAAAATATTGGTTCAACTGAAAATCCAAAATACCTAAAGCCAAATTTAATTGAAGCTGGGAATGATCCGATTGATGTATACGGTATGCCATCAGCAAATTTTGCTGATTTTGATAAAGATGGTGATCTTGATATCCTTTGTGGTGAATTCTTAGATAAGTTGACATATTTTGAAAATGTTGGAACGCGTAAAAACCCGAAGTATGCTTCCGGTAGTTTCTTAACTTATGAAAACGAATCAATCAAAATGGATTTGGAGATGATAATCCCAGTTGCAATTGATTGGGATAAAGATGGAGATGAAGACATAATAGTTGGTCAAGAGGATGGACGTGTTGCTTTAATTGAAAATACTGGCGTCGTAGTTGATAATATCCCACAATTCAAACTGCCTAAGTTTTTCAGACAACAAGCTGAGGATGTTAAATTTGGTGCTCTGGTAACTCCTTACAGCACTGATTGGGATAATGATGGTGATGAAGATTTAATCTGCGGAAATACTGCTGGTTATATAGGTTTTATAGAAAATCTTGATGGAGGAAATCCACCTAAATGGGCAGAGCCTGTTTATTTAAAAGCCGACGACGAGATTATTAGAATTCAAGCAGGGCCTAATGGTTCAATCCAAGGGCCATGTGAAGCTAAATGGGGTTATACAACTCTTAGCGCTGGTGATTGGGACAGTGATGGATTGCAAGACATTATTATTAATTCTATCTGGGGTAAGATTTTATGGTTTAGAAATGTTGGGAGTAAAGATAATCCCAAATTAACTGCAGCTCAACCGATTGAAGTTGAATGGAAAGGTACCAATCTAAAACCTCCATGGTTTTGGTGGGAGCCAAAAGGGAACAATTTAACAACACAATGGCGAACAACTCCCTTAATTTACGATTGGAATAAGGATGGGTTAAATGATCTAGTCATGCTGGACCATGAAGGATATTTGGCCTTTTTTGAAAGAAGAATAGAGAACGATGATGCAAGGCTCTTACCCGGTAAAAGAATATTTTACAATGAAAATGATGAACATTTACGACTAAATGTTAAAATTGCCGGAGGCAGTGGTAGAAAAAAAATAACAATAGTTGATTGGGATCTAGACGGTAAACCTGATCTTTTAGTCAACAGTAAAAATGTGAATTTTTATAAAAATGTAAGCGTCGATAGCGGAAAAGTAGTATTAAAGGATATGGGAATGGTTAGTGAGAAAATTCTTGCAGGACATTCCACTAGCCCTACAATAGTTGATTGGCATGATAATGGAATTCCAGATCTATTACTTGGTGCAGAAGACGGCTATTTTTATTTTCTAAAGAATCCTCACAGAAAGAATTGATTTAATAATTATTCAATGGAAAAAATATAAATGAAAATAATTCAAAATAATCTTAAGAAGGTATTTCTAATTTTCGCAATTACACTATGTTTTTTCTATGCTTGCAGTGAAAACGATAAGACTAATAATAAATACAGTTACTCAGAAGATGGAATGTTACAAATTGATGGTGAGAGGTTATTTATTATTGGATCTTATTACAAACCTAAAACCGATAATCCCTTTAAAGAATTGAAAGATAATGGTTACAATTATGTTAGAGTCAGTCCGAATGAAGCTGACCTTGATAGTGCATTCAGCTATGGATTAAATACATGGTTATCTACCGGTTCAATAAAAGAAAGTAAGAATGATGATATTATAAGAATTACTAATTTAGTAAACAAATTTAAGCAGCACAAATCTTTACTATTTTGGGAAATGGAAGATGAACCTGCATTTGTCTGGAATTCTGCCGACCCAAGAATAAAACCCGAACCACTATTAGAAACATATCAACTAATTAAAAAACTTGATAAAGAACATCTTGTTATTACAAACCATGGACCAGTTAATCTTATATCTACACTTCAGAAATACAATAATACTACTGACGTAGTTGCTTGTGATGTTTATCCCGTTATCCCTCATGGAATAAAACCAGCTTTTGCTATTTATCCAGATGGTCTGCAGGGAGATTTACTTAATCCTTATATAAGTCAAGTTGGTGAGTATGTTGACAAAATGAAAAAGGTTGTTCATGATTCTAAACCGGTGTTTATGGTTTTGCAGGGTTTTTCCTGGGAGATGTTAAAAGCAGAAGAATTACGAGATCCTTCAAAAATTCTCTACCCTACATATGAAGAAAGTCGATTTATGGCTTACAACTCAATTGTTCATGGTGCTAACGGAATTCTATATTGGGGTACTAGCTACACACCTCAGCCTTCACCATTTATTTCTGACCTTAATAAAGTAACTAGGGAATTGGCTGAGTATCAAAATATACTATCATCACCAAATCAAAATATGGATATTAAAAAAGAATATCACGAGCTAAGATATTCGGTTGATGCTGGTATTGAATTTATCGTAAAAATAGTAAATGAAAAAACATATTTGATAACAGTAAATTCAGATAAAAATCCAATAAAGATAAGTTTTTCTGGGTTAAGTGGATTTAGTAGTGTAAAAGTTTTAAAAGAGAAAAGATCGATTGAAATTACTGAAAATAAATTAACCGATTATTATGAACCGTTTGGTGTGCATATCTATGAACTCAACAAATAAAATGAACAGGTATCAATAATGCTAAAATCACTACGAAAATCTTTAGTATTTCTACTTTTTACTTTACTCTGCAATATAGTAATTGCACAAAAGCATATTATACGTATACCGGATAACGATAAAATCGTTACTGTCCATGACTGGCTTGTTGCTAATCCACTTCCAAGTAAATATTATCCAAATGGAATGAAAGAAAATGGGTTACAAGATGGTTTCTCAATGGATTTCCTTAGCTCTATTGGAGGTGAAAAATCACCCAAAATAGTTACGGGGAAAACTTTTAATACTCATGATGGAAAAAAAGGTAGTTTCGTTGAGCATACCTGGGCGACTAATTACATTAATTTAACTGATTTATTTGGAAACCCTGCGGATGTCTTCACATATTTGTATGCTGAATTGGAAAGCAATGTAGATCAGGATATTTACTTACATATAGGTTCTAATGATGCTAGTAAAGTTTGGATAAATGGTGATATTGTTATTGAATATCCAACTGGTAGAAGTGCTGAGCCCTCACAAGATATAGCACGAGTAAATCTAAGAGCTGGTAAAAATACGATTCTACTTAAAGTTGATCAATATGGTGGAGAATGGGGAGCTTATGTTCAAATTTATAGTCTGACTGAACAAAAGGCCTTCGATAGTATAAAAGAAAAAATGCTGATAAATAGTTCAAAAATTTCTACCATATTTGAGACAAAAGTAATTTGCAAACAGCCGAATAAATATATTGGCTGGCCCACAATCACAAAAACAAGTTCTGGTGAATTACTAACGGTATTTTCTGGTAACCGGGATGGCCATGTTTGTCCCTACGGAATAGACCAAATAATTAGTAGTAAAGATAACGGTGAAACATGGAGTGAACCGAAGACAATAAATAATACTCCGCTTGATGATCGAGATGCTGGAATTTTAGAAACCAAATCTGGTACTTGGCTGGTTAGTTGGTTTACATCTCTCGCATTTGACAATGAAAGAAGTTATTCAAGAAATCCTGAATGGAGAAGACATAGAGAAAAAATTAATGAAGAAACTGTAGAAAAATGGCTGGGAAACTGGACGCGTAGATCACTTGACAAAGGTAAAACTTGGGAAGAACCTGTAAAACAATTAGTTACTGCACCACATGGTCCAATTGAATTAAATGATGGTCGGTTACTATATGTTGGGACTACTACTATTAACGAAGAATACTGCTTAGCTGTCGAAGAATCGAAAGACGATGGAATTAGCTGGCAGTTGCTTTCTAAAATTGATATACCGGAGAATGAGTCCATTACTCCGTATTCTGAGCCACATGTTGTAGAAATGTCAGATGGTAAGTTATTGGCTATGTTCAGATATCATCCTAGTGATAGAAGTAAATCCTTCTTACGTCAAACAGAAAGTTATGATGGCGGTAAAACATGGTCAGTTACACACAAGACAAATATTTGGGGTTTCCCGCCACATCTTTTATTGCTTAAGAATGGTTGGATTGTACTTTCTTATGGTGTTAGAAAAATTCCTTATGGAGAAAGAGCGTGTATTAGTAAAGATGGTGGAGAAAGTTGGGATATTGATAATGAAATTTTGATAAGTATGAGTGATACTGAAGATCTGGGATACCCAAGTTCAATCCAGCTTGATGACGGATCTATCATTACAATCTATTATCAAATTGATAAAAAAGGTGAAAAGACAAGTCTAATGCAGACTCATTGGAAATTGAACGATTTGAAATAATTAATGTAGTAGAGATTGGTTGATGAAATATTTGTCGCTGCTATATAATAAAGAATGGAACTTTTTTTAAATATTTAAAATTATGAAAAAGTAATACACAATATTGATCGTGATATTTATGGAGCATTCAGAAACAAAAGTAAATTGCTACCAAATGAAGGATGTAAACATGTATAAAATTATATCTTTGGTTTTTATTGTTTTATCATATGTATGTTTCGCTCAAAATGTAAATGCAAATGATCAAACCGAGCAGAATTATCCAATTGGAGAACCTGGGCTTAAACTAACATACAGCGCCAAAGATAATAATCTACCTGAATCTGTAGTTAACAAACTTGAATTAATTGTTGGTTCAATTGAAGAAAAAGAGGGTATTCCGCTTCAATGGCTTAAACTAGCTGCTGAAAAAGGGAACAATGAAACATTTTCTGTATGGATACTCACTTCTTCATTTCCGTCAGAATTGCTGACGCTTGCTCAAGAAAATATTTCTCGATATATTCTTTCAAAATCTAATTCAGATCTTATTGAATTTGTACACGAAAAATATGGAACACCGATTCTACCCAGTACAGGAGTATGGAAACATCTATTCCCTCGATCAGAAAATGAAAAGTCTCCGATCAAATCATTAAATAAAAAAGTTAAATATTTAGGACATGAGTACAAACTTGATAACTTCATAAAATCAAAAATTTCAGTTCCACCGAAAGAAATTACCTCAATTTACCTAACACCTGATTTAATGATTGGAGTTCCCCACAATTCAAAAGTAAAAAATGAGACTAGAAGATATGATGAATCTGATTATGAATATATTGAATTGACTAAGGAAAATTATTTTGAAATGATTGAAAACGGTATGAATGTTTTTAATGTGAATGCTGAGCAAGTTAAATGGATCGAAAAAGAAAACATATATTACTGGGGCATTGGTGGAGAAGATGTTTCTTATCCAGAATGTTTTTACACGAGTAACTATGTTGGGCCAGCCATTTTTTTTGATGAACCAATGGTCCATACCAGAGACCAGGTGCTCAAACCAAAATTCAAAGACGATCCTTCACTTAGAAAGAAAATAACCCCTCAGATATTTTTTGAAGAATTTAAAAAAGAATTTCATGAAGCAAAATACGAACGCTCTCCAATTCTCTTATTAAGAGAATTAGACAAGAGAGAGGATGTGGATGTAGGTGATATGGACTTTTTACAGCAAAATATCTATACATGGGAAACAATGCCAAGTTCCGCAATTTATCAGTTATCGGAAGGTGATAAATCAACACCGTATGCGATGGTGTTTGAACCGCCGGGAAGACTTGGATCAAGAAGAGTATTACCGGAATTAAATATGAGTTTTGATTGTCAGATACCGGCCGACGATCCAAAAAATTTGATTGGAATAATAAAAGGTTTTTTGCGTGGTGCAGCACGGGTTACTAATAAAAAATGGGGAATAAGTATTTATGGTCAAGTTATGCATTCGGAAGCTTATTGGTATATGACGCATGCTTATGATCAAGGTGCGAGCTTGTTTTTTTATTGGGATAGTTACCAACTTGCCGCAGTGCCATATAGTGAATATCTTGCTTTGTCTAGAAACTTAAGGAACCATTCAAAAAACTTTCCTAACCGTAATTTGGAAAAACTTAAACATGGTGCTGAAATCGCAATTTTAATAGCACCCGGTTATAATCTTGGACATGTTAAAATGGGTATTGGAAACTTAAGTGGTCTACCTGAGCTAAATATGGAGCGTCTCAATAGCAAAGGTGTAAAATATCGTGATGTTATGAGTAATTTTTATATCGAAATTGAACGTTGCATTCGTTTAGGTATTGAATATGATTTATTCTGGAATATTGAAAATTTAGAATTAAATGATTACAGAGAGATTGTTTCCATAAGAGAAAATGGAAAAGTTGAAATAACAAAAAATGGATCAACCAATATTTTGGATTGCGCACGTATGCCCGTACGTCCTGACGGTGTATGTCCAACATTAACAGTTAACATTGAATCTAACAGCGGAAATGCACCTAGTACTATTACTGCCCTTGCAGAAGTAGAAGAAGGTTCCTCGCCAATATATTACACTCAAGGTGCAGGTAAAGATGGAGTATACAAAAACTCCTATGTTCTTTGGGAATTATACGGTCCTGAAGAGGAAGATTATACGGACTTTTGGAATGACAGATGGAATGTTACTGTTACTGAAAAAAACAATTCTGCAACTGCAGAAATAAAATTTAACATTGAAAAACCTGGAAATTACAGATTGAAAGTATCAGCCTCAGATTTAGCGGGTAGAACTAAAGTGGTATGGAAGGAAATTAATATTGACTAATAATGGAATGAAATATTTTTATCAAAACTAATCCGTATAAAAAAATAATATGGTTTATAAAGAAGCGAATGAGAATAATAAAAACCCATAAAACAATTTTTAGTCTCTTCGGTTTTCTGTTCCTTTTCTCATTTATAGCAAGTTGCGCATCAGATGAACGAAAAGCAGAATTAGCACCTAATATTATATTTATTGTAACGGATGATATGGAGCCATGGACTTTAAGTGTTAATAACGATCCAAACACTTACACGCCAGAATTGGATAGATTGACTAAATCAGGAGCAGAATTCAGAAACTTCATCTGCATTTAATACGGATATTGACATGGAATGTGAGTGAGTTTAATTAATTCAATAAATAAATCTTAATACGTGAGAAAGATTATTTTGAATGGCTATAAAAGAATTAACGCAACACTTAACGGAAAATGGCCGGATCAAAGACCGGTCATGCTTCATAATTTTATGATGGCTGCTAAAGAAGCGGATATCTCAATGAAGGAATATCGCAGTAATCCTAAAAGTGCAGCACGAGCTTATATTGAAGCCGTTGAAAAATATAATTTAGACGGTGTTCTAATTGACTTTGATACCGCAACCCTTGCTGCTGCTGTAGGTGTACCAGTAGATTATCCTTATGAGGAACCGGCTCGCACCACCGGAGCGTTATTAAATTCAATTGAGGAAATTGATGATCTTGAGCCAATCGATATTTCGGGCGATGAACATGTTCAGATTTGGGTTGAAACGTGTAGGATAGTTAAAAGTTACTTTGGGGATGAAATATTTGTTCGTGGTAACTGCGATCAAGCTCCATTTTCAATAGCAAGTATGATTAGATCAATTGAGTGTTGGATGATGGACCTATATCTAAATGAAGAGTATGTATTTAAATTACTCGATTATTCTTCTGAGATATCTGGTCAATTTATAAAATTGGTTGCTTGTACAGGAGTTGATATGGTCTCGAATGGTGATAGCCCAGCTGGACCAGCCCTAATCTCTCCGGAGATGTATCGTAAATTTGCTCTACCATACGAGAAAAAGATGGCTGATATCGCACATGAACTAAAACTTCCATATCTTCTTCATATTTGCGGAAATACAGATTCCATTTTAGAAGATATGATAAAAACAGGTGCAGATGCCCTTGAACTGGATTATGAAACTGATATTATTAAAGTTTTTAACATATGTAAAAACGACATAGCATTTTTTGGAAATATTGATCCTTCTGGCGTAATAACCTTTGGGAAACCAGAATTAGTAGAAGAAAAAGTAAAACAATTATTATCAGTTTATAATGATTCTCCGCGATTTGTAATGAATTCGGGTTGTGCAATACCAGCAATAGCTCCTCCGGAGAATATAAAGCAACTGGTACAAATCACCAAAAATTATAAACTGAATAAATGTATTCAGGAGGTTCGAAATTGAAAAATAATTTTGGAAGACGAGATTTCATCAAAACGAGTGGTCTCTTGGCATTAGGGTCATCATTTGTGAATCCATTGTTTGCTGATTTGAAAGATGACATAACTTTACAATTACAAGAAAATCAATTTTACATAAAACCGAATCGTCCAGTTAGAGCAGTTGTATTAGGGGCTGGAAACCGAGGTAATATATATGCTTCTTACTCTGAAAAATTTCCGGAAGAATTACAAATTGTCGGAGTGGCTGAGCCAATTGAATATCGTCGGAAAAGATTTGCTGAAAGGTATCAAATTGATGATAAATACCAGTGGGTTACATGGGAGCACGCATTACAAATAGACAAATTTGCTGATGCACTCATAATCACAACGCCTGATAATCTGCATTATGGACCTGCTATGGGTGGTCTGGCGTTGAATTATGATCTATTACTGGAGAAAGCGATTGCTCAAACATGGAATGAATGCAATGATATTTTAAAATTATCGAAAAAAAATAATCGAATTGTGGCTATTTGCCATGTTCTTAGATATACGACATATTTTCAAAAACTAAAAGAAGTTATCAGTTCCGGCGCTTTAGGTGAACTTGTTAGCATTCAACATTTTGAACCAGTAGAACACGTTCACATGTCGCATTCGTTTGTGCGAGGTAATTGGCGAAACACACTAGAATCAAACCCCATGCTTCTTTCAAAGTCTTGTCACGATCTCGATATTTTACGCTGGCTTATTGATAAACCATGTAAACGAATCTCTTCTTTCGGTTCATTGAAACATTTCAAGTCTGAAAATGCACCTTCTGGTAGTACCATGCGCTGCACTGATGGGTGCAAAATTGAAAAGGAGTGTCCTTATTCAGCTCTTCGAATATATTTGAGAGGAAAAAATCATTTGGGACATTTGCAAATTTCAGATCTTGAGGATGAATCTATTTTAACAGCTTTAAGAAATGGCCAATATGGAAAATGTGTTTATCATTGTGATAATGATGTTGTTGATCATCAGATTGTTAACATGGAATTTGATGGGGAAATTACTGCTGGTTTTTCAATGGAAGGATTTACTTCCTATGCTGGCAGACGAACAAGAGTAATGGGAACCATGGGTGATGTTGTTGGTGATATGGAAACTTTGACTGTTACTGATTTTAGAACGGGTGAGCAATTAGTTTGGGATGAAAAACAATCAGAACTACCTAGCTCTGGTCATGGCGGTGGGGATTACGGATTAGCCCATGATTTTGTTCAAGCAGTCAGTCAGCAAGATTCGGCGCTTCTTACATCCACAATTGAAGCTTCGATGGAGAGTCATTTGATGGGGTTCCGAGCAGAAGAGAGTCGACTAAGAGGGAAAACTATGGATGTAAAACTTTTATAGACCTGGAGTAGATGTTTGAAACTAGTAAGTCCGAAGTATAGCTTGGTAATTCTTCGAGGAATATTTTATTGCAAGAAACATTTACAATTAAATATCTATCTATGAGTAAAAATATTAAAGGATAAGCTGTATGATAAGATCTTTTATAAAAAAAAATCCTTTTTTTGTACTGATTTTGTAAACTTTTAGCACAAGTATCTGTTCAAAATAGTACATGGGCTAATTGCTCATTCAATTCTCCAAAAGGAATTATTTCTTAAGAATGGAAAATTGAAGAAAAGAGAAAAATATTATATGATAGAATATAAGAGAAAATTTGAAAGAATATAAAGCTTATCTATTTGATATGGATGGAACATTAGTAAGTTCTGAAAAATTGAAAGGAACAGCTATATCAAAAGCATGTAGTCGGTTTGGTGGTGATGTAGATGTAAATGTTTATAAGGAAGTAATGGGGGGAAGTTGGGAAGTTGTTACAAAACATTTTTTTGAGATAATGAAAATTTCACCCAATATGGATGAATTTGTTTTTGAGTACAGCATTATATACAAAGAACTATTACGTCATCAGCTAAAGCCTACTCCAAATGCTAAAGAATTCTTAATTGAACTTTCGGAAAAGGGGAAGAAGATAGGTCTAGTAAGTTCTAGCTTTTCTTGGATGATAAATCAAATACTCGAACAGTTACGGTTATCTGACTACTTTGATATCGTAGTTTCAAAAGAAGATGTACAGAATCACAAACCTCACCCAGAAGCCTACTTGTTAGCGTTAAACAGGTTGTCTCTATCAAGTTCTGAAGTATTGATATTTGAAGATACAGAGGCTGGTTTACTGTCTGCAAAGGGAGCTAATTGCGATGCAATTGCTATTGAACATGAATTTAACAGTAATAATAATTTAAGTCTGTCGCTCAAAATTATTAATGACTTTAGTGAAGTTATGAACAACACATCAAATTTTAAACAAATCTGAGGTATAGAATGGGATCCTTAAACAGAAGAGATTTTATAAAAGCAGCTACCGTTGCTGGTGCTGGTATTTCTCTTGCTCCGAACTTAATATTAGCTAATCAAAAAGTGCGATTTCAAAGATCGAAACCTAACGGTAAATTGAATATTGCTTTTATCGGTGTTGGTGGTCGTGGACGACATCATCTAAGAAATGTTGCAAAATATAATGATGTTGAAATAACTGCAATCTGCGATGTTGACCCAGAAGCAATAACCAAGGCACAGAAGGATTTAAGAGATAATTCAAGGAAAGAGGCTACCGTATACAGCAATAATGATTATGCATTTATAAAAATGTTGGAACGTGATGATATCGATGGTGTTATCATTGCAACTCCTTGGCTGTGGCATACGCCAATGGCAGTTGCAGCAATGCGAGCTGGTAAGTATCCGGGAGTTGAAGTGAGTGCTGCAAATACAATTGAGGAGTGCTGGGACTTAGTAAATACTTCTGAAGAGACTGGTGTTCCTTGCATGATCTTGGAAAATGTTTGCTTTGCACGTGAAGCATTGGCAGCATTAAAGATGGTTCGCGAAGGATTGTTTGGCGAAATAGTACACTCAACATGTGGTTATCAACATGATTTGCGTGGTGTAAAATTTAATCCTGGAGTTGAATTCGGGAAAGATGCAAAAGGTGAAGCGCGTTGGAGAACTGAGCATTCCCTTAAACGAAATGGAGATCTTTATCCAACACATGGAGTGGGACCAGTTGCAACTTGGTTTGATATTAACAGAGGGAATAAATTTTCATCAATTACATCAGTAGCAACAAAATCAACTGGATTAAATAAGTACATATTAAATCATTCCGAAGGTGGTCAAGATCATCCTAATTCAAAAATTATATGGGCTTTGGGTGATATTGTTACTTCTACAATTAAAACTGCAAATGGTGAAACAATAACAATTAGTCATGATACAAATTTACCAAGACCATATTCATGGGGTTTTACACTTCATGGAAACGAAGGAGTTTGGGGAGGAGACTACGAAGGAAGAAGAATCTATATTGAAGGAAAATCTCCAGAACACGAATGGGAGACTGGGGCCGAGTACGATAAATATTTTAAGAAATATGACCATAAGATATGGAAAGAGGAAGCAGCGAAGGCTGAGGGTGCTGGCCATGGAGGAATAGATTACTTTACTATTAAGTCTTTTTTAGAAAGTGTTAGAAACGAGGTTCAACCTCCACTCGATGTTTATGATGCAGCTGCGTGGAGCGCTATAACTCCGCTTTCTGAAGCATCTGTTGCGAGTAATGGAGCACCACAATTTTTTCCAGATTTTACTAGAGGGAAATGGATGACAAATAAACCAATATTTGGAATAGAATAGAGTTGGTTATTAAAAAATAATAGGAAACAAAATGAAATTTAGTACAAAATTAAGCCTCATCCTTTTAATTCTCACATTAACGACGTCATGTGTAAAAAACGATTTTCCAGAGAAAATTGATTTAGCAAAAAATTGGTGCTTTTCTCCAGATGAAAAAAATATAGGATTATCTGAGAAATGGTATTCCGTTAAATTTGATGATTCCAAATGGGATACGCTTGATGTTGGAACGCGATGGGAAAATCAAGGGTATCCAGATTTGGATTCTATTGGTTGGTATAGAAAAGCTGTTAACATTCCAACTGATTGGAAAGGAGAAGATATATGGATAAAATTTGGTGCCGTAAATGATGCTTATGAATTGTTTATCAATGGCGAAAGTGTAAGTATTTTTGGCCAAGCAAATATTAGTGTTGCTAATAGGCCAACGTTTACTAAAATAAATGAAAATTTAAAGTATGGAGAGAATAATCAAATAGTTCTACGTGTAAATGACTGGGGAAATAGCGGTGGTTTGTGGCGTTTACCAGCGATACTTACAATCGATGAAAATGAAGTTAATAATATATTTAAACCAATGTCACCAACACACCATACACCAGAGAGTTTGGGGTATGAACTCTTTTGGGAAGACCAGTTTGATGGTAATAAACTAGATCCGGAAAAATGGGCCCCAAGAGCTATTGGACCAAGAAGAGGGGGATATAATTCTACTGAAGCAATTAAAGTTAAAGACGGTTTCCTAGAATTATCTGCTTTGCAAAAGGGAGATTCAATCTTAGCAGGGGCTGTTGGTACGCAAGATCTTTTTATGACAAAATACGGATATTTTGAATGCCGTTCACAACTTCAAAAATCAAAAGGAGTCTGGGCTGCATTTTGGATTCAATCAACGGGTATTTCTGCTGGAGAGGATCCAGGCAAATACGGTACTGAAATAGATATATTTGAGTTTTTCAAGGGATTCGGAGAAGATATGGTTTCTCATAATCTTCACTGGGCATATGGACCCAATCAACAGACAATTGGCGCTTTGCTTAGTCACCATGAGGGAGTTAGTGAAGGCTTCCATACTATTTCTTTAGAGTGGACTCCAGAGAAATATGCCTTTTTTGTGGATGGATATAAGTATCACGAGGTTACACGAGCTATATCGCATATTGATGAATACATGATCCTCAGTATGGAACTTCCAGGTAAAGAAGAATTAAAGGCAGCAATACTACCAGATGTATTTAAAGTAGATTATGTAAAAGTGTATAAAAAGAAATAGAGGATCAATCATTAAGGAATGAGAAAAAATATAATGTTTATTATCAAATATGTAAAACAAAAAGGAAGAATAATGAATTTATTCAAATTACAAAAAATTGTGGTACTATTCTTAGTGGGAGCAATATCATTAACAGTTTACTCACCGATATTTGCACAAAAGAATAATGAAATACCGGTTTATAAAGATTTGAAAAAATCTCTTGAAGAAAGGGCAAAAAATTTGGTCTCTCGTATGACCTTAGAGGAGAAAATTGGTATGACCGTAGGTGACGGTAGGTTTTTACCATCAGCTAAAAAAACAGAGAAAAAAAACATTGAAGTTCCTATTGCAAACCGAAATTCAAAAATGCTAATACCTAGGCTTTCTATAAAGACAACGGCACTTACAGACGGGCCATGTGGCATAAATAAGGGGCCGGCTCCAGAAGGTGTTACAGATTATACATACACTACATCGTTTCCTACGTCAACATGTTTGGCTGCTACATGGAATACCGAAATTGTTGAGAGCGTTGGGAAGGCTTTTGGTAATGAACTTCTTGAGTACGACTATGATCTCGTACTAATGCCTGCCCTGAATCTTCATCGCAATCCTAAATGCGGTCGAAGCTTTGAATACTACTCAGAAGATCCATTACTTTCTGGCAAATTAGCAGCTTCTATGGTTAATGGAATACAATCTAAAGGGGTTGGTGCAACACTAAAACATTTTGTAGGAAATAATCAAGAGAGTAATAGAAGGAAATACAATGCTGTTATTGGTCAAAGAGCGTTACGCGAAATTTATTTACGTGGATTTGAAGTAGCGGTTAGAGAAAGTCATCCCAAAGCGATCATGACAGCATATAATAAACTTAACGGTTTCTATACTCCCGAATTACCAGAATTGCTACAAGATATAGTAAGGAAAGAATGGGGATTTGATGGTCTTTATATGACAGATTTTGATATGAATTATGGAGATGCGGTAGCTCAAGTTAGGGCTGGGATTAATATGATTATGAGTGGTAATGAGAGGGAGTATAATGAAATATCAGAAGCCTTAAAAAATAAAGTTCTTGACGAAAGTACTCTTAACGAAAATTTATTTTTTAATATGAAACTTAAGTTAAGTTCACCGAGCATGAATGGATATACTCCATCGCTAAAACCAGATCTAGAAGCTCATGCAAAAATTGCCAGAGAGGCAGCTAGCGAAGGTATGGTGTTGCTAAAAAATAATAATAACACATTGCCAATTGACAACAAACTGAAAGTTGCTCTCTTTGGTAAAATAGCTTACCATATGATACCATTTGGAACGGGTAGTGGAAGTGTTAGAAGTTATAAATACGCAGTATCTGTAAACGATGGATTAAAATCTGCTGGATTTAAGATTTTGGATGAGATGGAAGAATCCTACACAACCTTAATTGATAAAATAAAAAAAGAAAATCTTGTGCCGCCATATTTTGACAATCCCAAAATGCGTAAGGACAATGGCATTAAAGGAAATCAGGCTCCGCAACATTTCAAAGAGAGACTAGTTGCATTTAGTAAAGAACCACCTATAAAAAAATCAGATATTGAAAAATATGAATCAAAATCTGATATTGCTATTATCACACTAGGCCGAAGCGCCGGTGAAAACTATGAAAACGGATATCTTCCAATAACAAAAATAGAAATTGATCTTGTGCATAATGTGTGTGATGTTTTCCATGCAACTGGGAAAAGAGTTATTGTTGTATTAAATGTTGGAGGTGTTTGGGAAACAGCAAGTTGGAGAGATTATCCAGACGCCATTCTTTTAGCATGGCAACCGGGACAAGAGGGTGGGCATGCAGTTGCTGATTTATTAAAAGGTGCAGTTAATCCCTCTGGGAAATTACCAGATTCATTTCCATTAAAGTATGAAGATGTACCTTCTGCTAATTCGTTTCCTGGAGAGCCTGTTGCTGAACCTATCAATTCATATTACACTGATGGTATTTATGTTGGATATCGGTACTACGATTCTTTTAACATACCAACCGCTTATGAGTTTGGTTATGGAATGTCATACACAACATTCGATTATTCGGACTTGCAACTTAGTAGCAAAAGTTTCTCCTCGAAAATGAAAGTTACAGTAACAGTAAAAAACAGCGGAAAAGTAGCTGGTAAAGAAGTTGCTCAATTGTACCTTTCAGCACCTGCAACTAAGATTGAAAAACCAGTTCATGAACTAAAAGGATTTGCAAAGACAAAATTACTTAAACCTGGTGAGAGTCAGCAATTGTCGTTTGAATTAGATGAACGTTCTCTTGCTTCCTTCTGGAGTGGAATCTCTGCATGGGTTGCAGACAAAGGAAATTACGAAGTTCGTATCGGTGCGTCATCTAAAAATATAAAACTAAAAGGCTCTTTTAATTTAGGAAAAGAAATTGTTGTAGAAAAAGTCCACGATGTGCTCTATCCAAATTTTATGATGAAAGAAATGAGTCGATTTGATAAATAGATTATTCAAATTTTAACTAGAGAATAAAGGTAAATATATGAATACATTTACGGAATTGGATTGGATTGTAATTGGAATCTATTTTTCCGCAATCCTTGGAATTGCAATCTGGGTTATGCGCCAGAAACAAGATTCTACTGAGGACTATTTCCTTGCTGGGCGGAATGCCGGTTGGTTCGTAATTGGTGCCTCTATTTTTGCATCCAATATAGGCTCGGAGCATATTGTTGGGTTGGCTGGAACTGCAGCCGAAACAGGTGTAGTTATGGGACATTACGAACTTCATTCATATATTGCTCTTTTACTTGGCTGGGTTTTTATTCCATTCTATATGAGAAGTCGTGTATTTACCATGCCCGAATTTATGGAAAAGAGATACTCTTCTTCAACACGTTGGTTTCTCTCTGTAATTTCTCTTATTGCTTATGTATTTACAAAAATATCTGTAACAGTCTATGCTGGTGCAATAGTTTTTGAAACATTAATGGGCATCGAATTTTGGACTGGCGCTTTAATAGTAATTATTCTAACAGGAATTTATACAGTTTTTGGAGGATTACGTGCCGTAATTTATACTGAAACAATTCAAGCAGCTGTTCTAATACTTGGATCTGTAACAATATCAATAATGGGATTAACTCAAATTGGTGGTTGGGATAATTTGGTATCAACTGCCGGGAGTGACCATTTCAATCTTTTTAAACCAATGAGCGATCCAAATTTTCCTTGGCTTGGTATGGTATTAGCTTCTCCTATTGTCGGAATTTGGTATTGGTGTACAGATCAATACATTGTTCAAAGAGTACTTGCAGGAAGAGATGAAGAGCAGGCAAGACGAGGAACTATCTTTGCTGCATATTTAAAATTGCTGCCATTCTTCATTTTTATTATTCCTGGAATTATTGCTTATGCTCTATTACAATCTGGGCAGTTAGAATATGCCTCTTCTGATCAAGCTTTCCCTGCGCTTGTTAAAACTCTTCTTCCATCAGGCTTGAGGGGATTAGTTGCTGGCGGTCTACTCGCTGCTTTGATGAGCTCTCTTGCAGCGGTATTTAATTCAAGTTCAACACTATTTACGATCGATGTTTACAAAAAACTTAAACCCGAAACACCTGATAAAAAATTAGTTTTTATTGGAAGAATTGCGACCGTAGTATTAGTAATACTTGGAATAATATGGATTCCAGTTATGCAAATAATTTCTGGTCAATTATATCACTACTTGCAAAGTGTCCAAGCATATATTGCACCTCCAATTGCTGCAGTATTTCTACTAGGGATATTTTGGAAAAGACTAAATGCAAAAGGTGCTATAACTGCATTGGTCGGAGGATTTTTGGTGGGAATGTTTAGATTATTAATGGAAGTATTTAAATCAGATATAAATCCACAGAGTTTACTATATCAGTTTGCAGATGTAAACTTCCTATACTTTGCCGTTTATCTTTTCATATTCAGTATTTTGTTGTTAGTGGGTGTATCATATGCAACTCTTGAGCCTAATTACAATAAAATATCGGGATTAACATATGGCACAATGACTATAAGTGACCAAGAAAAAACTAGAAAAAGTTGGAATTATAGAGACCTAGTTCTGTCAATAATAGTATTGGTTATTATCGCGATTATTATGATTTACTTTTCAGCTTTAGGAATTGCGAGTTAATACTGATCTATTTGAAATATCAAAACAGAATTAATTAAAAGCGAAAAAAAATGAAAATATTAAAAATAATTACAATAGTTACTTTATTTGCAATCTCGATCAATACTCCAGCTCAAGAGATAAATTCTCATGAAGTTAAAAAAGTAATGAAACGAGTTGCAGATTGGCAAATTAAACATTTTTATGATTTGTATAGCGGAAAGGAAGAGCCACACCATCCATTAGATTGGACAAATGGTGCACTTTATGTAGGCATGGTGAAATGGGCTGCAATGGCTGATAACGACAAATACTATGATTGGCTCAAAAATATTGGGGAAGAAAATGAATGGAAACTGTATAAACGCCGATACCATGCAGATGATCATACGGTAGGGCAATTATATCTTGAATTATATCGAAAGTATAAAGAAGAGAAAATGATTGAGCCTATTATAGAGCAGTTCAATTTTATTTTGTTTCATCCCTCACTATCCTCATTACATTGGAGAACTCCTTATCATCAGGACAGATGGGACTGGTGCGATGCACTATTTATGTCACCTCCTGTTTGGGCAAAACTGTACAATATTACAGGAGAAAAAAAATACCTCGATTTTATGATGGCTGAATATGAAGCTACAACCGATTTTTTGTTTGATAAAAACGAGAATCTGTATTACCGAGATGAAAGCTACATGGGAAAATTAGATAACGGAACAAAAATATTTTGGGCAAGAGGTAATGGTTGGGTCTTTGCTGGGCTTACAAATATAATGAATGAATTAACTCCGGATAGTAAGGAATACAAGTATTTCTTAGAAATCTACAAAAAGATGGCGAAAAAAATAGTTGAAATCCAAACTCCAGAAGGACATTGGGCGATGAGTTTGTTAGGGCAAGAATTTTATCCTACTCCTGAAACAAGCGGGTCATCTTTTTATATATATGGATTGGCTTGGGGAATAAATAACAGAATTTTGGACAAAGCAACCTATGGTTCAACTGTAAAAAAGGGATGGAACGCAATGGTAGGGCATATTACAAAAGATGGTATGCTAGGCTATGTTCAACCCATCGGAGTCGGACCTGGAAAAGCTTGGCCTGATAAAACTGAAGTTTACGGAACTGGTGCATTTTTAAGTGCAGGTTCAGAAGTATATAAATTGTATGAAGGTAAATAAAATATTGAATGAATTTCTTAAGTTAATTAATCACTCACTCACTCAAAGAATTATACTCTATAGGCTAAATAATTATAAAATAGAAATATATTAGTAAAGATTTGTTGAAATACTATAACGAATTAAATCTTTTAATAAATAAAAAAATATAATGAAATCAAACTTGAAATTATTAGTCACTATTACATTATTCATCATTTTTCCCTTATTAACAAATGCTGCCGAAATATTGTATGAAAAAGGTTGGACACGAATTGTTTCAGGTGATAAGGTTGTACAATTAACCCGAGAAATTAACGAGCAACCTAATCCATTAGATATTAATGAAGAGATATTAAAAATAATATTTGACAGACTAGACTACTCTGAACTAAACATTTCACAGCAGAACGCTTTCGTCAAAGGAATAAAACTATATGGTTGGGCTCAGCTGGAAAATGAGCCTGAGCATGAGACTTATCATGTCATTCAGATTATAGTTGTTAAGAACAAAAAAAATGAAATTATAATTAGAAATTATAATTTACAAGGGCAAATATCAGAAGCCCGATTTAATATTAAAGGGAAACAAAAATTTTTTAAGAAAATTGAGAATCCTGAAATATTAAATAGAGATGTTTTTTATACAGTCCAAAACCCGGCATTATTTGTTTTGATGCAAGAGCATTTTCAAAAACAATTCTTTGAAGAAACTTTAAACCTTGAATATCCTGGATTTGAAAAAGTTAAAAAAGCTTATGAGACTGAAAAAAATCTTTTAGCTGCGCACGAAGTTGCTGAATATTTTAGAAGGGTAGATCATCCAATCTGGATGAATAATGCATTAAGAAATAATGCAGTTAAAACATCTTCTTCTCGTAAAGCAGAAAGAGATGCTGCTGCTGATAAAGTTCTTAAACATGAATTTACATATGACGGTCAAATAATTCAGATGGGAGAAAGAATTGACTATAGTAACAACCCGACAAATAATCTAGAATGGATTTGGGGATTAAACAGAATGAAGCACTGGGTGACACTTCTATCTGGTTATGAAAAAACTGTTAATGAGGAGTATGCAAAAGAATTCAATCGTGATGTTATTGACTGGGTTGTTCGTAATCCTGCACCCACATTTAGGTTAACAAGGGTTCCTAGCTGGCGTAACTTGGAAGTAGGAGATAGAATAGCAGGAAGTTTTTCAAAATCATTTTTTGGCTTTTTATCTTCTCCTTCATTTAAAACTCAAACTATTCAGTTGATGCTTATGTCCATATGGAGTCATGCTAACCATATTGAGAGATTTCCATCTGGGTTAAATTTTGTAAGTAATTGGTCTATTATAGAATCAAACGGTCTTACCTTAGCTGGTATGTATTTCCCAGAATTCCAAAATTCTGAATATTGGTCAGACCTAGGTTTTCAACGTTTGTTATCTCAGATGAAAAAACAAGTTTATCCTGATGGTGTTCATCATGAATTAACCACAAATTATCATATCTACAGTCTTTCCAAATTTTATCAGACTTATAATGTTTCTCGAAAATTGGGTAAATCAGTTCCGAAAAACTATGTCGATATGTTAGAGAAAATGACCGAATATTTAATGTACATTAGTTCGCCATCCAGAAAGACTCCACCAACTAATGATGCTTATCGAAATGATATCCGAGGGGAGATGAAGAATGCTGCTGTTAACTTTAACCGTGAGGATATGCTTTATATTGCTACTGATTGTAAAGAAGGAACCCAACCTGAATTGACTTCTGTTCAATTTCCATGGGCAGGCCAAAGTGTAATGCGTAGTGGCTGGGAATCCGATGCATGGTACTTGTTTTTTGATGCTGGTCCTACTGGTGTAAATCACCAGAACGAGGATAAGTTAAATATTGACATATCAGCTTTTGGTCGTCTATTTCTAAGTGAAGCAGGAATTGTAAATTATATACCAGACAAATGGCGGAGGTATTTTACTAGTACACAGGCTCATAATACAATTATTATTGATGGAAAAGGTCAGAAACGGATGCAGCAGAAAGAAACACATCGTGCCGATTCTCCTTTAAAAAACAGATGGATTTCAAACAAAAATATTGATTTTGCTTCAGGCACTTTTGATGATGGCTACGGAACTGAACTAATATCTGTAAGTCATTCACGTTATGTGATATTTAAGAAAAAGGAGTATTGGCTCATGTTGGATCTTCTTACAGGAGAAGGAGAACATGAGTTTAAAAACTTATTCCATTTTGCTCCGTGTGATGTTGAGTTTAATAAGCAAGAAAATTCTATACAAACTTTATATAAGGACAATAAGAACATTAAACTTGTTTCCAATGCTACAGCAAAGATGAATATTGAAATTGTTGAAGGTTCAGAAAACCCGGAGCAGGGATGGATGGCTATTAAACATGGAGAGAAAGCAGCAGCTCCAACTGCTATTTTCAGTGGAAGGTCGGAATTCCCCGTAATAATAGTAACTGTTATACAACCATATTCAGGAGAAAATATTCCAGATGTTCAGATAGAAATTCTGGAATCATCTACTAAACAAGCACAAATAATTGTTCATTCTAAATATGGAGATGATGAATGGAATATAAATCTTGAAAATGAAAATTCAATTTCATTAAATGGAATATCTGAGAATCTTGCTATAGATTTTACGCGAACCAAAAATAGCAAAATAATGAAAAAATTCAATTGTGCGTTTTAACAAATGATAAATTTATAAATAAGAGAAAATTATTAATAAAAAATAGAAATAATAAAAAAATGAATATTATAATTATTCATGAAATGATTGCTTATGCATTAATGCAGTCGGGGCAGTTAGAATATGCCTCTTCTGATCTAGCTTTTCCCGAACTTATTAAAACTTCTCTTCCATCAGACTTGAGGGGATTAGTTGCTGGCGGTCTACATAATAAAATAGTTTTTATTGGAAGAATTACAACCGTAGTATTGGTAATACTTGGAATAGCAAGATAAATTATCAAAGTGTTTTAAATTGAGAAATTAAATGAGATGTGATTATAATTTTGTAGCAAGTAAAATAATACATAACTAAAGAAAAGAAATATCCTATGAAGAATAATCAAATAGTAGCAATTAGTATTTTAGTAATATTAATGAGCCTTACAAATATTATTACAGCCCAACCTTCAGTAAGACGTCTTGCGAGTGACCATTTTGAAATTGTAATGGAGCAAATTGATTCTGATTCCATTAGAATATTACAAGTTACTGATCTTCATCTTGGCTCAAGAGGACATTGGAAAGATGATTTAAACACATTTCACAGAATTGAAAGATTGGTTGAAATGTATGATCCGCACTTTCTTTTTTTAACAGGTGATTTATTCACTGGAGAAAAACCTTATGGAAGTATGCTTGCAGCTTATGCTGTACATTTTTTTGATGGATTACAACGTCCATGGTTTTACACATTTGGGAACCATGATGCTGAAGGAGGTTTTGATCGTGATGATATTTATAATGTATTTAAGACTTCTGAATGGGGAGTATTAGGATTTTATAAATCCCAGAACTCAAAAAAATATGATTACTATGTTGATATAAAAATTGGGAAAGAGGTAATTCCAAACTGGCAAGTTTATGCTATTGATACTGGTCCACACAATGGTATAAAAGCAACACAGCCAGACCAGATAGAATGGTATAAAAATGTTTCTGCTCAAACTGATAAGAAATATGATAAATCGATACGCGCAATTTCTATTTTTCATATCCCACTCATCCAGTACAAAGAACTTTGGGAAGATAATAGTATTAAGAAAAATGGAGTCAGTTTAGAAAAAGTATATTATGAAGAAGATGATGGGGCCCTCTATAATGCATTTGTAGAGGTGGGCAATATCAAGGCCACATTTTGTGGACATGATCACTATAACAACTATTGGGGGAAATATACCGGCGGAATAACTTTGGCTTACGGATATATTAGTGGTGAATCTACAAATGAGGCATGGCCAACTGGTGGTAAGCTAATTACTCTACCAACTACTAAAGGGGAAATGATAATCAAAAATGTTGTCCCAATATTCAATGAAACAGAACATAAATACTGAGATTATAATATTAAAGGTTGATAATGAATGTTAGAATAAACAGCACTGTATACGTTTTAGTTTTTATGAGTTCCTTAATAACAAACTTTGTTTTTGCACAAGAACATGATCTAAAATTTAATGAATGGATGAAAAATTGGCAATTGCTGGGACCTATTGAACTTGAAGAAGGAGTCAATGAAGTTAACCATTTGGATGGATTTGAAAATGAAATCCTCTCTTCTCATGGAAGTGAAAGTAATTTCCAATTTAAATCAGGGCAAACTGAGAAGTTTAATGATATTAACCTAACTTGGAAAGAATATACAAGTACAGATTCAATAATAAATCTGGACAAATTAATTTCGAAAAGATCTTATATCGCAGCCTATGCATACACTGAAATTTATTCTGAAGAAGAGAAAACCGTAATATTTACTTTAGGAACAAATGATGGTGGGAGACTTTGGATAAATGGAGAAGTAGTATGGGATTATTCTAGTGGTCGAGGTTTAAAACCAGATGAAGATCTGATACCAATATTATTAAGGAAAGGGACCAATCAAATTCTACTAAAGATTGAGGAGCGAGGAAATGCTTGGGGATTCTGTACTAGAGTACTTCCATTCAATATAGATACTTTCACAAATAGTGGTAAATTATTTGAGGTGGTAACCTTGCCAAATGGAGATTCTGAACTTAGATTCTCATTAAATGAATCTGTAATTGATAATTTATTTGATTCGATGAATCTTGAAGTATACTCAAATGAATTAGTAGCGAAACAGATTTGGAATGGCGATTGGTCGAAAAAGAATAGTATGAAATTGCCAATTAAAAATGGAGTGATGAAATCTTATATCCTTAATATTAATTCTGAAAGAAAGAATGGTGAAAAATGGACCAAGGAAATACATTTTAATTCAGGCAAACGAACTAATTATACTTTGTTTGAAAATAAGGAAACAGAATATAAAATAATAGTTGGTGAAGATGCTTCTGAATCAGAACGTTGGGCTGCAGAAGAATTACGAAAAGTTTTATTTGAGATTAGTGGAGCAAACTTTGAAATAATTAACGATAGAAATAAATCTACTGATAAGGAAATTATTGTTGGTTATAATAAACATACAAAACGACTATTTGGGGAAAAAATAAATATACGTCCAAAATATGATGAGTCTTTTATTTACAAAAATGTTGAATCAAACATAGTGTTGGTAGGGGGGAAACAAAGGGGAACAATGTATGCCGTATTTTCATTTTTAGAAAATGAATTTGGTGTAAGATGGTATACCCCAAATGTAACTGAAATCCCGAATAGAGAAAAATATGTTTTTAATTATATAACTCACTCTGAAAAACCTTCCATCCAAGTGAGAAATGATTTTTATTATGAAGCTTTTAATCCAACTTGGGCTGCACATAATAAAATTAATGGGGCAATGGGTTTTCGTAAACAACATGGGGATATTGAAGGATATTGGTCTGTACACACATTTTACAGATTTATGCCACCTAGTGAATTTTATAACGAGCACCCGGAATACTATAGTTTAATTGATGGAAAAAGGATTTATGATCATGCTCAACTTTGTTTGACCAATTCAAATGTTCTTAATATAATAACCGAGCGACTAAAGCAGACCATGAGAGACAATCCGAGTAATTTAATCTACTCGGTTTCGCAGAACGATTGGAGTAATCCTTGCCAATGCAATAATTGTCAAGCTATTGTTGATGAAGAGGGGGGGCAGTCAGGTATCATGGTTTGGTTCGTAAACGAAGTTGCTGAACGGATTAAAGATGAATTCCCGAATAAATATGTTGGCACACTTGCATATCAATATACCAGAAAGCCACCAAAAAATATAAAACCAAATGAAAATGTTGTAATTCGATTGTGCAGTATAGAGTGTTGCTTTGCCCATGATTTTAAAAGTTGTCCAGAGAATCTTGAATTTCTATCGGATCTGGAAGGATGGTCGGCTATTTCCCCTCATCTATATATATGGGATTATGTCGTCAATTTCAGTCACTACATTATGCCATATCCAAATTTTAATGTTTTACAATCTAACATAAAAACTTTTAGAGATAATAAATCAATAGGAATTATGGAGCAAGCCGCTTATCAAAGTAGAGGTGGGGAATTTGCGGAGTTGAGAGCTTATCTTATTTCGAAACTTTTATGGAATGCTGAAAGTGATGTTGATGAGGTGATTGATGATTTTATGAACGGTTATTATGGGAGAAGTGGACAATATATTAAAGAGTACTTTAATTTGCTTCATAAACAAGTTAAGGATGATACACATATTCATCTAGGGTTAACCCCAAAAGACAAAATATTCTCTGAGGAATTCACTAAGGAAGCAGATATTATATTTGATAAAGCTGAGACATTAGCTGAAACTGATGAAATTAAAGAACGAGTTGAGATGGCAAGATTACCACTAATGTATTTGAAATGCAGAAGAAATCCTATCAACTCAAAATATGATGGAACGTATGAACGGTTTAATATAATTGTTGAAAGAGAAGGTATAACTCATTTTGCTGAATTGGGAATTCCACATTTTAATGATTTTCATGAATATGTAAATAGCTCTAAATGATAAGTGCAATTTAATCAACAAAATATGAAGCAAATCTTAGTAATAATTGAAAAGGACGCAGATGTTAATACTTGTCTTGTGTTTAATTTATTAGAAAATAGTTTTTTGGAGAAAAAAAATGTTAAAAAACATACCTAATATTCTATCGCCGGATTTATTAAAAATACTAATGGAAATGGGACATGGAGATGAATTAGTTATTGCCGATGGTAATTTTCCCGCAGCATCAATGGCAAAGCGCTTGGTTCGCCTGGATGGTCAGGGTGTTACTGAAATATTAGTAGCGATTCTTAAAATATTTCCACTTGATACTTATGGTCATAATTCTGTCGGACTTATGGAAGTAGTTTCAGGGGATAATGTGAAACCAACAATTTGGAATGATTATAAACAAGTTTTAGAAGAAAGTGGTGAACCATTTTATTCATTTGAGTTTATTGAACGATCTAAATTTTATAATAGAGCAAAAGAAGCCTTTGTCGTGGTAGCAACAAGTGAGTCTGCATTATACGCGAACGTCATCTTGAGAAAAGGCGTGGTAGTCTAACTTTGCTATGAGAAATAATTTAATTATTAAACGATAGGATAACAATGAAATCTAAACTTTTTTTTACACTTATTTTACTAACTACTGCTATGACTATTGCTCAAACAGAAATAAGTATGTCCGGTGAAAATTCATTTATAAAAAACCCTTATAAACATAATACTGAAAAATTTACATTTGCTATACTTGGTGACAAAACTAATGGTGGAGAATTAAATTGGCCAATATTTGATCGAGCGGTTTCTGAAATTAATCTTCTTCACCCTGATTTTGTTATTATGATTGGGGATATGATTCAAGGAGTTACCACAGATACTAATTTCATAAATGATATGTGGAAGGAATTTAGATCTCACGCAGACAAATTGGATGTGCCTTTGTATCTGCTTCCGGGTAATCATGATATATCAAACAAAATAATGTATGATTATTGGAATAATAAAATTGGACTTAGATATTATTCATTTGTTCATAAAAACTCATTATTCATATTACTAAATACTGAAGAATATAGAAATGACATAAATGGTCAATTAGGAAAAGCTCAGTTAGATTTTATTATGGAGCAATTAAATTCTAATAAGAATGTTAATGAGACCTTTATTTTTCTTCATCGTCCCATTTGGTATGATAGTGATTCTACAAATGCTGGTTATGAAGAGTGGCAGATTATCAATTCAGGGATTAAGAAACGTAAAGTGACTGTATTTGCAGGTCATTGGCACAATCTTGTTTATAATAAAATTGATGATATACGACATATTGTTCTTTCTGCAACTGGTGGAAATCTAGAGGAAAAAGAATTACCAGAATTAGGATATTTCCACCATTATTCCTTTGTGACTGTTGATAAAGATACTTCAATTATTTCGTTAATTAAACCGGGAAGCATATTCCCTGAAGATATCGCTAACGAAAAATTCTTAAGTAAGTTTAATAATATGATCGAAGTAGATAATACCTTGAATGCTAAGCATGATGAAATTGTGTTAGGTTCAAAAATCTCCATAAATAATTTATTAGATAAAAATATTGAATATAAAGTCAGTGTGGATAACAAAGATAATTCTTATTGGAAATTTGATCAACGTGAGATTATTGGCAACTTAGGAATAAATGAAACGGTCAATTATGAATTATCAAGTGGAAACGGAATTGAAAATTCCATACCATTCCCAAGTATTGAATGTTCCATATATATTGAAGGGAATTTTGCAGAAACCATATCATTCTCATTTGCTCCAAGTGGTGATGATACATGGAGATATCCTAAAAATGTGATGATCTTAGGTGGATTTGATTTAGGAATTTCTAAAAAGCCAATGATTGAAAAAGATGTTGAGAAAACCCAGATATCTCCTAAGGCTGATTGGATGAATGATAGAAAATATATTTCTGAAAACAATAATGAGAATATTAAATGGCATGAAGCTGATGTTAGTGATGGGAACATTGCTTTAGATGATTATGTTGACCGTATTGATTTTGCAGTCGGATATATTAGTTTTATCATAGAATCAAATGAACAAAAAAATGTTTTAGCAAGCCTTAAACCTGATAATTATGCTCAGGTTTATCAAAATGGCAAGTTGGTCCTTCAGGGGAATCCATATAAAGGTGTTCCTTCTGTACCATATATGTTTTTACTGAATCTTAGGAAAGGTGAAAATACCATATTGATAAAAACAGCAAATTATTATGGAAGCTGGTATGTAGATTTTAAAGTTTCTGATCCTGAAGAGAATCTGGTATTTAAAATCAAGAAGTAATCATTGGAGAGTTATATGAAAAAGTGGTTTTTTAGAATTGGAATAATATCCGTCATTGTTGTAATTGCTATTTCTTTATGGCTAATGTATAATTGGCGCGATCGACATCCGGACTATTCAATCGACATTAAGATCAAAAACTCTAAAGCACCACAAACTTTAACCGCCGGCTTTGCAAAAAGGATAATAACTCCTACAGTAATTGATACATGGAATGATGTGAACGGCGACGCAAAGTATAGTGAAGATGATGGTGACACATATAATGACAATAATAGCAATGGTGAGTTTGATGCAGTTTGGATAGCAGGATTCAGCAATGGTAAACCAGCACAAGGAGTACATGATGATGTTTGGGCTAGAGTTATGGTTCTTGATGACGGAGAGTCCCGAATTGCACTTGTTTCGCTTGATGCCATAGGTCTAATGCACGATGATGTTGTTGATATTAGGGAGCAAATACCATCGGATTTAAATATTGATTATACTTTTATTGCATCCACACATACACATGAAAGTAATGATTTAATGGGAATTTGGGGCGAAAATGAATTTAATAGTGGAGTGGATCCTGAATTAATGATTTTCTTGAAAACTCAAACAGTTGCAGCAATAAAGGGTGCAGTAAAAAATATGCGGCCTTCAAATCTAATATTCGCAGAAGATCTTTCGGGTGAGGATGCTAAATTCATTAAAGATACAAGAAATCCTATTGTGAAAGCTTCTGGAATTCATCTCATGCAAGTTATTGATTCTGAATCTGACACTACACTTGGCACTATAATCAATTGGGCGAATCATCCAGAATCTCTTTGGAGCAAAAATTTATTAATCAGTTCCGATTTTCCACATTACATTCGAGAAGGTATTGAGAAAGGAATTTTCAACGGTAGAGATTTAGTACACAAAGGTTTGGGAGGAATTGCGATTTATTTTTCTGGAGCTCTTGGCGGATTGATGGCTCCTCATCCAAGTCTTCCAATTCCTGATCCTTTTTTGGATACCTTATATTCTAATCCTTCATTCGCAAAAACAAAAGCACTTGGTGAACAAGTAGCCATTTTGTCATTATCAACTCTAAAGGATGTAGGAGAAACTATAGATAGATCCAATATATCACTCAGAGCAAAAACTATATTCCTGCCCCTGGATAATACTATGTTTCGTATAGCCGGTGGTGTTGGATTATTGAATAGAGGAACTCCAAAGTTATTCACAACTCGATCGGAAGTTGCTGCATTGAAGATAGGTCCTGCGATGTTCGTCAGTATCCCAGGTGAGATTTATCCAGAAATTATTTATGGTGGTATTGAAGCTCCCGCTGGTCAAGAATTTGATCTTGCACCAATAGAAGTTCCACCAATTCAGGAATTAATAAAAGAGAAGTATAAGTTTTATTTGGGACTTTCGAATGATGAAATTGGTTACATCATCCCTAAAAGTGAATGGGATATTGAAAAGCCTTATTTGTACAACTCTGAGAGAGATACTTATGGTGAAGAAAATTCACTGGGCCCAGAAACTGGACCTTTGTTGTATAAAGCAATTATGGAAGTAATAAATGATTTAGAATAAAAAAATCTAGTAAAAATTATTACTTCGTAAAAGTACTTTAAAGTTAATTATGCGACTAGTTGCCATATTTAAATGATTTTATGTGAGATCCAATTGTATTAAATGTTCTAACTAAGATTGAAATTTAATGGCCAAAATCTGAGACTAATTTTATTACTACCTATTTAATAAAGCAAGTAGGTAAACCTTTGCTGACACGCTTAGTAGAAATTAGTCGATAAATTTATTACAACAAAATGAGGTAAAAATGAAAAGTAGTAAAACAATAGTTTCTTTTTTATTTATGATTGCTATGCTTATCAATTTATCGTGTACCATGGAAAATAATGAGGTTGATGATCTCTTTTCTTACGCAAAAACTCGAACGAACGATCTACAATTCAGCATTTATATTGGTGCTGGATCAGTAGATAAATTATTGTCAACTGAAGCAGGAAGGCGCGAAGCTATTTCTATTTTTCGCTGCAACGGTATAACCAAGGCAATTGTAGAAACCTATCGTGCTGGTTTAATCGTTGATAAGTCTCTTTTGGTTGAAGTAAGAGATTATTTCTTGAAAAATGGAATTGAAGTGGTTGGGGGTATTGCAACTGTTCCTGGCGGGGATTTCGGTGTTCGTCAAGATGCTAAATTAGGATGGTTTAATTGGCAAAATCCAAAGACTCAGACTGATTTAAAAAAGGTAGTAAAAATGTCAGCTGAAATATTTGATGAGTTTATCATTGATGATTTTCTCTGCACGGGTGATACGAGTCTTGAATCAAAATCTGCAAAAGGAAATGAGAGTTGGTCTAAATACCGTAGAGATCTATTAACAAAGTTATCTAGTGAAATATTCATTAATCCAGCTAAAGAAGTTAATCCTGATATTAAAATGATTATCAAGTATCCTCAGTGGTATGATAGATTCCATCTCTTTGGTTATGAACTCGCACGTGAGCCCCAATTGTTTGATAAAGTATGGGTTGGAACAGAGAGTAGAGGGCAATACACTCAAAGATATGGTTTTGTACAACCATATGAAGGATTTGTAAATTATAGCTGGATAAAGGATATTGCTGGAAAGAAAATTGGAGGAGCGTGGTTTGATCATGGTGATTGTGATGAAAATGATTTTATCGAACAGGCTTATCAGGCAGTTCTTGCCGGAGCACAAGAAATCACTTTATTTAGTTATAATGCATTTATCGATGGACACAAAGGTCATCATTTTATAAGAACTCATTTTAATAAACTTGCAGATTTAGCAAAAAGTGTTGCAAATAATCCTGTTGTCGGTATTGCTGGATACAAACCGATAAATAGTGATGCTGGCGGGGATCTTTATTTAATGGATTTTATTGGCACATTAGGAATTCCGTTAGTTCCTGTTCATCAATACCCAGCGAATGCAAAAGTAATATTTCTACCTACACAAGCCGCAGCAGATAAAGAAATATTAACCAAAGTTGAAAAGTCAATATCCAATGGAGCAACTCTAATATTTACAACCGGATTTTTAGCCAATGCTGCTAATGGTGATAAACTTGCAGAATTAGCTGGTGTAAGATATCCAATAAAAATTAGTTCTATAAAGGCAGAAAAAATAATTGTTGATGATAAATCTGTAGCTATAAAACATGGATTAGATTTAGAAAGCAATATCACAATCTCTAATGGTGAAGCATTACTAAATGCATTAGCTAAATCAAAAAAGATTGCATTACTCACTAAATCAAATAGGAAAGATGTGAGCCTTTTTACATTGAATACCCATACTTTCTCACAAGCAGATTTTGATAAAGTCGGTGAAGTTCTATTATGTCCTAAGGAACTTGGCTTATTAGAAATTCCTAAAAAATGGTCAAATACTATTCGTTCAGTATTTACTTCAAAAATTGGTTTTGAGCTTGATGCTCCGACGCGAGTAGTAATTCAACCACTTGGCACTTCTGGGTGGATGTTGCATAACTATAATAAAACTAGTGAGACAATAGCTCTTACTTCTGATATCATAAGCAGTGTAAAATTAGTAAATGGTTTTAATGGTGAGATTGTAAATAAAGAGAATAACAAAGTAAAGATGACCATTGAACCTAGATCAAGATTATGGCTGAAAATAGAGAAGTAGAAATGAATTAGTATAAAACATTATTGAGATGATTCAAGGTATCCAATTGTACATTGATATAAATTTGAATAATCTACTGAGGAGAACATATGTCTAAATGGTTAATAATGTTAATTACAGGGCTAACGTTGGGGCTTGGTTGGGCAATTCGTGGTCATTTTGGTCATTGGTGGGGAGCATCCTGGGCTGGTGGAATGGGAGCACTCGCTTTGCTACTTGCTGTTGGAAGGAATGACTGGATTAAACGTGCCCCAGTATTGGCTTTACTTGCTGCAATCGGATGGGGTGTAGGCGGCATAATGAGTTATGGTATTCTAGTTGGATACTGTCGTTCTACAGAATTTTTTAATTCTGCATATGGTTATGCTGCACTTTTTGTTGTTGGTGGTTTATATGGCTTTATAGGAGGCGGCTTATTTGGTTTAGGATTGAGTACTGATAGCAGAAAGAAGATTGATTGGATGCGCTTATTATTAGAAATGTTCGTTGTTGGTTATTTGGCATATTGGTTCATAATTGTTGAGATGGAATGGTTAATGACTCCTCCACGAGATGAAAGCTGGGCTATGTGTTTTGGAGCTGCTTCATCACTAGGGTGGTTCTTGTACAGAAATGGGAATATTAGTGCCCTTCGAGTTGCTCTTTTTTCAGCAATAGGAGGTGGAGTAGGGTTTTCGTTAGGGAATTTTCTACAGACTTTAGGTGCTGCGAGTGGATTATCATACAACTGGTGGAATGTTATGGAATTCACTTTAGGACTTCTTGGTGGTATTGGTATGGCGTACGGAGTTGTCTCAAGTAGTTGGGCTGAAAAAATTGAAGCTAACAGAAGAATTAATTGGTCAACTTTGGCTATTCTAGTGTTCGTCATCCCGGCCATAAATATTTTTCAAAGTTTTGATATTAAAAAAGTGACTCAACTTGCTGAACGTTTGGTAATTTCAGATAAGCTTCAATTTGTAAATGCAATACAAATTCAAGTATGGTTAATACTAATTCTTTTTACCATTCTAACATTTTATACTTGGAAAAAAGTAAAAGATGGTAAAGGAGCAAAGATCTTTGGAATAATCAGTTTTGCATTGTATTCCTTGCTCTATAATATATTTAGCAATATTAGGACGGGTTATTATTACAGTGAATCATTTTTGGGTAACAGTGTAACTGTTTATTGGGTTTTGTTGCCTACTATTATTGTCCTTCTCTACCTCAAGAGAGATAGTAAATTTGAATTTAACGCACAGTCTACAGAATTAGAATCTTGGAAATATTGGGCCTCAATTACAGTTGTTTTAGTTTTTGTAATATTTTTAATGGCGCTAGTATCTTCAGTTAGTCATGTAGCTATGCCGGGTTCTCATAATAGATTTTAATTTTTGATGAAAGCTAATATAAATATGAAAAAAACTTCGATTCCTTCAATTATAATACTGATGATAATTGTATTATCAACTTTATTTCATTACACAATTCATATTGAGGATGCGCTAACTCTAGAAATTTTACCTGAATTTGGAATAAGTATTTCTATTTGGAGAATCTTGAGTGAACCAATCATGGGGTTAATACTTTTTTTCAATAGAATACTTTATTCAATAGATGAACTTTACTTTACTTTAGTTTGGGCATTACTTGTTTTTATTTTTTATAGCATAATTAAATTATTAATTATAATAGAAGAAAAGAAAAAATTTATTATCTCTCAGATTATTAACTTACCTCTAATATTTGGTATGGCATTCACAGTTTTCGTTTTTATAATTTTCATTCCTTTGCCAAATAATACAATAATTAATAATTCAGCTAAGTCAGTTTTAGTAGCAACTCATTCTCATAGTGAGTATAGTCATGATGGACTTATTTCTCAGCTGGGTTTATGGCAATGGCACAAACGAAATGGCTTCGATGCCTTTTTTATTACTGAACATAATAACCATAATAGAACATTGGATTTTGTTGAGGCCCAGCGAAAGAATGAGTTCCCGATTGCTCCATTAGTAATGTGTGGCGAAGAGTATTCCGGAACTAATCATTTAAGCCTGCTTGGGATAAAAAGAAAATTTAGCACGACTGATTATGCCGATTCAACTATAATCGATTCTGTTCAAGGGAATAACGGTGCGGTGTTAGTTAATCATTGGTTCGATGGTAAACGTATGTCATTGGAATATTATAAAAATATTGGCGTTGATGGTTTTGAGATTGAAAATTCTGCTACTGAAAGAGTGTATGATAGGACTATCTACAGGGAAATAAAAGAATATTGTAAAAGGAATGATCTGATAATGAATGGTGGTTCGGATTTTCATGGATATGGTAATTTCTGCTCAATTTGGAATGCATTTGAAATCCCAAATTGGGATAATTTAGATCCAGATTCAAAAGAAAAAGCAATTCTAAATATTATTAAAACTAATAACCAAGATAAGCTAAAAGTATTGATCTATAAAGATCGACCCTTCTATGATTCGAATAATTTGTTTTTTAGTCCGTTATTTACATTCTTCAATTATTTCAGAACATTAAATATTTATCAAGTTATATCGTGGATATTTTGGGTAATTCTTTTTGCAGTAATAAAAAACAAATTAAATAGTTCTCAAAAATTTAAGCAGTGGGTTTCGGTAAATAAACTTATTCCAATTTTTAGTTTATTGAGTAGTTTGTTCATGCTTATACTAGGTCTTGTATATTATTTGAGGATTGAGAATATAATCGGATTTACAGAAATGTATGAAGAGTATAGTACTGTTCTCTTTTATGTTGGGGCAGCCCTTTCCCTCTATTCAAGCATTATTTTAGTGGTTAGAAATAAAACTATAAGATCAGTAGAACAGAGTTAGATAATTTGGAAGCATTATATCTTATGAAAGTTTTTAGATTACAAATATAAATATTATGAAATGGCTGAAAATATTGTCTAGTGTTTTATTATCGCTCATAGTAATGGCCTACTTCTATATTATTTTCCCCTTATGGGGAATGCCATTTAATGATGAAAGACATGGACAGCTTCCTCTAACACCGTCTTGGGCGTTGGAGTGTTGGCTGTGGGAAGATGATGTTAATAATGCTGATTATGTGGATGAATTACTTGAAGGATATGCAAAACATGATATTCCCGTTCGGACAATTATCATTGACAGTCCATGGTCATTACGTTATAACGATTTTGAAGTTGACACATCTCGTTATCCTAACCCAGAAAAATGGTTTAAGAAATTAGAGGATGATGATTACCGGGTTGTACTTTGGATGACTCCAATGATTAATAGTTTTAGCAAGGATGCAAAAATAAAAGATTCGAAAGCCTGGTCAGAGAAGGCGAAAAGTAAAGGGTATCTTGTTTCAGATGATGATAATGCTGATTGGTGGAAAGGTTCGGGAGGCTTTATTGATTACACAAATCCCGAGGCTATAAAATGGTGGCGTGGTATGCAGCAGACGGTTTATGATTATGGGATTGATGGATGGAAATTAGATGGTTCTGCTACACTAAATTGGACTGAAATATTTGGAATCCCATTTATGTACAGAACAACATCAGACGGATTAATTACAACAAGAACCTACATGGACCAATATTACCGGAATGAATATCAATATGGATTAACACAAAATCCAGAGTTTGTTACGCTGACACGATCAATTGATCGTAAATGGGTGCATCCTGAAGGCTTTTCTCCATTTGATGCATCACCAGTTAATTGGGTGGGTGACCAAAGACATACTTGGCAATCAGAACAGAAAGTTAGTGGAGAGGATAATAATACTGATCTTGTAATGGATGGAGTTGAAGGAATTGAGATGGCAATCGATCATATTCTTGAAAGTTCAAGAGTCGGATATAATATTGTGGGTTCAGATGTTGCTGGTTTTTCAGGTCGTGATATCCCACCAAGACTATATATTAGGTGGGCGCAGTTTTCAACATTTTGTGGATTGTTTATGAATGGTGGTCACGGAGAAAGAAGACTATGGAAACGAACTAAAGAAGAATTGGAAATAATAAGAAAGTTTTCGTGGTTACATATTGAATTAATTCCATATATGTATCACTATGTTGTTACAGCTCATAATGATGGAAGACGATTACAAACTCCGCTTGATGTAGGTAAATATCACTATATGTTCGGAGATGACTTTTTAATAGCTCCGATCTATGAGGATTCGAAAATTAATTTAGTCAGTTTACCAGAAGGGAAATGGAGATACTATTTTGATGACAAGGAATTGCTTGATGGCGATCAAACTTTTGAGATGGAATTTCCATTAGATGAATTTTCTGTCTTCATAAAAGAAGGTGCCATAGTGCCAATGAATATCAAACGTGATTATACAATAATAGGTGATGTGAATTCTGAAGGATATTTAACCATTGTGATCTATCCTTTAAATAGTAATCATTTTTCATTTCATCATCCTGATACTGAGAATATAACTGATATATCTTATGATAATTCAGCTTCTTATCTGGAAATAAAACTCAATGGGACAAAGATCAATCATATATTAAATATTCATTCCGACAAAGAACCTGTTGACATTAAACTAGATGGAGAAATTTTAATTAAAGATACAAACTGGAACTACAAAACCGAAAAGAATAAAATCATTATCAAAACGATAAATTACGAAAGTGGAGATTATGTTATTAATTTTAGTAATAAAGGGGAGTGAATGTTTATAACAAATAATTTTTACGAATCATTAACAAATATGACCAAAAGCATGTATCTCTATTTGATAATACTAATGGTATCTGTTTCTTGCACAGGTGATAAAAAGCCGAAAAATCTTTCAAAAGAATTTTACAACGATAAACCATTTGCACAAGAATACCATGAAGGATATTCTATCGGAGAAGTAAATGGTTGCAATGATGTTAGAAGCATAACACTGGACTCATCGCAAAATGTCTGGATTGCAACTGGTTCAGGAGTTTATGTTAAGTACAAAGATGAATCAACTTGGCAAAATATTCAAGATAAAGAAAACAAAGGTCCTTCATTTTCTGTTGAAGTTGATCCAAAAGGCAGTGTCTGGTTTAGCACTTGGAATGGGCTGTACAAATTCAAGAGTGGGGAAGTCAATAAAATTGATAAAGTTATTCCTCCAATATCTGAAATTACTGCTACTTCGGAGGGGATTTATGCTTTTGGTAATTATGGAGTTTGGTTTATTAGTAACGGTAAAGTTGTAAAAGAGGACATTAATATTTCAAAAGGTATTCGCGACGCAGTAAGTGATGGAAATGAAGGTTTGTGGATTGCTTCTGACGCAGGTCTATATCATTACAAAAATCAAAGTGTGAAATTATTTCAAGATGAAAATGAACTTATAAGTTGTTATCTCATGGGAGTTGCATATTCTGATGATAGAAAGTTGTGGGTAGGAGGATTAGGTGGTATCACTATTAGAGATGAAAATAGAAAAATAAAGATCTTGACACCAAATGAGGGTATGGCAAGTGCAGAAGTGAACTGCGTTAAAAAAGCACCAGATGGAGTTATGTGGATTGGAACTAATCTGGGTATAGTTAGATATCTAAAAGATGGGTCACACTCACTTCGCTTTAGTAAACGTTGGCTAATGGATGATAAAGTCAGAGAATTTTCATTTGATAATGAAGGAAATGCTTGGATTGCTACAGCCAACGGAGTAAGTGTCATTAAAAGTAGAGCACTAACTTTATCTAAAAAAGCTGACTACTTTTATGCTAAAATGATGAAGAATCATGTACGTGATCCCTGGATTGTTCATGGAATAGAACTTGAAATTGCCGGTGATACTTCTACCAGAAAACATATTGATGATGACAATGACGGAGAATATACAGCAATTTATATGAGTATGGAGAGCCTTCGCTATGCTGCCACCGGAGACAATGACGCCAAAGAAAAAGCAAAAAAGGCATTCTATACATTAAAATATCTACAAGAGGTAACTGAAACCGATGGATTTTTTGCTCGAACGGTTATTCCAGCAGATTGGAATAGAATGCATGATCTAAATAGAAAATACACTAATAGAGAGTTTGCAGATGAACTAGTTAAAAACCCAAGGTTCAAGAGAGTAGAAAATAGATGGAGAAAATCAAAAAATGGAAAATGGCTCTGGAAAGGAGATACAAGTAGTGATGAAATGTGCGGCCATTTTATGGGTTATTACTACTACTACGAATTTGCTGCAGATGAAAAAGAGAAAGAAATTATTAGAGGTCATGTAAAAAAAATAATTGATTATTTGATGAAGCATGATTATAACTTCGTAGATATAGATGGTTCTCATACATTATGGGGTGTTTGGTCGCCTGATAAGCTTAATCGCGATGCAGATTGGGGTTCAGAGAGAAGTCTTAATTCATTTGAATTACTTTCTTATCTTAAGTTTGTCTACCATATAACAAATGAACAGAAATATCAAAATGAATATTTGCGATTATTATATGATGAAGGGTATCTAGACAATATCTCAAGATTAAACAATAAAAATCCTGCGTGGGAAATTTATTTTGATGTTCCACTGGCTGGTTATCTTTTCCCGATACTTGTAAATTATGAGGATGATCCATCATTAAAAAAAGTTTACGAAGATCTTATGGATGAATGGTTTGAAAAACAAAAGTCAGGTAATAATCCATTAAATAATTTTATTTACTGCTATGCACGCGATAAAAAAGTAGAAATAGAAAAATCCATAGAATTTCTGGTTGATACACCACTTGATTTGATTGATTGGAAAATAGATCAAACTAAAAGAGAAGATGTTCATATAGTTAGAAAGCCTATACTTGAAGAAACGCAGATTAATATTCTAGTTCCAGCAAGTGAGCGGGCAACAGTAAGATGGGATAAAAATCCCTGGTCAGCAATACAAGGAAACCCCCATTTAGAAAGAGAGCCAGTCTTCTGGTTATTCCCATACTGGATGGCAAGATATTTGGAAATTATTAAAAATTAGGTGGAAAAATGATTAGATCAATAATATTTTTATTTTTTTTCTCAATAATAACTAACTCATTCTCACAACTTGCTAGTGGGTACGTGTTTAATGATTTAAATCTGAATAATATAAAAGATATTACTGAAGAAGGTATCCCAGGTATTTGTGTCTCCAATGGAAGTGATGTTATCCAAACTGATTCAGAAGGTAAATGGGAACTTAAAGTCACAGATGATACCGGGTTGTTTGTTATTAAGCCGTCAAACTATTCTGTACCGCTTAGTGAAACTATGATTCCACAATACTATTATCTTCATAAACCAAATGGTTCCCCCAAGTTAGAAAAAGGGGGTATAAAACCGACTGGTAAATTACCCGAGTCAATTGATTTCCCACTAATTTTCAATAAAGAAGCTGAAAAATTTTCAGCATTATTTTTTGGAGATACTCAAGCCAGTAGCCCTCATGAAGTTAATTATATTAATCATGATGTGGTAGAGGAACTTATTGGAGCAGAAGACAAATTTGGAGTAGTTCTGGGTGATATTGTGGGGCATGATCTAGATTTATTTGAAGGAATAAGTCAAGGTATTTCTCAAATTGGAATTCCATGGTATTATGTTTTTGGGAACCACGATAATAACAGAGATGCAATGAGTAATGAGACCAGGGACGAAACTTTTGAGAAGTATTTTGGTCCCAGCACTTACGCTTTTGAATATGGTCAAGTTGTATTCATAGGCTTTAATACTGTTCACTTTGATTCTTTAGGGAAATACAAATCTCGATTCTCCTCAAAACAAATAGATTTTTTCGAAAACTATATAAATTATGTTCCTGAGGATAAACTAATTGTTCTAATGATGCACATCCCTATATTTAGGGCTGAGAACAGAGAACAAATTTTTGATGTTCTTAAAAAACGTCTTCATACATTTTCTGTTTCTGGTCATGTTCACGATCAGATAAATGTTTTCGTGGATGAAAAAACGGGCTGGAAAAGTGACAAACCTCATCACCATTTAATCAATGCAACTGTTTGCGGAAGTTGGTGGGCCGGACAAATTGATGAGACAGGAATTCCACATGCTACAATGAATGATGGTGCTCCAAACGGGTATTCGATCATCTCTTTTGATGGTAATCAATATAGTGTCAAATTTAAGGCTGCTCGTAAACCAGAAGACTATCAGATGAACATTTATGCTCCCGATAAAGTTGCAGTTACCGAGCTTGATACAACAAAAGTATTAGTTAATGTTTTTGGTGGTTCAGAAAGATCAATTGTAGAAATGCAAGTTGACGAAAAAGGAAATTGGCAGAATCTTGTACAGACTAAAGTTGCTGACCCTGAGTGTGTAAGAATGAACAAACTAAATCCAATATTCAAACAAAAATATAATGGAATTGATATCGAAGAACATTTAGGCTGGATTATGGATAAACCGCATATTTCATACCATATTTGGGAGGGGCACTTACCACATAATTTATCAATTGGTGCTCACACTATTAAAGTTAGGACAACGGATATGTATGGGCAAACTTGGCTGGATAATAGAATCTTTTATATTTATGAACAAAAATAATATAATGTAATCCTTTGATATTGGATAGCTCCAGCAGATATAATATTATTAATAAAGATTATCTGCGAAACTTTTTATAGATATTTAGTTTGAAAATTTGAATATTAAATAAACATATAACATTTATTTTAGTTTTTATTTAAGGAAGTTATGATAAAAAATGTAGAAAATATATTTACCGTACGGATTGATAAATTTCAAGACAGAATAACAAAGCAAATATTATCTGATTCTATACCATTCAAAGCCTCTTATTACAAATCGAAAAATCAAGTTCTCTTTGGAAATCGACTTGATGGTGAATATACTCCAATAAATATTGGTGAGGTTTGGGGAGAGGCATGGGATAATGCTTGGTTTTATTTAAAAGGTGATATCCCCAAATCATGGAAAAATAAAAAAGTTGTTGCCAGTCTTGATTTTACAGGGGAAGGCCTCATTTTTAATAATGGCGTACCTGTGCAAGGTATAACTAGCAGTTCTGTTTATAATAAAGATTTTAAGCGAGATACTTATACAATTTCAGAGAATTGTAAGGGTGGGGAAGAAATAGAATTATGGATTGAGGCTGTTGCTATTGGTTACCTGGGCATTAACTTGCCTTTCGATCCAAAACCGAATGATTCTGATCGTTATGGAGAATTTAAGAGTACGGTAAACAAAATATCCTTTGCAATTTTTGATGAAGAGTTATGGCATTTATGGTTAGATATTGAAGTATTGAATGGAATGATTAAACATTTACCAGTGAATAGTGTTCGTAGAAGTAGAATAATTAGAAATGTTAACAAAGCAATTGACCATTACGGGGATAATCCAGGTAATTCCAATTCTGCCCGGTTAATTCTCCAAGAGGAACTGTCAAAAAAAGCGTCTTCTTCTGATTTATCAGTGTCAGCAATTGGACATGCTCATATTGATACTGCCTGGTTATGGCCTGTGAGCGAAACTATAAGAAAATGTGCTAGATCTTTTTCCAATCAAATTGCTCTACTTGACAAATATCCTGAATATATTTTTGGAGCTTCACAACCCCAACACTATGTATTTGTCAAAGAACATTATCCGGAAATATTTGAAAAAATAAAACAGTTCGTTAATGAGGGTCGTTGGGAAGTCCAGGGTGGAATGTGGGTAGAAGCTGACACAAACCTGATCAGCGGTGAATCGATGATCAGGCAAATAATCCATGGCAAGAATTTTTTCATGGATGAATTTGGAATTGATGTTAAAAATTTATGGTTACCAGATGTTTTTGGTTATTCCGCTTCTCTTCCGCAAATACTTAAGAAATCAGGAATTGATTATTTCCTGACCCAAAAAATATCTTGGAATCAGATTAATGAATTTCCCCATAATACATTCAGTTGGCGAGGGATTGATGGGACTGAGATATTAACACACTTTCCACCAGAAAATAATTATAACAGTTATCTGAGTCCAGAATATCTAATCCCAGGTAGAGAAAACTTCAAAGAGAAAGATTTTATTGATGAATTTATAAGCTTATTTGGTGTTGGTGACGGTGGGGGTGGGCCTAAAAGTGAAAATATAGAATTTGGGAAAAGAATGTCCAATTTGGAGGGAGTTCCTAAAGTTAGATTTGGAAGAGCAGATAGTTTTTTTGAAAGTCTTAATAAATATAAAAATGATTTACCTGTTTGGGGTGGTGAATTGTATTTAGAATTGCATAGGGGAACACTTACTTCACAGGCTTTAGTAAAAAAAACTAATAGACAACTTGAAATGAAATTGCGAGAATTAGAAATATTATACTCGTGTTTACCCCTAGAAAATTATCCTTCTCAAGAATTTGAGGCAATTTGGAAAAAGGTTTTGATTAACCAGTTCCATGATATTATCCCTGGATCCAGTATAAAAGATACTTACAAGGTAACGCATAAAGAGTATGAAGAAGCTTTAGAAAGTTGCATTAAGTTAGAGCATGATGCATCTCAATTACTTTTTGAGGAATCAGAAAATTCTTTAGTTTTATTCAATAGTCTTTCATACAAATTTTCGGGCGCAATAACATTGCCTGATAATTGGGAATATAGTTTAATTGATTCTGAAAATAAAAAAGTTGAAGTCCAAAAAGAAGGAGATAACTTAATTGTTTTTGTGAGTGTTCAGCCGCTTTCATTTTTAACGTTATACAAATCAGCAAAATATGATGCCCCAGTAGTGAGTAATCGAGATCTAATTTTAGAAAATGATAAGATTCGATATGAATTTGATGAAGACGGAAATTTAATAAAAGCGTATGACAAGGAATTAGAGCTAAATGTTCTTGCAGATGGTGAAAGGGGAAATATTTTATCACTTTATGATGATCATCCTCTAGAATGGGATGCTTGGGATGTTGAGGTATTCTATGAAACATCTCATTTGGAAAACGCAAAAGGTCTGCAATCTGAAATATATGGTGACGGAAAAGTTCGGAAAGGATTAAAGTTTGTTCTTGAAATTGGTCAATCGAAAATTCAACAAAAAGTTTTCCTTTTAGCTGATAGTAAAAGACTTGATTTTGATACCGAAGTTGACTGGAATGAAAAACATAAAATGTTAAGAGTGGCATTTCCGGTTAATGTTTTTAACAGTCAAGCATCATTTGATATTCAGTACGGGTTTATTAATCGAAATACTCATAGAAATACAAGTTGGGATTTTGCAAAATTTGAAGTTTGCGGGCATCGTTATGCAGATATATCAAGAGAGGATTTTGGAATAGCTTTGCTAAATAATTCAAAATATGGGTATAAAGTATTGAATAACACAATTGATCTAAATTTGTTAAGATCACCTTCTTATCCAGATCCAGATGCCGATATGGGCAATCATAAATTTACATATTCACTGCTACCGCATAAGGGTAATTTAACTAATTCAAATGTCATATCTGAAGCCGCACAGTTAAATCAAGGTATTATGATATTTCCCGGAGTTAGAAATATTAAAGCTTCTGTCCCGTGCAGTGTTGAAGGTAAAGGAATATCATTGGAAACGATCAAAAAAGCTGAAAAATCAGAATGTTTGATTATTCGTATAGTTGAAATAAATGGTTCTAATTCAAGAGGATCATTAAAATTTAGTAAGTATCCAGTAAAAGTTTCAGAGACAAATCTAATTGAGTGGGAAGAAAAAGAAGAGCACGTAATTTTGGATGATATTGAACTTAGACTAAAACCATTTGAGATCAGGACTTATAAAGTAAGGATTCAGTAAGAGTACTAGAATAAAAAGAATAATTAATTAACATTGGCGAAGCCATGAAGACATTAATAACTTTTATAGGTAACAACATGAAAATCAATTTGGGAGTGATATTATTATTATTTTTATCATCCACTCTAGTAAGTCAAGATAAAAATGAAGGGGAACTAATTTTCCCATTACAAGATCAGCATGCTCATGGGAGCAGTATTGTGGAATTACCGAATGGTGATTTACTAAGTTGCTGGTTTCAAGGAAGTGGTGAGCGAAAAGCTAATGATGTTGCAATTAAAGGTGCACGATTAAAAAAGGGAGAACTTAAATGGAGTGAAGTTTTTATTTTGGCTGATACTCCAGGTCAACCTGATTGCAACCCCGTCCTTTTTCTCAACAAGCAGAAAAAACTTTATTTGGTATGGGTTGTGGTTCAATCTAATGAGTGGGAAACATCTCTTCTAAAATATAGGACATCAATTGAATACGAAAATGAAGGAGTTCCTAAATGGAATTGGCAGGATATTATTCTTCTAAAACCAGACAAGAAATTTGCAGAAGAGATTAAAAAGAAATTCAAAGAAAATGAAGGACCAGAAATGGCTTGGGCTGCATACGCTCCAATGTATGAAAAAATGATCATTGAGGAAGCAAAAGACCCAAAGAAAAGAGAAACCGGCTGGATGACTAGAATTCAACCGTTTATTCAGGATGATGGCAAAATACTACTTCCATTATATTCTGATGGTTTTAATATTTCGATTGTTGCAATCTCAGATGATAATGGAGATAGTTGGTACGGAAGCTTGCCAATTGTAGGTAAAGGAAATATTCAACCAAGCTTTTTTCAGAAAAGAGATGAGACAATTGTAGCCTATATGAGAGATAGTGGAGATGAACCTGGAAGAATTATGATTGCAGAATCATATGATAATGGAGAATCATGGAGCTTTGCACAAGATTCCGAAATCCCGAATCCTGGTGCTAGCATTGCAGGAATTAAATTAATGAGTGGGAAATGGTTATTAGTTTACAATGATGTTGATGATGGTCGATATAGACTTGCAGCTGCATTATCAGAAGACGAGGGCTCAACTTGGAAATGGAATAAGCATCTAGAAAATTCTAAAGGCGAAAGTTTTCATTATCCTTCTGTGATTCAATCATTTGACGGGAAAATTCATTTGACATATTCATATTTCCTCAAGGGTGAAAAAAAATCAATAAAACACGTGACTTTTGATGAAGAATGGATTAAAAATTAGAAAAGGATTACAATGAAAAAAAATATATCAATAATAATCGTATTTCTATCAATTACATTATTTGGACAATCTACATTTGACAGTTCGTTAATTTTCTCTCTTCAAGAAAAACACGTTCATTCAAGCAGTATAGTTGAGTTACCAAATGGTGATTTATTAACTTGCTGGTTTCAGGGTAGTGGTGAACGAACTGCAAACGATGTAGTTGTCAACGGAGCTAGACTTAAACAAGGTGAAATCAAATGGAGCGAACCATTTTTAATGGCAGATTCACCTGGCCAACCCGATTGTAATCCAATATTATTTTTAAACAATAGCAATAAGCTATTTTTAGTATGGATTGTTGTACGAGCAAACAGATGGGAAACTTCGATTCTTAAAGTTAGAACGACAACGGATTATGAAAGCGAAGGAGCTCCAAATTGGGAATGGCAAGATGTTATTTTAATGAAACCTGGTGAGGAGTTTGCAAAAAGAGCAGCGGATCAATTTAAAGAGAGCGGAAGGGAAGATTTAGTCTGGGCTGAGTATGCGTTACCATATGAGGAAATGATTATAGAAGCCACAAAAGATCCTAAGAAAAGAGAAACAGGTTGGATGCCAAGGACTCATCCGACCATTTTAGATAATGGAAAAATTTTATTACCACTCTATTCGGATGGGTTCAATTTTGGATTAATCGCAATTTCTGAAGATGATGGTGATACTTGGAACAATAGTTTGCCAATTGTTGGGCGAGGATTAAATCAACCAAGTCTAATTGTGCGTAAAGATGGCACTATAGATGCTTACATGCGTGATGATGGTGATGAACCTGGCAAAATACTTATAAGTCACTCAGAAGATGAGGGTTACTCTTGGACCTATGCTCAAAAATCAGAGATTCCAAATCCAGGTGCAAGTATTGAGATTCTAAAATTAAAATCCGGAAATTGGTTTTTAGTGTTTAACGATGTCTCTGATGGCAGGTACAGTTTGGCAGTAGCATTATCTGATGATGAAGGTGCAACATGGAAGTGGAAAAGAAGACTGGAAAATTTAACGAGTGGAAGTTTTTCTTATCCATCTGTTATTCAGGACGAGAATGATAGAATTCAAATAACTTACACTTACCGTCTTTCGGAAAAGGAAAGATCTATTAAGCATGTAAAATTTGATGAAGAATGGGTCAAGAAATAAAGAGATTTTTTAGAATACTCCTTGAAAAGTAGTGACTAAAAAAATAATAATTATAAAATTTGTAACTCACAAATAATTTCCTTTATATGTTCATTTTGGAGTTAAGATGATATTAAAATTTAATGTTTACTTTGTTTTACTAGTAATAATATCTTTTTCAAGTTCGTTCTCTCAAAATAATCAATTCATAATACCCCCTAGTGATCGGGTTAAACAAAACATAGATTTTGATTGGCGATTTATCCGCGGAGATTTTCCTTCTGAAGAGGAAACACATCAAGTTAATCAGCTTCCATGGGAAAATATAAATATACCACATGATTGGACTATTGAAGGACCATTTGATAAAGAACAAAGTGCAACACAGGGATTTTTGCCAATGGGAATTGGGTGGTACAGAAAAGGTCTCAGATTACCCGAAAGTTGGGAAGACAAAAAGGTATTCATTGTTTTTGACGGCGTATATCACAATAGTGATGTCTGGATGAATTATGCTTTTCTTGGACACCATGAATCAGGTTACACAAGCTTTTTTTATGATTTAACTGATTATGTACGTTTTGGTAATAGAACACCAAATGGACTTCGTGTAAGGGTTGATGGACGAGGTCATGAAGAGGATATGTATGAAGGTAATGGAATCTATCGCCATGTTTGGCTGTTAGCAACGAATAGGCTTCATGTGGCAAATTGGGGCACGTTTGTTACAACTCCAGTTGTCTCAGATACCAAGGCATCAATTAAAGTTAAAACAAAAGTAAAAAATGAAAATAATAATTCAAGAAAATGTAAGCTAATAACTAAAATAGTTGATGCCGATGGATTAGTAGTGGCCGAGATGGAAAAATATCAAACTATTCCAGCCAACGGAGAATTTGAATTTTCACAGGAAACAGAAATAAATCGGCCGCATTTGTGGTCAATTGAAAAGCCATATTTATACAAAGCATATAACATTATTGAACATGATAATCAGGTTGTTGATACTTATGAAACAACTTTTGGAATTCGAACCTTTTACTTTGATTCTGATAAAGGATTTTTCCTCAATAACAAACATGTAAAATTAAAGGGCTTTAATGCCCATTATGATTTTGCAGGTTTAGGTACTGCTATACCGGATCGAATTCATTGGAATTTGATGAAGGCAATGAAAAATGCTGGTTTTAATTTCTATCGTTCCAGTCATAATCCGGCCACTCCAGAGCGGTTAGATATTTGTGATCAACTTGGAATATTGGTATGGGATGAAATTGAACGAAAATTGGAAAGTGCTGAAATTGAACACAAACTGGTGGAAGAGACAATCACACGTGATCGCAATCATCCAAGTATCATTCTCTGGTCATTGGAAAACGAGTCACCACTTGAGAGTACGGTATTTGGTGCGAAAATTATGAAATCAGCAACAGAATTAGCTCATAAACTTGATCCAACTCGGTATACAACATTTGCTGCAAGTATGCCGGTTAATAAAAAAGGATATGGCGAAAATGTAGATGTAGTTAGCTATAATTATCATTGGGAACGGGCGGATCAAGATCATATTGATTTCCCTCACTGGAAAATTGGATTGATCAGTGAGTATTCTGCTGCACGTGCAAGACGAGGTGTTTATGGAATTGAACATTTTGCCGAGCAAGTAGAGGGTTCTTTTTATGATTTGAATAATGGTGAAATTCAAACCATGTACCAGATGTGCGATCGTGTAGAAGATTTTTGGGGACGGATAAAATCTAGAGAATATATTGGTGGAGGATGTTTATGGAGTGGTGTAGACGCGTGGGGAGAAGGAAATTTCTGGCCGTTTATTTCCCGCGGTGATGGTGCATTAGATTTGTGCTTTTTTCCAAAAGATGTTTATTATTATTTTGTAAGTCAGTGGACGGAAAAACCAATGGTGCATATTTTTCCTCATTGGAATTGGGAGGGGAAGGAAGGTGAAATTATAAACGTTTGGGCTTATTCAAATTGTGATCAGGTTGAGTTATTCTTAAATAATCGTTCATTGGGGACAAGAAAAAGACCAGGGGAACAAGCTTTATATAATCCAAAAGAATTGCAGAAAGAAAAACAAGTAATCCACCCTGAACATATGGAATGGAAAGTGCCTTTTGAGTCAGGAACGCTTAGAGCAGAAGGTGTAAAAAATGGAAAAACTGTTTTTGTTAAAGAAGTCTCCACTGCATCAAGCCCATACAAAATACAATTAAGCTATATGATGAATGAATTTATTGAAAAAGATGAAATACCTCCATTAATAGCTGATGGAAAAGATATTGTTGTTGTTAAAGTGGCCATATTGGATTATCAGAATAATGTAGTTCCTACGGCAGAAAATTCAGTGCATTTTTTAGTTGAAGGCGAAGCAAAAATAATTGGTGTCGGTAATGGAAACATTACTAGTCATGAGCAAAATAAGGGAAATGAACGAAAAGCATATAATGGAATGTGTGTCGCTATTGTTCAGTCGACTACAGAAGCAGGACAATTTACCTTGAGAGCTGAATCGGATGGATTAGAATCTGATACATTCACTATCAAGACTGTACCACCTCTGCATTAGTTTATAGATTGAAGAATTTTATTCTATAAGATTTATGATTCCCATGATCTTAATGAAAAGAATTAAGTTTTTTAAAAACTAATCTAAAAAGAATGCAGAATAAATATATCGATCAAATAATATTTTGATTGTTTGTAACCTTTTAGTGTAAAAAAGAAGCATTTATTATAAATAAGTTAAAATTGGAGTTGCTGTGGAAAAACCGGAAAGTAAAGGAAATAATCTTAAAATAGCATTTGCATTGATGACATCTCTCTTTTTTATGTGGGGAGCAATTGTATCACTCAATGATATTCTGATACCACATTTTAAGGGATTGTTCCAGATGAATTATACTGAAACAATGTTAATTCAATTTTGTTTTTTTGGTGCATATTTTTTAATGTCAATTCCAGCGAGTATTATTGTTGGTAGAATTGGCTACAAAAGTGGTATTGTATTGGGGCTTATTATTGTAGGCATAGGCTGTCTCATGTTTTTGCCTGCTTCATGGACAATTTCCTATCCTCTTTTCTTGCTTGGTCTTTTCACAATGGCTACGGGTAATGTTTTTTTGCAAGTAGTTGCAAATCCTTACGTTTCTATACTGGGTCCACCTGAGACAGCATCAAGCCGACTTAATTTGGCTCAGGGTATTAATTCTTTGGCAACAACTGTAGCCCCTTTAATGGGTGCGTATTTAATACTAGGAAGTTACGATACTGCTGCTGCAGGAGCCGCTACTGTTCAAGGCCCTTATGTTGGTTTGGCATTGTTCGCTTTTTTGATAGCTGGAATCTTCTCTTTTGTGAAATTACCAACTGTTATAAAAGAGAAAGGTAAAAAAGTATATGGGAATGTCCTTAAATTTCGGCAATTGCGACTCGGAGTTATCGCCCTGACATTATACGTGGGTGCTGAAGTCGCAATTGGTAGTTTTATTGTAAATTTTTTGGGTGAACCGTACATTGCAGGATTTCCTGAAACAAAAGCAGCAACTTATATTCCCTTGTATTGGGGTGGATTAATGGTTGGTAGGTTTATTGGTGCAGCAATACTTCAAAAGGTCAGTGCTCAAAGAGTTCTGGTAATTGCTTCTTTAGCTTCCTTTTTCTTAGTCGGATTAACTGTATTATCAGACGGATATATTGCGATGTGGTCAATGTTGGCTGTTGGTTTATTTAACTCAATAATGTGGTCAAATATATTTACTCTAAGCATAGATGGATTAGGAAAATATACAATTAAAGCTTCTGGGATATTAGTTATGGCGCCGGTTGGTGGTGCGATATTCCCATTATTACAAGGTGTTCTTGCAGATATGCCGGCCATTGGCCTCCATTTATCTTATATTCTTCCACTTCTCTGTTATGTCTTTATTCTATATTATGCTCTTAGCGGATATAAAGCGAGACCAGGGGAATTAGAAAGAGTTGAAAGTTAATATAAGAAAAACCTTTTAAGGTAAATGAAGACTGCGAAGTTGATAATGTGCTTGATTCATTTTAGATGAAACCACTTAATAAAATAATACAAATAGGTCTAAATATATTATGAAAATTTCTGTGAAATTATTGCTGCTATTAGTAATTGTTATTATTGGATGTTCAGATAAATCTAATTTAAGAATTCGTAACTCCGAAAAGGACTATACAACATTCGTTGATCCGTTTATTGGTACTGGTGGACACGGACATACATTCCCAGGAGCAATGGTGCCTTTTGGTATGGTACAGATTAGTCCTGATACACGTATGGAGGACTGGGACGGTTCGTCAGGATATCATTATTCCGATAAAACCATTATGGGATTTAGTCAAACACATTTAAGTGGAACAGGAGCACCGGAATTTTGTGACGTATTGTTGATGCCAACTACCGGTGATGCGAATGTTTTAGTTGGAGATGATGGAGATAGTAAAAATGGTTATCGTTCAAGTTTTAGTCATGACAATGAATTTGCATCTCCAGGATATTACAAAGTGCTGCTTGATGATTATAAAGTTACTGCTGAACTTACGGCAACTACACGTACTGGATTTCATCGTTACACTTTCCCAAAATCAGAAAAGTCAAATATTATTATTGATTTGAAAAACCGTGATAGAGTTATTGACTCTAAAATAAACATAATCAGTGATACTGAAATATCTGGATTCAGGCGTTCAATAAGATGGGCCAAAGATCAGCATGTTTATTTCTATGCACAGTTTTCAAAACCATTTAAAAGTTTTGGTATAGCAATTGACGATAAGGTAGTGAATAATATTAAAACTGCGGAAGGAAAGAATATAAAAGCGTTTGTAAACTATAATACAAACGAGGGTGAAAGCATACTAGTCAAAATAGGGATATCATCCGTTAGTATCGATGGTGCAAAAAAGAATTTGGAGGCAGAAAATCAAAACTGGGAATTCGAGAAAATAAAAGAAGATGCAAAAGAACTTTGGAACAATCATCTTGCAATAATTGATGTGGAAGGAGGAACAGAACGAGAACGCAGAATATTTTATACTTCACTTTATCATACTGCCATGGCTCCTGTTGCATTAAATGACGTTGACGGTTATTATCGTGGCGTTGATCGTGAAATTCATAAAGTTGAAGGATTTACAAGATATACAGTATGGTCATTGTGGGATGTATTTAGAGCTCAAATGCCTCTTTATACTATTCTTGAGCCGTCCCGCATGAATGAGTTTATTAAAACATTTTTAGAAATATATAAAAACGGAGGCAGGTTGCCTCATTGGGAAATTTGGGGTGAATATTCTGGATCTATGATTGGTCATCATTCACTTCCAGTTATACTTGATGCGTATAGTAAGGGTATTCGAGATTATGATATAAATATGGCCTTCAAAGCAATGAAAAATCAAGTAGAGCATAATGGTCATTATTCAAGATTGGGTTTTATTCCTGCCAATAAGAGCGGAGGATCAGTTTCTGTTGTTATGGAGTTTGCCTATAATGATTGGTGTATTGCAGAGATGGCTAAGATATTGGGTATAGAAGATGATTATCGAACATACCAGCAGCGTGCTCAATTTTATAAAAATATGTTTGATGCATCAACTGGTTTTATGCGTCCGAAAAATAGTGACAGAAATTGGGTAACACCATTCGATCCTGCCGAGGGTTCAGAACATTTTGTTGAGGGTAATTCATTTCAGTATAGTTTATTTGCACCTCAAGATATTAACGGTTTGATAAATCTAATTGGTGGAGATGAAAAATTTGAAGATTGGCTTGATCACCTTTTCACATATAAATCCAAATATGATGCAGATGTCAAAGATGCATCTGGTTTGATTGGGCAGTATGCTCACGGCAATGAACCAAGTCATCATATGGCTTATTTATATAACTACATTGGTGCTGCACCCAAAGCACAAAAAATGATCCGTGAAATATTAGAAACAATGTATGATGATAAACCAGATGGTTTAAAAGGTAATGAAGATTGTGGTCAAATGTCAGCTTGGTATATTTTAAGTGCTATGGGATTTTATCCTGTTACTCCAGGTTCCCCAATATATATTATTGGAACACCCATTTTCGACAAAGTAACAATCAACCTCGAGAATGGAAAACAATTTGTTGTATCGGCACAGAATGTATCTGCTGATAATTATTATATTCAATCCGTAACTCTCGATGGAAAGTCATACACAAAATCATGGTTTGATCACACCGATATTGTTGATGGGGGAGAGTTTGTTTTTAATTTGGGTGCAACTCCAAACCAAGAATGGGGTCAATTAAAAGAGGATAGACCGTTTACTCAAGAATTTAAACCAACAGTATCTATGCCCTATGTTATCACTGATGATAATCAGTTCATTTCAAAGGCAAAAGTAAAACTTGAGTGTGAAACGAAAGACTCAAAAATATATTATACAGTTGATGGCAATGAACCAAATAAAAATTCTTCTCATTATACTGTCCCTTTTCAATTGGATAATACTACCGATCTAAAGTTTATAGCATTTAAAGAAGAATTGTTACCAAGTTTAACTGTGACTGAAAAATTAGTGAAACTTAAATATGAATCATACACTAATTACGAAGGACTTAAATTCAAAAAGGGATTAAAATATAAATACTACGAAGCCAGTGTGATGTTTGTAGATGAGTTAAAAGACTTTGATCCTGTTTCTGAGGGTATAGTATCAAACTTCAATATTGATAAGAGAAGACGTAATAGTTATTTCGGTTTTGAATATGATGGTTACATCAAAATATCAAAAGATGGTAAGTATACTTTCTCCAAAAAAACGAATGACGGCAGTATCCTCTTCATAGATGATAAGAAATTTAGTAGTGGAAATACAATAGCCCTGAAAAAAGGCATATACAAAATATCAGAAAAATATTTTCAGATGGGTGCCCGTTATTGGAATCAAGTATTCTGGGAAGGCCCAGGAATCCCCTACGAGGAAATACCAGCTTACGCTCTTTTCCATGTAGAGTAAAAGTAATAAAATGAACTTTATTGATGCAAATTCGAAATTTCATTTAAAGAAATTAATAAATAATTATGTAAGAGTATTATTGTCAGAAATTATGGTCTATGATTTTAATATGTACAAATGTATAGTTTAACAAAGTCGGTGATAACTATATAATTAACATTGTAATGAAAAATTAAATTTTTATTATAGAATTGATTTATAAATGACTTCTAATTAAAAGTGTAAAACTGACGAAAAATTTAATTCATAATATTTATTGAACTTTTATGTAAATATTATTTATGAATTATAATAGTATTTCTAAAAAATATTTAGATGATATAACATTAGCATAATTTTATAATTATTATTTTTATCCGGAAAGTTTATGAAAAAATTAAGTTCAATAGTGCTTAGAAAAATATCACTTATCTTTATAGCTTTTATTCTATATGAATGTAATCCAATTGAAACTAATCGAAAACCAAATATTGTTTTTATAATGATTGATGATCTAGGCTATGGAGATCTTGCTTGCTATGGAAGTGATATTAATAAAACTCCAAATATTGATCAACTTGCAGATGATGGAATATTATTTACTGACTATCATACAAATGGACCTATGTGTACTCCTAGCAGAGCTTCATTATTAACGGGGATGTATCAGCATAGATTTGGTGAAAAATTTGAAAAAGCTATTTCTGGGAAAAATGATTATGATGATGGATTACCAACTGAAGCAGTAACAATTGCTGAGATTCTTAAAGATGCTGGATATAAGACCGGTATGTACGGCAAATGGCATTTGGGTTACCAACATCCATATCTGCCTACGAATCAAGGTTTTGATGAATTTATTGGATTAAGAGCTGGAGATGGAGATCATCACAATCATATTGATAGATGGGGTAGAAAAGATTGGTGGTTAAATGAGAGTATCAATAAAGAAGAAGGTTATAGTACTGATCTCATAACAAAACACAGTGTTGAATTCATCAAAAAGCATAAAGATAAACCTTTCTTCTTGTATGTATCTCATCTTGCAGTACACTTCCCTTGGCAAGGTCCATCAGATCCTCCACATAGAGTTGAAGGAAAAGATTATACTAATGATAAATGGGGAATTATACCTGATAAAAACAATGTAAGTTCTCATGTAAAAGCAATGGTAGAATCAGTTGATAGCGGTGTTGGAATGATTATGAAGACATTATCAAATTTGGGCATTGAAGAAAACACGCTTGTAATATTTACCTCTGATAATGGGGGATATACTCATTATGCTGATTCACATTTCAACATCTCAAGTAATGGTGTTTTAAGAGGTCAAAAAACCGAAGTATATGAAGGCGGGCATCGAGTCCCGTTCATCGCCTATTGGCCAGGTAAAATAACAGCGGGTTCTAAATCTGATGAACTTGTGATGACTATGGATATGTTTCCAACTTTTATGGATCTAGCACAAATTGATGGATCTAGTGAATTAAATTTTGATGGCATAAGCGTACTTCCTCAAATATTAAAGAATGAAAAACTTCCCTTGAGATCGGTATGCTGGAAAATTAATGATGAAAAAGCAATTCGCAAAGGGCAATGGAAACTCTGTATGGTGGGTAAGGATAATTTAGAACTTTTTGATTTATCTATTGATATCGGTGAAACAAAAAATGTGTCAGATGAAAATCCCCAAATTGTTAAAAAATTAATTGATGAATATTACCTATGGGAGAAAGATGTAACTCAGAATTATGATTGATTTTTATTGAGTTATCAAAAATTACATTGAGCTCGATGAATAATATAATATGATGCCTTTCTAAGAATTAGGATACCATAAAAAATTATAAATTTATTGAGAAGTAAAGTATAATGATATAGAATAGTTGTTAACAATTAGTTTGGTTTATTTATATAAAGCCATTTCTGTAATAAGCTCTATTAGGAGACCTGAACATGAATAATTCTTCACCTAAGTTATCGCACTTTTTGATTTTGTTTTTTATTCTTCAAATCATAATTATTACAAGTTGCTCAGAAAAGAAAAAAGAACTGGAGGCACCAAAGAATCTTCGTGTAGAATATCAGCATAATCCGTTAGGAATTGATGTAATGGAACCTCGATTATTCTGGGAAGTTAATGATTTACGACGTGGAGCTGTTCAGTCCGCTTACCAAATTTTAGTCAGCAGCAGTGTTGAGAAATTAGAAACGGATGAAGCAGATATTTGGAATAGCGGGAAGGTGGAGTCCGATCAATCAGCTCACGTTGTTTATTCTGGATCTAAACTTCAATCACGTAAGAATTATTATTGGAAAGTTAAAACCTGGGATGACAGCGGCAAAGCCTCAGCTTACAGTATGCCGGCTAATTGGGAAATGGGAATACTATCTGAGAACGAATGGTCTGCAAATTGGATAGGCAACGAAATATTTGTAGATTCCAAAAAGGAAGAAAATAAGTGGAAATGGACCCAATGGTTTTGGCATCCTACAGAAATAGGAATAAATACACCAGTCTATTTTAGGAAAAAAGTTATTATTCCAGCCAGCAAAAAGGTTACATCTGCTATAATGAGATTAACAGCTGATAATAAATTCACCGCATATTTCAACGACACAGAACTTGGGAGCGGAAAATCGTGGCAAAACATCTATGATTTTGATGTTACGGATAAAATTAAAAATGAAAATATAATTGCAATTGATGCGGCTAATACTGCCGGCAATGTTTGCGGACTTTTATTCAGTATAAAAATTAGTTTTGATGATGGTAACGAAATCTATATAGGTGCTGATAAAGACACAAAAGATTGGAAAACTTCAAATAAAAAATTCTCTAATTGGACAAAACTAGCATTTAACGATTCTAAATGGGGGAAGATAAAATTACTTGGTGATTACGAAACTGGTCAATGGGAAAAAGTTGATGAGCAGGACGAATATATAGCACCTCGTCCAATTTTAGTCCGAAATGAAATAAAGATCGAAAAAAGTATTAAAAGTGCTCGTGCCTATGTAACTGGGCTGGGTGGTTATGTAATGCATATTAATGGAGAAAGAGTAGGAGATGCAGTTTTTACTCCCGGATGGACTCACTATCCGAAACGTATTCAATACCAAACATACGATGTTAGCGATATGTTAAACGAAGGTGAAAATGCTATTGGTGCTGTTCTTGGGAATTTATGGTGGAGCAGTGGATTGGGCTGGAGAGGATCTATTAGTTATAGCAAGGGTCCATTAAGTTTTTTTGCACAGGTGACTGTTGATTACCAAGATGGTAGCAGTCAAACATTTATTACTGACAAAAATTGGAAAACACACGATGCCCCAATCATTAGTACAACTTTGTATGGAGGTGAGTTTTATGATGCAAGGCAAGAAGAAGAAGGGTGGAGTAAAGTAGATTTTGATGATTCAAAATGGGTTCCTGTGAATGTCCATGCAAAAGAGAAGGGAAAACTTGTTGCTCAGCAAGGACCATTATTGAGGGTAACAAAAGAAATTGAGCCAGTCAATATTACATCTCCCTCGAAGGGTGTTTATATTTTTGATATGGGACAGAATTTTGCTGGTTGGGCTAAACTGAAAGTAAAAGGGGAACGTGGAACTACTGTTCAGATGCGTTTTGCAGAAACATTAAAACCTGATGGTAATGTCTATCGTGATAATCTAAGAAAAGCAGAAGCAACTGATACATATATATTAAAAGGTGATGGTGAAGAAGAGTGGCAGCCAGATTTTACATATCATGGATACCGCTATGTAGAAGTAACTGGATATCCCGGCGAACCATTACTAGATGCATTAAAAGGCCTTGTGGCCAATTCCGATGCTCCAAATATAGGTGAATTTTCATGCTCGAATGAACTGTTAAACAAAATACAGCACAATATTCTTTGGGGACAAGCGAGTAACATGTATTCTGTTCCAACGGATTGTCCGCAGCGAGATGAACGCCTTGGCTGGATGGGAGATGCACAAGCATTCGCCCCAACATCAAGTTATAATATGGAAATGATAAATTTCTTTAATAAATGGATGCGGGATATTACAGATAGTCAAGATGATGATGGTGCAGTTCATGATGTTAATCCTGTTATTGTTGTTAAGGGGCCAGCAGCACCAGGATGGGGTGACGCAGTTTTTGTAGTTCCATGGGTAATGTATAAATATTACGGGGATAAACGAATACTTGAGGAAAACTACGATGCTATAGTTGCCTGGGTTGATTATATGAAATCTAAAAGTAAAGGAAATCTATATGAAAAAAGTGGTTATGGAGATTGGGTAGCAGCAGAAAAATCACCTTCCGAACCTATAGGATCAGCATATTATTTTTATGGGGCTAAAATGGTTTCAACTATAGCCGGTTTGCTTAGAAAGGATGAGGATGAGAGAAAGTATAAGGAATTGTCTGAGAAAATTGCAGAAGCTTTTAATAGAAAACATTTTAATTCAGCAAAAAATACTTATACAGGTAATACACAAACTGCCAATTTAATTCCCTTAAATTTTGGCATAGTTCCTAAAGAACACAAAAAAGAAGTAGCGGCTAGTATTGCCGAAAATGTGATAGCCAAAGATAATCACCTTACAACAGGATTTTTGGGTGTGTCCCTTCTTCTTCCAACGCTTAGTGATTATGGTTATAATGATCTGGCATTCAAAGTAGCTACCCAGAAAACATATCCTTCCTGGGGCTATACAGTGGAAAAAGGTGCAACAACTATATGGGAATTATGGAACGGGGATACTGAAGGACCTGATATGAATTCACGAAACCATTTTGCACTTGGAGCGTGTGGTGAATGGTATTATGGTTATCTTGCTGGGATAAAACCTTCGTCCGATTCCCCAGGATTTAAGAAAATTATACTTTCTCCTATGCCTGCGAAAGATTTAGATTGGGTAAAAGCTGATATGAAAACAGCATATGGGATTGTATCATCTTATTGGGAAAGAAGAGAGAACATTATTGAATTTAATTTTATAGTTCCAGCAAATACAAGTGCAGAATTTCATCTGCCGTTTTTGGGTCAGGAAATTAGATCAGTAAAGGAAAACGATGTTTTTGTTTATCAAAATGGAAAGACTATTTCAAGGAACGGTCTTAAATTAATAAAGACAAATGATGATGAAGCAATTGTCTCTCTTGCAGCCGGTGTATATCATTTTATTGTAGAATATGAATAATAGTTAAATTAAATAAATTGACTCATAATAGTTTATTTGTACTTAAAGATCATAATTTCAATGAATCAAAGTCTTATTAAATCCAGGTGGATTTTATCTGTTTGCATTTTACTAAGTGTTACTTCTTTGTCGCAACAATTTTTTAGCGATTGGAATAATTTCGAGATTGACAAAAACAATTCTCATGAGATTGTTATCAATCCTTTACAAGATATTGAGATAACAGCTAATACAGGGGAAAAGCCTCAGTCCAAAGTATGGTTACATGATAATACTTGGTGGGCTGTTCTTCCAAATATAACAGGTACAAAACTTTGGCGACTAGATGAGAAAAAGTGGACAAATGTACTTCATCTTTCAGATTCAACTAAAACTAGAGTAGATACCCGAAAAGTTGGCAGTGTAACCCATATTCTAATGTATCACGGTGCTAAATCTGAATTGATCAGTGTTGAATACGATTCAGAGAATAAGAAATATAATTTGTGGACTCAGAGACCTTTAGCAACTTGCATTCAGTTGGAAGAAGCAAGTGAAACGGCTACTTTTGATGTCGATTCTGACGGTCGAATGTGGGTGGCTTCTGACGATGAAACGGAGATTAAAGTACGCTGGAGCGATTCACCTTACAAGGACTGGAGTAATCCAATTACAATTGCTAATGGAATATTGACTGATGACATTTGTACTATATGTGCTTTCCCGAATGGTAATATTGGAGTTATGTGGTCTAATCAGAGAATAAAGCGTTTTGGATTTAGAATCCACCAAAAGAGTTCAAGTCCAGATACTTGGTCTGAAGATGAGATACCAGCTTCGGATTCTGAAATCCAATTAAACGGAGGAATGGCCGATGACCATCTTAATATTGCTATAACTTCGGATGGAACTCTATATGCAGCAGTTAAAACAAGTTATGATTTAGTTGGTTATCCTCTTATTGCATTGTTGGTAAGACAACCATCAGGCCAATGGGATAAGATCTACAATGTAGACGATGAAGGATCTCGTCCAATTGTTGTTCTTAATGAAAAGGAAGGAAGAGTGACGGTTATATACACTTCGTACAGGGATTCGAAAATTGTTTGCAGGAAATCATACACAAAACAAATTTATTTTGGAGACCGTGAAATTTTAATTGATGGGCGTGGAGCTATAAATAATGTCACCAGTACTAAACAGAATATAACAAACGAGATAGTTATTCTTGCTTCTGAATCGGGAAAAGCTAAAGGAGTGAAGATGCTTTGGAAATCAGAGAAGTATTAAGACTGTAATTAATTAGATATTGTTTATTTAATAAGTGTAAAATAATATGGAAAAAGGATCATCAAAATGGAAATACTTGCTGCATTAATTATTGTTGTTGTTTTAATGGTTGTTGCTGCTACCAAATATCATTTCCATCCATTTCTCTCATTATTACTTGCTGCCATTACGATGGGATTCATTGGAGGATTAAATGAATCGGAAGTTACAAGTATAATGATTAATGGATTTGGTAAAACACTCGGCAGTATTGGAATTATTATTGCCTTCGGAACAATAATTGGCGCCTACCTTGAGAAAAGCGGAGGTGCTAAAGCTCTCGCAAATTGGGTGCTGAAGATTATTGGTAACAAAAGATCCGTGTTAGCTATGAATATTACAGGATTTATTGTTTCAATCCCAGTATTCTGTGATTCAGGATTTATTATTCTTTCATCATTGAACAAGGCTATTAGTAAAAATACAAAGATCCCTTTGGTAGTACTTGGTGTTTCACTTGCAGCTGGTTTATATGCAACTCATGTATTTGTACCACCTACACCAGGACCTTTAGCTGCAGCTGCTGCTCTTGATGCAGATCTGGGATTGGTAATTTTACTCGGCTTAATTGTAGCAATTCCGGTTTCGCTAGTTGGATTCTTTTGGGCAAAATATATCGGGCACAAATTAGGAACTCCTGTTCCTATCAATTTTGAAGTGGAACCAGAATCTGAAAAACTACCTAAAACTAGTTTATCTTTTGTCCCAATATTAGTGCCCATAATATTAATTGCACTTAAATCAGTTTCAAATTATCCTACTCTGCCGTTTGGAGAAGGAATAATTTCGGAGATGTTAAATTTTATTGGGAATCCAGTTATAGCGCTGTTTGTTGGTGTTTTTCTGGCATTTCAATTGAAAGATAAAAATAAAGAAGAAACTCACTTCAATTGGGTCACAATAGGATTGAAGGAAGCAGGAGTAATTATTTTAATCACTGGCGCAGGCGGGGCATTTGGTGCTATTCTCAGGTCAACTGGAATTGGAGAGATTATTGGTTCAAATTTCTCAAATTTACAGATTGGTCTTCTATTGCCTTTTGTAATTGCAGCTATATTGAAATCAGCACAGGGTTCTTCTACGGTTTCAATTATTACTACTGCTGCAATTGTAGCTCCCTTATTAGAGCCATTCGGTTTAGCTTCACCTATCGGACGGGCTTTAACGGTACTCTCAATTGGGGCTGGGGCTATGACAATCTCTCACCTAAACGATAGTTTTTTCTGGGTTGTCGCTCAGTTTACTAATATGGATACATCGACTGCGTTAGGAAGTCAAACTGTTTCCACATTATTTCAAGGATTAACGGGGATAATTTTTGTGATAATTATTAGTTGGATAATGTTATGATTATTTACGTATATAAATGGGGAAATTGATACTGATATTATTTTATTTGGGATCATTATGATTGATCATATTTTAGATTGGGTGTGTTTACTCAATAAATGATAATGCTTTATCGTTGGAGCTAAACTTTTTCCTGATATTCTAATTGTGTACATAAAGCGTGGAAAATTTGGTAATATAAACTTTATAATACTTTCAAAGGACTCAATAATGGAAACTTCACTTAACAGATTGAAAGAAATATTTGAAAAAATTAATGAAATTAAGGTTGGACTTTATGGTGATTTTTGCCTGGATTCTTATTGGACACTGGATCCGAGAGGTTCAGAAATATCTTTGGAAACTGGATTGAAAGCACAAGCAGTTTCGTCTCAAAATTATTCTTTAGGAGGGGCATCAAACGTTGCTGCAAATATTGCTGCTCTTAAACCAAAAGAATTACATGCTTTTGGGATTTATGGAGAAGATGTTTTTGGCAAAGAAATGATTTCTCAACTAAAGGCCATGAATGTAAATGTGAATAGTATGATTGTGCAAAAAGATAATTTTGATACTTACACTTTTTCGAAATTAATTCTTGCTGGAAATGAGCAGCCACGTATTGATTTTGGGACATATAATAAAAGAAGTTCTGAAACCGACAAATTAACCTTAGCAAATATTAGCAAATCAATAAAAGAATTAGATATTTTTATTATTAATCAGCAAGTACAAGATAGCATAACTAATTTGACTTTTATTGAAGGGCTTAATGAAATTATAAAACAGAATCCTGATAAAATATTTATTGTTGATTCAAGACATTTTGCTGATAAATTTCAAAATGTCAGTTATAAAGTAAATAACCTTGAGGCTGCAAAATTAAGTAATTATTCTTATGATAAGCCAGAAAATATTGGTGATAGAGAACTAAAGGAAATTGCAGAAAAACTTTATGTGAATAATAATCGTCCAGTATTTATTACTAGAGGAGAAAATGGCATCCTTGCTTATAATGATGGTCAGTTATTTGAAACTTCCGGAATCAAAATATCCGGTGAGCTTGATATTGTTGGTGCAGGTGATACAGCATTAAGTGCAATTACATGTGCATTGGGGGCGGATTGTAATATTAAAGAAACAATTGAACTGGCAAATTTAGCTGCTGGCGTTACAGTTCAAAAACTATTTCAGACAGGAACTGCAAATCCAGAAGAGATATTTAACCTCCATTCCAAAACATAATATATAATGAGGTAGTGATATAAAATGATTGAGACTGTTATTTTTGATTTAGATGGAGTAATAATTGATAGTGAACCTTATCATTTTTTGGTTGAGAAACAGTTATTTAAAGAATACGGTGCTGATATAACAGATGATGAACATTTGTCTTTTGTAGGAACTTCATCTAATGATATGTGGCATAAAATAAAAATTAAGACAGATATAAAATATTCTATTGAGGAGTTAGTAAACATTTCTGAGAGAAAATTTTTATCGTATCTCGATAAAGTAAAAGATATCAAACCTATAAGTGGAGTTGATGAACTTATTCTGGATCTGTATAAAAGCGAATTTCAATTAATAATTGCATCATCATCATCAAGAAAAATTATTAATACTGTGCTTAAAAAATTTAATTTGTCAAAGTATTTTTCTTTTATAGTCAGTGGTGCAGAATTAATCCATTCCAAACCTAATCCGGAGATTTTTCATGAGGCCTGTAAAATATCTAGTACTAAACCAGAAAGATGTTTAGTAATTGAAGACTCAGAGAACGGTGTTAAAGCTGCTAAATCTGCAAATATGAGTTGTGTTGCTTATAGAAATCCAAACTCTGGAAATCAAAATTTAAGTTCAGCCGATTTAGTAATAAATGATTTTATATCATTTAACATCAACAAATTTCTTTAGCACTTATAAAAATGTTAACATTATTCATACAAATATTTTATTGTAATATCATTATTAGTAATTAAGAATTATGTAATGGATATAATAGTAAGCGGATTTTATGATTTATGAAGTATAATAATAATTGTAAGAATATTATATTTCTTTTGAATCCAAAAATCTAGTAAGTAACAGAAGAAACAGTGCTCAGTGCAATTGCTTGGACCTTGGGTGCTTGTTGAGACACAATTGAACTAGCCAATTTTGTTGCTAGAGTTACCATTCAAAAGTTAAATCAAACGGGAAGTGCAAATAGAGAAGAAATTATTAACTATTGAAAAGATTAACTTAATTACCATTAGATGATAATAATTATTAAATGAATCTTCTAAGTTTATCTGCCTGAATAGTTTAGACCAATTATAGCTGGTATTTCATATTGACTTTTTGAGGTTGATTTAGTAGCTTTATATTTGCTAAAACAATCGATTGTTTTAGTGATTAAGTAAGTATTTAAATTATTCTATGAGCCTAATAAGTATGAATTACAATAAATACTCATTATTTAAAAGTTTTTTAATATTTTTTGTTTTATTTACATCATCATTTGTTTTTTCAAAACCATCGGATTCTACATCTTATAGATGGATACCCTCACTAGTTGGTGGATTGAATTTTAGCCAAATTGCCTTTAGTAATTGGACAAAAGGTGGTGAGAATTCAATGACATGGGCCTTAAACGCTGATTTTAGAATGAAGTACAATAATGAAATTATATCATTTAAGACAAAACTGAAATCAATTTATGGTAGAACCAAACTAAACGGAAATAATTTTAAAACTAATGAAAATGAAATTTATCTTGATCAAGTAATTTCCTATCACGCTAATTGGAAAGTCGATCCGTTCTTTAGCAATTCAATCCAAACTCAGTTAACTACGGGATTTGATTACAAAAATGAACCTTCGGTAAAAGTTTCTGATTTTTTTGATCCCGCCATGATCACTCAAAGTCTTGGGTTTACTTACGACAAACTTGCAACAGTCCAAACAAGACTAGGATTAGCATTACAGCATACAATTACCAATAAGTATAGGAAGTATAGTGACGATAATGAAACTCCTTTAAAAAGGGAAGCATATAAATTTGAGACTGGATTTGAAAGTGTTACAAACACAAAAATTAATATTGATAAAAATATAGTTGCCGAATCAAGTTTAAGGTTATTCACAAGATTTGAAGAAATTGATGTTTGGGATGTACGGCTAGACAGCAAATGGATAGCCAAAGTAAACAGCTGGTTAAATGTTAGTTTTAAATATAATTTTATCTTTAAAAAATCTGAGTCGCCAACTGCACAAATGAAAGAATCATGGCAAATGGGCGTTACATATAATTTTATCTAATCATTTATATCTTTTTTACCAAATAAATAGCTGGGGAGTGATGAGTATTGGGGTAATTATTGGGTACATTGCTGCTACTGTGGGAACAATAATATTTATTCCTCAGGCTATTCAAACAATTAGAACCAAAGATACAAAAAGCCTTTCTCTACCAACATTTATTCTAATTTCCTTTAACAATTCTCTCTGGCTAACTTATGGGATATTAACAAATAACTCAGTAATTATCCTATCACAAGTTTTAGTATTCCCATTATGTTTAGTAATTCTTGGTTACAAAATTAAATATGGCTAAAGATTGCTTCCTAATATAAATTAAGGTTTATCATACTACAAAAATAAATAATTTAGATTACTCGTTGAAGAGGAGAAATAAATGAAAAACTTAATTAAAGGAGTTTCTGTATTTCTACTAGTTATAATTTTTGGTTTACTAATAATATTTTGGGGTAGAATTCAAAATTCCTATAGAGTTTTTTCAGTTTTAAATAATCTCACCACTTATATCAATGAAGGGAAGAATCATTATAATTTCTTACTTTCAGCCACCAACAGTAATGGTAAATCATTAGATACAATTAATGCGGCAATATCTTTTAGTGATAGTACTAATTTCTTAGCTGATGTTAAGTACAAACAAAAGCATTATATAGTAACAAGTAAAAATGATGAAACTCAAGTTTATATGGGACCATCTAATCTAATAGTATCGGGAATTGGGTCTGATTCTGGCAAATTCGATATACTTAAACTATTAGGTGATATTCTTAAAAACTATCCACAGACTAGCCAAATATCTGAATTAACTTTCCTACAGAAAGTGGGAATCACCGGTTGGATTTTGGTAAACGGTACATATAGTCAGGGCAAAAAAGAGGGGGAAGAGTACAATATAATAAGTGTACCATTTGATTCAACAGAAGTTAAATTATTGATGAGTGATAATAAAGAAAGTTATCACATTAGTGCTAGTTTTGATGAGAAAGAAATGTATCTGGAACTAACATTTAAAGACGAATCTCTCGATGCCATAATACCTTTCACAGATTCAACAAAAATTATCACAGTTAGCAGAAAAGAATTAAATACTGCAATTTATAGAGGGGCGTTACGCACGGGAGGTCTTTTATTATCTAGAATAGAACTACCAAAAACTAATAATGTCGATCAATCTTATAAAAATGGAAAGTTAATATATAAAAATGGCAATAGAGTACTTCTCGCGAAAGGGACTCACAAAGAAATTGGACAAATTGAAGGTGCACTACTCAAAAATGAAATTAGAGAAATGGTTGATGCTACTCTCTACACAATCTGTTGGGTCTACACCGCTGAGAAAAAGACGTGGTTTATTGATGATTTTAGAGATGCATATAAAAGGCTGTTACCATTTATTCCCAAAAGATATGAAGAAGAAATGGAAGGAATGGCTGAAACCTCTGAAATTCCATTGGATGAAATTAAGCTAACTAATGTTTTTCCGGCTCTATTTCACTGTTCTGGTTTTGCGGTATTTAACTCTGCCAGCAAAGACGGCAAACTTTATCATGGTAGAGTATTAGATTATATTACAGATCTAGGATTCCAATTTTTATCGGTCGTTTATATTTTAAAACCAGAAGGTTATAATGCATTCGCAAATGTTGGTTTTGCCGGATTTATTGGTTCTGTTACTGGAATGAATGAAAAACAAGTTTCATTTGGCGAAATGGGAGGAAAAGGTGAAGGAGATTGGGATGGAATGCCAATGGCTTTTTTAATGCGAGACGGACTTGAACGGGCAAATACGCTTGATGAAGCAATAAAAATTTTCTCTGAAACATCAAGAACCTGTGAATATTATTATGTTATTGCAGATGGTAAAATTCCGGATGCAAGAGGTTTGTCAACCACACCAACACTATTTGATATAATTAAACCAAATGATTTTCGAGAAAAATTAGATGAACCAGTAAAAGATGCTGTTGTCATGTCTGCAGGAGACAGGTACAAAAATCTTGTGAAAAGAATTAAAAAGAATCATGGCGAAATTGATTCCGATAAAGCAATTCATTTAATGGACAGACCAGTAGCTATGAAAAGTAATTTGCATAATGCATTATTTGCTCCACAGTCATTAGAATTTTGGGTCGCAAATGCAGGATTAAATACACCTGCTTGTAATGAACCTTACACTCATTATAATTTGGGTGAACTATTGAAGCAATTAGAATAATAATAATTGGTACGTCAGTCTTTTGTCTTATTCATAATAATTCTGGTTTAATCCAAATATTGTACTCAGGACAAATGTAGCTATAGATATCTCTAATCAAAAAATTTTGTAACTACTTTAATTATTGTGTTGGATAATGATTCAGCTTTAATATTTGGTATGCAGACACTTATGTCGCTGGAAATTAAGATTAAAAAAATATTACGTTTTATCAATTGATAGTTTATAATTCATAAAAGCAATTGAAATAGCTAATGACATGTTTTTTATTTGCATTTTGAAAATAAAAAATATAATTTACTTATCAATTAGACAAACGATTGCATAATAATACTATTTATATACTAGAAAAGATGCAAGACTTTTTTTGTTTGATTACATACTGTTTATTACTCATTTGAAGTATTCCTCATACTTGGAGAATATCTTATGAACCGACTAGCTACATTATTATTACTACTATTATTTACTTCAATTTCAATTACTGCATCAACAACTGGAAAAATTAGAGGAACTGTTGTTGATTCAGAAACAGGTGAACCTTTAATTGGCGTGAACGTTATTGTTAAAGGAACTACACAAGGAGCTGCGACTGATGTAAATGGTGTTTTTATTATCCTTCGTGTATCTCCTGGAGCTTATGATGTTGAAGCAAGTATGATTGGATACCAATCTGTTTTATATACCCGAGTAAATGTAGAAGTGGATAGAACAATAAATTTGGATTTTTCTTTATCACAAACTGCATTTGAAAGTGATGAAATTGTTGTGACCGCGAAAACCGAATTGGTCCGTTTTGATGTATCAGCTTCTGAAACAAATATACAAGCAAGCGACATTGAAGAACTACCATTTGCCAGTAGAGTGGAAAATATTATTGGTATGCAAGCCGGTGTTCAAGGCAATTTAATTGAAGGTGATTTGCAAATTAGAGAAGGTGGTGCCTCTGAGGTTAATGTTCTTATCGATGGATATTCTACTGTTGATTCGAAAATGGCCAAAGTCTCTTTCCCAATTAATAAAGGAAGTATTCAAGAAATAAAAGTTATGCGTGGTGGATATAATGCTGAGTATGGTGAAGCTCGATCGGGTGTTATTAATATTGTTACTAAAAATCCCAGTGATGAATTTCGCTTATCTTTAGACTATCAATTCGAACCAGCCGGACTAAGACATGATGGACCCGACAGATATGATCCATCGGTATTTTGGCCTTACCGTCTATATGATGGGGCTAATTCAGATTCCGAATCATTTTTAGTTCGATATGAAGGAATAACACCAGATACTGTAAGATGGGAAGGTTGGAATTCTTATTCAGATAGGTTATTAGCAGACAATAATCCAGAAAATGATTTAACGGCAGAAGAAGCAAGAGAATTGTGGAATTGGCGTCATAGACCTGTTGAATATGGAAATAATGCTGGTCATAATATGGATTTGACATTAAGCGGGGGAGTTGATTTTTTACCTTGGGATCTGAATATACTTACTGGGATCAAATATATTAATAGGCCTTACACATATCCTCAAGCTAAAGACAGTTATGAAGAAACTGGTGCCTCAATTAAATTAATAAATAGACTAGGTGAGAATACACATCTTACAGTATCTGCCTTACACAATTATGTAAACACAGTATCAAGAGATGATGCAAATAGTAAATGGAGCAATGAAGTCAGATTGTCATATGATGGTGGTAATTCTGATCCATTTTATTTTTTCAATAAGCCTAGGGTAGAGAATACAACAACTTTAATTGGATTTCGTTTAATGCAGGTATTTTCACCGACACTATATATTGAAGCGGATGCAAATTATTTTGAAGCAAAGTGGGCTACAGAAAGGTTTCCAGATGCTCTTGCTGAAGATGGGAGAATATTTCATGGTAGATTATATTATGACCCTCAGTCAGGTTTTATTCCACTTGAATTAGGTGCCACCGATGCGGTAACAGGTTACCGAATGTTTGGTAGGGCTAATACTAATGATAATTCATATAGTAGTAGAGTTAATTTTAGATTGTCAATGGTTAACCAGTTTCATCCTTCACATGAACTAAAAACTGGTTTTGAAGTGAAGTTCAATCATATTTTAGAAGATAGAGTTCATATTCATGATGATGATCCTGCACAATTGTTCGAATGGAAATATGATGTAACGCCTATTGAGTTTAGTGCTTATGTTCAAGATAAAATTGAATTTTATGGTATGATAGCAAATGTGGGTTTAAGGTTTGATTACTATGACGCTAATGATGAAATGCCTGATGTAGCCAGAACCTTGGATTATGGTACTAATCTTGAGGTTGTGAATGCATTTCTTGATGGCACTTTTCCTGTGAGAAAACCAACTGCAAAAATTCACTTTAGTCCAAGAATAGGAATTTCGTTTCCAATAACAACTAGCAGCAAAGTCTATTTTAACTACGGACATTTTGTTCAAATGCCTGCAACAGAAGCTATGTATTCAACAACTGCATACCATGGATTTAGATTACAATGGTTAGGGAATTCTTTCCTAGATTTTCAAAAATCGTATAATTTTGAACTCGGTTATGATCAAAATGTTTATGATTGGTTTCAATTACATGTTGGTGCATTCTACAAAGATTATTCCGATGTTGAGAGTGGAATTGTATATGCACATTCAGATCAAAGTATTGTTCTTGAATCTGCTGTTCAAAGAGAATATAGGGAGATTAGAGGAATTGATATTGAAATTAGAAAATCGAGTGGTAGATTCATTACAGGTTATTTCAACTTTAATATTACTCAAAAAGCAATAAGTGACTTAGAAGTCCCTGATGTTAGTCAAATTCCAGTAATAACAGATAATCCCGCAATTGGAGTTAATGGCGAATTAAGAGGTGTTCCAAGATCGTTAGTTCAGGAAATTACTCCTTATGGAAGAGGTGTAATTACATTTAAGGCTCCAGAGGATTGGGGGCCAAGGATAATGGGTTATCCAATTTTTCATAAAACAAGTGCTAGCTTTGGTCTGTTTTATACTGGGCCAGTTTTAGTGGAGCATCCGGATAGGGATTTTAGAAATCAAAACCCAGACGTAAAATTTTATACAATTCCTAGATTTAGCTCAAATCTAAGAATTAGTCGGAACTTTGATATTGAAAATATTCTTGACTTTGAACTGTATCTCGATGTAAGCAATTTATGGGTAAGTCAATATAGAGTTGCAATTCCTAACTCTAAAGACTATTACGATGATCTTTTTGCAAATGGGAAAACGGATCGAGTGGGAAGTGAGGAAGTTTCAAATAAAGATATTCTTAGGACTGAAAGCCCGGTTCTTTATTCTGGTCAAAATCGAACATATATTATGGGTATTAGGTTGAATTTATAATTTTAAGGAAGGACCTTTTGAATAACTTTACAAAACAGTCATTCCGGTTGTATTTTGTGCCGGAATCTCAAAAATATGATAAATTCTGGTATCGTAAAAATCTTGGAACCGGAATGACATGTCCTGGAAAGCGTACCGAAAACATTGAAAATAATAAAATACAATTGTCTCATTTCGGAGGAATGTATGGTGTTTAGAGTAAAACATTTTCTAAGACTTTTAGTTTTTCTTTCTATAATTTTCTTTGATAATAGTTATTCGCAGTCAACAAAAACTCATAATATTGGTAAATTGTGGGAAACTATGTTTTCTACAGGATCTAAACCTAATTATGCTCCATTGCAAAATCAAATGTCATATCCAGGCGGTGATTTTAGAACTTTTACTAGAAAAAATCTTGAAGGAATTGGTATTTGGATCGGAACAGTTAATTGGACTGATAAACTTAGCGTTTTCCATACTAATTATGTCTCCGAGGGCGGATTTGAAAATGATGATGCAGCAAGTTTTCTTACTCCAATATCAATTAAGAAGAAGGTAAGAAACAGACTCCCAAATGTAACTGTCAATAATAGTTTAGAAGAGCGTTTTTTAGATACTCGCTCATCTAGCTCTAAATCTTCATCAATTATAGCAGATGAAAGAATTGAATCACAATATGCAACTAATACAGGTGTTAATGTTCATATGTTCAGTTATGCATTGGCGAACCAAAATCATAATAGTTATATAATAAGAGAATATACGTTTACTAATGATGGAAATACTGATGATGATGCTGGAACAGTAGAATTACCCGACCAAAATCTAATGGGTGTTTATTTTGGGTTTCAATTTTTCTTATTACCTGGCGGAGATAGGGGACATCAAATAGTTAACCAAAATGATGACTGGGCTGTATATACCGGGAATAAAGATGGAGATGAGTTAAGGGGATTATTTTACGTTTATGATGGCAATGCAGATGACAATCATTCTGCTTGGAATGATATTGGAGATCCTGAACCAACCACTGGTGAGTTTCTTTCAACACAATATCCTGGTTTTGGAGTTTTGCATGCCGACACATCACCTTCGGATGATACTGATGACAGGAGTCAACCCTCAACAGTTGACATCGTACCAAGAAGAATTATGAAATCCTACACAAAGGGCAATACTGAAAATGAAATGTATTTAGAACTTAGTTCAGGTGTACAATCACAAGGAACAGTTGGCTTGGCTCAAACACCTTATGATGCTCTAGTTCAAGAGCCAATAGGTTTAATGTCGTTTGGTCCTTATGATATTAATTTTGGCGAAAGTATTACAATTGTTCTTTACGAAGCTGTTGGAGCTATCTCTCAAAAAATAGCTATTGAATCTGGAGCGGAATGGATAGATGGTTCTTTAGAGTTTGACGGTAAAACTGGTGATGAGGCGAAAGATGCTTTAATTGCTACTGGATTGGATTCACTTATGAAACATGCAAAGAATGCCGAATATGCTTGGAGTATTGGTCTAGAAAATTTACCAACCCCACCGCCTGCACCAGATGACTTTAATATTGCTCCAGGACCCGGGAAAATAGAATTAGATTGGGGATCTGTAGCGGATGAGGAAGATTGGCAGACAGAGGCTTTCGACTTTGCTGGTTATAGAGTTTATCGCACAGAAGGTTCATATACTAATACATATCAACTAATTGCAACTTTTGAAGGTGACACAACTCATTATACAGATCGAGATGTAGAAAGAGGTAAAAAGTACTTTTATTCTGTTACAGCATATGATGATGGATCTCAAAATATTACTGGAATTAATCCTGGTGAGTCATTAGAATCAAGTAGATATTATAATAGAAATTTTGCTGTTGGTGGATCACCGTTCTTAGGTGCGCAATCAACTTTGGATTCTGTATATGTTGTCCCAAATCCCTATCACTTGCAAGGATTGGCATATGGAGGAAGTGTTATAGAAGATTATTCGGATGTTCCAAGACTAGAGGACAAGCTAGGATTTGTGGGTCTTCCGGCAAGAGCGATTATTAGAATCTTCTCCATGCATGGTGATCTTCTTGCCACGCTTCATCATCCTAATCCGGATAATCCTAATTCTGTGCCTGAATCTGCTGATGAAGAATGGTTTCAAATAACGGATTACTGGCAAACTATTAGGAGTGGTGTCTATGTCTATTATGTTGAAGGTTGGGACTTAAATGATAAATCAGTTGGAGCTACAAAAGGTAAATTTGTCGTAATTAGGTAAGTTAAATTTGTGGAGTTATGTATGAAATTGAAATTCTCTATGGTGACAATAGTATTCACTTTATTCCTTTTTCAAAGCATAGATTTTGCCCAACAGAAGAAAGCCGGGCAAAGTGGAATGACATATTTGGCTATTAGTCTCGGTGCTAGAGAAAGTGCAATGGGAAATGCTAGTGTTGCAAGTGTTAGTGGAACACAAGGTCTGTTCTATAATCCCGGGACGCTTACCGAGTTACAAGGGTTTGGATTCGTAATGAACCATGTTAGTTGGATTGCCGATACAAGAGTTTATGGTTTTGGTGCTGCGTATGGCATGGATGATTATGGAACTATAGGAGTAGATTTAGTTTATATGGATTATGGTAAAATTGTTGGTACACAACGTGTTGATAAAAGTGTTAATGAACGTGGATTTATTTTTACAGGAGACTTAAGCATATCAGATTACGCGGTTGGTTTAGCTTATGCATATCCGGTTAACGATTTATTTTCTTTTGGAGTTAAATATAAGTTTATACATGAAAATCTAGGAAATGCTAGCATTGCTGTGAAGGAAATTGACAAAGAAAATGGAATCTATGAACATGAAACAAGGGAATGGCAAATAAATCATTGGGGTTTTGATTTTGGGGCATATTATAAAGTTGGTTTTAAAGATTTAGTAATAGGAGTTGCGTTCCAAAACTATTCGAGTGATATGAAATACTGGACAGAGGTTTTTCAATTACCACTTGTATTACGAATGGGAATGGCTATGGATCTAGCTAAAGTTTTTTGGACAGATCAAAGTGATTTTGAAATAAATACTACTTTCGATGTATTGCACCCAATTGATTACACTGAGCGATTACATGTAGGGACGGAATTAGTTTATCGTAAAATGGTTGCATTACGGGCAGGATATAAGTTTAATTATGATGTTGAAGATTTTAGTTTTGGTTTAGGGGTTAAATTTAACCTACAAGGATATGAGGGGAGTTTTGATTATTCATATACACACGCAAATTATTTTGATAGCATTAATCGACTAAGTTTAAGTTTTTCACTTTAATTATGAGAATATCTAAAATTACATTTTATTTTACACTCAATAGGAGGCAATATGCATCAACATAACAGACTTTATTTAATAATGATTCTATTAATTTTTATTTCTAGTATCTCTCTCTTTTCTCAAGAAGTCGGAGAAATAATGTGGGAAGATCATTTTGATGATACTGCAACAGATACAGCGATGCATCAAGATGTGGGTTGGTTTTATTATTCTGAAAATGATGGATTAAGCGGAGCAATTGTTCAACAAGTTGATGGTAAAGCATTTTTACAAACCGGTAACTTTTCAAATTTTGTGGGTGCTGTTGTTGCTTCAACTAACGGGGTGCCATTTCTAGATGAAGATGATGATGATGCTACTCACAAAGCATTGGTAGAACAAAATAAAGGTGGACCAAATCAAGAAATAACATTTAATGTAAATTTTAAAAAAATTACAAATTCGTTTTTTGCGTTGAGTACAAGACTTGTTCAGAGAGATACAGCCGAAACTCTTCCAGACTCTGATCCTACTCATGAAGGATCTTATGTGCTGTTTTTTAGTCCTCTTGAAAATACTATTATGCTCTCCAGAGTTATGGGAGATGAGGAAGGAGGTAATGAGGGAGGAGCATTATATGATTTCTTAAATCCAGAACAATGGACACATTATGGTGCTACTACAGATTTTGATTTAGAAGCTAACGTGAACTATTGGGTTAAATATTGGCTTCATGAAGGTGATATGAAAATGAAAATTTGGGAGGGTGATCTAACTGATGAAGAAGCAGATTGGTTATTGGAAGGTAAAGATGATACTCCACGAGTTACCGGCACTTTCACCATGTTTAGTATTATTTCCTCAGATCCTGCTATAACAGATCAAGTTGAAATTGATGATATAGTTGTAAGACTAGTTGGAGCACCAGTTGCTGTTGAAGATGAACGTACAAGTCTTCCAACTAATTTTGCATTAAAAAATAACTATCCGAATCCTTTTAACCCTACAACTAATATTGAGTTTAGTTTGGCAAAAAGTGATTTCGCTAGTTTAAAAGTTTATTCTATCACCGGAGAGTTAGTTAGTACATTGGTAAATGGCGAAACACAAGCTGGATCTCATAGCATTATTTTTAATGGTAGAGATGATGCAGGTAACGAATTATCAAGCGGAATGTACATTTATGAATTAAAAAGTGGATTAAATATCTCTGCTAAAAAAATGTTCCTAATTAAATAGGTGCTTAAATAAATATTTTGTTTCCCCCTTGAGGGCAAAGATGTTTATTTGCCCTCAATTTTGTTTTTGTTTAATGGAGAGAAAGATGAGATTAAAATTGACCTTAATTACAATTTGTTTAGTACTTTTTATTATTTCTTGTACTAGTGAAGGTGATAAATACACATCGGCGAAAGTTTCAACAATTGGAACAGGTGATGATGAAATTACTGTTGTAGTTGTAAGTGGAACACCTTACGAGATGGGTTATCAACTAGGTAAAGCCTTAAAAGATGATGTTAAATCTTGTATGACTGGTTTCTTAAAATATGGTCTGATGGGTGACCCTGAGCGCTTCAATCCAAAAGTTTTAGATGATGCTTGGAGTTCTGTTGAACCGTATATTAAAGATAGATTCAAGGAAGAATTAAAAGGACTGGCAGATGGATCTGATGTACCTTGGGATGAATTAAAACGAGCTCATATGGTCGCAGTTGTTGGTAATTATGCATGTAGTGGAGTCTCTGTTTGGGGTAATGCTAGTAGTAATGGTAATTTATACCAGATTAGAAATCTTGATTTTACAATGGGCGGCGGCTTACAAAATTATCCTACTATTGTGATTTATAAACCCAATGAAGGGATAGCACATGCTTCGGCTACATTTGCAGGTTATATTGGAGCTCATACAGGAATTAACGCTAAAGGTATTGTTCTAAGCGAAAAAGGTGCATCGCCGGGGAAAGAATATCCATTTGATCTAGATGGAACACACTTTTCAACTCTTTTCAGAGATATTCTTTATGATGCAAATACTCTAGATGAAACATTGGATATGATTCAATCTACAAAACTCATAAAGAGATATCACCTTTATATAGGAGATGGTAAAAACGAATCAATGGGAGCAGCAAAAATTAAAGTTTCATCACCCGATTCAGTTAAATTGACCATATGGAAAGATAACGATGATACTGATGAAGTGGCTCCATATGTTAAAGAAAATGTATGTTATTATACAATGGATAATTCAGCAGCTTATGAATTCATCACAAATAATCATGGAAGTTTTAATTCAGAAAAAATGATTGAGCTATCTAAATTAGTTGCGGATGATGATGGAAACCTTGAAAATGTGGTTTATGATGCTACCAATTTAGAAATGTGGGTTTCATATGCTCATGGTGAAGAAGTCGCAAGTAGTAGACCATATATACATATTGATTTAAAAAAATATTTCAAGTAGAATAAATATTATCGGTTATAAATTTTATGCATCGTTTTCTAATATTGTGTTTAATCAATTTTTTCATCTTTACTTCTCTTTTGTGCCAAGATATTGACCTAATGACGTATAATATTCGTTATAATAATCCAAATGATGGGGCTAATCAATGGAATAATAGAAAAGAAGTTTTATTAAGCCAAATTAATTACTATCAACCAGGTGTTTTAGGAACTCAAGAAGGGTTGATTGACCAAGTAAAATGGTTGGACGAAAAATTGGAATCATATAGTTATGTTGGAGTTGGAAGAGCCGATATAAAGGAAGAGGGTGAAGGTGAATTATGTGCAATATTTTATGATAAAAAAAAGTTTTCAAATATTTTAAGTAATACTTTTTGGTTATCAGATCAACCGGAATCACCATCCCGCGGTTGGGATGCATCCCTAAATAGAATCTGCACATATATATTACTCGAAGAAATTGAGACTAATCAAAAGTTCTGGGTGTTTAATACTCATTTTGATCATATGGGGCAAAAAGCTAGGGAAAAATCAGCTGAAGTTATTTTACATCATATAGATTCATTAAACTTTGATGAATATCCTTTATTCCTTATGGGGGATTTTAATCTGGAACCGAATAAACAACCAATTAAAAACATTAGTCAAATCCTTAACGATTCGAGATATGCGTCGCAAAACTCTCCATTCGGTCCTGAAGGCACATTTTGTGGATTTGATGTTTGTGATTCAGTTAAAGGTAGGATAGACTACATATTTTCCAGTAAGGACAATATATTGATTAATCAATATGCTGTAATTAGTGATGTTATAAAATTAAAATATCCTTCTGATCATTTACCTGTGTTAATTAGAGCAGAACTAAAGGGTACATCAAATTAAAAATTAGATTTAAATGAGTTTAAAAATTATGAAAAACAGAATTAGCAGAAAAGATTTTCTCAAAACTGTATCAATATTAACTGGAGCAATAATAATACCTGGTTGTCAGATGAATAGCGATAATTTATTATCTGAGGACAGAATGAAATTAGGTTTAGTAACATATTTATGGGGAAAGGACTGGGATATCCCAACTTTAATTAAAAACTGTACAGCAGCAGGCATTCTTGGAGTGGAACTTAGAATTGAACATGCACATGGTGTAAATATTGGAATGACTCCCTCAGAAAGAGAAGTTGTAAAAAAACAATTTGCTGAAAGTAAAGTTAAAGTTTTGGGTATGGGTACGAATCAGAAATTTGATTATCCCGATTCTAATGATTTGAGAAATTCAATTGAAGGTGCAAAAGAATTTGTAAAATTAAGTTATGATATTGGGGGCAGCGGAGTTAAAGTTAAGCCAAATGGATTTCACGATGGAGTTCCTAAGGAAAAAACAATTGAGCAAATTGGGAAATCTCTAAATGAATTAGCCAAATATGCTGCCAATTTTGGTCAGGAGATTAGATTAGAAGTTCATGGGAAAGAAACCCAAGAACTACCGAATATCAAAGCAATTATGGATGTTGCAAATCATCCGAATGCTACCGTTTGTTGGAATTCTAATTCTGAAGATTTAATTAATGATGGACTAGAACATAATTTTAATTTAGTTAAAAGCAGACTTGGAAATACAGTACATGTGAGAGAATTAAATTTGGATGATTACCCATATCAGCAGTTAATGAAACTATTATCAGAAGAAAATTATAAAGGTTGGATTTTATTGGAATGCCGCACTAATCCAGATAATAAAATTAAAGCTTTAATTGAACAAAGGTTGGTTTGGGAGAAAATGATAGCAAAGAATTAAGCAGATAGACTCTGCTATATATTGATTTTAAAGAAAAATCATTTTGATTTAATAATGGGGGATTAACAAATTTGTAAACTAAAAAAATACCGCAACTTATTTTTCATACTTCTTTTTGTATTCTTATTTGGTTGTTCCCAAAAGCAAGTAACAGTTAAGAATGTAATGGATAATGTTGTTACAAGATTTTACGAAAGTATGAGTGAAAGTGAGTTGTCAAATCTCACCGATGATAAGGTGATGAATCTTTTAACGGTAGCTGAGCTTGATGTTCTTTCAGAACAGTATTGGATGTTTAATCTGAATGTTCCATCTGTGATCTCAATTATGCGCGATAAAAATCAGAAAATCACTCCATATTGGTTAAAGAAAGATGATTTTATTAAAACTGAAATGATTGTCACAAATGAATATAATGAGTATGAAGTTTGGCAAAAGGAATTCCCTTCAGGGAAAGTTAAACTTGGTATAAATGGATTTGATGGACATGGAAAACATTATTTTGTGTCAGTTATGCCCCTTAATAAAACTGACAATTTGTTGCTGACCAACTTCTTTCCAGAAAATCAATATGTGTCTGAAATGAAAGTTGGGGCTTTTACTTACCACGACTGGGATGAACTTGTATTGTTGGATGTTCCTGAATCACTGCGAGGTGGAAAATTACTAACCACAATTCGGGGCAGAGCGAGAGAGGCACATTTAATTGGTGCTTTTAGAAAGACTAAATTCCCATCCTCAGAGAAGCCAGACCAAATTATGTTAACTTGGAGTAAAGATCCAAGAACTACTCAGTCAATTCAGTGGAGAACAAATCCCAATATTGAGAAGGGAATTGTGAAATATTGGAGAGAAGGATATGATGAAAAGAATGCCAAAGAAGTAGTTGCTGTTAATAGTGTTTTGGAAGATAGACTTTTACAAAATGATAGATACGTAAACAGATATACAGCTGTGATTGAAAATCTTGAGCAGGGAATAACATATAATTACAAAGTTGGTGATCCAGAAACAAACAACTGGAGTGAGATTGCAGAATTTAAAACTGCTCCTAGTTCATCTTCACCTTTTTCTTTTATCTATTTTGGAGATACTCATAAATCACCACATTGGGGGGAGCTAATAAATAAAGCTTATAAAAGATTTCCCGAGGCTGCATTCTACTCAATCGGAGGCGATCTAGTAAGTACTGGTCTTCACAGAGATGATTGGGATCAATTCTTTGAATATTCTTCCGATGTAATAATAAACAGACCATTAATGTCAACTCTTGGCAACCATGATGATCAAAATGGTTTGGGTGCGGGGATGTACACAGATTTGTTCGATCTTCCCAAAAATTCTCCTCAGAATTTACCCGAGGAATATACATATAGTTTCAAATATGGTGATGCTCTTTTTTTAATGCTTGCATCCACACTTCCGATTAAAGAACAATCAGCTTGGTTGGAAGATCAATTAAAAAACAGCAATGAAAAGTGGAAAATTGCAATGTTCCACTTTCCCCCATATTCTTATGAGGAAGATTACGCTTTAATCAGAAGTGAATGGGGAGCTCTTTTTGATAAATACCATGTAGATATGGTCTTTAGTGGACACGTCCATTATTATATGAGATCAAAACCAATGTATGCCGCGAAGCCAGTTATAGACCCGGCGGATGGAACAATTTATATCATTTCTATTGCTGTTCCTAATGGAGATAGACCAATGACTAAAGAGGATTTTGTTGAGGTCCGATTTGCAGGTGAACATCTTTATCAAAAGGTTGATATAAATGAAGATGAGTTAACATTTAATGCATATAACGTTGAGGGAAATGTACTTGACAGTTTTAAAATTAATAAAAGGAAGTAATGAACATGAAAAAAAATATTTATGATTTTATGAATTTATCTGGCATTTTACTTATGCTTCTGCTGATAACCAATTGTGGAGAGAGTAAAATCAATGTTGAAAATCCTGATGGCCATAACACTTTAACAAAAGTTGAAATTGCTGATGGTTGGCAATTATTATTTGATGGAAAATCTTTTGATGGTTGGAGAGGAATTGGAATTGAAGATGTCCCAGAAGGTCATTGGAAAATTGAAAATGGTGTTATCCAAAAAATTGCTAGTGGAAATGTTCCTTCAAAAGCTGATGGACAACCGGTAAAGGGTGGTGATCTTATTACAAAAGAGACTTATCAAGATTATGAATTAAAATTTGATTGGAAAATTAGTGAAGGTGGAAATAGTGGAGTAAAGTATAATGTAGATGAAGAAATTTCAATTGAGAACGGGTGGACTGGTGCACTTGGTTATGAATATCAAGTATTGGATGATGATAAACATAGCGATAATGTTACTCCATCTCATAGATCTGGTTCGTTATATGATATGATTGAAAGTAAGGGAAAAGTACTAAAACCAGTTGGGGAGTTCAATACAGCAAGAATCGTATTTAATAAAGGTATACTTGAGCACTGGTTGAATGGGGAAAAAGTTGTTTCTTTTGATACTACCACACCTGAATTTGATCTAATTTTTCAAAAAAGTAAATATAACACACATCCAGATTTTACAGTACATAAAAAGGCTCACATAGTTCTTCAAGATCATCATGATGATTGCTGGTATCGAAATATAAAAATAAAAGTATTGAAGTAATTTCAGAATAGATAATTGTAGAGTTTAAGAATAAATATCATCAAAAATTATTCAGTAAAAAATAAAAGGAGCTAAAAATGGCTAAAGAAATTTCAAGACGTGAATTTGTAAAACGGGGGTCAATGGGACTAGCTGCTGGTAGTGTTCTAATGTCAACAAGTGCAAAGTCTTATGCAAAAATCCTTGGTTCAAACGATGCAATTAACATGGCAGTGATTGGGATTAGAGGTAGAGGTGGAAACCATATAGAAAGTTTCACCAAAATGAAAGATGTTAGAATGAAGTATTTAGTTGATGTAGATGAACATCAATTTAAACGTAGAATAGAGATGGTGGAAGAAATTGCTGGATACAGACCTGAAACAGAATGGGATATGAGAAAGGTATTTGAAGATAAAGATATTGATGCAGTTTCAATTGCTACACCAAATCACTGGCATGCACTTGCAACAATATGGGCTGCACAAGCCGGCAAACACGTTTATTGTGAAAAACCATCTTCGCATAACGTTTTTGAAGGACGGAAAATGATTGAAGCTGCACGCAAGTATAATGTACTTGTTCAAGTAGGATTTCAGACTCGTGCGAAAGAAAGTGCACATAGAGCAATTAAATTTATTAGAGATGGAAAATTGGGTGATGTTTATATGACTCGAGGGTTGTGTTTTAAACCCCGTGCTGATATTGGTATTTATCCTGATGGTCCGTTGAAAAAAGGAGAAAAATTCAGAACGAATTTAGAAAGTAGTAGTTATCATCCTGATTACAATGAAGAATATCTTAAAAAGGTTCATTACGATATGTGGTTAGGACCTGCTCCTGAACGCGCCTTTAATAGAAACAGATTCCATTACAACTGGCATTGGCATTGGGATTATGGTAATGGTGATACTGGAAATCAAGGTCCTCATCAATTTGATGTTGCCCGTTGGGCGTTAGGTAAAGATGATCTACCAACTAAGGTAAGTTCACATGGCGGATATTTTGCATACAAATCATCTCAGGAAACACCTAACACTCAAACATCGGTTTTTGAATATGCTGATGGAAAAATATTAGAATTTGGGACTCGTGGGTTGTTCACAAATCCTGAGGGTATTCTTTTACCAGATATAAACATAAAAGGTGATGGATCAATTTCATCTTCCAATAAAGCAAAACCGGTTAAGATTGGAACAATCGTTCTTGGTTCTGAAGGGTGGATGCAGATTGATTCTGGTGGAAATTGGCAAACATTTTTTGGAAGAAATAATGAAGCAGGCCCAACATCAGGTGAAAAAGATGATTCTTATGATCCAATGGATCTAACCGGCGGCAGCGGTGGTGGAATTTTTGAGAATTTCATCTCTGCAATAAAAAGTGGTAAAAGATCAGATTTAAGTTGTGATGTGGAAACTGGACACATGTCAACGGTTCTTCCTCTGATTGCAAATGTATCATATCGCGTAGGAAGAGAACTCAGACTCGATGGTCAGAAAGAATCTTTTGTTAATGATAAAGAAGCCAATGCTATGCTTACTCGTGATTATAGAAAAGGATTTGTTGTTCCAGATGAAGTCTAGAAGATAATATAATGATCTAGATAATGGCATTTATATTGAAGAAAATGAATAGATTTAACAATGCTACAATATGAAAAAAAATCAAACAGATATAGAGAAAAAAATGAATTCTAACAGAAGAGATTTTATTAAAAAAGTTGGACTTGGAACTGCTGCAGTGGCAGTTGGTGCTTCCCTTATTGAAGGGTGTGCAGAAAAACCAAAACCGCTTTCAAAGGTAACAGTAACAGATGCAATGCACTATGATCGGATAGTGGGTGCAAATGATAGAATAAGAGTTGGAGTTATAGGATTTTCAGGCAGATTCAGAGGTTCTTTGAGTAAAGCATTTCATGCAAGTTCTGAGAAATTAAATATGGAGTTTGTTGCTGTTTCTGATATATGGAATCAGAGAAGAGAAGAAGGAACTGCATATTTAAAAGAATTACAAGGAAGTAATGTTATTGGTTACAGAAATAATGAAGAACTTTATGAAAAATCTGAGACTGATGCTGTAATTATTAGTACAGCCGATTTTCAACACGCATATCATGCTACTGAAGCAGTTAGATCGGGTCGTGATGTATATGTGGAAAAACCACTTGCTGAATCAATGTCCGATAATATTATGGTACGAAAAGCCGTCAAAGAAACTGGTAAAATCGTACAATTGGGTTCTCAAAGACGCAGTGGAAATAATTATCAAACAGCAGCTAATTATATTAAATCAGGTAAATTTGGTCCTATTAAAGTTGTTAATATGACATGGAATGTAAACCAACCAGATCGATGGCGACATCCGGATACTGTTGCAGGATTAAAGGAAACCGATGTAGATTGGAATAGGTTCCTAATAAATAGGGAGAAAGTTCCATTTGATCCTCGAGCTTATATTGAGTACAGACTTTTTTGGCCTTATTCTTCTGGAATACCAGGGCAATGGATGGTTCATCAGATTGATACAGTGCATTGGTTTACTGGTCTAAATAATCCTTTAAGTGTAGTTGCAAATGGCGGAATTTATATGTGGAATGACGGTAGAAAAAATCCAGATACTCTGACCGCAGTATTTGAATATGGCCCTCCGAATGATCCCGATCCGACCAAAAGATTCCAGGTAAACTATTCTTCCCGTTTTACGAATTCGGCCGGAGGTACAAAGGAAATATATTATTCTAATGGTGGGGAGTTGAATTTAGATACTAATAAGGTAACATCAAATGGTGGCTTAAAAGCTAACCATGCAGAGAGATATCCTGAATTTGGATTGAAGGAAAATTTACTCGAAGATTTTGAACTTTCATCTGAAACTTCAAAAGTTGTCACAAGTGCAAATACTGGTGTAGATTCTGATACAACTCTGCATATGCGTAACTGGATGGAATGTTTAAGAAGTAGAAAACAGCCAAATGCTCCAATTGAGGCTGGATTTAATCATTCAGTTGCAAGTTTAATGGTAACCGAATCATTGCACAGAGGTAAAAAAGTAAAATTTGACGAAGTTAAACAAGAAATAATGGATGTGTAAAAATTATGAAAAAATTATATTTGATTTTAGCATGGGCTTTAATATTTCTGATATTAGTTTCTTGCTCAGAAAATAAGGATGAAACTTTGAAAAATGTTGTAAATTTAGTTGATAATAAAGCTGAACAAAAAGTTGATGTGTTGGTAGATGGAAAACTATTTACGTCATATCTTTATACTGATAAGATTACAACACTTAAGAAAACTACTTTATTCCCAATAATATCTGCTAATGGGGTTGCAATTACTCGTGGATTTCCTCTAGAACCGAGACAGGGTGAAAGAGTAGATCATCCACATCATATTGGTGCATGGTTTAATTACGGTGACGTTAATGGATTGGATTATTGGAATAATTCAGACGCTATTTCTGAAGAACGAAAAAATGATATGGGAACGATTCGTCATGATCAAATTATTGAAATTGTTGAAGGTCATGCGATGGGAGAACTATTAGTTTCTGCCAATTGGTTAAAACCTAATGGAGATATACTTCTAAAGGAAAAAACCAATTTTACCTTTTATTCCGGTCTAGATCAAAGAATTATTGATAGGAGTGTTACATTAACAGCTCTAGATGAACCAGTACATTTTAATGATAACAAAGAGGGAATGATTGCAATAAGAGTTGCACGCCAACTTGAACATCCAAGTGATAAGCCAGTAACTTTGAGTGATGCAAAAGGCAAAAAAACAAATGTCCCTGTACTCGATAATACAGGTGTTACCGGTCATTACTTAAATAGTGATGGAATTGAAGGAATGGATGTTTGGGCAAAAAGAGCTAAATGGGTTTCACTTGACGGTACAATTGATAACAAAGATGTTACGGTTGTAATATTCGATTCTCCTGAAAATGTAGGTTATCCAACATATTGGCATGCAAGAGGATATGGACTTTTTGCGGCTAATCCATTGGGGCAAAATATCTTTAGCGAAGGAAAAGAAACTTTGAACTTCTCATTAAAGGCAGGAGAGTCAGTAACTTTTGAATATCGAATTCTTGTTCTAAATGGCAAAGCAGATAAAGAATCAATAGAAAGTGAATACAAATATTACATTGAAAGCAAATAGTAATTGATATCAAGTGATTGATAATGTCTAATATGAGCTTTTTATTATATTTGATTCCGGTTATCAATTTTTAAGCGATGCTGGAATCTGATATGATTTTGAGATTTTGTCACAATAATATATCCGTATAACAGATTTTTTCAAGTTTAAGTATAGTTCTTGCTATTTATTCTAACTTATTAATTTCTGAAATTCGGATCAAGGAAATAACAACATGAAGCGAAAAAATATTTTGTTTTTGATATTGCTTGTATGTCTTGTAGCTATAGGGTGTTCGGGAAATAATGATAATGATTTGAAAAATAAATTAGAGTTAATTGACAATAAAGCAGAACAAAAAGTAGATGTATTAGTCGATGGAACACTATTTACATCATACCTCTATACTGATAAAATATCGAATCTTAAAAAAACTGCTCTATTTCCAATAATTGCAGCCAATGGTGTTGCTATTACTCGTGGGTTTCCACTTGAACCAAGGTCTAATGAACGTACAGATCATCCGCATCATATTGGAGCCTGGCTAAACTATGGTGATGTAAATGGATTAGATTATTGGGGGCACTCAGATGCTACACCTATTGAAAATAAGGATAAAATGGGAATCATTCGCCATGATGAAATAATTGATATTAAAAGTGATAGTGATAAAGGTGAATTGACTGTAACTGCAAATTGGTTAAAACCAAATAATGAAGTTTTACTTAAAGAGAAAACCAACTTTGTCTTTAAAGCTCAAGAAGGTGTTAGGATTATTGATAGAACTGTTACTTTATCATCATTAGATGAGCCAGTATTATTCAATGATACAAAAGAGGGAATGCTTGCAATTAGAGTTGCTCGTCAATTAGAACATCCTAGTAAGAATCCAGTTGTATTAAGCGATGTTCATGGTCAAAAAACCGATGTGCCTGTGTTAGATAATACTGGCGTTACTGGGCATTACATAAGTAGTGAAGGCGATGAAGGAACCGATGTTTGGGGGAAAAGAGCCAAGTGGGTAGCTTTAGATGGAACTATTGAGAGTAAAGATGTAACAGTGGTTATTTTTGATAATCCAGAAAACATTGGCTATCCAACTTATTGGCATGCTAGAGGCTATGGATTATTTGCTGCAAATCCTTTGGGGCAAGGAGTATTTAGTGAAGGGAAAGAAACATTGAACTTCTCTTTGAATCCGAAAGAATCTGTTACATTAAAATATCGTTTTCTAATTTTAGATGGCAAACCTGAGAAGAAACAGATTGAAGAGGAATATCAAAAGTATATAAAGGACAAATAATAAAGAGGTATTACAAATGTTCAAAAAAGGAATTTTATTTTTTATTTTGGCGATTACCTGTGTTTTCGCGGGTAACAAATTAAATATGGAGTGGGAATATTTATTTAACGGAAAGAACTTTGATAATTGGGAAAAACGTGGCGGTGCTGGTCAATATGAAATTGAAGGTGATATGATTGTTGGCATAACCGCAGAAAACAGTAAAAACACATTTTTATGTACAAAAAAGAAATATTCAAATTTTATTCTTGAAGTAGAATTTTTAGTTGATGATAGAATGAATTCAGGAATTCAAATTCGGAGTAATAGCATAGATACTTATAAAAACGGTAATGTTCATGGTTATCAAGTTGAAATTGATCCTTCTTCTCGTGCATGGACTGCAGGAATATATGACGAATCAAGACGTGGTTGGCTTTATGACCTTCGCGGAAATGAAGCAGCAAGAAATGAATTTAAACATAATGAGTGGAATAAATTACACATTGAAGCAATTGGGGATAATATTCGTACATGGTTAAATGGTGTTCCTGCAAGCAATTTAGTTGACTCATTAACAAAAGAAGGATTTATTGCTTTGCAAGTCCATGGAATGAAAACTGCTGGAATAAAGGTTAAATGGAAAAATATCAGAATCCTAGATCTTGGAACAATATCTGAATTTCCACAGAAAATATTTATTAAATAAAATTATTATTGGAGTTAAAACTGAAAGACGACATTAAATATTCTAAAACACAAACTATTGTTTTAGTATTGTTAAGATTAGTAGTTGGTTATCATTTCCTTTTTGAAGGGGTTAATAAATTATTTAGTACAAACTGGACTTCATCTGGTTTTCTATTGCAAGCGAATTGGATATTCTCAGAAATTTTTCATTATCTCGGTAATAGTCAAGTTCTATTGAGCATTGTTGATTTCGTGAATATTTGGGGCCAGATATTAATTGGTATAAGTTTAATCATTGGTTTGTTCTCAACAACATCTGCTCTACTCGGAGCTATAATGATTCTTATGTATTATGTCGCTATTCCTCCTTTTATTGCAAGTTATACGTTCATCGATAAAAATTTATTTGAAGTGTTTCTACTCGTTGTTATTGTATTATTCCCGACAAGTAAAATTATTGGTGTTGACCTGTTAGTAAAAAAGTATAGGAGTGTGAAAAATGGCTGAGAAAGAGGAAAAAGATAACTCGAAAAATAAAATATCAAGACGTGATGCAATTAAGGGATTATCTACAGTTCCTGTATTAGGTGTTTTCGCATATGATTTTTGGAAAAAGAAAACTATTGATAAAGCAAAGAATAAAGCTGTTCAATTAGATCTGGGACTTACTAATGATTCTCCTGCAGTTCTTCCAAATAGTTCTATTGGTAATTCAAAAGATCTAGTAAGAATTGGAATAATCGGAGTTGGTGGCAGAGGAACAGCCTTATTAAAAGGAGCAGGTTTTATTGAAGCAGGAGAGTATAACGAACTTTATAAAAAAGCACAGAACAATGAGAAAGGAGCGAAAAGAAAGCTGCAGACTTATCAGAACCAGGAAATGTTAAATGTCCAAGTGGTTGGTATTTGTGATGTTTTCGATATGCGAGCCGAAAAGGGAATTGCTATTGCCTCTAAAGGTATTCAGCCAAACGGTGAACAAATAGATATCAAAGGTGTAAAACGATATCGCAGATATCAAGATTTATTGGCTAATCCTAATATTGATGCAGTAATAATCTCTACACCAGATTTTCATCATGCTCATATGACAATTGATACTGTTAAAGCTGGGAAACATGTTTATTGTGAAAAGGCTATGACATTAACAGAAAAACAACTTTACGAAGTTTATGATACTGTTAAAAATAGTGATGTAGTTTTTCAACTTGGGCACCAGAATAGTAAGAATGAAACATTTAAAAAAGCCAAAGAAGTTATTGATAAGAATATTTTAGGCAAAGTTACTCTTATTGAAACAACGACAAATAGAAATTCAAAACCGGGTGCTTGGATTAGGCATCTTGATTCAAATGGAAATCCAAAACCTGGGTCAATAGAAACGATTGATTGGGATCAGTGGCTTGGGGATACTCCCAAAATTCCTTTTAGTATTGAGAGATACTATGGGTGGGCCAGATGGTTTGCATACGATACAGGTTTAGCCGGACAATTATTTTCTCATGAAATTGATGCACTTAATCAGATTATGGGTTTTGGAATACCTAAAACAGTTTCATCCTCTGGAGGAATTTATTTCCATAAAGAGGGGCGTGATATGCCAGATACATTTCAATCTGTATTAGAATTTCCTGATAGAGAATTTACAATGCTTTACAGTGCTTCACTTGCCAGCAGCCGTTCTCGTGGAAGAGTTTTTATGGGACATGATGCAAGCATGGAAGTGGGAGGCAGTTTTAAGGTGTTTGCTAATGGAGATTCTACTCGGTATAAGGATAAAATAAAAAATGGATTAATTGATCCATCAAAACCATTTTACAGCTATCCTGAAACTAGTATTGATATTGATGGCCTTACATCTGCTACTGAAAAATATTATGCGGAGCGAGGACTTATTGATACCAGAGTGAAAGGCAAGAATATGGATATTACTCATTTGCATGTTAAGGAATGGATTGATGTTATTCGTAATGGAGGCAAGACCGGCTGTAATATTGAAAAAGCTTTTGATGATACGGTTTCAGTAATGATGGTACATAAATCTTATGTTGAAAACAGAAAAGTTGAATGGGATCCTATAAAAAGGAAGATCGTATAAATATTGCAGGGAGTTTATTGAAAGATGAAAGTAGTTTATAATAGTATCCTTTTACTATTTGTATTACTAATCACAAGCTTTTCACAAGATAAAATCCTTAATCATAACATTGTACTAAATGAACAAGGCAAGTTATTGCCCTGGACATCGTATGACAATATAATTAATTGGAGCATCGGATTCATTAAAAACTGTCCCACCAAAATGACTAAATTTGGTGATGATCCTCTTTACCTTGTAACCGCCAAACTTGAACCAGATGGCTCTTACATAAGGAAGCAAAATAACCAGGGAAGCAATGTCTATTGGGCAGTTGAAACTCATAGCAAATATTATGCTTACTCTGGGGATCAACAATCGTTGGATCCGGTTCGTAAATTGATAAATAGAGTAATCTATTATCATACTCCATCTGATTGGGCTTGGCCAAATGTCCCTCGTACTCAAGATGATACATCGGATGGTGAATATACAGATGAATGGGCTGGCGTAGATAAAATTTGCATGGTTGCTATCGGTTATATAAAGTTTTATAAGATTACTGGTGAAAAGTTATATCTTAATAAAGCTTTGGATATAGCAAAAACGGTTTTGCCATATTTAACGAAGGGAGATAAAATGCATTCCCCGTTACCTTTCCGTGTAAACTTAAAAACTGGGGAAGTACTTGATCCTTACTCTTCTGATATGATATTTGTAGTTCAATTTTTAGATGAGTTAATTGCAATAAAAGATCCATTGTTTGATATGGTTTATTTGAAAACCCAAAGAGAGAATATTCTCAATTGGATTTTTAACTATCCACTTAAAAGTAATATATGGGCAGGGTATTTCGAGGATATGAAGCCAGATATAAAAAATTACAATCAGGTCAATCCAATGGAGACGGCACGTTATATTTTACGTAATGCTGAGGTTGATCCAAATTATAAAGCAAATATTAAACAGTTATTAAATTGGGTTAAAACACGATATAAAAAAGCTGAATATTATGGTTCAACAAGTATTACTGAACAAGATTCATTCTATCTTCAGATGGGAAGTCATACTGCGCGCTATGGATCAATATTAGCTATGTGGTCTGGAGTTAGTTTGAACCAAGATGATAGAGAAGAGGCAAACGCAACTCTTGCTCTAGCTACTTATTCTGCATACAATGAATTTTCAAAAGAAAACTACTCAATAAATGCGACCGGTATTGAGTATCCGGGAATTTGGTTCTCAGATTCTTATTGGGATTACTTATCACACTTCTTTGATGCAATGAAAGAATTACCGGAGATGCTGCCTAAAAATGAGAATCATCTCTTCTATTCATCATCTATTGTAACGGATATTAATTATTCTGATGATAAAATTGAATATAAAACGTTTGATGATGTTGGAGAAGAGAGAATAAAATTAACATTTGAGCCTATCGTTTATGCTGATGGCAAAGTTCTGGAGAAAGAAAAATGGGCCTATGGTTCATATAATGGAATCCCAGATATCTTGACTATTATGCGAAATAATAAGAAACATATAATTATAAATAAGAAATAACACCTACCGAGATTTTTAAAATCTATAGAATCTCTGAGTAATTACAGTTTAAAATTGAGAGGAAATGAATTATGTTAAAATTTAGATTAATGTCTATACTTTTCTTACTAAGCATATCGATAATAAGTTACGGTAGTAATCAGGCGACTGACAAAGATTACACTCAATACGTTAATCCTTTTATTGGTACTGCAGGTAATGCAAATACATTCCCGGGACCCGCACTTCCATTTGCGATGGTTCAGTTAGGACCATATATTAGCTCAAATACTATTCTTGGTTTTACTCATAGACACAATAGCGGTGGAGCAGGTGGAGGCAGTGGTGTCAGAGGCGATATTCTCTTTATGCCAGCAGTAAGTAATGCACAAACTATAGCCAAAGAAAATTGTTCCTCGTCATTCTCCAGCAGCAGCGAAGAAGCATTTCCAGGTTATTACAAAGTATATTTAGACGATTATAAAACCTTAGTAGAGTTAACAGCTACCACTCGAGTTGGACTTCATAAATACACATTCCCCAATACTGATGATGCCAAAGTTGTATTGAGCATAGATGATGGTGAAATATTTGTTAAAGACGGAGAAATATCCGGATATAATTCAAACAATATATTTTTTGTTGCAAAGTTTTCTAAACAAATAAAAAATCACACGTTAATCAATAATGATGAAACGCAAGTTAATGGCACTGAAGTAAAAGGTAATAGTATAAAAGGAATATTCAGATTTGAGACAAATGAGAGCGAATCGATTCTGCTTAAAGTTGCTATTTCTCCGGTTAGTATAGATGGTGCACGAAAAAATCTTAATGCTGAATTACCGGACTGGGATTTTAATGTAATAATGGAGAAGGCAAAAACAGCTTGGAACAAAGTATTAAGTAAAATCGAAGTTGAAGGCGGATCGATTGAAGAACGTACAATATTTTATACGGCATTGTATCATGCTACACTTCAGCCAAATATATATATGGATGTAGATAGAAAATACAGAAGCACTAACGGTGAAGTCTATGTCGCTATGGATTTTGATAACTACACGCAATTTTCTCTTTGGGATACTTTTAGAGCTGCGCATCCGCTCTATACAATTATTGATAGAGAAAGAACCAACGAGTTTATATCGACATTCCTTGAAAGATACGATCATAATGGACGTATGCTTATAATGGAATTTTTAGGAGAAGAAGGAGATAGTCCACCTATGATTGGATATCATTCTCTTTCTGTAATTGCTGATGCATACGTGAAAAACATTAGAAGTTATGATGTCTCAAAAGCTTTTTCTGCCATGAAACATTTAGCAAATGATAAAGTACGAGAATGCAAGGAATTATATCTGGATTATGGATTTATCCCTGCGGATCTAAAAGGGCAGGCTGTTTCTCGAACTTTAGAATATAGCTATGATGATTGGTGCGTAACAAGACTTGCTAAAGATTTTAATGAAGAAGATAACTTATATTTTTCAAAACGGAGTGAGTTTTACAAAAATGTATTCGATAAAGATGAAAATTTTATGCGTGGACGTATGAGCAATTTTCAATGGGTCCCAAATTTTGATCCGATGGAAACAATAAATCATTATACAGAAGCGAATGCTTATCAATACACAACCTTTGTTCCACAGGATATAGAAGGATTGACTGAGTTGATGGGTGGAGATAAAAAATTTGAAGATTGGCTCGATGCATGTTTCAACACTGACTTAGATCCTTCAAAAGTAAATGTAAGGGATGTTTCAGGATTGATCGGACAATATGCGCACGGCAATGAACCCAGCCATCATATAGCGTATTTATATAATTTTATTGGAACTCCTTGGAAGACGCAAAAAATGACTCGCAAAATTATGTCAACTTTATATAGCAACACACGTGAAGGTATAGATGGGAATGAGGATTGTGGACAGCTTTCTGCCTGGTATGTTCTAAGTGCAATGGGCATCTACTCAGTTACGCCGGGAATGGATTATTATGTGATTGGTAGTCCAATATTTGATAAAGTAACTATTAACATGGAAAATGGAAACAGATTTGAAATTATTGCTAAAAATAATAGAAAGGAAAATCCCTATATTCAATCGGCTGCATTAAATGGGAAACCATATTCAAAATCATATATAAATTATTTTGAGTTTATGAATGGCAGTAAGTTGGAATTTGAAATGGGAGATAAACCGAATTACGATTGGGGAGCAAAGAAAGAAGATCGTCCATATTCTGACGGAAATAAATTCTCCTACGCCTCAAGTCCAATTATATCTTTCCCAGAAATATCATTTTTGGATAGTAGGACTATTAAACTTGCCAGTGATGAAGAAAACGCAAATGTCCGTTTTACGTTGGACGGAAATGAGGTAACAGAAAGTTCAACTCTTTATACAATACCAATAACGATTACCGAACCGACAGTATTAACAACAAAAAGTTTTGTTGATGGTATATATCCTAGTTGTACAAACAGAGTTCGTTTTAACAAATTACTTTCACTCGAAGCTGTGGAAGTTGATAATCTAGAACCTGGAATAAAATATTCTTATAAAGAAGCTGATTTCCCAAGTGCTAAAAGTGTAAAAGATTATCCTACTATAAAAAGCGGAATAATGGAAACCTTTAATGTAGATTCTGTCAAAGATGATAGACAGTTCGGCTATAATTTTGAAGGATTCCTAAATGTTCCCGAAACAGGAGTTTACCAGTTTACACTTGAAGCCAATGATGGTGCACTATTATATTTAAATGATCAAATTATAATTGATAATGACGGTGGACATAGAGCGCAGAAATTGTTCAGTAAAATTGTATTAAAAAAAGGATTACATCCTATCAAAGTAGATTATTTCCAGCAGGGACTTGCAAAAAGTCTTTTTGTAATTTGGGAGGGTTCAGGTTTAGAAAATCAAGAAATATCAAAGAATGCACTGTTCCATATAAAAGAGTAGTAATCAAAAAAATACTGGTTAAATAATTATCTTAATTATTGATATCAGTGTATTTCTGTTTAGCCGACGAAATAAAAAATACAAGTAAATATTCAATTCCACCTCCGCTCATCCCGAGCGGAGGCGAGGGAGCTTTAGTATTTTATAAATTTTTGATTACCTTTTTATTCGCAATATTGTAAATCTTTAAACGATTGGTTAGTTTAGTAATGCCATTTCAAGTTAATTATATAGATATTACCCACTTATAACAAGTAAGAAAGTAGTATGATATTAGCCGGAAGGTATGTCTGTCGGTGATAATATTGAAACGGTATTTTAAGATATCATAGGTAATATAACGATTATATTTATAGAATTATTGATATTTACTAATTCAAAATTGAATCATCAGTATTTAGAAATGGAGAATATATGACTAATTTATTTGTGAAGCGAAAGAATAAACAAAAATCCATTACATTATTAATTATGGTTCTAATGCTTTTATCACTCACTTCATGTTCTCAAGATCAACCTGTAAATAATGGTTTGTTGGAAGGAGATAACTGGGCGGAAAAACTTGGTTTCCCAGTCGGTAAAAAGGTTTTAATCCTACACGCTGATGATGTTGGAATGAGTGAAGGAGCCAATTTAGCTACATTTGCCTATCTTGAAAATAAACAAATTCAAAGTGCCGCCATTATGGTTCCTTGTCCTAATTCGACAGAATCAATTAATTGGGCTGTTAAAAATCCAACCGAAGATGTTGGATTACATTTAACATTAACTAGTGAATGGAAAACTTATAGATGGGGTACGGTCTTTAATCCCACGGAAGTTCCAGGATTGATTGATTCGGAAGGAAAAATGTGGAGAAGTGTTGAGGAAGTTGTTGTCAACGGCACTGCTAAAGAAGTCGAAAAAGAGATAAGAGCACAAATTGATAAAGCAATCTCATTAGGTATGAAACCAAGTCATATAGATACACATATGGGAAGTCTTTACGGTTCTGCAGAATTTGTTAACGTATTTCTAAAAATTGCTGAAGAATATAATATTCCTGCAAACGCGATTGAGCTCTCAAATGATAATGTAGCGGAACATTTTCGAAAAGCTGGATATCCGATCAATGATAAAGTAATTGAGATTTTAAATAATTACAAATTACCAAAATTGGATTTCTTTTCTAGTGTTCCAAAGGGAGATACTTATGAGAAAAAAAGAGAAAAATTCTTTGAGTTAGTAAAGCAGATCCCTAATGGTTTGACTGAAATAATATTTCATCCATCACTTGGATCTGAAAAGTTGAAAAGTATAACAAATTCATGGCAGCAAAGAATCTGGGAAGCTGAGATATTCGCCGATCCTGTTGTGGCTAAATTCTTTGAAGATGAAGAAATTATATTTACAAATTGGATAGAGATTATGGAAAGATTTAAAAAAGTAACACAAAACTAAATGATTATTAAAATAAAATTATTTTGAAAGGGAAATTACTGTTGAGAGAACTAATTTATAGATTTTCATTACTATCTTTGCTTTTTCTGCTAATTAACAGTTGTACTTCAAAAGATATATCAAAAATTAATGCAATACCTTCAAAACCTAAAAATGTTATTCTATTTATAAGTGATGGCTGCGGATTTAATCATGTTGATGCCACAAGCTATTTCCAGTTTGGTAAAACAGGTGAGCAGATTTATGAAAAATTTCCGGTAAAATTAGCTATGTCTACAGATTACATAGGCGGAACACCTTATGATCCGGATTCTGCATGGACAGATTTTAATTGGGTATTTAAAAAACCGACTGATTCTGCTTCTTCTGGCTCATCTATTGCTACAGGTCATAAAACTTATAGAGGTGCATTATCGGTTGATACATTAAGAAAGCCACTTGAAACAATTGTTGATAAATTCGAATCGTATAGGAAATCTACTGGTGTTATTTCCACTGTACCTTTTAGTAATGCTACTCCAGCCTGTTTTGTTGCCCATAATGTTACCAGACAGAATTATAAAGAAATTTCAAAAGAAATGATAATGAATAGCAAGACTGATGTAATTATGGGAGGGGGGCATCCATTTTATAATCCCGATGGAACCTTAGTTAGTGAGTTGGCAAAGCGATATGTTGGTGAAAAAGAAGTCTGGGATATGAATAATGGTGGGAAACCAATAAGCAGTGAAGACGGTAAATTACTTTCCGAATCAGAATATAGATATGTCGGCGGTAAAGAAGTATGGGATATGCTTAGTGCTGGAAAAGCTGGTAATGATGCTGACGGAGATGGGAATATTGATTTCTGGACCTTCATTCAAGATAGAGAATCATTTCAGAAATATATGGAGGGTGAAACCCCTGAACGTCTTATTGGAATTTATAAAAGCGGACAGGCAACTCAGATTGAAAGGGATACAATTAATGAAAGATGGTTCCCATTTTCTGTGCCTTTTACTAAAACGATACCTACATTAAAAGAAATGACAATGGCAGCTATAAATGTTTTAGATGAAAATAAAAAGGGATTTTTCTTGATGGCTGAAGGCGGGGCGGTTGATTGGGCTGCGCATGGACATATATTGAACAGAACAATTGAAGAGCAAATGGATTTTAATTTTGCCGTTGAAGCTGCATGTGAATGGGTAGAAAATAACAGTAATTGGGATGAAACATTAATTATTGTTACTGCAGATCACGAGACTGGTTACTTAGTTGGGCCTGGTTCAAATCTAGATAGTTCAAAAACAATTTCTGAAAAGTGGAAACCATTAAAAAATAATGGCAAAAATAAGATGCCTGATGTTGAATGGCACAGTACACACCATACAAATTCACTTGTGCCTTTTTATGCCAAAGGCGCCGGAAGCAATCTTTTTTTAGACAACGCAATGAGAACTGACCCAGTTTATGGAAGGTTTATTGATAATACAGATATAGGTAAGATTATTAAATCGTTTTAACCATTAAGCTACTTAACCAAATTGAATCTTGTATTGTTCAAACATTCAAAAATGAGAAAGTAGAACAAATATCAAGTAATTCATCCAATTATTATTTGTTTTGTGAGGAAGTCTGATCAAGATTTCGTTACAAAATATTTACTTCTCCTAATTCACAATAGTCAAATAATCTACTAAATAATTATTATATTTGAAATTAGACAAACGATTGTATAGATTTGTTTTAGAGTTTACAGTCAAAATTTAATTAACTCTACGAAAATAACATAAAATAATTCTTCACTGTTATTGGCAGAATAATTATTGGGAATAGTTTGCAAATATTAAAAGATCTATATCAAGTTGGCGGAGATTTGATGGGTCTGACATTTGATGGTGTAGATGCCGGATATAATGATGGTAATACATACATATTAGCGCGGAATGATGGACTGATAATGTTTGATACTGGTTGCGGCGATACTATGACCCAGATATTTGATAATATGAAATATTGGGCTCTAAATCCCGATGATATCAAATATTGTATTTTGACTCATCCTCATTTTGATCATACGGGTGGGGGAGCGATTCTAAAAGAGCGAGGAGTTAAATTCATTGCAATTAGTGAGACAGCTGATGCGGTATCAAAAGGTGACGATAGAACCTGTCCATACTTATACCATAAAACTTTTAAACCATTCGAAGTTGATAAGGTAGTTAATGACACTGAGATATTTAAATTATTGGGAATTGAATTTGAAGCAATGCATTTACCTGGGCATAGTATGGGCTGTACTGCTTATTTTTTTAACTACGAAGGAAAAAGAATAGTAATAAGTGGTGATGTCATTGGAACTTTGATGGATGGATATCATGGTTGGGATGGCTCTATTGATTTTAATAAACGAATATATTTAGAATCGTTACTTAAATTTTCAAAAATTGATACGGACATTATGTTACCCGGACATGGGATGATTTATTTTCATAAACCAAGAAGACGTATCGAAGAAGCGTTAAATTTAGCTTTAATTGAATGGAGATAAAAACTTAATTATTAGCCGGAGATAAAGAATGAACCTGCATTGGTTAGATATTACAACACTAGTTTTATACATCTCGGCGTTAGTTGGGATGGGATTTTATTTTTCTAGAAAGAACACTACTACCGAAGAATATTTTGTAGGGGGAAGATCTTATTCAGGTTGGGTCATTGGCCTTAGTATGATTGGGACATCAATTAGTTCTGTAACATTTTTGGCTTTCCCGGCTGATGCTTATAAAACTGCATGGCTCAGATTTCTTCCAAATTTCACTTTACCATTAACCGTTTTATTGGCAGCTTACTTTTTTCTCCCTTTCTTCAGAAAGACAAAAATAATTTCAGCTTATGAATATTTAGAGGAAAGATTTAGCCCATCAATTAGAGTTTATGGGGCAGTTACTTTTATTATTGGTCAGCTTATTAGATTAGCTCTAATTCTATTTTTAGTATCAATTTTAATGCATGAGATAACAGGTTATAGTGCAGTTACAAGTGTAATAATTGCAGGCATACTTGTTTCAGTTTATACAATTGTTGGAGGAATTAACGCAGTAATTTGGACAGATGTTCTTCAAACAGTTATTTTAGTCTTAGGAGGGATCGTAATTCTCATAATTATCGTAGCAGCAATGCCAGGTGGTTTTAGTCAAATATTTGAGATCGCAAATGCTGATAATAAATTTGCCATTGCTGAATTGACTAATGGTAGATTAAATCCGGTAACATGGGGATTTTCACTTTCAGAGAAAACTGGACTGATGATGCTGTTTGTTGGACTAACGGTTTGGCTCCAAGAGTATGGAACTAATCAGAATGTTATACAAAGATATGCGGCAGCAAAAAGTATGAAAGAAGCTAGAAAAGGTCTATACACTATTGGTTTGTTAAATATTCCAATTTGGGCTTTCTACATGTTTCTTGGAACTGCTCTTTATGCTTTCTTTCAAGTAAATCACTCAGCTGAAGCAATGGAAATGCTTAACGGCACACAAAAAGCTGAACACATAATGCCTTTCTTTATTCTGAATTATATGCCTCCGGGTGTTGCTGGAATAGTAATTTCTGCGGCTTTGGCTGCTGCCATGTCATCATTAGATTCTAGTATTAATGCTATTTCAACTGTAACAGTTAATGATATATATAGGAGACATTATAAAAAGGATCAAGACGATAAGCACTATCTACATGTAGCTTGGGTAGTGGCTGGTATTGCATCAGTAATCATGGTTATTGGGGCAATAATTTTAATTTATTCAGATACGAAAACCATTCAGGATGCTGCAACCATTTTATCATCTATAGTTATGGGAGGCGTTTTTGGAATGTACTTACTTGGATTTGTTACAGAGCGAGCCAATTCAAAATCAGTTTGGTTAGGTATTGCAATTACTTTTGTCTTTTCTGTATGGACAATACTTTCAAAACAAGGAGTTTTGCCAGATTCTTTTACAGTTCCTTTTGATCTTTACTATACCGGTATGATAGGTCATATTCTTTTATTTGCAACAGCATTTGTTGCCTCTGTTTTTATTTTTAAGAATAATGGCGAGAAAGATTTAACAAACCTAACTGTTTGGACCAAAGACGGGAAACCTATTGATGACTGATTATTGATTAGATATATATTGGCATTGGCAAAGACGTTTTAAGATCTAGGTTATCATTGCTGTTTTGTGAGAAATTTAATTTCTGATGTTTGTTAAGTAAAGCACTATGACCAAAATATATTCCATTTATTAAATTTGAGGAAATTCGATGCAATTGCATTGGTTGGATATCACAACTTTGGTTGCTTATCTAGGTCTTCTACTACTTATGGGATTTTATTTTTCCCGCAAAAATACCAATACTGAAGAATACTTCGTTGGTGGTAGGTCATTTTCCGGGTGGATAATTGGCTTGAGTATGGTTGGTACATCAATCAGTTCAGTTACATTCCTCGCTTTTCCAGCGGATGCTTTTAAAACTGCATGGTTGCGTATCTTGCCTGGTTTTACTCTACCAATAGCAATTATTATTGCAGCATATTTGTTCCTTCCATTTTTCAGACGTACAAAAATTATTTCCGCTTATGAATATCTTGAAGATCGATTTGGACCTTCGGTTAGAACCTATGGTGCAGCTACATTCATTATTGGACAGCTTGTACGCATCAGTATGATACTTTATTTACTCTCACTTTTAATGCAAGAAATTACTGGATTCGATCCGATTGTAAGCATTCTAATTGCGGGAGTATTTGTGGCTCTTTATACTATTTTGGGCGGGATTAATGCAGTAATCTGGACTGATGTTTTACAAACAATTATGTTGGTTTTTGGCGGTGTAATTTGTTTAAGTATTATCGTGTATCAACTACCCGGTGGATTCTCACAAATTTTTGAAATCGCCTCAAGAGATGGTAAAATGGCATTTGCTGAGTGGGAGAATGGTTCAGTACTACCTGCCTCCTGGAGTTTCTCTTTGTCTGAGAAAACAGCAATGATGATGTTTTTTGTAGGTCTTACTGAATGGTTCCAGGAATACACAGCAAATCAGAATATAATTCAGCGTTATGCGGCCGCAAAAAATATCCACGAGGCTCGCAAAGCAATGTTTGTATCATTCATTAATATTCCAATTTGGGCATTTTACTTTTTTCTTGGAACTGCATTATATGTTTTCTTTCAGGTTTTTCCTGTTCTCGAAGTTAGTGAAATGCTTAGCGGTCTTCGCAAGGCTGAACAGGTACTACCTTATTTCATTATCAATTATTTGCCTCCGGGTATTGCTGGCCTAGTAATAGCTGCCGCTGCCGCTGCTGCGATGTCTTCACTTGATTCAAGTATAAATGCGATTTCTACAATTGGAGTCAATGATATTTATCGCCGTCTATTAGTGAGAAAAGAAAATGATAAGCATTATTTAAAAATTGCCAGGCTATTAGCTTCATTAGTTTCCACTATTATGATTGTCGGAGCAATAATACTAGCACAGACAGAAACAAAAACATTGCAAGATACAATCGTCACTCTTATCTCTCTGCTTATGGGAGGAGTTATGGGATTATATATGCTCGGCTTTTTAACTAGAAGAGGAGATTCACGCACAGCATGGTTAGGCATTATTATTACTTTTCTGTTTTCTCTGTGGACAGTCTTATCTAGTCGGGGAGTACTTCCAGATTGGCTAAGTGTACCTTTTGATCTTTACTATACAGGTCTGATTGGAAATATGGTGATGTTCGTAACTATTTTTGTTGCGGCAATATTGATTTCGGGAAAGAAACGAAAACTTACAAATCTAACTGTCTGGACACAAGATGGGAAAGTAATAGATAATTAAAAGCAAAATAAATCAAAATAGGTAAATTTGTGAATAGACTATTACTATTGCTGTTATTTTTAACTTTTACCGCAAGTATAACTGCTGAGGATAAAAGTTTGACAGATTATGTTGACCCGTTTATTGGAACTGCTTATTTTTCACATACCTTCCCAGGTGCCACCTTACCTTTCTCAATGGTTCAACTAAGTCCAGATGTCCATAATGAAGGATGGACATATAGCTCTGGTTACCAATATGCTGATAATTCTATTATGGGATTTAGTCATACGCATTTTAGTGGTTCGGGATGGATAGTACTTGGTGATATTTTAATAATGCCTACAATAAATAATGAAATTCAGATAGACCCAGGTTCCAGGGAAAATCCTGATGAGGGGTACCGTTCAAGATTTGATCATGCGAATGAATCAGCATCACCAGGGTATTATTCTGTAAAATTAAATGATTACAATATAAAAGCAGAGTTGACAGTTACCCAGCGAGTTGGATTACATAAATACACATTTCCGGATGCAAATAATGCTCATATACTTATTGACCTGGGACACTCACTCGGTCCACTGCCTTCGGAAAAATCGCACATTAATATAATTAGTAAAACACAAATTGAAGGATATAAAGTTTCACAAATAGGCACAATATACTTTACAGCCGAATTTAGCAAGCCATTTACATCCTTTGGAACATGGAATAAAAGTTACCCAAAACCCGAATCTGGCGGTGGATTTATAAATCCCTACAAAACAGCAGAGACCGGGATCGAAATAGGAGTGTTCCTCGATTATACAACTAGTAATAGTGAAGAAATATTAGTAAAAGTTGCTCTTTCTCATGTGAGCATAGAAGGAGCTAAAAAAAATCTTGAGGCAGAACTCCCAGGTTGGAATTTTGACCAAGTTCAAAAAGAAGCAAGGGATATTTGGAATGAAGAACTATCAAAAATTGAAATTAAAAGTGAAAATGAAAAGCAAAAACAAATATTTTATACTTCACTTTATCATACCTTACTGGCCCAACAAATTTCAAATGATGTAGATGGTAAATTCTTTGGAATGGACAAAAAAGTGCATACAGCAGATGGTTATGATTTCTATCCATCGTTTTTTGCCTGGGATACTTATCGTTCTGAGCAACCGTTAATGGTTTTGCTGGAGCCTGGTCATGTTAACGATATGATGAAATCAATTGTTATTAAAACCAAAAATTATGGATGGCTTCCTGCACAGCATGCATGGAATAATTTTGGTCAAGGAATGGTTGGTGATCATCTTGTGTCAATGGTAGCTGACGCATATGTAAAAGGAGTAAAGGATTTTGATATTGATTTTCTTTATAAAATGATGCGAAAAAAAGCAACCGAGATACCACCATCAGAGATTACTCCTTCTGCCGAAAGGAGAGGTATTAAATATTATAATTCTCTGGGTTTCTTACCGGCAGATAGAGAAACTGAATCTATTCCGGCAACACTGGAATTCGCTTATGATGATTGGTGTTTATCTCAATTAGCTAATTCTCTCGGTAAAAATGAAGATTATAAATACTTTGCAACAAAATCTATGAACTATAAGAATGTATTTAATAAGGAATCTGGATTTATGCATCCCCGAATGTTTGACGGCACATGGCTAAAAATGTGTGAGCAACAGCCTGAAATAACAAAAAATGGTGAACATTCTTATTATAACTGTTTTGATCCGGTCTGGATTGGGGTGCGGCCTAATAGACATTTTACTGAATCAAATGCTTGGCAATACCTTTGGTCAGTACAACATGATGTCAATGGTTTGATCGATCAGATGGGTGGTAAAGAAAATTTTATATTAAAACTTGATACTTTTTTTAATATGAGTCCTGAAGTGAGTGGCCCAAATTATGTAGGTGTCGTTGGCACAATAGGACAATATGTGCATGGTAATCAACCATCACATCATGTTGCTTATTTATATAATTATGCTGGTGCTCCCTGGAAAAGTCAAGAAAAAGTACATAAAATAATGGATATGCTTTATCAGAACGGACCCGGTGGAATTTGCGGTAATGAGGATATGGGCTCGCTTTCATCATGGTATGTTTTTAGCGCGCTAGGATTTTATCCTGTTGCACCTGGTGAGAATATTTATTCAATAGGAACTCCACTTTTTGAAGAGGCGAAAATTACTCTTTGTAGCCCATATAAAGGGAAAGAATTTGTAATTAAAGCTAATAAGATTTCCTCAAAAAATATCTATATCCAATCAGCTCAATTAAATGACATTAAATTAGTAAACCCCTGGTTAACTCATGAAGATATCATAAAAGGCGGCTCATTAATATTTGAGATGGGTCCAATCCCAAATAAAGAATGGGGATCAAAATCTAAAGATGAATCAAGTTTAAAGTAAGTCACTAAAGAAGTAATTAACGTCACTATTAATATTTAAAAAAATTATACTTCAGAATATTCTTAATTATCCATGTATGTCGTATCAAAATTGGCGAAAAATAATAAAAGAGGAAAGGATTAAAATTGAATCGAAATGACTTTTACGGTATGATGCCCATCCTACCAACAGCAATTACACCCGATGGGAAAATAGATGAAACTAGTCAGCGGCGGCTAGTTCAATATTGCTTAAAGTGTGGTGCGGTTGCGATTGGACATTTTGGATTCGCTTCAGAATTTCACAAAATATCAGATAAAGATCGCCATTTCTTATCAAAAATAATAATCGATGAAGTGTCCGGAAAAGTGCCTGTGTTTCTAGGAATTACAGCACAAGGTTTTGATATAGCAATCAATTATGCCAAAGAAGCTGAACAGCTGGGTGCAGATATTATTATGACAGCTCTTCCTCTGATAAATCTACCAACTCAAGATGAAGCATTTAATTATTTTAATAAACTTTCGGATGAGGTTCCATTACCAATAATTATACAGGATATTCCGGAGTCTGCCAACATTCTATCTCCTGAATTGGTTTTCAGAATGTTTGAAGAAATTGAACATGTGAAATATGTTAAGGCAGAAGGAAATAATTTCATCCCTAAAACTGATGAAATTATCCGTTTGTCCAATGGCAAATTAGAGGTAATTGGTGGAGCAGGTGGTAAGAATATGATTCATCTTCTGCGATTAGGGATTACATCTTTTATGACTGGAACTGAAGCTCTTGATTTACATGGTGCGACCGTTAAAAAATATTTAGAAGGTGATGAGGAAAAAGCTGCTGAAATATATTACCAAAAAATAATGCCGTACTTTTCATTTTATGATAATTATTCAGAAGAATTATTGAAAGCAATGTTATATGAGCGTGGAATAATTGATCATCCAAATATTATAGCTCCAAGCGCAAAAGAGCCAATGAGTGAAATAGAATGGCGCGAATTTAATTGGGTATTGGATCGTATTGGGCTACGTAATAAATGGCCGAATATTCCATAGTCTCAGTATTTACGAAAAAAAAACATAGTATAGCGAGTCGTATCATTAATTGACAATAACGTAATTATCAATATAGTTTATCAAAATGAATCCAGAATTAATAAAAAAATAAATATGATGAACATTTTAAATAAGGAAAAGTACGAGAAACAGTTAAAGGATATGGAAATTGGAAAGCACTATTGGATTTACGAATTGTGGTTACCAATCTTACTATTTGGAAGTATCGGTGCTATAACTTGGGCTATCCGTGGGACAGCTGGTTGGGGCGGAGTTGATGGAACTATTTTACCAGGTATGATGTGGGGAGTGTTGTGGTACTATTTAGCTTACAGAAAGGGAATTGATGCTAGAGGTATTGTCTTGTGGTTAGGTCTTGGTATCTCATTAGGGGGTGAATTAGGCTATGGGCAATATGTAGGTTGGATTCGTGGTATATTCAGTGTTGGTGAGGAAACAATTACTATAGAACCTTGGTTGGGTTATTTCTGGCTTATAATATGCGGAATTGGATGGGCAGCTCCAGGGGGAATATTATTAGGATGGTCCTTAGGGAAACCAGTTTCAACAGGTACATGGGTCATTCGGTCAATCATGCTTATTCCTTTGTTGCTAGTATTATTTGCCTGGCCAGTAGTAGATTGGTTAGGAGTGCTTCTTCTGAAAACTAATTCTAGTATACTTTTCCCGAATTATTACCTTGGTTTATATACTGGCGACCTTGATTCTCATTTAAGCAGAACTGTATATACGAATACTCAGAATATGGCCGTTGTTGTATGGTGGGTAGCTGCATTAATATTAGCTCTTTGGCAGAAAGATCGAACAACTATCATTACTGGATTGATTATAGGAGGTGGGTTCGGACTCGGATTTATGCAGAGTACTTTGTGGACGTTGGGTTATGGTATTGATCCAAATTATATAGATTGGTGGAAAATTTGGGAACTAAACGCTGGTTTCAACCTTGGCTTACTATATGCAGTAACCTTGTATTGGGCAATTAGACAAGTGGACGAGAATGCCCAAACCAGTAATAAAATAATAAGATCTAAATTAATTGAATGGAGAGAGACACTTTTCCTAGCAATTGGTGGTTTTATATTATTATTTTTTGTTGGTTTTGAATATTTTTTCTGGCCCGGACTTATATTAAGTCTTTGGTATTTCATTTCTATGTGCTTAACAACCAGAAATATATCAAATTCACTTCATTTAGCTGAACGGCGTAAAAACATATCATTAGCATTCAGTGTTTTTTTTCTTGTATATCTTATGTTTCACGGAGGGTCTGAGAGATTAGGAATTATTCTTGGACTGTATAACGAGAATGCAGTTTCTCAATATTCCTGGCCTATAGAACGCATCTATCTATTCATTCCTGTTGTATTGGTTATTGCAAGTGTGGCTTTATATAAAATGTGGCGTATTCTGAGTCCCAAAGAGATTGGTAATCATAAAATAAAAATGCCATCAAATAAGTCTGTACTAATTACTGATCTAATGACTGTGATGGGTTTCATTGGAGCATTATCAATATGGCCAGCAAAAATAGGCGTTTTATATGCATTATTCTTAGTGTTTGCTATATGGAGTTTTAACCGATTGGAACAGCAATTTAATATGGTAGATAATCAAAAATAAAACTATTTTATAAAAAACTTCAATTCACAATCTGTTTTTATTCTCGACTGATATGAAATTAATTATAATCAAATATTTTATTGAATAACAATATTTAAGATAAAGGAAATAAATATGTCAGAAAAGCAAAAGGTCATTGGAGTAATTCCTGCCCGCTATGGTTCGTCTAGGTTTCGTGGAAAAATAATAGCTGATATTGTAGGCAAACCTATGGTTCAGTGGGTATATGAACAGGCATGCCAATCGAAATTGTTAGATAGAATTTTCGTTGCAGTAGATGATGAACGTGTTCTCAAATGTGTCGAAGGATTTGGAGGGCCAGCGGTGATGACTAATTCTAAACATCAATCAGGTACTGATAGAATTGCTGAGGCAGTAGAAATTATTGAAGCAGATATTATAGTTAATATTCAGGGAGATCAACCGTTGCTTGATCCATTAATGATTGATGAAGCCGTACAACCATTACTTGACGATACAACCGTAAAAATGTCGACTCTTAAAACAAAAATTAGTGAAGAAGATTATTCGGATCCTGCAGTGGTGAAAGTAGTTACTGATGAAAATGATTATGCACTTTATTTTTCCAGATCTTTAATTCCTTATTCACGAGATAAAGCAGCTGTAAATGTTTATGAACATGTAGGATTATATGTTTATCGGAAAGAATTTTTGCTAGAGCTGGCTGAATTGCCCCAATCATATTTAGAAGGAGTTGAGATGTTAGAACAGCTTCGAGTTTTAGAAAAGGGTTATAGAATTAAGGTCATTGAAACAAAAAGTGATAATGCAGCTGGTGTAAGTGTAGATACACCCGAAGATCTTGTAAAAGTTGAAAAATTAATCCGAGAAAGGAATTGACGTTTTGATTCACATTTGATTATGTAGTTAATTGAAGTGCTAATTGTCTTTCGATAAAGTTAGCGAGATAATTATAATTTTCATTAAAGAGGATTGTGATGGAAACAAATAAAATATTAATTGAAAAGTACTATAGTGAACTTTCACCATCCGTCAAAGAAATGGTTGATAATTCTGTTAATAGTATTGTAAAAGCAAAAGAAAAGGGGGGCAAAGTTGTCGTTGTAACAGGCAGTGGTCCTAATCTTCATGAGGGAGTCACAACTCTTATTGCCGAATTGATAAATAAAGGAATAATTGATGGTGTTACTTCCAGTTCGGCTGTTGTTGCACATGAAATGGCAGGTGTTTTAGATGAGGTCCACAGAGTTGACGGTAGAAAATTAGGATTCTCTGAAAATGTGCTTCCACGAGGTAATATTTTTGAAATCACAAAAATGCCTGAAGAATTGTTAAATCAACTAAAAAAGGAAATGTTAGTTGATACTGATTTAATGGATAAGGCTTTGTCGTTAGATGGTGATCTAATTATAAAAGCTGCTGGGAATATGGCTTATCCGATGGGTTTAAGATCAGAGAATCTTTCTAAAGAGATTTTATTTATTGCGAAATCGAAAGGTGTTGCCTTCGAGGTTGTTGCAGGAGCAGGAGCTGATGAGCATACTATGTTAGGTGCTGCTCAAAGAAATAATATTCCTTGTTTAGTTTCTGTCCCTCAATTAATTGGTGGGGGAATGGTTGGAATTGCAATTGCTGATTCTATTTCAGTAATGGAGAGAACAACTAGAATTGCAGAGATGATGGGCGGTGCGGATGTTATTATTGAATCGGCAGTTGCTTTAACTCAAGAAATTCATGATGGTCCATTTGAAACATATACAGGTCACGGTATATGGGCTGATTGGGAAGGATATCCTACATATAGTTTATCAGATAAGACTTTAATAAGAATTGATCTTGATGAAAATTTAAAGAAAGCCTGTGATTTTGAAAGAGATTCGAGTACTGTACAGCAGGCAATTAATAAAGGAATGCCAAAGACAAAATTAATGAGTATCCCATTCCGAATGGAGATGTCCGGTTTTGCCCGCTTAGAAAATAGTATTCCAGTAGTTGGTGACATTGGTATTATCTGGCCAATAATGGCTTATTTTATTGAGCAAAAGTTGAATGTAAAACTAGATTTTATGTCTTATCCCCAACAAAGTAAGGAAGGACAGGAAATGAGGAAATGGATAGTAGAGAGTATTAAACCAATTGTAAAAGAAAAGCTATACTTATGATTTAACCATAATACACATAAATAAATTGGAGAGTTAAATGCTGATAAGAAAAATTACTTTAAATATGAGTCGGTTTTTATTAGTGATTGCTATGGGATTATTTATATCAGGATGTGGTGAAAAGGAAGTTAAAAAACAGACTAAGCCAGATAGTGGTTTTGTTCTAAGTGAGTTTATTTTTGAAGATGCTCCATTTGTTGAATCACATGCATCAACAATTGTTGAAACAGAAAATGGCTTAGTTGCGGCATGGTTTGGCGGTACTAAAGAAAGTAATCCGGATGTACTTGTTTGGTTATCTCGTTATACCAAAGATGGATGGTCTCCGGTAGAACAGGTAGCAAGTGGATATGAATTATCCGGAAGAAATGTGGCATGTTGGAATCCTGTCTTATTCAAACCTAAAGATAGTCCATTAATGTTATTCTATAAGGTGGGAGATGATGAACCTGAATGGTGGGGAGAATATAAAACATCTGAGGATAATGGCATCACCTGGTCGAAAGCAACTCGTTTGCCGGATGGATTTCTAGGACCTGTTAAGAATAAACCTATTCAGTTATCAGACGGTACAATACTCTGTCCGTCAAGTATAGAATATTATGAAATTGAAAATGGCGATACCAGTGAAGTATGGCTGTCTCATCTTGAACTTACGTCTGACTTGGGAAAAACATGGAAGAAAATCGGGCCGCTTAATGGTAAAGAAGTCAATGTTATTCAAGGCTCAATACTAAGTTATCCAAATGGAAAAATGCAAATGCTCTGCAGGACTGAATATGCAGGACGCATTTACGAAACATGGTCTGAAGATACCGGGAAAACTTGGAGCACAATGGCTCCAACTGAATTGCCAAATCCCGATGCTGGCACAGACGCTGTAATGCTTAAGGATGGAAGAGCCTTATTAGTATATAATCATTCTACTTTTGATGGAAGAGATCGTGAAGTATTAAATGTTGCAATATCAGAAGATGGAAAAAAATGGTTTGCCGCTTATGAGCTTGAAAACACGAAAGGCGAATTTTCATATCCTGCCGTTATTCAAACGTCTGATGGATTAGTTCATATCACTTATACTTGGGGAGATCGGGAGAGTATAAAGCATGTTGTTTTAGATCCGCAAAAATTTGTTTTAGAAGAAATTATTGATGGTAAATGGCCTGAATAAGAATGTACAATTACTATTATTGAAAAATCTTAAATATAATTCATTGGTGCATTCGGAAATTTAGGAGATCTAAGAATAATGTATATAGCTGATAAAACAAAATATCTAAAGTACAGAGAAACAAGTGAATTATGGGATTCTAGTAAATCCTTTATTATCAAACTAGCCCTCCCAATGCTTTTGTTTGCATGTCTTGGCGGAGTCACATGGGCAATTCGTGGTACAGGCGGCTGGGATGGCATACAAGGTACAATTTTACCCGGATTAACATGGGGAATACTTTGGTACTATTTAAGTTATAGAAGAGGTATCGATAGTAGGTCGCTTATCCTCTGGCTTGGGCTTGGACTTGCAATTGGCGGGGAACTAGGCTATGGTCAATATATAGCATGGATAATGGGCAAATTTGAAGTTATTATAGAAATACCAGTTGCAGATGTTGCTAAAGAAAATTCATATCTTGAAATTAGTCCTTTCTTTGGATATTTGTGGTTAATTATCTGCGGTATCGGTTGGACAGGAATAGGCAGTATATTAGTTGGTTGGGTATTAAATACAAGAGTTTCTTTTCCAAAATGGATTTTTAGATTAATAATTCCATTTGGTTTTGTTGGTTTGGGTTCGTTATTGCTAGACTACTTCCCTTCATTATTTTTTCCACATTATAGTCCAGAATTATATTTACCTCAAAACTGTACTGAGTGTGAAAGAACTATTTTTACTAATACTCAGAATTTTCTTGTTGTAATGTGGTGGCTCGGAGCAATTGTAACTGCATATTTCCAAAAGGATAAACATACACTGGTTTCAGGTTTAGTATTAGGCATCGGGTTTGGAATAGCTTTCTCAGTAACATCTCCGTGGTGTTTAGGCTATATGTATGCGCCGGGATATATTGATTGGTGGAAAATGTGGGAAGGCTCACATGGATTTTTATTAGGCGGTCTCTATGCAATAGTATGGTATTGGGCTAATAAGGATATTGATAATACATATGATTCAAAAGAAAATTTAAGTCAAATTTTAGATGAAATTGCTGATCCAACTCCATTTAAAGAGCTCATTAGGAAAATATTACTTCTTGTTAGTGTTGCTTTTTTATTGTTCATGTCAATTCATGGAGGTTCGTTAAATATTGGTGACTTCTTAGGATTATATGATGTAAATCTCATCGATCAGTATGATTGGCCTTTTGAACGACTAGTTGTTTTTGTGCCAATAACAGCATTGATAATAGTTTTTTCATTTTATAAAATATGGCAATATGTAAAAGAATACCGATCAGGAGATACAAAATATTTCAACGTTCCATATCTTCATGAAAAAATATCTTATTTAATTCTTGTGATGGGTGTTCTTGGAGCGGTAACAATTTGGCCTACTAAAATTGGTGTTATTTATGCCATCTTAATTTCTTTTGCTATTTGGTCAATGAATAGATTAAATATTCATTACAATAATTGTATTGAGGAAAAGTAAAATGAAATTAATTGATTAAAAAAGAGTGGGCTCAATGATTTATAGAAACTGGTATTGTTTGTTGGTTATTATAGTATCATCATTAATTGGTAAAAGTTTAGCTCAAGGTGAGATATCAAATAATAAGGCCGATTGTTTGTCAAAGCCGAATAATGGTAATACATTTGTGATTGCTCATCGAGGTGTTCATATAGGAATTCCGGAGAATACCATTGCCGCCTATAAGAAAGCT